>Ga0315540_10000717_pt1 | contig 18920 bp, 15 predicted proteins | sample SalMarSW160110MG_FD_203677 | JGI IMG/M metagenome (GOLD analysis project Ga0315540, IMG submission 203677) | Salt marsh sediment microbial communities from the Plum Island Ecosystem LTER, Massachusetts, United States - Salt Marsh Sediment SW1601-10 ...
CAGGGAGCCACAACGCAGCCGTACCCGGCGTCTGGGTATTGACCGGCCACAAGGCCGGGGACAACGCCCAGGTGATTGCCCTGGCCGAGGCGTTGGGCTGGCCGTACGTCGTCAAGCGCTTTCGCTACCGGGGCTGGGAACTGCTCACCAACCGACTGCTGGGCGCGACCCTCGCCGGTATCGACCGGGACGCCTCCAGCGATCTGGCCCCGCCCTGGCCGGACCTGGTCATCACTGCCGGGCGCCGTAACGAGCCGGTTGCCCGCTGGATCAAGGGTCGCGCGGGCCGCGCCCGCCTCGTGCACGTCGGTCGGCCCTGGGCGCCGCTCGACAGCTTCGACCTCATCGTCACCACGCCACAGTATTTCCTGCCCGAGTGCGCCAACGTGCTGCACAACCACTTGCCGCTGCACGGGGTCAACCAGGACCGGTTGGCGCAGGCTGCCGACGAATGGCGCCCGCGCCTGGAACACCTGCCACGGCCCTGGACGGCGCTGCTGGTGGGCGGCGACAGCGGCCCCTTTGTGTTCACCCGCGCAAAAGGCCGGCGTCTCGGCCGACAGGCCAACGAGTTGGCGCAGCAAGGTGGCGGCTCATTGCTGGTAAGCACCAGTGCCCGAACACCCGTGGCGGCCTTCACCGAACTTCAGGCGTACATCAGCGTGCCCGCACATATCCATGCGTGGCGGGCGGGACAGACCGAAAATCCCTATCTGGCCTACCTGGCGCTCGCCGACCGGCTGGTGGTGACCGGCGAAAGCATGTCCATGCTGACCGAGGCGGCGTACACCGGCAAACCGCTGTACATCTTCGACCCGGGCGATACCGGGTCCTGGTGGCGATACCGGCACAACTACCGCTTCAAGCCCCTCAGCCACCATTTCGCCATGCGCTTCGCGCCGCGGCGAATGCACCGCGATGTGGGAAGAATTCAGCAGCAGCTGGTGCAGGACGGTCGGGCGGTGTGGCTTGGTGAACCGTTTCCCGGAGGTGGGGGGCTGAAGCAGCCTGATGATGTCGAGCGGGCGGTGGAGCGGGTTCGTGCGTTGTTTGGCAGCGGATAAGCCTGGCTGTCGGCGCAGCCGCTCCTGCTCGCGATAAGCGTTACGCGGCGGACAGCTTCAGCGGCGGTTCGCCCGGTGGCGCCAAGTCGGGGGTGCGTTCCAGCACTTCGAAGGCATCGTGCCGCACGTGGTTCTGCTTCATTTCCTCGCGCAGCATGTCTTCGCTGATGATGCCCTTGTTGATGCATTCCTTCAGCAGCCCGAAGAACAGGTCGGTCTGGTTCCTGTCGGGGTGTTCCTTGTAGTTGCCGAGCAGGGCATATTCGCCGAACAGTTTGCGACGGGCGCGCATCGCCCAGGCCAGCGGCGGGAACAGGCGGAAGCGTTCGGCGGGCCGCCAGTCGATGGGCAGGCCCGCTTTCCACGGTTGGGTCTTGCGTCGGGTGACGTGCAGCATCTTGGTGTTGGCAGTGAGCTTGTCGAAATCGTTCCACTCGGGTTCGAAGAAACCGATGGTGTCGCGGTCTTCCATCTTCAGACAGATCCAGGGCATATAGTCCTGTTTGAACTCGAACATGGCGTTGAAGGTTTCCTCGACCTTCCAGTGTTTCAGCCTGGTGCAATCGAGCAGCATCACGCTACTGGCCATGCAGCGGTCGACCAGGCCCTTGGGCCCCGAGCGCATACGGCACAGGATGGCCTTGTCCTGCATGTCCCGTGTGAGCAGCTCCCAGATATCGGCAACGGCGAAAATGTCGGGATCGATGACCACGGCGCGGCCCTGGTAGCCCATCAGTTCGGGCGGCATGAAACGGGTCGGGGTGAACGACTGCAAATCATCGTTTAACCAGGTGCGTTTGACCCCGTCGCGCAAATACAACTGGCCTTCGTGCGCCGCGAAGAAGGGGTAATCGCGCGTGTCCATGATCTTGACGTCGAACTGGTCGGCGTGCGCTGAATTGCGTTTCAGCGCGTATTCGGCGACCAGGGCGCCGACGATCTGTTTGTGGTTGGTCTGGATGAAGATGCATTTGTCCATCAGCGCGGTGCCTTATTCGAATCCCTATCCATAGAGTATTATACCAAAAATCTTTTTCATTTAAATACAAAAGGTTAAGCTTAATTGGCGGGTATGTCTGGTGAATTTGGTTGAGCGACTGCAACCAGGTGAGGGCGCTTTCTGTTTGGGCGTGTCAGGTAACGCATCTTCTTGCGAAGCCTCTTCCACCATCGCGCGCGCAATGGGTTATGCTTGCCCCGGATAATAAGCGATGCATCGAAATCCGTGGTGAATGTCCGGGTGGTACCGAACTGGCGGGCCGTCAGAAAGGACTTGATCGTGGTTTCCGACCAGCTTCTTACATGTTGCCAACGGTGAAAAAGTTTGCCGGACACCGGACACAGGATGTAACTCTCTGCCAGATCTTCCTCGTTTGGTGTGGTAAAAACGATGTGCGTACCGGAATTGGACAATTTACCGAGCGTTTCCAATAGACTGTTCAACTGGTCATCGTAGAGATGCTCGATCACTTCGGCGACAATAATGGCGTCGAATTTTAGCCCTGTTGTAATGACCTTATTTTGATCATAGGCACCAAGAAAATGCTCATGGTCACCGTATTTCGCAGAGACCAGGTCTCTCGCGGACGATGAGGTGTCCAGACCAGCGACATTGAATCCTGCATCGAGTAACGGCCCGATCAGGTTTCCGGGGCCGCAGCCATAATCCAATACGGAACAATTGGGCGGGAGATAGTGTTTGATTTGCCTTATGATCTCGTATCGACGGCTGTGCGTGAAAAAATTCTTGGGAAAATTAGCCTCATAGTCCCAGAAATTCTTGACCATCTCTGGTGTCCAGACCAGCAAATCGTAATCTTTCATGGTTGGTCGTTGGTCCCGGAATATTGGAAAGCGCATCCTATCACTCGCAGTATATCCGAGATGGTCCGGCCCGCTCAAATTGTTGTACTATGAACAGTCTTGGCTTATACCGGCGCAGGGTATAGTACTGAACCGGCCTTGACAGAGCGTCGCCGCGTTAACAGCGAGTCTACTGCGGGAAAACCTGCATCACCCTAACCTATACGAGAGTGGCGCGTCTTGTCCAACAATCGTGGAGTAGCGCATAGAATTGCAGTGTTTGTTCCGTCACTGGAGGGGGGAGGTGCGGAGCGTTCCATGTTGAACCTGGTTCGTGCGTTTCTCCAGTGCGGGCGTGAAGTCGATCTGGTTGTTTGTCGTCTGCAAGGTGCCTATGTCCAGAGTGTGCCGGAGGCAGCAAAACTTGTGGTGTTAGAATCCGCAGGCCAGTTGCCTGGCCGACTCGCGGCCTTGATGGCGAATCTGCGTTGGCCAAGTACAGTATTGCGTGCGGTGGTGTTGCCTTCGAAGACAGCGCCGGAAGTTGAGTATTTGGATTCCCTGAAACAATATTTTCGTGAGCGCAGGCCGGATATTGTTTTGTCTGCCATGACCTATGCTAATTTAGTAGCTTTGTGGGCGAGAAATGCAGTCGATGCAGCGATACCGGTCGCTGTCAGCGAGCGTATCGCACTGTCACAGCATTGCGATCGCGAATCGAGCTGGCGGAAATGGCGATGGCGGTATCTTCCGCCGCTGGTGAAGCGGAACTACCCGCATGCCGATGCGATTATCGCCGTTTCCCGCCAGGTCGCAGACGACCTTTCAACAATCACCGGCTTGCCAGAGGGGACTATCAGAACCATTTACAATCCGGTCGTCGATGATTCTTTAAGATCGCAGGCCGCTGAACCGCTGGTTCATCCGTGGTTCGTACCTCTGTCTGCGCCGGTTGTGCTGGGCGTAGGCCGATTAGTGGAGCAAAAGGATTTCTCTACGTTGATCAGGGCATTTGCGCGGGTCCGCGCCCGCAGAGAGGTGCGTTTGATGTTGCTCGGGGAGGGCAAACAGCGGGGCTTGCTTCAGGAACTGGTGGAGAGTCTCGGTTTGGCCGAGGATGTTGAGATGCCGGGTTTCGTCACGAACCCGTTTCAGTACATGGCCAGGGCGTCGGCACTTGTCTTGTCTTCCGAGTATGAAGGGTTGCCAGGTGTCATTATCCAGGCGCTCGCTTGCGGTTGCCCGGTCGTTAGTACCGATTGTCCAGGAGGCTCTGCAGAAATACTGGACGGCGGCAAGTACGGCCCCTTAGTAAAGGTGGGGGACGAGGTTGCGCTTTCAGAGGCCATCGAATCTGTCCTTGATCATCCCATTGATAAGCGTGTTCTGGTTGCAAGAGCTGAAGAGTTTTCTGTGGATCGCGCTGCCGAGCGTTATTTGAGCGTGCTCGATGGGCTGGTGGCACGCAGGTTAGACGATATAAGAGACACTTAACGCATTATGTGTGGTATTACAGGGTTCCTGCAACCGGGCACTGCAGACGTCGGCGAGCTGGCAGCAACGTGTACCCGGATGACAGATGCTATCATCCATCGTGGTCCGGATGCTGGCGGCGTGTGGGTGGAGCCAAATTTCTCACTGGCCTTAGGCCATCGGCGGCTTTCGATTATCGACCTGTCCGAAGCAGGGGCCCAGCCTATGGTGTCTGCATCCGGGCGATATGTCGTGTCGTTTAACGGTGAGATCTACAATTTCATCCGCCTGCGCAAAGAACTCGAGGCTTCCCGCTATCCCTACAAAGGCCATTCCGATACCGAAGTCATACTAGCGGCCATCGAATATCTAGGCACGAGGAAAGCCATCAGTAAGCTGGAAGGCATGTTCTCGCTTGCAATCTGGGATAAAAAAGAAGCTTTACTCACGTTGGCGCGGGATCGTGCAGGAAAGAAGCCTCTTTACTACGGATGGTGTGGAAAAACTTTTCTGTTCGGTTCGGAGTTAAAGGCATTACGACAGCATCCTGACTTTGACTCGACGTTGGATCGCGACGCTCTCGGGCAATACCTCCAGTACGGGTGGGTTTCCCAACCCCACTCGATATACCAGCGCATCAGAAAGCTGCCGCCGGGGAGTTTGCTCGAGATTCACGCCAGAAGTAACCAGTATTCCGGCGAACCAGTCAGTTTTTGGTCCGCTGGTAGCGTGTTGGAACAAGGGCAATCTCATCGATTCGAGGGCAGCTATAGCGATGCAATAGGTGGGTTGGATGCGATACTCCATGAGGCGGTAGCGGACCGGATGGTCGCGGATGTCGATCTTGGTGCCCTTCTTTCCGGCGGGATTGATTCCTCCATGGTGGTCGCCCTGATGCAGCGGTCTTCCGGTCGGCCAGTGAAGACATTCAGTATCGGTTTCTGGGAAGAGAAGTATAACGAGGCTGAGTATGCTGCCAGCGTGGCCAAGTATCTCGGTACGGAACACCACGAATTGTATATTACGCCAGAGCAGGCGCTGGATGTGATTGATCTGCTTCCGGCGATGTATGATGAGCCGTTCGCCGATTCGTCGCAGATTCCGACCTACCTGGTGTGTAAACTTGCCCACCAGCATGTCAAGGTGGTGCTGACCGGTGATGGGGGTGACGAGCAGTTCGCCGGGTACCGGCGCTACAAAAATTGTTTGAAACACTGGCAGGATGTGAGTCGATTGCCCGGTTCCGTCAGGAGAGTTCTGGCGGATATTACTCAGTATATGGGCGAAAAAAGCTGGGAATACGCGGCACACAGTGCGAACCAGGATCAGGCCGTGCCCAATTGGACGCGTAAGATGGGGAAGGTCGGTCAGCGATCCTGTAACTGGCGAGCACGTAGCCCGCAAGACATTTTATCCAACAAGTTCAGCAAATGTTTGCCGATCGACCGATTTGTCAGCGGGGCAAGAGAGCTTGATACACCACTCGTCGATTCGTCCTATTGGACAAATTTGGACGACCCATTGTTTGCCATGCTCCACTACGACTATGTTGGGTATCTGCCCGACGATATTCTAGTTAAGGTTGACCGTGCCAGCATGGCTGTCAGTCTGGAGTCCCGCAGCCCGCTTCTTGACCATCGTGTGCTGGAGTTTGCCTGGTCGCTGCCCAAGGAATACCTGTTTGATGGTAGGAACGGCAAACTGATTCTAAGGGATTTGCTGAGTCGCTATGTGCCTCGAGAGCTTATCGACCGGCCGAAGCGTGGATTCAGTGTACCAGTCAAGGAATGGCTCGTGGGCCCGCTTCGTGACTGGGTCGAAGCGCTGATTTCCGAGCAGGCCCTGGCGGATCAAGGCGTATTCGATGTCCACGCGGTTCGACGTGCGTGGATGCAGCACCTGCGCGGCTGGGCCAATCATTCAGAACTAATGTGGGCGATTTTGATGTTTCAAACTTGGTGGAAGTCGCAGCATTGAAGGGTGAGTTCGCTGGCAGCGGCTACGGGCCATTTTTTTCGAAGCGATATTCGGCGCATCCGCTGCCAAATAGACCAAATTCAGGGTCAGTCTTGTTTGAATAGGCTAGCTTGAAGCCACTTTTTTCAACTAAGATTTTTATTTCAGCGGCTGTTGCTGATTCATAAGGATAGCCGCCTAACCAGTCTATGGCATCCGACTTCCAATGCATTCCTCGCGTGCCGTACTTGTAGCTCGAGATCTTCTTTAGCGGATTTTTTAGCCGAACTACGTCGCGCATGATTTTCATAAACATGAAGATAGTTGTTAGTACTCGTCGGCTGGGTTCGCCGCTTCTGGTGTATAGTTTCTTTTCCCAGCCCCAAAACTTGCACAGCGGGGTTTTCCGATAGATCGCTATCACAAACAGCCCCCCCGGTTTGACAAGTGACGCCCCATTGAGGATCGCGTTCCACATGTCGCCGGTATGATGCAATACGCCCCAGCTGTAAACGATGTCTGAAATCGGCAGGTTTTCGTCAGAAGCCTCGAAAATATTCGCTTCTTTTATCGTAAAATTGTTTTTGCTCCAGTTGCTTCGGATAACGGAACTCGTGGTTGCGACGGAATCAGGATCTATGTCGATTGCATATACAGATTTGGCTCCGAGTAGCAGTGCTGCCAGCGAATGAATGCCTGATCCGCAGCCGATATCCAGAAAAGTCTTCCCTTCGAGCGAATCGACGCCGAGTAGGCGAGCCAGCTCAATTTTTGCGTCAGATATTTCATCTGCAGTAATCGACTTACTGTAGTCAGCCCAGTTCCTGCCAAATTCAAAATGGGTGCTTTGGTCACATTTGAGTGAAACATCCAGACGGTTGGACATAAGAGAGTGCTCCGGCCGCATGCTTTAGAGTGTTTTCAGGAGGTTCCTGAGTGTTTTCAATGGGCGCACGCGCTCGACAACTACAATGAAGACCTTCCGGTAACTCCCTTCCGGACACTCAACCGCTTTGACGCCGTGCCAGGAGTGCGGCGTCCGTTTGAATATAAGGCTGCGATTGCCGATGGAGTCGGCGACGACTGCTTCGTCGAAAGCGTCGAATTCGGGTGCGTTCTTGCAGTCCATACGTCCATGGTCGTCGAGTACGATGGTCTGACCGCCCCATTCCGGTTTCCAGTCCTGTGCTGTGTTCAGGTAGAAAATATGCGATCCGATCTTGACGCGACTGTCGCAGTGCGGTGAAACAGCGCCGCCGGTTTGCGTGTAATGCCAGTGGAAGGACAATTTCATCGGACGCAAGCCATAAGCCGCTCGCAGGAACCGGCGATAGGGCGCGTCGTGCAGTTCTTTCACAAATTCGTGCCAGGACGGGTCAATGGGCAGGTCGGGGTCATATTCGAGCGAGTAGCGGTCATGCCCTTTCTGTCCATAGCTGCGTGTATAGCCGAAACGCTTCTCGAACAGAGAGATGTCCGGAAGCCGGTTGATCAGGTTCTGAAAGGCGTCTTCCGTCAGAAAGCCTTGCGGGTTGGCCCACGGATAGGGCTTGCGGTGTCTGAAATCCCGCCCCTGGAAGCTCGCCAGTTTTTCGTAATCGAGGTAACTCATTGCCCTTCAGAGGTTTGACTGACCGGACCGTATTGTAGCAGTTTTCGTTGGTTTTTCATGCGCCACGTTATATTCTGGACGCGGGCATCCGGATAAAATACTGTATCAACGTTGGGCAAAAGTCTGGGAGAACGATGGCGGACAGGGCTCGGCCCTGCCATGATCGCGAGTAGCTTATGACTGAACCGGAACAGCCTGCCCGCATCGCATTCCTGCTCGACAATCTCTCGGGCGGCGGCGCCGAAAAAGTGGTGCTGAACCTCGCCGCCGGCTTTGCCGGACTGGGACATCCCGTCGATCTCATGGTATGCAGGGCAGAGGGGGTGCTGCGGAATCATATTCCCGCCGGTGTCAAACTGGTTCCGCTGAAGCCCGTGTCTGTCTTGCGCGGGGTCACGGCTGCTCTGACGGCCGATCCGTCTGGCTGGCGCGAGATTCTCGGCCTGCTGGTCGCTCGCCGCAAACTGCCCAAAGCATTTCGCTACATCCCGGCTATCGCCCGACATTTTAAGCGGAGCAGGCTTTCACTGATAGTTTCCGCGCTGCCGAAATCCAATATCAATGCCGTTCTCGCCAGGCGCCTGAGCGGTGTCGACACCCGTGTGGTGGTCGGCGCGCACATCCATTTGTCGGCTCAGGAGTCTGCGTGTGCCGGCGAAGGGAAATCCAGGATCACGGAACTGCGTCCGCTGATGCGGCGCTGTTACCGCCAGGCCGACGCGGTGGTTGCGGTCTCCAACGGCGTTGCGCGGGACACCGTGCATTACCTTGGGTTGCCGGAAACGCTGGTGGAAACGATCTACAATCCGGTTGCGACGCGGGGGATCATCAGTCTTAGCGAGGAATCGTCAGACCACCAGTGGTTTGAGCGGGAGGGGATCCCGGTAGTGCTGGGCATCGGGCGTTTTGTGCCGCAGAAGGATTTCCCGCTGTTACTGCGGGCCTTCGCCGAGTTGCGCAAACGGCGTCCGGTCTGCCTGGTGCTGTTGGGGGGCGATCCGTCATCGGGCGACCAGGTTCGGCACAGGGACGAGCTGCACAAGCTTGCCTCGGACCTGGGCGTTGCGGAAGATTTTGATATGCCCGGCTACAAGGAAAACCCTTACCCCTATCTGCGTCGGGCTTCTGTGTTCGTGCTTTCCTCGCGTTTCGAAGGTTTCGGCAACGTGCTGGTCGAGGCATTGTTCTGCGGCTGTCCGGTGGTCAGTACCGACTGCCCGAGCGGCCCGGCCGAGATACTTCGCGGCGGAGAGTTTGGGCACCTGGTCCCGGTGGGCGACAGGCAGGCGATGACCGAGGCGCTGGAAACGGCCCTGGATGCGCCGGTGGATAGCCGTACCCTGCGCGCACGCGGCGAAGAATTTTCCGTCGACCGCGCTGTCAGTCAATACCACGAGCTATTCGACCGATTCGTTTCCTGATGCTGCCTGCAGGCGCTGGCGGTTTACCCGCCAGGCGATCATCACCGCCAGTGGCAACCAGAAGATAATCCATAGCTCCCGCGGCCGCGTTACGAGCTGGTCGGTATCCGCTAGCATGCAGATAAACCCGAACAGCAGGTAGGCGAGAAAGGCCGGGTCCGCGGCCTCGCGGAAACAGCGCGCGGCGGTACCGAGGGCGATGCCTAGCACCAGTAGATGCAGGCTAACACCAACCAGCCCGCCGTCGCGAAAGCTGGCGAGCAGCGCGCAGTGTGCATAGTTGGCGACATCGGCAGAGCCGTCGGCATAGAGCAACAGATGTTTCTGGTAGCCGTTGCCGATCAACGGCGCCCGTTCGATCTGTCCGATTACGGTTTCCCAGATAGGGATGCGCTGGCTGAGACCGCTGTCCATGGGCGAGTCGAGGATGCCGACCGAGTAGGCCAGGAAAATTACGGCGCCGCAAGCGACCAGTGCCCCGCTAACCAGGAGCAGCACTCTGCCCCGATGGTGAAGCAGTAGCAGCAGCGCGATGGACAAGATCGTGGCGAGTATGCCGGTGTTGCTCCGTGTCAGGACGACAAAACCGCCCAGCACCAGCGTGGCGAGAATAAACAGCCTCCGCCCTGGTGCTGTGTCGTTGGTGAGCGCCAGCTGACAGCTCAGCAGGGCAAAAAAGCCATATGCGAAGGAACTGGGATTGGGGTTGTCCAGCGTGCCCATGCCGATGATTCTCGAATCCGCGAAAGCGTGATCGGCGTACCACAGCGGCATCGAAATAATGGCCGCCACTGCGGCCGCCAGCGACAGCGCCCCGGTTCCCCGTGCAAACAATACCGGGTCCCGGTTCGCCGCGTACGCGGTCAACAAAACAAACACCACCAAATAGGCCACCAGCCGCAGCGTCTTGAAAAAATCCTCGGCGACAAAGGTCTCGCTCCAGAATGACGACAGCAGCATCCACAGCAGGTAAGCCAGGATCGCCAGCAGCAGCCGGTCGGCCCCGATGCGCCTGGCCATTCGGGGCAACAACGCCAGGGCGGGAATGAATACGGCCACGCTGTATAATTTGTACTGATCGACGGCATTGGGAATGAAGAAGAAGCCCAGCATGAAGACAAAATAGGCCGCGAAGGTTACCTTGCCGAGGATGTCCAGTGTCGCGTGGGTTGATATTTTCAAGCTGATTGTCTGGGTGGCGTCTAGTAGTGATTTTTCCGATAGCCGAATACACCGCCGATAAAGCCGATGTTTTCGGCGACCGCCAGCAGGCTCAGCGCCAGCCTGTCGCGGCGACGTTTTCCTCCCGCGAGGTAAAGGCAGGCGCGGGCGCTGTGCCCGATGATAGCGGACAGCGCCCGCAGGCTGGAGCGCAGCCTGAGTTTGAGCACCGCGGTGCGGTTGGTCGCCTTCAGGCGGGTCTTGACATAGAACTTGGTGCTGCCACGCCGCAGGGCTTCCGACAGCATGTAACGCAGGTTCGCGCGGACAGCCGGTATGGTCTCGGAGGTTTTTGCGCCTGCGGCCCAGACGAACTTCAGTCCGCGCTGCTTCAGGTCCTGGAACAGCAGTTTGTCCTCGCTGCCGCTGAGTGCGAGCGCGGGGTCAAAGCGCAGTCCATCGGTGGTAAAGATGTCGGCCCGCATCAACACATTGCAGGTTGCTGTAGGCGGGAATTCCTCGAGATCGCGGTAGCTTTCCGGCTGGTGCGGCTTGGCGAACCAGCCGCTGTTGCGAATCCATGCAGGCGTGTCGGCTTCGAAAACGGGCAGTGTGGGCCCGGTGACGATGTCGGCCGAGGTTGTGTTGCGTGCGACCAGCAGATGGTTCAACCAGAGCCGATCGGGTATTTCATCGTCGTCGATCATGGCGACAAAATCGGTGTCCGCGGGCAGATTGTCCAGGCAGGCGTTGCGGGCGTGCGAAATGCCCCGGCGGGATTCGCGCAGATAGACCATTGAAAAGGGGCAGTGCTGCGCAAATTCGTCGCAGATCGCCCGATTGGCGTCGCTGCACTCGTTGTCGGCGACAAGAATCGTTACCGATGGCGCCGGGATCTCTTCGAAGGCTTGCGCACACAGTCCCTGCAACAACTGCTCAAGCCCGCGTGGACGCCGGTAAGTGCAGACGCAGACCGCCAGCTTGACGGGCGCTTTGCCTGCTTCAGTGTTCGCTCCCGCCTCATCAGACATCAGTTTTGCGGTGCCAGTGGTTGCTGAAAACGGCGAAGAATACCGCAGGCGTAAAACTGCCGCCACGTCACCGGGCGTCGGCGTCGACAAGCGCCCGGATTCTGTTAGCGACCTCCGCCAGTTCATCGGGCAGCGCCTGTGTTGTCTGCATGAACGGTTCGCCACTCCATACCGCAAAGCCCTGGTCCACGAGCCGGTGCTGAAGTTCGCCCAGATCCCGGGCAAAACCGGCCACACCGCTGGCATACAGCAGTCCGCCGAGCCAGTGGTATATCCCGGCCATGGGCCCGTGCCGGTTCCTGCCGTGCAGGCGCACCAGGATGCGCTGCCATAGCCGGCCTTTCAGGTCGGCCGGCAGGGAGAAGATGGCAAGCGGTTTGCCGCAGTCAGCCACCTCGACCATCATGGATACGCTGTCGCTGGTGACGACAAAATAGTCGGCCAGCCCGAGCAGCGCCCGGTAAGGGTTGTCTTGCGCGTCGCGGGTCCATTCGTGCAGCACGGCATGGCCCGGCAGCTGGTTGCGCAGTGTTGCGGTGACGGCTGCGGGGGTGCGGCGGCTGGTCGAGATGTACAAGCTTGCGCCGTAACGCGTCTGCAGGTCCCGGCAGCTGGCGAGCAGTTCGGCGGTGACCCCTGCGTCGAAACGGTAGGGCCGCGTCGGTCCGCCCACCAGCACGGCGATCAGCGGTTTTCGCAGCGTCTCAAACCGCGCTCGCCAGGCGTCGCTTTCGCGGGCGATGGCAGCCTTGTCCGCGCGCATCAGCGGTAGGCTCAGGCGCATGACATTGGGCCGCTCGGGCACGTGGTACTGGGGCAGGGTGATGACCAGGTCGAATTTCTCGATCCAGCGCCGCGGGCGACCCAGCAACACCACCCGGGTGGCCGGGTTTTGCGCCTTGATCCACAGTGCGGCCATGGCGTGCCGGCGCCCGACGGTGATCACCAGGTCCGGCCAGGGCGCCTGCAACGGGTCGGAGCGCTGCATGTCGAGGTGCTCCAGGCTGATGCGAAAGCGCGGCTTGCCGAGGACGTACTTTTCTCTGGGCAGCAGGCGCCGGGTCTCGTAGGGCAGTCCCAGGCGGTCGGCGATCATTTTTGCCTGGGCGTTGTCCCCGAGTTTGTCACCGATCACCAGCCAGATGCGCGGTGTGGAATGTGTCTGTGTGTTCATGGCGGGCCTCGCTCAGCGAAAAACGCCACGCCGGTAGAGATCCCAGACCAATCCCCAGACGAACACCAGCGGGTAGCGCCTCACCCGCTCGGGCACTTCGATATGCTGGCCCGAGTGGCGTTCCAGCTTCCAGGCGAGATAGTCCAGGCCGCCATCAAAGGTGAACAGTGCCTTGCTCAGGCGCGCCAGCGACAGCAGCTTGCCCTGCACCGTGCGCAACCGCCAGGCGATGCGGTTGCGCCAGCGCCGCGAGTCCGGCAGCTCCGCCGCATAGTCGCCGTCGGTCAATTGCAGGGTAGTGCCGAGCAGGGGTGCCGCCAGTTCGGTGACCCGCCGGTAATAGGCGGCGTTGGCCTGGGTCAGCTCGGCGGCGCGCCCCCTCGATTCCGGCCTGAGTTCGGTGGCGTAGCTGAGCGCCAGGGCGCCCTGCCAGAGTGACGCCACCGATCCCTGCGCGGGCAGGCTGGGCAGCGCGCGCTCCAGCAGGGTGAGCACCGCCTGCGCGAGGTTGGCCGCGACTTGCGCCCGGGTTGCGGCGTCGCGCGACCAGGCAACCGCGGTGGGCTGGCTGAAACGTCCCCAAAGGTAGGAATGAAACCAGCGTTTGGACGTGCCCGCGGCGAAATCGCGTTCGCTGAGGACGGCGTATTTGCAGCGTATGCAACGGCTTTCATACGGAAACTCGGCGTAAAAGACGTTGGGAGGTAACAACCGATTCCACAGCGCCTTGAGCGCGCTGCTGTTGGCGCTGCGATAGTTGTCGACAATGAGGTAAAGATCCACCAAACCGTCGAAAGGATCGCCACTGCGCAGGCAGGATCCGTAGAAAAGGACCGCCACGATGCAGCTGCCATAGCGCTGCCTGAGCGCCTCGGTCAGGTGCGCCAGCGCCGGGTGCCGGGGTGCGGGCGTGAGCGCCAGCAGTGTCCGGGCGAGCGGTGCAATGGGATTGGTTGTGGTCACGTTCTCGCGTCGCTTATGCGCAGAAAATTCAGATTGCCAGCGCTGGTAATGGTAAGCGGTCCGTGTTCGGCGCCGGCCCGGTGCATCTCGCCGTCCAGGGTGAACAGTCCATCCATCCACAGGCGCAGCTGTTGCGCATTATGACTGAAATAGCCGTTGTCCGGGGTCACGTGACGATTCGGTTTGCCACGCACCAGCGACGGGAAAGCGCGCAGTACTTTGCGCGTCGGCTTTTCGATCCAGGTGCAGTGCAGTGGCCCGGTTTCCCGTCCCCAGAACGGGTGCAGGCCGAGAAACAGGCGCTCCAGCGTGGAAACGATCAGCTGGATCACCGGGCGCGAGCGTGCGTCCGGATGTGAGTCGAGTTCAATCCGGGTGTCGGTGGGCGCCGAGAAATAGGCTTCTTTGCGGGCGATGCCCCACATGGTGCGCAGCATCACCAGTGCGGGGCCGAACTCGTCGCGGATGCCGAGGGTATGGATATTGCGCTTGCAGTATTCGATGCCGCTGATGACGGTACCGGTGCCGAAAAACAGACCGTAAACCGGACCACTGTCGACGCCGCCCTGCACCCGCAGGATCGGCCGCTGGAGTCTTTCCACGCCCCGGGACGGGTTGTCGGCCCAGGCCAGCATATGCTGCACCGCCCGGACCAGGTTGCCGCGCATACCCACGTCGCCCGCATTCATGTTGGTGGTGCCGCCGGGCAGCAGAATGATGTCCGGGGTGTGTTGAAAAGGCTGGCTTTCAAACAACTCGGTGAACACGCGCGCAGTGGTGCCGTCACCGCCGTTGATGGCCAGCACATCGACGCCGTTGTCGGCAAACGCCCGCAGCGCGGGTCCGATGTCCGCGGCCGATTGGCTAATCCGATGGTCGATGGCGGGGTGATTTGCGACAATAGCGGCGACTTTGCCCGGATGGGCGCGGTTGCGGCGGCTGTTGGGGTTGCTCAGCAGGCCGATTTTGCGCGGCGTCGCGGAATTGGAAGTCAAAAGCTGTGGAATCTGAGTGTCGGTGTCGACGGGCATCCTAAATCAATGCGAGTGAATCAACAAATGCCGGATGCTGCGGGACTCACCTTTGCCCATCTGACCGATCCGCACCTGACCAGCCTCGACGGCGTGCGCTGGCGGCAGTTGCTGAACAAGCGCCTGCTGGGCTACCTCTCCTGGCGCCGCAAACGGCGTGCCGAACACCGCCCGGAAGTGCTCGAAGCGCTGCTGCAGGACCTGCAGCAGACCTGCCCGCAGCACATTGTTATCAGCGGCGACCTGACCCAGGTCGGTTTGCCGGACGAATTCGGTGAGGCGCGCCGCTGGCTGGAGCGACTGGGTGCGGCCGACGCGGTCACGGTGGTACCGGGCAACCACGATGCCTACGTGCATACCCCCTGGGACGGCACCTATGCCCAGTGGGCCCCCTATATGCAGTCCGATCCGGCGTTCCGGTGCGCGTCGCGAGCCGGGGCGGAGATGTTCCCCACCTTGCGCGTGCGGGACGGGGTGGCCGTGATCGGTCTGTCCAGCGCGGTGGCGACGCCGCCGTTCATGGCCACCGGCCGACTGGGTGCGGTGCAGCGCGGGCGGCTTGCGGCGCTGCTGCGCGAGACGGGCGAACAGGGCCTGTTCCGGCTGGTGCTGATACATCATCCGCCGCGGGTCGAGGACGAAAAATGGCGCAAGCGGCTGAGCGACGGCCGCGCTCTGTGCGCCATCCTGGCCCGCGAGGGTGCCGAACTGGTGCTGCACGGACACGGGCATTACACGGCGGAGTCGGCGGTCGCCCGCGACGCGGGCGGAATACCGGTATTCGGCATTCCTTCGGCATCGGCCATTGGCCATCGGCCGGATCGCCGCGCGCAGTATTACCTCTACCGGGTGCGGCGTTGCGCCGAGAACTGGTCGGTGCAAATCAGTGTGCGCGGCTACGACGTCGACTCAAAGTGTTTTGTACACCGGCAGGAACGTCACCTGTCGCTCCCTGCAATGTCCTCGACCAACCGCTGATCGGCGATCGAATCCACGTCGATAGCCGCTTCCGGGTAGGGCAGGTGCACCGGTGCGATAGCGACATGCAGGCGCTGGGACAGTTCGCCCAACGCCTTGTTCAGTGTCAGCCAGCCGAGCAGGTAGCGCAGCACCGACCACCACCCCAGTTGGCCGATGATGCGCAGCGGGTTCTTGCGCTGTTGTTCCACGCGCCGCCAGGCGGCCGCGACCCGGTGCGAGGCCGGGGTCATGAAGGCGAACAGGTTGCAGCCGCAGTAGCCGCCGTCGCGGAAGCGCGTCACGGTTTTTTTTGCCGCCGGAAAGCGTGCGTTGATAGAGGCATAGTCGGTCACTCCCACTGCTACATCCGCCCCGGTCTCGACTGAGCGCTGCAGGAAATCGTCCACCATGTCGGCGCGCAGCAGCGGATGGTCGGCAGTGGTGACCAGCACCGGCGTGCGTGCGGGCAGGGACTTCATCGTCTGGTAAGCACTGTTGCTGGGACTGTCCTGGGCGCGGGTCCAGCGGATCGCGCCACGCGCCAGTGCGTCGGCGAGAAAGTCGCTGCCCGGCAGCTGCTGCTCCTGTGGTCCGGATATCACGATGTCGCCCACCCGGTCGCTGCCCATCAGCGCCTTGACCACGCGTTCGAGCATCGGCGTACCGTCGATCTTGATCATCGCCTTGCAGCAGACGCCCGAGGCGTCTACCAGCGGGTCGCCGGCGTTGCGGTCGGCGGCCAGTATGATGGCGGTAAAAGGGTTGGGATTCATGCGGTGCGCAGTTTATAGCGCTTTTTCGTACAGGCGGTAGGTCTTGTATGCGACACCGCCCAGAGACTCGATAATGTTTCGCATGCCGCTATTGTGTTCCAGTATCCAGGACATTTCCATGTCGCGGATGCCGCGTGCCAACACCGGGTAGCGCAGCGTGTCGGTGATCATGTAGGACAGCGCTGGACCGAAGGGCGTGTGGTGATACCGCTTGCGTACACCCATCAGCGGGATGCGCGCGGATTTCGGGTAGCGCACTTTCAGGCGCCAGAGCAGTTTCAGCCAGCCCAGCGGCAACAGCCTGCCGTTCAGGTCGCGGATGGATTCATTGATGTTCGGCAGACAGATGATCATCGCCGCGGCCTCGCCGTCGACTTCCGCGATCTGCACGAAATCATCGTCGATGAGCAGCGACATCACTTTGCCGACTTCGTCGAACTCGGCAGCGGTAAACGGCACCATGCCCCAGTTTTCGGACCAGGCGTCGTTGAAGATATCGCGCATCAGTTCCAGTTCGTCCGCCAGTCGGCTGCGATTCAGCGGGCGTATCCGCACCCGGTCCGCCACGCGCCGGACCAGGCGCCGCATGACCTTGGGGACGGCGAAATCGGGGTGTTGGTGGTAGGCAATCAGATCAACGGCTTTCTTGAACCCCGCTGCTTCAACTGCCCGCCCGTAATACGGGCGCCCATGCACCATCATGATGCGTGGCGGGGTATCGAAGCCATCGATCTGCAGGCCGCATTCCTCGTTGATGGACAGATTGAACGGTCCGGTGACCCGGGTCATGCCCGCGGCCCGGAGCCAGGATTGCGCAGTTTCAAACAGTGCCGAAAACACCTGCGGGTCATCTTCGGCCTCCAGGCAGCCGAAATGGCCGGTGCTATCCTGGAATTTTTTCAGGTGTAAATCATCTATTTGAGCACAGATTCTGCCAACCGGCCGGTTGTTCCGGTGGGCGATCCACGCTTGCCAGCGGGCGTGTTGAAAAAACGGATTTTTGATGCTGAAGCGTTCTTTTTGCTCAAAAAATAACGGGCAGACCCAGTTGGGGTCATCCTTGTACAGCGTCCGGGGGAAGCGGATAAAATGCGCCAGCTGTTTGCGGTCGGTTACCTCGCAAACAGTAAGGTCATGCGTGTCGTCGGGCATGGAATCAGGCTTTTTCTCTTGGAGGCGGGCATCATACCTGCGCCTCGGGCGGGTCGCCAGATCGGGATCGCCGGGGGGAACTCGGTGTTTATCCCGCGGTCTCGGGTTTGCGGTTTGCCCTGCTGGAAAGTGGCAAACTGGTCTGCAATTTGCTTGCCGATCAGGTCGTGACGGCGGCGGAAGCGGGCTCCGGGCAAGTGCCGGAAGCTTGAAAAACTGTCGGCATTATTTGTCGTAAAAATGCGACAAAGTTTTGAAAGGCGTCACAAAACGGCGATTGATTCGCAAAAATTTTGGAAAAAGTATTGTGTTTTTATCCTATTGAAGGAATAATGCACAGCGTAGTAGCGGGACCAAAGGGTATGGGTCGCGTCGTTGGGAAAATACAACGATCCCTGCGGACCGACGGAATTTGGTGCAGTCTGGTTGCGTAGTCATGGACTTGTATTTCCCGCTAGTCGTAAGTGAACTTTGTTTTGGGGTGTTTCTGTCACTGAGCGGAAACCTGGGACATGTAACCTCAAAGGGAAAAGTCTTTTGGGCGCAGAACCGACACCAACAGTACACAACTTACCGTTTCGTGCCGCTGATTTTGCCACTCTAGCCGATGCTCTGGACTATGCGGCCCAGGGCAACACCGGTGCAAATTTCTACACCGGCAGAGGCGAGTTGTATGCTTCGCTGCCTTATGCGGAGTTGCGGAAGGAAGCGCGCGTGCTCGCACGCAAGTTGCTTGGCATGGGATTGGAAAAAGGCAACCGGGTCGCCCTGGTTGCGGAAACCAACCCGGACTTCCTGCGTTTCTTTTTTGCCTGTCAGTACTCCGGTCTGATTCCTGTTTCCCTGCCGGCCTCGGTTAACCTGGGCGGGCACACGGTCTACGTCACACAGTTGCGTGGTTTGCTTGAAAGCAGCCAGGCGTCCGTCGCCATGGCGCCGAGCGGCTACGCGGCGTTTCTTGCCGAAGCCGGCGAAGGGCTGGGTCTGAAGCTCATCGGTGATCCGGCCGCGTTTGATGCGCTGCCGGAAGTCGATGTGGAGTTTCAACCCGTAGAGCCCACCGATGTCGCTTACATCCAGTACACCTCGGGCAGTACAAAATTCCCGCGCGGTGTGGTGATCGAACAGCGTGCGGTCATGAGCAACCTGGCGGGCATCATCCGCCACGGTGTGAAAATCGGTCCGCAGGACCGGTGTTTCTCCTGGCTGCCCTTCTACCATGACATGGGCCTGGTTGGCCTGGTGCTGGTGCCGGTTGCCGCGCAGATTTCGGTGGACTACCTGGATACCCGCGAGTTCGCCATGCGTCCGCGCCAGTGGCTCAACCTGATGACCGAAACCAAAGC
>Ga0315540_10000718_pt1 | contig 18888 bp, 13 predicted proteins | sample SalMarSW160110MG_FD_203677 | JGI IMG/M metagenome (GOLD analysis project Ga0315540, IMG submission 203677) | Salt marsh sediment microbial communities from the Plum Island Ecosystem LTER, Massachusetts, United States - Salt Marsh Sediment SW1601-10 ...
GATGCGCCGCCTGCTCGAGGTCCATGCCGACAAGCTCGACCCGTGCGGCGACCGAGCCGGTCACGGTGTGGCGAATGAACTGCTCGCCCTGGCCGGTGGCGGACAGGGCGCAGCTCGCGTCGTCGGCGAATGTGCCCGCCCCAATGACCGGAACGTCACCGATCCGTCCCCAGCGCTTGTTGGTGAGGCCTCCGGTGGAGGTGGCGGCGGCGAGATGGCCCGCACGGTCGAGGGCGACCGCACCGACCGTTCCGAGCCCCGCTCGCTCCTGTTCCTCACGCAGCGCCCTGTCGAGCTGGTCGCGGCGCTTCTGGGTGTCGAAAAAGGAGTTGTCGACCGGCTCGAGCCCCATCGAAACCGCGAATGCCTCGGCGCCTGGGCCGGCCATGAACACGTGCGGTGAGCGCTCCATCACCAGCCGTGCGAGGTGGATCGGGTTGCGTACGGTGGTGACTCCTGCAACTGACCCGCATGAACGGTCACTCCCATCCATGATCGCCGCGTCGAGCTCGTGACGGCCCTCGTGGGTGAAGACCGCGCCGCGCCCCGCGTTGAAGTGCTCATTCTCCTCGAGCGTGAGCACCACTTTCTCGACGGCGTCGAGGGCCGTGCCGCCGCCGTCGAGGACCGCGACGCCGCGGTCCAGGGCGACCGTGAGACCTGCGATGTAAGCGTCCCGCTCCTCCGTCGGCAGATCGCGCGGGATGTTGCCGGCGCCACCGTGGATTGCGAGGGCCCACTGCCCGGTCTCGGGCTCGGTGGCCTGAGCATGCTGCGGAGACTGCTGGGAACAGGCAAGAACAGCGATCAAGCCGATGGCGATGGCGCAGAGTCGACGCACGGTCACACCCCCTTGCAATCTCGGGTCACGGAAAGAGCAACGGCGGACGTTGCGGGATCGACCTCGAATCGACCCATGACCGATCCAGGCACGGCACGCTCAATGATCACCGGGACGATCTCATTGGTGAGCTCTGCCTCCGGGCCGCTCCACGCCAGGACGCGGGCGTAGTTTCCCGTCAGGCCGCTCCACCGCTGGCGGCCGTCGAACGCCTCCGCGGTCTCCCAGAGCACCGGCACGTTGCAGCCGACCAGGCTCTGGTGGAAGCGTCGTTCGAGCCGCGCGCCAAGCTCGTGCATCCGACGGCTGCGGCTCTGGGAGACGTCCGCGGGGACCTGATCCGGCATGGTCGCGGCGCGCGTGCCTTCACGAGGCGAGAATCGGAAGACGTGGAGCCGCGAGAACGCGAGCTGCTCGACGAGATCGATCGAGCGGTCGAACTCCTCGTCGGTCTCGCCGGGAAACCCGACCATGATGTCGGTCGAGATCGCGAGATCGGGGACGGTCCGCCGGGCGCTGAAAACCAGTGACTCAAACTCGGACCGGCTGGTGCGCCGTGCCATTCGGTGCAGGGTCGCATCGCAGCCACTCTGCAGAGGCAGGTGGAGGTGCGGCAGCAGGCGCGCGTCGGCGAAGAGCTCGAAGAAGCCCTCGTCGAGGTCCCACGGCTCCAGAGACGACAGCCGAAGGCGCGGCATGGCGGTCTCGTCGAGGACCCGTCGGATCAAGTTGGCGAGGCCGCGGCGGTCGCCGAGGTCGTGGCCGTACGATCCGAGGTGGACTCCGCTGAGCACCGCCTCGCGATAGCCGAGCTCCACCAGCTCGCGGACCTCGGCGACGACCTGGTCGGCAGGACGGGTCCGTCCCTCGCCGCGGGCAACCGTGACGATGCAGAAGGTGCAGCGGTTGTCGCAGCCGTCCTGCACTTTGACGAAGGCCCGGGTATGGCGGCTGGTGTCGAGCGGGGGAGAGGTCGGTTCGCCGTCCACATCGGCGGCTGGACCGGCGTCGGCGAGCAGGCCGGCGTCGTCGAGGGCATCGGGGAGATCATCTTTCGAGCGGTTGTCGACCACGAGATCGACGCCGAGCTCGCGCACCGCGTCGCGCGCCATTTCCGCATAGCACCCGGTGACCACCACGGCGGCGTCCGGAAGCGCGCGCCGGACCTGTCGGATCAGCTGCCGGGACTTGCGTGCCGCGAGCCCGGTCACGGTGCAGGTGTTGAGGACACACAGGTCGGCGGGCTCGCCGGCGGCGACGACGCGATGGCCGCGGGCCGCGAAGCTGCGGGCGAGCGCCTCGATTTCACCGATGTTGAGTCGGCAGCCGATAGTCTCGAGTCGGATACGCATGGTGGAAAGGAGACCCCGGAGGCGAGGCTCGGTTCACCGGAAACGGTAGACAGGAACGACGCCCGAGTCAAACGACGCCGACCTGCGGAAGGCTGCCGGGAGTGTAGGGTTCAACCCCCGGCAGTGTTGCCGAGCAGCTTCCGGATCCTGTCCTGGATCAGCTTGCGCTGCTCCTTCACGTAGCGCTCATAGTTCTGGACCTGGCCGCCTTTGACAATGAACATGATCGGCGGGTGACGGACGTCGCCGCGCTCGTCGAACTGTATGACGCCGGTCACGCCGGGAAACTCCTCGAGGCCGAACTGGAGCGACTTCTTGATTTCCGGGGTCTGGAAGACCGGTGTGATCTTGATGATCTGGAGCACGACCCGCATGGTGTCGTAGGCGTGAGCAGCGTAGATGTCGGGGTCACTGTGGTAGCGGTCCCGGAACGCCTTGACAAAGTTGCGGACCAGGTCGCGCTCGTCCTGGATGTCGAAGGCCGGCTGCGGGAAGTAAACCCCTTCCACCAGATCCGGGTTGTCCTTGACCACCTGCCCGGAGTAGAACGCAGAGGTCACACAAATGACCCCCTGATAGCCCTTGGCGCGGAGCTGGCGAAGGACCTCCAACGTCTTATCGGCGTACGCGATGATGTACACGGCGGCGGGCTGACTGGAGGCGAGCAGGTCGGCCGACTCCTGCTCCCAGTTGGGACTTCCGATGATGACCTTGCCGACGACCTTGCCGCCGAGCGCCTGCTCGAACATGTGGCGGAATGGCGGCTCGATGCCTCGAGCGTGCTCGCTATCACCGGTGTAAATGAGCACGGACCGCTTGTCCTGGTCCTCGTAGAGGAACCGTCCCGCGCGCTGTCCTTCGTACTCGTCCGATGCGAACACCCGGTAGAAGAGGCTGCTCTTCTCGGTCAGCACTGGTGCCGAGGCCGACGGGGAGAGACAGACGGTGTCGGTCTGGTCGAGGACCGGCAGCAGAGCCTTGGCCTCGCCGCTCGTGACTCCGGCGATGACCAGGTGTGCGCCCTGGCCGACCAGGTTCTTGAACTCGCGGACAGCGGTCTCGGGGTCCGTGGCGGAGTCCGCCCAGACGAACTGGGCTTGGCGCGGGATCCCGCCGTTCGCCTTCGCCTGGTCGAGTGCCAGGTCGAGGCCCTCCTTCATCGACTCGCCGTAGCTTGCCGCCTCACCGCTCGAAGCGAGAAGAACACCGACCACCGGCTTGCCACCGCAGGCGACGACGCCAACCGCAGCCGCGAGGAGGATCAGGAGCTGTGGAACACGCGTTCGGGTCTTCACTGGACCACCTCCAGGCGATGCGGTCACGCGGACTCTACCGCTCTCGGCGCCGTGCGGCAACCCGCTCGGAGGAACGGCATCTCCTTCATCGCCAATGCGCCGATGCACCATTCTCGGGACCCATGATATCTGAATAGAGAGACAGATCACGGCTTTGCCCGACGTCACCGGCGCGGAGGGAACGCCCTTTCGTGTTCGGGTGTTTGCAGTCATAGTCGTGAACTCGACGCTGGGTACGCCCAGAACGGGTGCCTGGCGGAGACCTGAACGAAAGAAGGAGACGACCAATGGATGACTCACGGTGGGGACGAGTACTGGTGGCGGGATTGGTATTGACCTTGGCTCTTGCCACATTTCCGGTCACGGCGCACGAGGACGAGGATGAGCAGAGCTGGGACCAGGCGAAGATCGAGGCCAAGCAGAGCGTGATCAACGCGATGGCCAGGGAAACCCTCGACATCGTCCTGACCAACAGGGCCGAGGCCAAGGCGCTGTTCGAGAAGTCCTATGGGTACGCGGTCTTCGACAACACCAAGGTGACACTGGGACTGTCCGGCGGTGGTGGGCGGGGTGTTGCCGTGGTTCGTTCGACCGGGCAGAAGACCTACATGAAAATGGGAACCGGTGGGCTCGCTCTCGGTCTCGGAGTGAAGAAGTACCAGGTCGTCTTCCTGTTCGAGACCGAGGCGCGCTTCCGCCAGTTCGTCGACAACGGGTGGCAGGCAGACGCCGGCGCGAGTGCTTCGTTCGGCCACAACGCCACCGGCTCTCAGGTCAACTTCGTCAACGGGATGTCCGTCTACCAGATCACCGAGAAGGGCGTCTCCCTCGAGGCCGATATCGCCGGCACCAAGTACTGGAAGGACAAGAAGCTCAACGGGTGATTCTCTGCCGGCATGGGAATCCGGGACGAAGCAGCGGACCCGGCGCAGGCGCAAGTCAGCACTTGGGAGTCAGGCAACTACGGGTAGTCACCGTGCGGCAACCCGCGTGGACCCGGGATCGGATTGGAAGGGCGCGCGTCCGGCTTTGTCCACCTTGTGATTTCCGCGACAGCTGATGACCTCAAGGTCGGACGCCGAAGAGCAGCCAGAGCTTCTGCTCAGGGGAGCGAGAGCGGGGTCTGAACAGCCGCGTCGAGCGCGTCCGACTGCAGGCCTGGCGCGCTGCACACCGACGTCGACGTCCCACCATCTTCCGACGTGCACTCCACCCGGCGCCAGCCTTCCCGGACCGTGGTGTTTCCGCAGTAGGTCTTGCCGGTGCTGTTGATGTCGTTGAGGTAGTTGAGGATGGAGCTGCAGGTCTCGCCCTCGCCCGGGGCGACCTGGCAAACGCCGGCATAGCGCGGGTTGGCGAAGCAGCACGGTGTCGCCTGTGTCCCGGCATCCGCCGCAGCGGACCTGACCACCGGAGCGAGCAGCCCGAGCGCGAGAGCGATGGTCATGACTGTCAACCTGGGCATGGCCGATCTCCTTTCCGGATAGTGCCTTCCAGAGTATTCAACACCAGCTGTGCGGCAAGCGTTCCCGCCGAACCGTGGTGAAGTGGGCTACCCGCCGGAGACGGGGTCCTCGGCGTCGGGTGGGGGAGGGGTCGCGTCGTCGGGATCGTCGAGGAAGCCGGGCGGCAGCGCGACCCGCTGGGTGCCCGACCGCTTGCCACGCTTTGCGGTCTCGGCTGCCGGTGGGTAGGGCTCGTCGCGGTTCACCCCGACGAGGATCGCGTCCAGCTCGGCGAGGGTCGAAACCGCCATCAGGCGGGCACGGAGCCCGCTCGAGCCGTGGAACCCCTTGACGTACCAGCTCGCGTGCTTGCGGAACGACCGCATCGCGGGGACCTCTCCTGACCACTCGACGAGCGCTCTGGCATGCTCGCGCATGATGTCGGCGACCTCGCCGAGCGTCGGTCCGGGCTGCTGCGGGCGGCCATGGAATGTATCGACCAGGTCGCGGAAGAGCCACGGGCGGCCGAGGCAGCCGCGTCCGATCACGACGCCGTCGCAGCCGGTCTCTCGGATCATGCGAGCGGCATCTGCAGCCTGCCAGATGTCCCCATTGCCCAGCACCGGGACCGTCGCCACCGCGCGCTTGAGCTGGGCGATCGCCTCCCAGCGGGCACTTCCGTCGTAGAGCTGGGCGGCGGTCCTGGCGTGCAGGGTGACGCCGGCGCAGCCTTCCCCCTCGGCGATGCGGCCGGACTCGAGGAAGGTGAGGTGATCGTCGTCGATCCCCATCCGAACCTTGATCGTCACGGGGATCGGCCCGGCGGCCTGGACGGCTGCCGCCACGATCGCCCGCAGTAGACGGGGTTTGGCCGGAATCGCCGCACCGCCGCCGCGGCTGGTGACCTTGCGAACCGGGCACCCGAAGTTGAGGTCGACATGGTCCACGCGCCCTTCTTCCACCAGGCGTCGAACGGCGGCTCCGACGTAGGTCGGGTCCACCCCGTACAGCTGGAGTGAGCGTGGGCTCTCGTCGGGGCCGAAGTCGGCGAGCTTGAGGGTGCGGGCGTGGCCTTCCACGAGCGGCCGGGCGGTGATCATCTCGCTGACGTAGAGAGCGGCGCCGAAGCGCCGGCACAGCGATCGAAAGGGGTAGTTGGTGACGCCGGCCATCGGCGCGAGCACGATCGGCGGCCGGACCGTGAGCGGGCCGATGCGGAGACTCGCCTGCATTTCCCACCACCTCCCTACTGCCGGCGCCGATCTGTCAGCCATCGCCGGCCCTTTCGCGACTCGCACATACGGCTCGGCGCCTCGCCGCTCAAGGACTCGACTCTGACGGGCACCTCTGCGCCCTCATCACGCGACATCGTGAGAAGTGCAGGCTGGCAACAGAGACGGCGTCGCGGCCCATGCGTCCGAGACGGTACCACGATCAGGCAGGGGAGGTCCGGGCGCCAGTAGCAGAGAGCTTTCGGAACGGAACTTGCTTAGGAAAGTGGTCATGTTCATGCGAGGAAGGCCCAGCAACCGCGGGTTCACGCTGATCGAGCTGCTCATCGTCGTGGCGATCATCGGCATCATCGCGGCGATCGCGATTCCGAACCTGCTTCAGGCATTGCGCCGGGCCCATCAGAAGTCGACCATGATGGCGATGCGCACGCTCTCCCAGGCGGTGCAGATGTACGCCCAGGACACGGCCGAGTTCCAGGCCATGGCGAGCTCCCCGGCGAGCGTTCTCGGATCCTCGCTCGTGCCAACCTACATCGAAGTCGCTCCATCGTTTGACGGATGGAACCAGCCGCTCTATTACGAAGCGGATCGCCGAACCTATACGATCATCTCCTACGGTACGAACTTCGCTCAGGATCTGCCGTACATCGTGGGGACGACCACGCTCAGCTGGGAGGACATCGTCCTGGTCGACGGCACGTTCACGCAGTGGCCCGACGGAGTCCAGTCGGACTGAGTCCTCGCAGGCCCAACGAAAGCGCTTTCCGGCTCGGCAGCCATAGGCTCGGATGACGGAGGACGTCACTCGACCCGTACGCTGTGTCCCTCAGCGTCGATACGACGACCTTGCTCTCGTGCCGCAATCCCCTCGGCTCGGTCCGTGTTGTCGCGACCGAAGGAGTTTCGATCGGCGGAGCATCGGTCCGTCGGGACGTTCCCGGATCGTCATCATCGGAGGCGGGGGGAGAGAAGGTGATCGTCGGTCGGGAAGTCTCCGGAGGCTGACACTCTTCAGGCCGGGTCCGGCAGGTCCTCACCCTCGCGTCAGAGCGGTCTCGTTGGGATCCACTCGGGGAGCCGGTCCTCGATCTCAGCCAGCAAACGAGCGGCTCTGGTGCGGTTGCCCACGTCGGCCGCGGCACGGGCACGTGCACGCCCAGCGGTGAACGGGTCGTGGAGCGCGGCGAGGAGCCTACGCTGTGAGCCGGCGACGGGAGAGTCGCCGCTCAACTCCGAAACCTCCGCCGAGAGCGCGAGAACGTCGGCTTCCCCGGGCGCTTCGCGGCGGGCGGTAGCGAGCAACGCGCGGGCTGCCGCGGGGTCGCCGAGATGGAGGCGGCACCGGGCGCGCTGGTAGGCGACCGAGCTCGCCAGCTCGGCGCCCCGGCGGGGTTGGTAGCCCTCGTCTTGGAGGGCGGCGAGCAGCCGATCCGCGGTCGGCCAATCCAGCGCCCGAATCGAGGCGACGGCGAGGTCGAATCGTTCCGCCTGCGACAACTCGCGAGTCAGACGTTGTGCGATGGCGGTTCGGATCGCCCTGCGAGGGAGCGCCGGGCCGGTCGGGCCGAGGCTGAGGGCGGACTGGCACCACGCGGCGATCGCGCGTCCGGTGTCGCCTCGTGCGGCGGCGCGCTCTGCCGCCGCTGCTGCCGCGCGAACGGAAAAAGTCGCCGTCCAGGCGTGGGCGTCCTCCTTCTGTGCAGGTCCCGGCCGGGAGAGACAGAAGGCACACGCCACTGCTGCGAGTGCTGCCGCCATCGCCGCACCCCGCCTTTGGGCCAGCCACACGGTGAGAATCTCAGCGGCACCGATCCCGGCAAGGGCCGCCATCGCTGGCAGCAGAGCGTTGCGCTGGCGGGACGTGACGTAGAACAGGACCATCACCAGCCACTGCGCAGCGGCGATTGCTGCCAGAGGCAGCGTGCCCGGGCGACGTCGAGCGAGCACGGTCCCGACTCCGGCAAGAGCCACCAGGAGACCGAACGGCGCCCACAGCTGTCCTCCCATTTCACGCTCCTTGAGGACCATGGTCGAAAGGTCCCAGGCGTCGTAGCTGTGCAGGGCCAGCCACGCCTTGCGTGCGGCAAGTGCCGCCGAGTGGGTGGGCAGACGGAGCAGAGCCTCGAGACCCATCCCGCCCCAGTACCGGTTGGCGTCGGGAACGCCGGTCGCTCTCTGGGCGATGAGCCGGTAGGCGCTGTGCAGTGCGTCGGGCTCGGACGCGCTTCGTTCGAGGTCCTTGACCACCTGGGGAGCCTCACCGAGATAGCCCGTGGCCTCGGGATTCCATCCCTCGTAGAAGACCGTTCCCGGGTTCATCAGCCCCACCGGTCCGACGGCCGGAAGCACCACGGCGAGTACCAGCAGCGGCGTGATGACGCCGCACGCGAGGGCGAGGGGGAGGGTACGCCACCAGCCGAAATGGGCGAAGCGCGGGCGGTTCACCTGCGTCTTCCAGGTCGCGACTCCGCGCCAGACAAGCAGGACAGCAACTGCGGGCAGGATCGTTGGCCGGGTCGCTGCGGAGAGACCGAGCAGGAGGCCACCGAAGAGCTCGCGCCAGCGCCCACGCCCGCTGAAGATCACCGCGAGGCCAGCGCCGTTGAGGACAAGGACCAGGGTCTCCGGCTCCAGCTCGCTGGCGTTGATCCACGCACCCCTGGTGCAGAGCAGGAGGAGGGCGGCGACCCACGCCGCCCTTTCCCCAGCGATCCGACGGGCGATGGCCGCAGCCGCGAGGGCGGACACACCGACCGCGGCGCACTGCACGATGCGGACGCTTTCGACGCCGAAGCCCAGCGGCCCGGTCAGCCCGACGACCGTCCACAGGTAGGCCGGGCTGAGATCGGCGAGCCGACCAAGGGGCGGATGACCAGCGAGGACTTGAGCGGCGAAGACCGCATACTTGGCGAAGTACCCCTGGTCGCTGAGCGCGAGCAGTCCGAGCGTGCGGGCTGCGGTGATCACGATCGTCACGAAGGTCAGCGACACCGGTCGCAAAAGCTGACCCTCTGGTGGCGTATGGCGCTGGCGGGAGGTCACGGCGGGAATTGTACTTTGCCGCGGACCGGGACCGCGCACATGATAGAGTGCGGTGGCCCGCCGAGAGGCGGTACGTCCCGCCGCACGGTGTTGCGGCCTGGAGGGAAGGCATGGCCGAAGAGCGACTTCAGAAGATCATCTCCGGGTGTGGCCTGTGCTCGCGGCGAAAGGCCGAGGACCTGATCCGCGACGGCAGGGTCACTGTCAACGGTCGGGTTGCTGAGTTGGGCCAGAAGGCAGATCCGGCAAGCGACCACATCAAGGTGAATGGCCGGATGCTCAAGGCGGCCGACACCACACGCTACATTCTGTTGTACAAGCCGCGCGAGGTCATGACCACCTGCGACGACCCCGAGGGGCGGAGGACGGTGATCGACCTGCTCGGGGGCGAGGTCCGGGAGCGGGTATTTCCGGTCGGACGGCTCGACTACCATTCCGAGGGGCTCCTGATCCTCACCAACGACGGGGCGTTCGCGGCTCGTGTGACCCATCCCCGGTACGGCGTGGTGCGTGAGTACGTGGCGAAAATCCGCAGCGATCTCACCGACGACGAGCTCCGTCGGCTGTTGCGCGGTACCCGGATCGAGGGCCAGATGGTCAAGCCGTTGAGCGCCCGCCGGGAGCGTGCCGCGCGCGACGGATCCAACACCTGGTGGCGCGTCGAGATCACAGAGGGCAGGACCCACGAGGTACGAGAGCTCTTCTTTCGCTCCGGCCACCACGTCCAGCGTCTGAAGCGGGTCGGCATCGGCCCCATCCGGGAGCCCTTGCTCAAGCCGGGGCAGTTCAGAGAGCTGGAGCCGCGGGAGGTCAAGGCCCTGCTCGCGGCGACCCGTCGGACGACGGCGCCAACCCCGACCGCAGCGGAGCGCGACGCGAAACCGCAGCGGGATCGCGGTGCCCGACAGGCTCGCGAAGGCTCGCGGGGCGCTCGAGGCCCCACGCGCTCCGACCGGGTTCGCCAGCCCCCACGCAGAGGGAAGCGGCAGCCATCCCGGTGAGAACCCGAGCCCCGCGGTCTCCAGAGCCGCGGTGAAGATCACATAAATATCTGAAAAGGACCTACTTACTGAGTTCTTTGCGAACGAGTTCCATGGTACAATCCCGCGCCGCGGGAGGTTGGAGTGACCGACAGCAATACGCTGCAGCCGATCGAGCAGCTGATCGCGAACCGGGCTACGAAGCTCGAGGCGCTGCGGGCGCTGGGTGTTGAACCATTTCCCGGCCGGTTCCGCGTGGAAACCTCGGTTGAGGCCCTCCGCCGCGATCTCGAGGAAGCGACGGCGGAATCACTGGACCAGGATCCGCGAACGGCTCGGGTCGCCGGCCGCATTCGGGCGCAGCGCGGGCACGGAAAGGTCTCCTTCCTCGATGTGTCCGACGGCGCCGCGCAGATCCAGCTCTACCTCCGTCGCGATCGTCTCGACGAGCGGACGTGGAACATCGTGCAGCAGCTCGATCTCGGCGACTACATCGGCATCGACGGGACGATCTTTCGAACGCGGTCCGGTGAACTGAGCGTCGCGGTCCATGATCTGACCGTGCTCGCCAAGGCGTTGCGGCCAATGCCCGAGAAGTACCACGGTCTCGCCGACCGCGAGGCACGGGCCCGCCAGCGCTACCTCGATCTGGTTGCGAACTCGGCCTCCCGGCAGGTCTTCGAGACGCGGAGCCGGATCGTGTCCGCAATCCGCAGATTGCTCGAGGGTGCGGGTTTCCTCGAGGTCGAGACACCGATGATGCAACCTTTGGCGGGCGGCGCCACGGCGAGGCCGTTCACGACCCACCACAACGCGCTCGATCTCGACCTCTACCTTCGCATCGCGCCCGAGCTGTACCTGAAGCGTCTCATCGTGGGCGGCTTCGAGCGGGTCTTTGAGCTCAACCGAAACTTCCGCAACGAGGGCATCTCGACCCGGCACAATCCAGAGTTCACGATGCTCGAGTTCTACTGGGCCTACGCCGACTACGAGCTTCTGATGGAGTTCACCGAGGGGTTGCTCTCGAGCGTCGCACAGGAGGCGGTTGGGGAGACGACGCTGCCCTGGGGTGGGGACGTCATCGACCTCGGTCGCCGTCCTTGGCGGCGGCTGACCCTTCGCGAGGCGATTCTCACGCATTCCGACCTCGCTCCCGAGGATCTCGGGGAACGTTCCCGGATGGAGGCAGCGGCCCGGCGCCTCGGTGTGGAGCGCATTGAGGAGCGCTCCGACGGGAAGCTGCTCGCGGAGCTGTTCGAGGTCACGGCCGAGTCCCGTCTTCTCCAACCGACCTTTGTGACCGACTTTCCGCGCGACATCTCTCCGTTGGCGAAGGCGCGATCCGATAACCCGGAGATGACCGAGCGGTTCGAGCTGTTCATCGGAGGCATGGAGGTCGCGAATGCCTACACTGAGCTCAACGACCCCAGCGAGCAGCGGCGCCGTTTCGAGGAGCAGGCGGCCCTGACCGGGGGTGCGATCGACGAGGACTTTCTCCTTGCCCTTGAGCACGGCATGCCGCCGACCGGCGGAGAGGGCATCGGAATCGACCGTCTGGTGATGCTGATGACCGGGCAGACATCGATTCGAGACGTCATCCTGTTCCCGCTCCTGCGGCCGCGTGAGGGAGCCTGACCGTTGCGGGTCGAGTTCCACCTGGCGAGGCGATACCTCGTCGGTGTCGGCCGCCGCACCCACGTCGCCACTGTCACCCTGATCTCGTTCATCGGGCTCACGCTCGGCGTACTGGCCCTGATCGTGGTGCTGGCCCTCCTGGAGGGTTTCCAGTCGGGTATCCGATCGGAGCTCGTGGCGCGGACCGCCCATGCGCGCATCGAGCCTCGCGAGGGGCGCCGACTCGCCGATCCCGCCGAGCTGGCCTCGCTCTTGCAAGCGAAACTGCCTGATGCAGAGATCGTCCAAACGGTTCGGGGAACCTGCCTTGTCGAGTCGGGCGGCGATGCCGTTCCGGCATCCCTTGTCGGTCGCTCTGACGTGTCGGAGGCGGCGATCGACAGGATCCTCGCCGTGCGTCTGGCGGTGGCGTCGGGTGACGACGTGGAGGTGATCTCGGCCCGCCTGCGGCTGACTCCGATGGGTCCGCTGCCGGTGCGCGCGAGGGTGCACCTGAACGCTGTGCAGGCGCCCGAGCCGGGCCGGGAGTCGGGCAGTCTGATCGTCCCTCTCGCAACCGCGCAGAGGATCCTCTGGGGTGGCGACGTGGTGGAGGCGATCACTCTTCGCGATCCTGCCGACCCGTGGCGCCTCGGACGACGCGTCCGCGACCTCCTGGTGAAGACCCGGCCGGACGTACGCGTCGCTGGGCTCGAGGAGCTGCACCGTCCACTGCTGCTCGCGCTCACCCTCGAGCGGGTCATGATCTTTGCGGCGGTCGGCCTGATGTTGGTCGTGGCAGCGCTCAATCTGCTGTGCAATGTGGCGATGCTCGCGGCTGAAAAGCGGCGGGACCTCGCGGTCCTGGCAGGGCTCGGCCTTGCCCCGGCGCGACTGCGTCGACTGTTCCTGGTGATGGGTACATGTATCGGCGCGGCTGCGGCGACAGTCGGAACGGTGATTGGTGCCACGCTCGCCGTCGGCCTCGACCGCACCGGTGCGCTGCCACTGCCCCGCGGCGTGTTCGTGGTATCGGCCGTGCCGTTCTCGGTCAGCCCGGTGACCGTGGCTGTCGTGATCGCGTTTGCGCTCGGCCTCTCGGTTCTGGTGTCCTGGCTGCCGGCGCGCGCCGTCGCCCGGCGAGAGCCCGCCGAAGGGCTTCGCTATGAGTGACGCGGCGACCATGGTCCGCATGCGGGGGGTCGTCAAAGGCTACGGCGACGGCGCGACCCGCGTGGAGGTGCTGAGGGGACTCGACCTCGACGTGAGAGCGGGCGAGCTGCTCGCAGTCGTGGGTCCGTCGGGGGTCGGTAAGAGCACTCTGCTGCACGTCGTCGGCCTGCTCGACCGGCCCGAAGCGGGAACCCTGGAGCTCGAGGGCGCACGCGTGACCGACGCTTCGGTCAACGACCGGGCTTCGCTGCGCAATCGGCTGATCGGATTCGTCTTCCAGCATCACCACCTGCTCGACGAGCTGACCGCACTGGACAACGTCGCGCTTCCGCTGCGGATCGCGGGATGGAGCTCCCGCCGTGCGCGGCAGCGTGCCGCCGAGCTTCTGGACCGTGTCGGTCTGAGCGAGCGGAGGGACCACTTCCCCGACCAGCTCTCGGGTGGCGAGCAGCAACGCGTCGCGGTCGCCCGCGCGCTCTCGATGCGTCCCCGTCTGCTGCTCGCCGACGAGCCGACCGGAAACCTCGACACCGCGAACTCCCGACTGCTCTTCGAACTGGTGCGCGAGCTTCATTTGCTGGAGGGTCTTACTTCAATTATAGTGACGCACAACGAAGAGATGGCCCGCCGATGCGACCGGGTCGTCGGCCTGGTACCTGGAGGCGGCCGAACCGATCATGTTCGAGAAGTTTAACGAGCACGCGCGGCGAAGCCTGTTCTTCGCCCGGTACGAAGCCAGTCGATCGCGCAGCCGTGCGATCACGCCGGAGCATCTGCTGCTCGGCGTTCTGCGCGAGGGCGACGAGGGCATCTCGGAGCTGCTCGAGCACTTCGAGCTCGATGTTCAGGAGCTGCGCGAGGAGGTTGCCGGCGAGATCGTCGCACTCGAACAGGCGTCGGCCTCGCCGGATCTGCCGCTTGCCGAGGACACGAAGAAGGCCCTCGCTTTCGCCGTACACGAGGCCGACCAGATGGGGCAGACCCAGGTCGGCACCGAGCACGTCCTGCTCGGGCTGCTCCGCACGGAGGACGGCGGCGCCGCCCAGTACCTCGCGGCGCACGGGCTCGACGCCTTCCAGGTTCGCGAGGAGGTCTCGCGACGGGGACGCGAGCGCGAGCGCCAGGCCTCTGCGCTGGCGACACCGCATCTTGCGGAGTACTCGCGCGATCTCACCCTGCTCGCTGCGGAAGGTGCGTTTGATCCGCTGATCGGTCGCAACGACGAGGTCGAACGGGTGGTGCAGATCCTGTGCCGGCGGACCAAGAACAACCCGCTCCTGCTCGGCGAGGCCGGTGTCGGCAAGACCGCGATCGTCGAGGGCCTGGCGACCCGGATTGTCGAGGGCAACGTGCCGATGCTCTTGGCCGAGCGCCGTATTCTTGCGCTCGACCTGTCGCTGTTGGTCGCCGGTACCAAGTACCGCGGCCAGTTCGAGGAGCGCCTCAAGGGTCTGCTCAAGGAGCTTCTCGAGCACCCCGAGATCATCATCTTCATTGACGAGCTCCACTCCCTGATCGGCACCGGCTCCGCAGAGGGCTCCCTGGACGCGGCCAACATCCTCAAGCCTGCCCTCTCTCGCGGCGAGATCACCTGCATCGGCGCGACGACTGTCCGCGAGTACCGACGCTACGTCGAAAAGGACCGCGCCCTGTCCAGGCGGTTCCAGGCGGTCACCGTGCGTCAGCCCACCGAGGCGGAGACGATCACAATCATTCAGGGCGTCAAGACGCGTTATGAGGAGTTCCACGGTGTGCAGTTCAGCGACGAGGCGGTCGAGTCAGCGGTCGCTCTCTCGGGTCGCTACATTGCCGACCGGCACTTCCCGGACAAGGCGATCGACGTCATCGACGAGGCCGGCGCCCGGGTCAAGCTCCGGCAGGTGAGCTCGACCACCTCCTTGCGACGCGTCGAGGCCGAGATCCGCCGGGTCGTCGGACGGATGAAGAATGCCATCTCACGCAAAGAGTTTGAGAAGGCCGTCTCATTGCGAGAGGAGGAGCTCCGACTGCGCGAGGAGCTCGAGATGCTCAACCGCACGCAGGCGGAGGGCACGTCGGAGACGCTAGACGTCGTGCGCGGCGACATCGAGGAGGTCGTGGCCTCTTGGACCGGGATTCCCGTTACCGCCATCAAGGAGGACGAGGCCGATCGACTCCGGCGAATGGAGGAGATTCTGCGCCAACGGGTGGTCGGCCAGGACGACGCCATCCGAGCCGTTGCGCGGGCCATCCGCCGCAGCCGGCTGGGTGTCACCAGCCCCAACCGGCCGATGGGCTCGTTTATCTTCCTCGGACCGTCGGGGGTCGGCAAGACCGAGGTGGCGCGCCAGCTCGCCCAGTTCCTCTTCCAGGACCCCCGCCGCCTGGTTCGGTTCGACATGTCGGAGTACATGGAGAAACACACGGTCTCTCGGCTGGTCGGCTCGCCCCCGGGTTACGTCGGTTTCGAGGAGGGCGGCCAGCTTTCCGAGCAGGTCCGGCGCAATCCGTACTCGGTCGTGCTGCTCGACGAGATCGAGAAGGCCCATCCAGACATCTACAACCTCATGCTGCAGGTGTTGGAGGATGGCCGGCTGACTGACAACATCGGCAACGTGATCGACTTCACGAACACGCTCATCATCATGACCTCGAACCTGGGCAGCCGTAGCATCCTCGCCGCGGACAGTGTCGGTTTCGCGAGCCGCAAGGACCCGATCTCGTCCGCGCAGCTCCACGAGGTCATCGATCGTGAGCTGCGTCGCCACTTTCCGCCCGAGTTCCTCAACCGTCTCGACGACGTGATCGTCTTCGAGCCACTTGGCGAGACCCATCTACTGGGGGTCGCCGCGCTGCTGCTCCAGGACACCGCGGGAAATCTCAGACGGCAGAATATCGAGCTTGACTTCGACCCGGCCCTGCCGGCCTGGCTGGTCGAGCACAGCCGGCTCGATCCCCAAGCCGGGGCGAGACCCCTGCGAAGGTTGGTCCAGCGTGCCGTAGAGGATGCCGTGGCCGACTTCCTGATCGAGCATCGGCTCGCGCTGCCGGCGTGCCTCGCGGTACAGCTGGTCGACGATCGCGTCGTCATCGATGCGAAGAGCACAGTGACCCATACCCAGGAGAATCTGTGAAACGTCTCGTACCGCTGGTCGTGGTGTGCCTGCTTGCACTCCTCCCGGTCCCTGCGGCGCCTGATGACGAGGGACCCGTCATCGCCGACATTATCGTCGAGGGCGGCGTGACACTGACGGCCGATACGGTCTACTACTACCTCGGGCTCGAGCCGGGTGACATCCTCGACCGGAAGGCGATCGATGACGGCTTCCAGAAGCTGTGGGACTCGGGGCTGTTCGAGAACCTCAGGATCGACATCGAGGACCTGCCCGAGGGGAAGGTCAACCTCTACGTGGTGGTTGACGAACGCCCCTTTGTGTCTTCGGTCGTCTTTGAGGGCAACAAGAAGCTGACCACGTCGACGCTGAAGGACAAGCTCGACGAGAAGGGAATCGAGCTGCCACGCAACGTCCCACTCAAGATGGCGAGTCTGAGCCGTATTGAGACGGCCCTTCTGCAGGTGTACGCCGCGGAGGGCTACCGCTCGGCGCAGGTCACCTACCGGATCGAGGATGCAGGTCAGAAGGCGAAGCGGGTGGTCTACACGATCCAAGAGGGCGGCAAGGTCAAGATCGGCAAGATCGAGTTCGTCGGCAATCACGTGTTCTCGGATCGGCGGCTGCGGCGTTCCCTCAAGAAGACCAAGGAGATCAGCTGGTACCGGTTCATGGGCGACAAGATCATCTTTTCCGAGGACAACTGGGACGAGGACCGCGAGAACCTCCGCAAGTACTACATGAACCACGGCTACAAGGACGTCAAGGTCGGGCAACCCGAGATCACCCTGGTCGCCAAACGCCCAAACGCCGAAACCCTGAAGAAGAAGAAGTACAGGGTCGAGATCAAGATCCCGGTGGAGGAGGGTGAGCCTTACAAGCTCGGCGACATCACGATCAAGGGCGTGACCATGTTCAAGGTCGAGCCGATGCTCAAGGCGTTTGACGTCAAGCCCGGCAAGCGCTACGAGTTCAAGGCGATCGACGACGGGATGGAGCAGATCCGGGACCTCTACCAGAACACCGGCTACATCTACTCCTACGTCAACCAGGTGCTGACCAACCGCGAGGGCGCCGATCACGTGGTCGACGTCACCATCGACGTGTTCGAGGGAGATCTCTACTACCTCGGCCGTGCCGAGTTCGTCGGCAACCGGGTCACGCGCGACAAGGTGCTGCGGCGGGAGCTCCGGGTCGCCGAGGGTGGCGTGATGAGCATGGGCGGGGTCAAGAACTCGGTCTACAAGGTGAACGCTCTCGGCTACTTCAAGCTCGAGGACGATCCCCTGGAGTTCTCCTTCGACGAGGAGAAGAAGCGGGTCAACATCAACTTCAAGGGCACCGAGGTGGGACGCAACGATATCCAGTTCGGGGCCGGCTACTCCGAGCTCGACGGATTCTTCGGGCAGCTTGTCTTCAATACCCGCAACTTCCTCGGAAGAGGCGAGACATTAGGTGTCTCTCTGCAGAGCGGCCGGCGCACCGACTACTACACCCTGAGCTTCACCGAGCCCTACCTGTTTGACCGGCGGATTCTGCTCGGCGGCTCGGTCTACAGGACCAACCTGAGCTACACCGACATCACCAACCCCTTCACCCAGCGGCGCAATGGCGGAGCGCTCACCATCGGCCTCGGGGTGGGTGTGTTCAGCTCGGTATCGGCACTGATCTCGCTCGAGGATGTGACCTCGAGCTATGCGCTCTCGCGCAACGGCGCGCCCGGCGGCGAGACCGGTGGGCACGTCAGACCGGTGGATCCTCCGGGGCTCGAGCCGGTGGTCAGGGAGCTGGCCTATGAGACCTACTCTGGCACGACGGCGTCGATCACTCCCAGCTTCGCATACGACAGCCGGGACGATCCCTTCGACCCCAATCGGGGCACCCGGTTCACCTTCCGTCCCCGCTTCGCCGGCGGCCCGCTCGGCGGCGACTTCGACTACATTCGTCCAGAGGTGAGCTTCTCGCTGTTCAGGCAGCTCACCAAGAAGAACGTGGTCGCCGTGCGCCTCGAGGGCGGGCAGTTCTTCGTGTACAACGACTCGCAGATCCCGATCTACGAACGCTACCGATTGGGCGGTGACCGCTCGATCCGCGGTCTGCGCTCGTACTCGCTGCTGCCGCGCACCCCGACCGGCGGCTACTTCTATAGCACCGGCGGCTCTGCGCTCGGCGGAGACCGCTACTGGGTCGGCAACCTGGAGTACCAGATACGGCTCGGCGGACCGGTCAAGCTGGTGTTCTTCACCGACATCGGCAACACCTACGACGAGTCCCAGGGATGGGATCTTTCGTCGTACCGCCAGACCGCGGGCGCCGAGCTGCGTATCTTCCTGCCGATCTTCCAGGCTCCGATCCGGTTCATCTACGGCAAAGCGATCAGCAACGTCTTCAGGGATGAAGAGGGAGATGGCTTCGAGTTTTCGATTGGCACCACCTTCTAGGAACTCAGGAGGAAGAGACTTATGCTGCGTACACTCACCCGCATCGCCATGGCTGCCGCCCTTGCCGCGGTGGCGCTGCCCGCCGCCGCCCAGCAGGTCACGGTGGCGGTCATCGACGTCCAGCGCGTCGTCACCGACTCTGATCCGGGCAAGGAAGCCCTGCAGAAGCTGCAGAAGCTCCAGGCCGACCGTGTGGAGCAGGGCAAGCGAATCCAGACGGACCTTGAGTCGTTGCGCGACCAGTTGACCAAGCAACAGCTGACCCTCGCCCCCGACAAGCTCGACGAGCTGAAGAAGAAGATGGAAGACAAGCAGATCGAGCTGAAGCGCTTCCAGGACGACGCCCAGCGTGAGCTCGAGGATGCGAGGCGCAAGACCCTG
>Ga0315540_10000719_pt1 | contig 18880 bp, 19 predicted proteins | sample SalMarSW160110MG_FD_203677 | JGI IMG/M metagenome (GOLD analysis project Ga0315540, IMG submission 203677) | Salt marsh sediment microbial communities from the Plum Island Ecosystem LTER, Massachusetts, United States - Salt Marsh Sediment SW1601-10 ...
TGGCTTTCATAGTTGGCCTTGCCATCGTTGACGATATTGGTGCGATTCTGGTCATTGCAATGTTTTATTCCCGGGAGATATCAATATCTTACCTGGCCATTGCTGTTGCGCTGATTGCCTTCCTGGCAATTTCCAATTACGCGGGCATACGCCAGCCTGTCTTTTATATTATCTTCGGCCTTGCAGCCTGGTGGATGATGCACGAGTCCGGGGTGCACCCCACTTTCGCCGGCGTCGCGATCGCCCTGACGGCACCGGCAAGACCAAGGTCATCGTCGCAAAAGCTGCTGGGTAAGGCGCAGTCAACAATCAACTCGATGCAGAACAAGACCGACCCCGTCGATGTTCTCGGTAATCGCCAGGATCACCAGAAGGTACTGGAAGTGCGTGACTATGCGGAACTGGCCACCACGCCATTACGTCGCTGGGAGGATGCGCTGGACTTGCCGGTAGCGATGATCATCCTGCCTCTCTTTGCATTGGCCAATGCCGGCATACCATTCAGCATCGGCTCACTTGCTGAAAGCCTTCATCACCCGGTTGGACTGGGAATCATAACCGGCCTTGTGTTGGGGAAACTTGTTGGTATATCCGGCGCGTGCTGGATCGGTCTGCATTACAGGATAGGCCTCTTGCCCGATGGCGTTAATCTCCAGCACGTAACTGGCGCATCTCTCATAGCCGGGATGGGTTTTACCATGTCTACGTTTATAGCCACGCTGGGCTTTGATTTGCAACCGGAGAATCTGCATATTGCAAAAACATCAATCATTGTCGCCTCGATGCTTTCCGCATCCCTGGGCGTGTCGTTTCTCAGACTTGTTGCTAACAACAGGCAGAATACTTCACCGGGTCCGAAGTGAACCTGCCCCGTAGAAGTAGACGCTTTCGACCCTGTCCGCCGCTTGCCACGCCGGTGCTTGTCCAGTGTCCGCCGGGTCCGATCAGGAAACTTTCTGAAATGACCGGGTACTGCTGGAGGAGTGCATGAAGCAGCCGGGTTCGACTGTGGGCCGGTCGGCAACCGAATGTATGGACAAAAGAGTCCCCGGTCCCGGTGGCTGCGCACTTTCGATCCGGGGGATACGAGGTAACGCAGGTCCGGGTGCCTTACGAGTTCCAGCGTGGCGGCAACCGGATGCTGCGCATCGGGAGAGCCAGACAATGCCTTCCAGCCGACGCCGGGGCGGTACGGCTGCAGGAAATCAACAGGGTCCGCCCCGACCGGGCGGCAGCCGGTAAACAGGCAACCGAACACTGCGCCGGGCGGAAATCCGTCTATCTTGGCACGGCCCATGGCCGGAATCCGCACTGCCCCTGTCCTGACCTGTCACGATGGACCGGCCGTTCCCGTTTGCCGGCGGCACGTGGCTTGCCGGGTCCGGGCCGTTATGACACCGTATGCGGCCATGCTCAGCTACCTGCACGCCTTCCATGCCGGCAATCATGCCGATGTCCTGAAACATGCCGTGCTGACCGTGGTGCTGGATTACCTGGTACGCAAGGACAGGTCGGTGCTGTTCGTCGATACGCATGCCGGTGCGGGCCGCTACGACCTGCGGGCGGAACGCAGCGCGCAGCGGCATGAATATTCGACCGGCATCGGGCGCCTGTGGGCGCAACCGGAGGCGGTGCCGTCGTCCCTGCAGCGGTACCTGGCGGCGGTGCGTGCACTCAATCCGGGCGGCACGCTGCGCCACTACCCCGGTTCGCCCTGGCTGGCTGGCGCCTTGCTGCGCCCGCGGGATTACGTGCGTCTGTACGAGTTGCATCCGCAGGAATACGCACAGCTGCGGGCGCGGTTCAGCGGCCTGCGCAACGTCCGCGTCGAGCAGGCGGACGGCCTGCGTGCGCTGCGTGCCGTGCTGCCGCCGCCCGGGCGGCGCGGCGTGGTGCTGGTCGATCCGTCCTACGAGATGAAGACCGACTACCGGGCCGTGGTAACGGCGCTGACCGGGGCGCACCGGCGCTTCGCCACCGGCGTCTATCTGCTCTGGTATCCCGTGGTGAGCCGCATGCGGGTCCGGCGGCTGGAGCAGGACCTGGTCGCCAGCGGCATGCGCAACATCCTGCTCGCGGAGCTGTGTATCGCCGCGGATGCCCCACAGGGCGGCATGACCGGCAGCGGCATGCTCGTGATCAATCCACCGTGGCCGCTGGCGGACACGCTGCGGACCCTCCTGCCGTACCTGCAGCATACCCTGGCCGGCCCGGGCGGCGGCTTTCGTCTGCTGCCGCTGGTGGCAGAATGAGTCACCGCACCGCTGCCAGCGTCCGACCGGCCGACTGCCACAGGGGCCACCCGTGCATGCCACTGCCGCCGTCCTCCGCCTGAACCGGCTCCTGCCGCTGCGTGCACGGCAGCAGGCCTTGCCGCCGGCGCTGCGCACCCTGCATCGCGACATCCTGCAGCGCTTTGCCGCGGCGGGTGTACCCCCGGCGCGCGCGGAGATCGCTGCGCGGCCGGAGATCGGGGCCGTGGACGCGGCCCTGCAACGGCTGGCCGCGGACGACCTCATCGTGCTGACGCCGGACCGGCAGCAGGTGTCCGGCGCCTATCCGTTCACCACCGAACCACGGGTGCACCGCGTGCAGCTCAACGGGCACACGGTACACGCGATGTGCGCGCTCGATGCACTGGCCATGGCCCCGCTGTTCGGGGCAGGCGCGCGGATCGATTCGCGCTGCCACCTGAGCGGGGTGCCGGTGACCATCCACATGCAGGGTGCCCGGGTCAGTCACGCCGTGCCGTCCGGGCCCTGGATCGGTATTCACTGGCAGGGTACCTCCGGCTGTGCGGCGCAAAGCCTGTGCCTGGAGATGGTGTTCCTGCGCGACCGGGATACGGCCAGGGCCTGGCAACGGCGGGACCCCGCGTCCATCAGCCTGTTCGACCTGCGGCGGGCGATCCGCCTCGGTATGGCCTTTTTTTGTCCACTGCTGTCATGATGCAGGGCGCCCCGCACGCGGTTGCCCCGCTACCGCTCCGGCCCCTGCTGTACACCGCGCTGGCCATGCTGGCCTTTGCCGGCAACTCGCTGCTGTGCCGGGTGGCGTTGCGCGATACCGGGATCGATGCGGCGAGCTTCACCGGGATGCGCCTGCTGTCCGGTACCCTCATGCTGTGGCTGCTGGTGTGGCTGCGCGGCCGCCGTGTGGTCGGTTCCGGCAGCTTCCTTTCCGCTACCGCGCTGTTCGTTTATGCGGCCGGTTTCTCCCTTGCCTATCTCGGGCTGACCGCGGCGACCGGGGCACTGTTGCTGTTCGCCGCGGTACAGGTGACCATGACCGGCGTGGGCCTGTGGCGCGGCGAACGCCTGGAAGTACCTCAGCTGGCGGGGCTGGTGCTGGCCGTCGGCGGACTGGTCGGTCTGTTGTTGCCGGGGCTGTCGGCGCCGCCACTGCCGGCTTCGGCGCTGATGCTGCTGGCCGGGGCGGCCTGGGGCGTGTACTCGCTGCGCGGCCGTGGCGCGGGCGACCCGTTGCAGGTGACGGCCGGCAATTTCCTGCGCACGCTGCCGCTCACGGCCGCAGCGGCCCTGCTGCTGTGGCGCCACGTCACGCCGGATATCGCCGGGACGGGATACGCCGTGGCTTCGGGGGCGCTGGCCTCCGGCATCGGTTACGCCCTCTGGTACGCGGCATTGCCCGCCTTGCGTGCCACCACCGCGGCCACCGTACAGCTCAGCGTGCCGGTGATCGCTGCCGTGGGCGGTATCGTGTTCCTGGAGGAGCCGCTGACGCTGCGCCTGGTCGTGGCGTCCGCAGCCATCCTCGGCGGCATCGCGCTGGTCATCGTGCGCAGGCAGGCCTGATGCCGGACGGCCGTACCCGCCTGACAGGAGTGACAGGCACGCCGTAGCCGCCGGCACGGTGTGCAGCCCGCGTCCGGCAGCGCATTCTTTTCCGGTGCCCGAGCCTTTATGATGAGGCCGGAACAACGAGGTGCCGGACTGCCATCCTGGCAACCCTGCAGTCCGGCAGGACGAAACGGATTCGCGCACCAGCGGCGCGGACAGGAGCGTGACGTGAAACAACTGACGATCAATATGGACACCGTGGTGCTGCTCGGGCTGGTCCTGCTGCTCTCGCTGGGAATGAATGGCTGGCAGCATGCCCAGTTCAGCGACCTGATGTCGGAATACACGGGCATACGGGAACAGGCGCAGAACGACAAGGCCAACCTGGTCTATGCGCGTACCCTGCTCAAGCAATGTGACCCGAAGAAATATGCCGATCTCAAGGTCGACCGGTAACCGGGGCCCGGGTGCCGCATGAACCGCGCCTGGCTGGCAGTGTTCGGGCTGGTTCTGGCCTGGTCGGCCTGGCATCCCGCGGACCGCTATACCTGGTGGCTGGAGGTGTTCCCGGCCCTGCTCGGGCTGGCCGTGTTGCTGCTCACCCGGCGCAGCTTTCCGCTCACACCCCTGGTCTATACCCTGGTGCTGGCGCATTGCATCGTCCTGATGGTCGGCGGACATTACACCTATGCCCACGTGCCGCTGTTTGACTGGCTGGGCGAGTGGTGCGGCTGGTCACGCAACAACTACGACAAGCTCGGGCATTTCGCCCAGGGATTCGTGCCGGCCGTGCTGGCACGTGAAATCCTGGTGCGCAAGGCCGTCGTCCGCGGTCGTGGCTGGCTGAATTTCCTGGTGGTGTGCTTCTGTCTCGCGCTCAGCGCCGGCTACGAACTGCTGGAGTGGGGCGTGGCATTGCTGTCGGCGCAGGCCGCGGATGCCTTTCTCGGTACCCAGGGTTATGTCTGGGACACGCAGTCCGATATGGCCTGGGCGCTGCTGGGTGCCGTGCTGTCGTTGCTGTTGCTGGGCCGCTACCACGATCGCCAGCTGGCGCGCCTGTGCGCACCGCTGCCGTCCGCGCCGGGCTGTCCCTGATACGGGTAACGCGGGTCCGGCCATGCCAGCACCGTTGCTGTTCTCGATCCTGGAAACCCCGGCGCACCGCGATCACGCCGCGTTGTACCGGCGGCTGGGCATCCGTGAACGCAAGCTGGGTTCCATGCGCAAGGCAATCGCCGCGCTCCGGGAACAGGTGCCGGACTTCGTGGTGGCCGAATTCCTGTACGGGTACGGGAACAACTACGCCGGAGTGAATATCAGCAATCTGGACGTGTTTCTCTACAGTTTGCAGAAATATTCCTCCGCTACCCGTATCATAGTGCTGGTCGCGCCCGCCGAATTACCGTTTGTGGACAAACTGGCCGCCCTGTTCCCGCTACACGCGGTGCTGCCGCTGCCGGTCGACGAGCAGGCGCTGGAGCGTGCTCTCACTCAACAGGCCAATGTCGATGCAGAATGAACACAGCCAGCGGGTCGGGGTGTTGCTTGCCAACCTGGGTACGCCGGATGCGCCGACTAAGCGCGCGGTACGCCGCTACCTGAAGCAGTTCCTGTGGGACCCGCGTGTGGTCGAGCTGCCCCGGCCGCTGTGGTGGCTGGTGCTGCATCTCGTCATCCTGAACACGCGGCCGCGCCGCTCCGCGCACGCCTATGACAAGGTGTGGACCGAGCAGGGGTCACCGTTGCTGGTTATCTCGCGCCGGCAGCACGCGGCCCTGCAGCGGGTGCTGGCGGCACGCCTGTCGCAACCGGTGCAGGTGGAACTGGCAATGTGCTACGGCAACCCGTCCATCGCCAGTGGGCTGGCGGCGCTGCAGGCCGCCGGCGTGCGTCGTGTCCTGGTCCTGCCGCTCTACCCGCAGTATTCCGCGACCTCGACAGCGGCGATCTTCGATGCCGTGACCGCCGAGCTGCGCCACTGGCGCGCCGTGCCGGAGTTGCGCTTCGTCAACGACTACCACGACCACCCGACCTACCTCGCGGCACTGGCCGACAGCGTGCGTGCGTTTCAGGTCGAACACGGGCGGCCGGAACGCCTGTTGCTGTCGTTCCACGGTATTCCGCAGGACTATGCCGACCGGGGCGATCCGTATCCCGTGCAGTGCGACGTGACCGCCCTGCGGCTGGCCGAGGCACTGGGGCTGGACGAGCAGGCGTGGATGTACAGCTTCCAGTCGCGTCTGGGGCCGAAGGACTGGCTCCGGCCCTATACCGATCGCACGCTGGAAAAGTTTGCCAGGGAAGGGACGAAGCACGTGCAGGTCCTGTGCCCGGGTTTCAGCGCCGACTGCCTGGAGACCCTGGAAGAGATTGCCATGCAGAACCGCGACGTGTTCCTGCAGGCCGGTGGCACCACTTACGAGTACATTCCCTGTCTGAACGACTCGGCCGGGCACATCGAGCTCATGGCGCAGCTGGTCGAACAGCACACGGCCGGGTGGCTATGACGGCGCGAGGGACCGGGTGATGCGTGCGATGCTGCTGGCCGCGGGCCGCGGAGAGCGCATGCGGCCGTTGACCGACACCACACCCAAGCCGCTGCTGCGCATCGGCGGGCAGATGCTGATCGAACACCAGATCCACGCGCTGGCACGTGCCGGGTTCACGCAACTGGTCATCAATCACGCCTGGCTGGGTGCGCAGATCGAGCGTGCACTGGGTGACGGGGCTGTCTACGGGGTGCGCATCGAGTATTCCCCGGAAGGCGCAACCGGCCTGGAAACCGGCGGCGGCATCTACCATGCCCTGCCGTTGCTCGGCGCAGAGCCCTTCCTGGTGGTGAATGCCGATCTCTGGACGGACTACGACTTTACCACCCTGCCGGCGGACCCGGACGGGCTGGCGCACCTGGTGATGGTGGATAATCCCCCGCATCACCCGCAGGGGGATTTTGCGCTGCTGGAGGGGCGGCTGGCGCAGCACGGCCCGTTGTTGCTGACCTTCAGCGGCATCGGTGTGTACCGGCCGGAACTGTTCGACGGTTGCCGGCCCGGTGCATTCCCGCTCGCCCCGTTGCTGCGCGCGGCCATGGACCGCGCGCAGGTCAGCGGCGAATACTACAGCGGCCGCTGGTTCGACATCGGCACGCCGGAGCGGCTCGCGGAAGTCAATGAAACCCTCATCAACCAGCAGTGAACCGCGCCGCGGGCGCGCGGTATTGTGAGGTAGTTCCAGTCATGGGCCAGGAGATCGGGGAAACACGCTTCACACACGCGGATTTCGCGGCCTTCGGGGAGCGCCTGCAGCAGGAGACGGACCTGCTCGAGGCGTGGTTCCGGGACGGCAATTTCTCCGCCCGCGACCGCATGGGCGGTTATGAACTCGAGGCCTGGCTGACGGGTGCGGATTTCCGGCCCGCGCCGCTGAACGAGCGCTTCCTGCAACAGCTCGACAACCCGATGGTGGTCCCGGAGCTGGCCCGCTTCAACATCGAGCTCAACGACCACCCGCAGCACCTCTGGGGCTCCGCACTCAGCCGTTTCGAGGCCAGCCTCGGTGCGACCTGGCGGCAATGCTCGCGCAGCGCCGGCGCGCTGCATGCGCAGCTGATGATGATCGGTATCCTGCCAACGCTGCACGCGCAGGAACTGTGCCTGGCAAACATGTCGAACGTGAAGCGTTACCGCGCGCTCAATGAACAGGTGCTGCGACTGCGCAAGGGCGAACCGATTCATCTTGACATCCATGGCCACGAGCACCTGAAAATGGCCAGCGAGAGTGTCATGCTGGAAGCCGCCACGACTTCCTTCCAGCTGCACCTGAAGGTACGCCAGGCACTGGCCGTGCGCGCCTACAACGCGTCCATCGTCCTGTCGGCGCCACTGGTCGCGGTGGCGGCCAATTCGCCGTTCCTGTTCGGACACGACCTGTGGAGCGAGACGCGCATACCACTGTTCGAGCAGTCCGTGCCGGTGGGCGGCCTGGCGGGCGCCAGCCATGGCCCGCTGCGGCGCGTGACCTTCGGTTCGGGGTACGCGCGCGATTCCCTGCTGGAGTGTTTCCGGGAAAATGCCGTGCACTACCCGGTGCTGCTGCCGATCCGCACGCGCGAGGGCCCGGAGCAGATGGCGCACCTGCGCCTGCACAACGGCACGATCTGGCGCTGGAACCGGCCGTTGATCGGCTTCGATTACGACGGCCTGCCGCACCTGCGCATCGAGCAGCGTGTGGTGCCGTCCGGGCCGACCATCGTTGACATGATTGCCAACGCGGCGTTGTATTTTGGCCTGATGCAGGCGCTGATGGAGCAGAACGATCCGCCGGAGCAGGTGCTGCCGTTTGCCACGGCGCGCGACAATTTCTATGCTGCAGCCCAGCATGGACTGGCCGCCCAGGTCAGCTGGAGCGGAGGGAGGCGTGGCAGCCTGCAGGCGCTGTTGCAGGAACAGCTGCTGCCGCTGGCACGCCATGGCCTGCAGCAGCTGGAGATCGACCCTGTGGACATCGAGCGTTACCTGGGAGTCATCGAGGCGCGCGTACGCAGCGCGCAGACCGGCACGGCCTGGCTGCGCGCCGCCGCGGCCCGCTGCGCCGGTGATCCGGCCACGATCGCGGCGGCGTATTTCCGGCGCCAGCAGGCCGGCCGGCCGGTTCATGAATGGGATACCCGGATCACGGACTAACCATGGACACGCTGAACGAACTGCACGCACTGCCGGAGGGATTGCTGGATGCGCGCGCCGATGAACTGGAAGCGCTGCTGGGCGGACCGACCTTGCTGCACCTGCCGGGGCGGCAGGCGGAGCCGGTATTTGTCACGGTACTGGCGCATGGCAATGAAGCCACCGGCCTGACGGCGCTGCAGCAACTGCTGCACGATTATCGGGACGCCGTCCTGCCGCGGGCACTGTCGGTCTTCATCGGCAATGTCGCCGCGGCACGCCAGGGAGTGCGCCGGCTGGAGGGTCAGGCGGACTACAACCGCGTCTGGCCGGGTACCACCGCGCCGGGGGTGCCGGAAGCGCTCCTGATGCAGCAGGTCGTGACGCGCATGCAGGCACGCGCGCCATTTGCCAGTATCGACATCCACAACAATACCGGTATCAACCCGCACTACGCGTGCATCAATCGCCTCGACAACCGCTTTCTGCAACTGGCCGCCCTGTTCAGTCGCACGGTGGTGTACTTCATCCGCCCGCGCGGGGTGCAGTCGATGGCCATGGCAGGGCTGTGTCCGGCGGTCACCATCGAGTGCGGCAAGCCGGACCAGGAATACGGTGCGCGGCATGCGCGCGATTTTCTCGATGCGGTGCTGCGCCTGCACGAGTTCCCGCAGCATGCGGTGGCTGCCCACGACGTCGACCTGTTCCACACGGTGGCCTCGGTGCACGTACCGGAGAATGTCAGTTTCGGGTTCGGCGAGGAGCCGGTCGACCTGCAGCTGGTGTCCAACCTCGATCACCTGAATTTCCGCGAGCTTCCCGCGGGGACCCTGCTCGGGCGCCTGTCGGGAGGGCTGGGCACGCCGCTGGAGGTGCGCGACGAGAACGACCGGCCGGTCTTCGCGCGCTATTTCACCGTGGCCGATGGCGCGCTGCGCAGTACCCGTGCCTTCATGCCGTCCATGTTTACCCTCGATACCCGCATCATCCGTCAGGATTGTCTCGGCTACCTGATGGAACGCCTGCTGCCGGAGCAGCAGCGGCGTACGCCGGGGGCACCGTTCTGAACGCCGGCTGCAGGCCGGCGTACTCATTTAATCCACTGATAATCAAGAGAAATCTGTAATCTCCCCGGGGCGTGTCCCGCGTCCTGCCTGTACTGTGCTGCCGTTAATTCTTTCCCGCTTACGCCGATAGTCTGGTGATCGGGAAGTCTGCGGCCCACGTGCGCCGGGCTGCCGTTACGGCACAGGGAAATTTCATGTTTGGCAATATCTTGCGGCTGCACAACAAGTCGATTCGCGCCAAGCTGACACTGATGATGGCCTTTCTCAGCCTGGTGGTGCTGCTGCTCGTCGCGGTCGCCTTCATGGCCAACGACATTGCCAGGATCCGTGCTGGCATGGTGAGCAGCCTGTCGGTACTGGCAAACGTCATCGGCAAGAACAGTGCGGCTGCGCTGGCTTTCAATGATCGGTCTGCTGCACTGGAGTCGCTGGCGGCGCTGAGTACGGAATTGAACGTCAGGGGCGCGTCCATCTACCGTGCCGATGGCACCGTGCTGGCCAGCTACCCGGAAATTGCCCGGTCATACAATCCTGCAGCGGCCGGGCTGCACCTGCAGCAGGGCGAGGGCGGAGCGGATGCCGCCGTGGAATACCGGTTCGGTTCGAACAGTCTCGACCTGGTGGCGCCCATCCGGATCGACCACGAGCGTATCGGTGCCATACATATCCGCGCCAGCCTCGACCCGGTCCGTAGCCAGATCCACGCGGATGTCATGGTCGTGGGAGTCATCCTGGTAATTGCCATCCTGGTCGCCTTCGCACTGGCCGCGTGGCTGCAAAACTCGATTTCCGGGCCGGTCCTGGCGCTGGCCGGGATCATGCAACGGGTCAAGTCCGAGCGGGACTATTCCCTGCGTGCCACGTGGTCCGGGCAGGACGAGCTCGGTGTGCTCACGGAAGGCTTCAACGACATGCTGGAGCAGATTCGCGAGCGTGACCGTGAGCTGAAACAGGCGCGCGACACGGCCGAACAGGCGAGCCGTGCGAAGTCCCAGTTTCTCGCCAACATGAGCCATGAAATCCGTACCCCGATGAACGGCGTGCTCGGCATGACCGAGCTGCTGCAGGAGACCGACCTGACCGAGCAACAGGCGAAGTTCTGCAACACGGTGCACCGCTCGGGCAAGGCACTGCTGCATGTCATCAATGACATCCTCGATTTTTCCAAGGTCGAGGCGGGCAGGATGGAACTGGAAATACTGGATTTCAGCCTGCGCGAGGTTGTCGAGGAGGTCATGGAACTGCTGGCGGAAACGGCTCACCGCAAGGACCTGGAACTGCTGTTGCAGGTCGATCCCGACATACCGGGGATGGTGAGCGGGGATCCCAACCGGCTGCGGCAGGTGCTGACCAACCTGGTCGGCAACGCGATCAAGTTCACCGAGCGTGGCGAGGTGTTCGTGCGGCTGCACCTGCTGCCCGCCGGCGAACAGGAGGTCACGGTCGGCTTCGAGGTGCGTGATACCGGTATTGGCATGACCCGGCAGGCCTGCACGCGCATCTTCGAATCCTTCACCCAGGCGGACGGATCAACCACGCGTCACTACGGTGGCACCGGACTGGGGCTGGCAATCTCCAGGCGGCTGGTGGAGATGATGGGTGGCGGGATCGAGGTCACCAGTCGGCTGGGCCAGGGTTCGGTGTTCCGTTTCCAGGTGCGATTGCGCAAGCGCGAGGAACATGCCGGCAAGGTGCGGGACGATGCGCTGCACGGCAGGCGCGCGTTGATCGTGGACGATAACGAAACCAACCGCACCATCCTCGAGCACCAGATGGCCGGCTGGGGCCTGCGTCATGGCTCCGCATCCGGGGGCAAGCAGGCACTGGCCATGCTGCGCATCGCGGTGGACCAGAACGATGCGTATGACATGGCGATCCTCGACATGCACATGCCCGGCATGGACGGCATGATGCTGGCGCGCGCCATTCGCTCCGACCCGCTGGTGGCGGCAACGCCGCTGATCATGCTGACCTCCGTCGGCGGTGCCGGGGATGCCCGGACTGCGCAGGACAACGGTGTTCACAGCTACCTGCACAAGCCGGTGCGCCAGTCCGATCTGTACAACGCCCTGCTGAATGCGATCGTGACGCCGGCCGCAGCGGCACAGGAGCAGTACAGCGCGGCGCAAGCCACAGCACCGGGCAACGTCCACCTGCTGCTCGCCGAGGATAACCCGGTCAACCAGGAGGTAGTGCTGTCCATGCTGGAGATGCTGGGGTGTCGCTGTGACCTGGCAGTGAACGGTCACGAGGTGCTGGCCGCGCTGGAGCAGCGGGAATATGACATCATCCTGATGGATTGCCAGATGCCGGAGATGGATGGTTTCGAGGCCACCGCGGCAATCCGGCGCCACGAGCAGCAGTCCCCGGGGCGGCATGTCCCCATCATCGCGGTGACGGCTAACGTGATGGAAGGTGACCGCGAGCAGTGCCTGCGGGCCGGCATGGACGATTACCTGAGCAAGCCGTTCACGCGGCTGCAGCTGCTGGAGGTGTTGCAGCAGTGGTGCGGTGAACCGGCCACGGTGCGGCAGGACCACGCCGGCACCGTGCCGGCTGGTGACCACCGGGTGCAGGAATCCACCCTCGATCCGGAGCCGCTGCACAACATCCGTGCCCTGCAGCGACCCGGCAAGCCGGACCTGCTCGGCAGGATCGTCGACCTCTACCTGTCCGATTGCCCCGGCATCATGAACGCACTGCGCGCTGCCATCGAGTCTGGCAATGCGGAGCAGGTTCGTCAGTACGCACACCGCATGAAGTCGGGCAGTGCCAACCTCGGCGCAACCCGTATGGCCCGGCTGTGCAGGGAACTCGAGCAACTCGGTCGCTGCGGCGAGCTGGACCACGCCCGGCGGCTGCTGCAGCAGGCCGAGACCGAGTTCCGGTGCGTGGTTGTCGCACTGCAGGCGGAACGCAGGAGGGTTGCCGTATGACGGAGACCGCCCTGACCGGACCTGCCTCGCTGGTACTGATCGTGGATGACGACCCGATGGTGCGGGTACTGGTCGGAGAAAGCCTGCGCCAGATCGGCCTGGTGGTGGAAGAGGCCGAGACGGGCGAGGCCGCGCTGGAATTCCTCGCCCGGTCGCAGCCGGACGTGATTCTGCTGGATGTCCTGATGCCGGGGATGGACGGCTTCGAAACCTGTACTGCGATCCGCGCCGGCGAGCGGGGCAAGCATATTCCGGTCATGATGATGACGGGCCTCGAGGATATCGATTCCATCGACCATGCCTTCGGGCTCGGCGCCACGGATTTCATCACCAAACCGTTGAACTATGCGATTCTCGGCCATCGTGTGCGTTACCTGTTGCGCACCATGCGCGCGTTCGAGAGCCTGCGCCGGAGCAGAAAGGCGATTCACCAGCTGGCCTACTACGATGTCCTGACCAACCTGCCGAACCGGCGCATGTTCACCGAGCGCCTGCACCAGTCCCTGGAAACCGCGCGCCGCAACCACCGCCTGGTGGGCATGCTGTTCATCGATATCGACAATTTCAAGTACATCAACGATACCTTCGGTCACTCGGTGGGAGACCGCCTGCTGCGCAGTGTGGCTGGCCAGTTGCTGACCTGCCTGCGCCGCAGCGACGCGGTCGGCCGGGAGCAGGAAGTCGACGAGTACCCGGTGGCGCGACTGGGCGGCGACGAGTTCACGGTGCTGCTGAACGGGATCGACAAGGCCGATGATGCCGCGCGCGCGGCCCGGCGCATCATCGATGCCATCGCGGTGCCATTCCTGATCGGTACCGAGGAGGTCGTGGTGACGCCCAGCATCGGGATCGCCGTGTTCCCCTACGACGGCAACAGCGTGGAGGAGCTGATCCGGAATGCGGATACCGCCATGTTCAACGCCAAGCAACACGGCAAGAACAGTTACGAGTTCTACACGCACTCCATGAGCACCTCGGCGTTCGAGCGTCTTGCCATGGAGAATGACCTGCACAGGGCATTCTCGAACGGCGAATTCGAGGTGTACTACCAGCCGCGCATCGATCTCCGGACCGCTGCCGTGGTCGGCCTGGAAACCCTGCTGCGCTGGCACCACCCGGAGAAGGGGATCGTGCGGCCGGCGGATTTCATCCTCGCCTCGGAGGAGTGCGGCCTGATCGTGCCGATCGGAGAATGGGCGCTGCGCACCGCCTGCCGGCAGCTGCACCGCTGGGTAGGTGACGGGCTGGTAGCGGTGCGGCTCGGGATCAACCTCTCGGCCTGCCAGTTCCGCCAGACGCTGTTCAACCAGATGCTCGGCGACAGCGTGCAGGAGGCAGGGATTCCGCCCGCCTGGCTGGAGCTGGAAATGACCGAGCGCGTGATCCTCGAGGATATCCAGGGTGGTGGCCGCGCATTGCGTGATCTGAAGCGCATGGGTGTGCACCTCAGCCTGGATGACTTCGGTACCGGCTATTCATCGCTCAGCCTGCTCAGGCGCCTGCCGATCGATACGCTGAAGATCGATAACTCCTTCGTGCGGGATGTGGGTACAGACGCCGATAATGCCGCGATCGTCGTGGCGGTGATCGGGCTGGCGCACAGCCTGCGCATGCGCGTGGCCGCGGAGGGCGTGGAAACCCCGCAGCAGCTCGAATTCCTGCGGGAACACGGGTGTGACGAGGCACAGGGGTACTACTTTGCCGAACCTGCACCGGCAGCGGAAATGGAACGCTGGCTGCGTGCGCAGGGGGCGTTCTCCGCACTGCGGCGGGCGGAGCGGAAGTCCGGCCCGGGCGGGGCCTGAAAGGACCTGCACGGCGGACTCCCGCTGGACTCCTTGCGCGCTGGCTGCCCCGCGGGGCCTTCAGCCCCGCCGCTGCCGCCCGGCCTGTCTTGCCTGCTCGTCGGCGTGATAGGAAGAACGTACCAGCGGGCCGCTGGCGACATGGGAGAAGCCCAGTGCACGGCCCAGCTCACCCAGCCGCTCGAACTCGTCCGGGTGGAGGTAGTGCTCCACCGGCAGGTGATGCACGCTGGGCTGCAGGTACTGGCCCAGGGTCAGCATGTCGCAGTCGTGGACGCGCAGGTCGCGCATGACCTGTTCCACCTCGTCCAGCGTTTCCCCGACGCCCAGCATCAGCCCGGACTTGGTCGGTACCTGCGGATGCAGTGCGCGGAAACGCCGTAACAGCTGCAGCGACCAATCGTAGTCGGAGCCGGGGCGGACCTTGCGGTACAGGCGCGGGACCGTTTCGAGGTTGTGGTTGAACACGTCCGGTGGTGTACGGGTGAGAATCTCCAGGGCACGGTCCATGCGGCCACGAAAATCGGGCACCAGCACCTCGATGCGGATATCCGGGTTGGAGGTGCGGATCGCCGTGATACAGGCGCTGAAATGGGCCGCGCCGCCATCGCGCAGATCGTCACGATCCACCGACGTGATCACCACGTAGCGCAGTCCCATGGCCTGGATGGTGCGGCCGAGGTTGTCGGGCTCTGCGGGATCCAGCGGGTCGGGGCGGCCGTGTGCCACGTCGCAGAACGGGCAGCGCCGGGTACAGACGTCCCCCATGATCATGAAGGTGGCGGTGCCACCGGCAAAACATTCGCCCAGGTTCGGGCAGGAGGCCTCTTCGCAGACGGTGTGCAGGTGGTTCTCGCGCAACACTTCCTTGAGCCGGGCAACGGCGGGATCGGCCGGGGAGCGGGCGCGGATCCAGGCCGGCTTGCGCGCCGGTCGCGTGGTGGTCTCGATACGGACCGGGATGCGGGCGGTCTTGGCCGCGCCGCGCTGTTTCCTGTCATCGTTCATGGTTCAGTCCTGGAGCAGTGTTTCGAGGTGTGCCTGCAGCTTGTGGCTGATTTGCTGCGGGGAACTTTCGATCCCCAGGTCCGCCAGTTGGGTGACCGGTAGTCCGGGATAGCCGCACGGGTTGATGCGCGCGAACGGGGCCAGGTCCATGTCCACGTTCAGGCTGAGACCGTGAAAGCTGCAACCCCGACGTACCCGCAGACCCAGTGCCGCGATCTTGTACCCGTCGACATAGACGCCGGGTGCACCACTGCGCCGCTGCGCCCCGACGGCATGGTCCGCCAGCAGGTCGATGATGGCCTGTTCCAGCCGGTGGACCAGGGATTGTACCCCGAGCTGGCGTCGGCGCAGGTCCAGCAGGGTATAGACCACCAGCTGTCCCGGACCATGGTAGGTTGCCTGGCCGCCCCGGTCGACACGGATGACCGGGATGTCCCCCGGATCGAGCAGGTGCTCGAACTTGCCGTTGCGGCCGAGCGTGAAGACCGGCGGGTGTTCCAGGAACCAGAGTTCGTCGGGCGTGGCGGGGCCCCGGGTGGCGGTAAGCTCCTGCATGGCCTGCCAGCAGGCCCGGTACTCGACCAGCCCGGGCCGGCGCACCTGCATGGGACAGGGGGCAGCAGCGAGCGTGCGGAGGTGGGCAGGCATACGGCTCACAGCGCGACCAGGACGGCTTCGCAGTCGACCAGGTCCTGGTAGATGGCGTCGAGTTGGGCGCGGCTGGTCGCCCGGACCTTGACGGTGACGGAAACATAGTTGCCCCTGGTGCTGGTACGGCTGTGTATCGCCCCCTCGTGCAGGTCCGGGGCGTGCCGGCGTACGATTTCGACCACGATCATGTCGAGGTCGCAGTCGGCTTTGCCCATGGCCTTGATCGGGAACTCACAGGGGAATGTCAGCGGGCTTTCCTGTTCTTCACTCACGGGCGTTACCGGCTTGTCGGACAGCAGACAGTGTAGCAGGCCGCATCCGCTCATTGCCGGCGCAGCGGCGTGTCCGGAAACGAATAGTTCGGCCAGCCGGACCGGGGTTGACGATGCCCCCGGTCCGCTCCGGGCGGCGGACCCGTTCGCGGCCGGTGCCGACCCGGCCGGAAATACGGTCCCGCCGGGTGTGGCGGGTAGGGGAAATACAGGTACTGATAGACCGGCTCCGGCTCCGGCTCCTGCGGGGGCGCGACGCTGGCTGCCTCGGTCTGGCGCAAGGCGGCGGCCGCCCGTTGTTGCTCGGCGCGCAGCCGCTCGCTTTCCAGGCGGCGTGCTTCCATGCGCGCCGCCTGGTTGGCCACCGAATAATAATCGTCCGCTTGCACCGGCTGCTCCGGCCCCGGGGGTGGCAGATCCACGATCCGGACCCCGGTCACTGTCCTGTCCGGCGGCGTCTCGCTGAAATGCGTAACGCCGGCGCGGTCGATCCAGCGGTAGACCGGCTCCGCCTGAGCCAGGGTGGTGATCGAAATCAGCAGCATCCGCAGGAGTCCGGGGAGCAGGATTCGCAACATCGGGGACCTCGCTGTCCGTATCGGCAATCGCCGGTTATCTATCCAAGATATCGGATTTCTGCGCAGTTTTCCTGTGCGGGCAATATGCGGCCGGGCGGGAAAATCTCCAGTCTGCCCATGAAATATCCGCAATATCAGCAGGTTGTAAAGATTCGGCCAGGGTGATGGCAGAGCCCCCGGGCTCGTGCGTGCGCTAAAGGCTGTTTTCGGGCTGGCCGATAGCCCCATGGAAACCATCCTATCAGGCAGGAAATGACGGACTCGCAGGGGGCCATATGAGTGCTGTCACGCAGGACATCCATCCGAAAAAGAAAGGACGGAAAAAGCGCCGCAAGGGTATGGCGGCGCTCAAGGCGTTGCGGGCTGCGATCGCCCGCCGCAAGGTCGAGGTCATGCAGGAAGATATCTGGCTGCAGGAGCAGCTCTCCGACGTGTTTGACGACGAACACCCGATACGCAAGCGGGTGCCGCGCTAGTCGCGACAGAACTGCATCGCCTGCCGGTTACTCTGGTGTACCATGGGGATTCCCGCAATCCGGGATCCCGCCAGTGGCCAGCACGAAAATTCGTCTGCGTTGTGATGTGCCGGTCCGGGACCTGCTGTGTGCCGCCATCCGGGACTACGCGCATGCGGCCTATCCCGCCGGTGGCTCGGACTGCGCCCAGGTGGCACGCTACACGCTCCTGGAACTCGCCGCGCAGATCGAGCAGGGCATCAGCGAGCAGGTTCAGGAGCTGGACATCAGCCGCCGGCCGCGGGCCATGGTCCGGGCGGCACTGCAGTATTACTTCGACCGGCAGGACGACATCTCGCAGGCATCCTCGTTGCAGCAGCGGGCGCTGCTCGCCACACTCCTGCAGGAACAGCCGGTGAGCGCGGCAGACCTGGCACGCGCCCGGGCCGCTGATGCACGGCCCTGACGGCCTACTTGATCCAGCCCTGGAGTGCGGTGATGATCTTTTCCGCCTGGTCCTTGCTGGAGATGTTGAACTTGGATTTCTGCTGGTACTCGCCGTTGCGCTTCTGGTAACGGCGGATGCTGAACTTGTCCGGACCGTAGGCCTCCTTGCTGCGATCCCAGTCCTGGTAGCGGAAGATTACGGTCGACCAGGCGCCCCGGGTCAGGATCTGCTTGTCGAGTTCACGCACGGTCTCGATACCGTCTTCCTCGTATCGAATGGTCAATTCTTCGACTGTCGTGGTCATAACTGCTCCGTGGTTGTGCCCGGTCCGTGCCGGGCGGTGGTGGCCGGCCATGATACGGATTTCTGACCGAACCGGAAGCGCAGCTGTCAACCTGGTGTTTTGCAAGGCATAACCTGAGCATGGCTGCAGCCGGTGCCCGGTCGGACAGGTGCAATAGCAGGGTCGATGGGTGCCGGCTATGCTGATCAGGTGGCCGGAAGTGAACGATGGCAGCGCACAGGAAACAATTACACGGAGCCCCTTCCGCAACACGCCGGCTGCCGTGGTCCCTGCGCGCCATGCGCTTCCTGTTCCACCACGCCGGGGCGCTACTGCCGTCCGTGCTGGGTCGCTGGGCCTGCTGGCTGTGGTTCCGCAGTCGCCGTTTCCCGGAATCCGCGGCCGGTGCACGGGCGGTGGAGGCGGCGCGCCGGGAAACCCTGACGGTCGGTCCGGCGCGGGTGGCCGTGTATCGCTGGGGGCGGGGGCCTGTGGTGTGGTTTGTCCATGGCTGGTCGGGGTGCGGCAGCCAGGTGGCGGCCTTCGTCGCACCGCTGCAGGCGGCCGGATTCCAGGTGCTGGCGCCGGACCTGCCGGGTCACGGGCGCTCCTCCGGTCACAGCACCAATATCCTGGAGTGTGCCCGGGTCCTGCAGCGCCTGCAGCAGCATGCCGGCATCCCGGACGCGGTGATTACCCATTCCTTCGGTGGCATGGTGCTGGCCTACGCGCTGAATCACGGCGTACACACGCGACGCGCAGTCTGCTTCTGCCCGCCGGCCGACGCACGATTCCTGGTCGACGGTTTCGCCCGGACGCTCGACATGCACGAGCGGGTGGTCGCCAACCTGTGCCGGCGCCTCGAACGGCGTTTCGAGCACGACTTCTGGGACAATATCTCGACCGTGTCCAA
>Ga0315540_10000722_pt1 | contig 18855 bp, 14 predicted proteins | sample SalMarSW160110MG_FD_203677 | JGI IMG/M metagenome (GOLD analysis project Ga0315540, IMG submission 203677) | Salt marsh sediment microbial communities from the Plum Island Ecosystem LTER, Massachusetts, United States - Salt Marsh Sediment SW1601-10 ...
GTGCCGATATCGTCGCGCGCGTAGGCGGCGGCGGCCAGGTAGGTGAGCCAACGCGGGCCCACCTCGGTATCCGAGTTCAGCAGCACGACGTCGCGATCTGCGACCAGTGCCAGGCCCAGATTGACGGTGCGGGTGAAACCCAGGTTCTCCTGGTTTCGCACTACTCGGACGTTCGGCTCGCGGGCGGCCGCAGCGAGGAGCTCGCCGATGGCGGGCTCGGTGCTCGCGTCGTCGATGATCAGGATGTCGACGGTCCGCGGCGTGTGCGCGAGAAGGGCGTCGATACAGCGACCGACCTCGTCGGGGGCGTTGTAGACGGGCACGAGCACGCACATCGGCATGCGCCACCAGCGATAGGAGCAGCTGTCCGTGGAGTCCGTGCCACCGCCGGCCGGCGTCCAGGACGGGGGCCCACGGTGCACGCGCAGGGCCGCGGCCAGCCGCCGGGCCAGGGTCAATGCCGGACGGCGGATCACACGCCGTTGCCGCGCGCCAGCTCAGGGGCCAGCGCCGCCAGAATGTCCGCCGCCCGGTGCTCCCAGGTGGACTGGGACACCAGGGCGTAGCCGTTGGCACACAGACGCGCGGCGAGCGCCGGGTCAGCGAGCAGATGCTCGATGGCCGCGGACAGGGCTGCGGGATCGTCGGGAGGCACCAGCAGGGCGTTCTCGCCGTCGCTGAGCATTCCCGCGAGGGACGGGATAGCGCTCGCCACCACCGGTCGCCGCGCGGCCAGGTACTCGTATAGCTTCAGAGAGAAGGTCCAGCGGGCAGTGCGGTCGCTGCCCGAGTTGGGCACCAGGCAGACATCGGCGGCGACCATGTAGCGCGGCAGCTCGCTGTTCGGAACAAAGGGCTGGAAGCGCAGATTGGTGAGCCCTGCGGCGCGCTCAGCCCATGCGCTCACCGCCTCGCTGTCGCCCCCCACCACGAGAAAGCGGACCTCGGGAAGCCGCCGTGCCGTTTCCACCAGGGTGGGGATGCCCTTGTACTCCTGCAGCGAGCCGGTGTAGAGGACGAGATGTCCGTCCGGCTCCAGTCCGAGTGCCCGGCGCGACCCCGACCGATCGTCGCCGACACCGGTGAAGCGGGCCAGATCGACACCGTTGGCCGCGACCACCACCTGATTCGGGGCGATGCCCTCGGCGCAGTAGGCTTCCTTCAGTATCGCCGAGGTGGTGACGATCCCCACGAGACCGGGATGGCCGGCGAAGCGGCGGATGTAGCCCATGGTCTTGGCATGGCCTGGGCCGTCGTGGGTCTCGAAGATGGTCGGGGTCCGATCGCCGAGGGCCAACGCGGCGCTTTCGGGGGAGCGGGTGATCACCAGGCGCGGACGGATCAGCTTGACGTACCATCGCGCCCGCTGCGCGAAGGGCTGGGAGTTCGAGCGGGCCAAGTCGTCCGGGGTGAGCCGCCAGGCCATCGGCACTCGGCGCAGGGGGAAGGGCCGCTCTATTCCGTACCATCGAAACAGCGCGCGGTTCGCTTTGCCCGTACCACCGAGCCAGCCGCGCAGGTCTCCGGGGATAAGGAGCGCGAAGTCCGGTACCAGCCGGCTGAACGCCTCGCACATCTTCATGGACTGGACCGTGTGCGCCCAGCGCGAGGGGATGTTTCCGTTGGAGATGTAAAGGAGTCTCACCGGGCGTGGAGCTGCCCCTATCGAGTGTACAGGCTATCGTTTTCGGGGCTCGGCGCTGGTTTGAGCCTCCGCTCGTCGCTCATTGGTGAGTCACGGCCGATTGCGGAACGACGGCGACGGCGAGGATCGTAGCAGTTTCCGATAAGCTCTGACACAGCCATGCCTGCTTCGGCCCGAGTGCGGAAGGATCGTCGATCGATCGGCGTACGCTCCAGGGTGGCGAGGAAGCTCTGACGCATGGCAGTGTCGAATCGATCTCCGACCGACCCTGTAGAAAGATATCTGCCCATGTCGCGGTGGTGCTCGGTGAAGGAAATGGAAGTGTACTGACCGCCCTGGTCCGGATGTTGGGTTATCGACCTCGGGCCGTGTTGCCAGAGGAGCCATGCTCCGTGCTTTGAGTACGAGCTCGGTACGCAGGTGGTTGGCGATCGACCACCCGACAACGCAACGTGCAAAGGCATCGATCGCAACCGTTAGGCAGAAAGGACCGGCCCAGGTTGGAACCTAGGTAATGTCGGCCACCCGTAGCTTGTCTAGGGCGCCGGCGGTGACGTCCCGATCGACCAGATCTGGTGCAGGTCGCACAGCCTGTGATCGATACATAACCTTCGCGGGCTACGTCTAGGGACTTCGGAGCCTCCGGCCTCTCTGCTTCCGCCATGCGCTCGCCCCTACGCTTATCCTGGATTATCCGCCTCGTGCTTCGCACTTCGCGCCGGGCAGCGTCGGAGCGCGAAACCAGTCTAATCCGCAAATTTCGCCTTCTGATGATCCTGGAACCACTTCCAGGCCGCATCCACCTCACCCTCGTAGACGAGCGATCCATGCGCCAGCACCATTGCCTTGTTACAGAAGCGGCGCAGGATGGCCCCGTTGTGGCTGGCTACGACCAATATCTGGACCTTATCCACGAAGGTGACCAGACGTTCCTCGGCCATCTTCAAGAAACCGGCGTCGCCCGCCCCGATCCACTCGTCCAGAATCAGAATAGATGCGTCCCAGGCGGTTGCAATCGAAAACGCAAGACGCGCGAGCATACCGGCTGAATAGGTCTCCAGCGGCATGTACAAGTACTCCCCGAGCCCCGAGAAGTCGGCGATCTCGTCCACCGCCATCTCGACCATCGATCGAGGATGACCCTCGATCAGGCCACGTAGCATAATGTTGTCGTAGCCCGTCTCTGCCATCTCGAAGCCGAGACGCATGTTGAATATCGTCGAGATCTCTCCGTTGACTTCCCGTAGACCGGAATCGAGATCGAAGATGCCTGCCAGCACCCGAAGCAAGGTCGTCTTGCCTGCCCCGTTCCCGCCGATCAGGGCGAGCCTGTCTCCTGGCACGAGAGAGAGCGAGATATCCTTCAATGCCTGCACCGCGTAGCGCCCGGGTCCGACCTCCACCAGCTCGCTGCCAACGTCCGCACGTTTTTCTCTGGCAATCCTAAGGTTACCGACACGGCCCATCTGGGCCGGGAAGCGAAGGCTGGCATTGAAGAGCCGGAGGCTCGACGCTGTGTTCCTCATAAATTCAGAATGATACGCGGCTTTGTGCGAGAGAGGATGAGGAGTCCGCAGACCATGAGCGCCGCCGCGATCGACGATGCCACGAACCAAAAGATCAATGGCACCTGATATCCGAGAAGAGGTCCACGCACGACCTCGAGAAAATAATAGAAGGGGTTTAGGAGTACGAAGGTGCTGCGGCCGGTAAAACCATGGGTCAGATCCACAGAGAGATGATTGGCATCACCACCCACCAGCATGTTGGGCATCCAGATTATCGGCGTCAGGAAAAAGGCCAGATTCATCAATGACGGAATTAAATTCTGTAACCACCGGTGGAAGACCGAGGCGATTCCGAGCAGCAATGCGGTCCCCACGCCCGCTACGGTGACAATCACGAGGCCGATCGCCAACAGAAGCGGATTGGGTACAACGATGATGCGATATATAGCCAGAATGGCGATGAATGCGATTGCGTGTAGGCCAGAGAGATAGAGGTGGTAGCAGGCAAGCTTCAATGGCAGGAAGCTGATCGGGAACGGACGCTGGGTGAGCAGGCCGCGCCCACCAGTAATAACCGTGAGCCCTTCAGTGATCATCGGCGATATGAAACGCCAGCCAAGCTGGCCTGCTGCCAGATAGGGCACGTAGAGGTCCAGTGGACGGTGCATGAAGGTCGCATACATAAAGCCCATCAGCCCGACCAGGATGAAGAAGCTGAGACCATGCCAGGCAATGCCGAACTTCGTGCGCGCGTTGCCGCGTTTTAGCTGGTACAAGGCAAGCACGCGCCATAGCTCATGGCGTCTCAAGGCGGCGACTAGGTCTGCAACGCCGACTGACAGAATCATAGGGGGAGGGCGGAACAACCGGAACCTGAATCTAGGCGCGATGCGGCGGCGATGATGATTGTCGATATCCAAGGCTTCATCGACTTCACTAAGCTTAAAAACTTACCACATCGCTGAGCAGCTTGCCACGACGACGGGTTGGGCTTTGATCTGAGAGCACAGCCTGTGAGCTGAATGGTGAGCCGATGCCGAAATGAAAAATTGCCTACCGGGGCGAACCCCCTTGGGTTGCTGGATAGGATGACAGTTTGTCGGGCGCCCACCGATTTCACCTGCGACGAATCAGTGTCCCCACGCCCTCGTCCGTGAAGAGATCCAGCAGAAGTGCATGCTCTACCCGACCGTCGATGATGCTGGCGGAGCGCACACCCGCTTGAACCGCCTCCACGGCGCAATGGATCTTCGGTAACATGCCGCCCTTGATGACTCCCTGCAGTACCAGGCCGTCGACGCTCTCAACATCCAGCTCGCCGATGAGCTCGCCCGAGGCATCGAGCAGCCCGGGTGTATTGGTCAACAGCAGAAGCTTCTCGGCCCCCATCACCTCCGCGACCTTCCCGGCCACCAGGTCCGCGTTGATGTTGTAAGAGAGGCCGTCTTCTCCGACACCAATGGGGGCGATGACCGGGATGAACTCCCCTTGCACCAACATGTCGACGACGCCCGCATCTATGCTCTCCACCTCACCCACATGGCCCAGGTCCATAATCTCGGTCGCCTTCAGCTCCGGTGCGTCGCGGCGCAGGAGCATCTTGCGGGCGCGGATTAGATCGCCGTCTTTTCCCGTCAGACCAACGGCCGCACCACCGTGCCGATTGAGCAGGTTGACGATCTCCTTGTTGACCAGGCCGCCTAGTACCATCTCCACGACGTCCATGGTCTCACTGTCGGTGACCCGCATGCCTTGCACGAACTCGCTGGCCTTGCCGAGGCGCTCGAGCAGCTTCCCGATCTGAGGTCCGCCGCCGTGCACCACCACCGGGTTGATGCCGACGAGCTTCATGAGTACCAGGTCTCTGGCGAAGCCATGCTTGAGAGATTGCTCGACCATGGCGTTGCCGCCGTACTTGACTACCATGGTCTTTCCGCTAAAACGCCGGATGTAGGGCAATGCCTCGATGAGGACCCTGGCGATGTTTCGGGCGCGCTCGGTTGCAACGGTCATAGACAGCTCGATCCTGGTTAGAAGGGCAGTAGCCGCCCTCGGGCAGCTTTGCCCATGATGCCACGGAACAGGTCCTGGATCTCCGCGAGCCCCGCTGTATCTTCGGCCTCGAAGCGGAAGATCAGTGCCGGCGGGGTGCTGGAAGCACGAACATAGCCCCAGGCTCGTTTCGACTCCACCCGTAGCCCGTTTTCGGTGCGTACATAGTAGTCTGTCGCTCGTACCGCCTCTTCGATCGCCGTGCGCAGGATCGGAGTCGCTTCACCTGCGGCGAGGGGCAGAAAGATCTCGGGCGTTGCCAGCGCCCCTGGCAGCGCGGCGAAGACCTCGGCGCTGGAGCGGGTATCCAGCGCCAGGAGCTCGAGCAAACGGGCGCCGGCGTAGAGGGCGTCATCGAGCCCGTGCCAACGCTCTGCGAACAGGAAATGACCGTTCCAGTCCCCTGCCAGCAGGGCGCCCGTCTCTTCGAGCTTTGCCGTCAGGGATGCCTGGCCGGCTTCCCACAGGACCGGGCGCCCGCCGTGGCGCAGGATTTCGGTGGCCAGATGACTGCTGGACCATGCGTCGAAGATCACATCTGCGCCCGGGTGGCGGGAGAGCACGTCCGCGGCGAGCAGCATGAGCACACGGTCGGACCAGATGATCTTGCCAGAGGAGTCCACGACTCCGAGCCGGTCTCCGTCTCCATCGAATGCCAGCCCGATGTCTGCTTCCTGGGACAGGACCGCCTGCTGGAGATCCTCGAGGTATTCGGTAGAGCTCGGGTCGGGGATTCGGTCCATCGGAACCCCCTGCTCCGGCTCGCAATTGAGCTCGACCAGGTCGCAGCCCAAAGCCTGGTAAAGCCGCGGTGCGACCATGGAGGCAGCGGCGTTTCCGCAATCGATGACGACCTTGAGGGGTCGCGCCACGGCAACGTCCATTTCCACCTGGGCCAGGTAGTCCGAAACCACGTCATCGACCTGATAATCGCCGTCGCCCCGGGCGAAGGAATCGGCCAGGATGCGCTCCCGCAGCCCTGCGATCCCCTGTCCGGCCAACTCGATTCCGCCCACAATTACCTTCAATCCGTTGTAGTTTTGGGCATCGTGGCTGGCCGTGACCATTGCCCCCGAGGTCTTATCTCGAGAGCGCGTCGCAAAGTAGATCAGGGGAGTGGGCACCACACCCAGGTCCAGAACATCGCGCCCGCTCGCACGGAGCCCCAAGACGAGGGCGTCGCTCAGCTCTCTGCTCGAAGGACGCGTGTCCCGTCCAACGATTACGATCCGGTCTCCCGCCTCCTCGGCTTCCGTACCGACCGCGAGCCCGAGAGCGTACATGAGATCTGCCGTGAGATCGCGATCGACGATGCCTCTGATGTCGAAGGCCCGGAAGATCTGCGCCGGTACGGACTCTGTGGGTAGAATGTGCGAGCGGGCGGTCGAGCTCTCCGGCGTGGCCTTGTTCTTCGCCTCCTGCACCGAGCTCGGCAGCGCGGCCGCCGCGGGCTTGCCTGCAGCCCCCTCTTGCTCCATCGCTGTAGGGTTTGACGCCTCGGGCGAAGCGGGCACGGCGTTGTAGGTCTGGCACAGACGGCGCAGCAGACCAATGACCGCTTCGATGATCGGCTTGGATTCAGCGAGTCGGTTCTGGGCGGGACTCAAGGGTTTCGCGCTCACCGCATCCTCTACGAGTGCGACCAAGGCCCCGTAATCCGAGGCCAAGCTGCGCTTTATGCCGCGCAAAGGTAGCCACATCGCCAGCGCTACCAAAGCCATGAGCACCAGGTAGGCGGCCACGGCGTCGAGAAGGACTGATTCATCGAGCGCACTCTCGCCGACCCAGGAGGCGATGCCCAGGCGCGTGCCTTTTATGGATACCCGATGATCCGGGGCATCGGACGTCATTGCGGTGTGGGCGGTGCCCAGGGTGACGGCCTTGCTCCCCACGTTCTGTTGGAAGCTCATGCGCCCCCATTCCCCGTTGACGCTGTCCAAGGAAGGGAGCAGGGAGGGCGCGGCGGAGACGTAGATGACACCCAGCAGTGTCTTGCCTTCGGCGCCCAGAACCGGGGCAGCGATCGCCAAGTGCTCGTCCGGACTGCCCGGGCGATGAGCTTCCATCGAGGTCACGCGCCGCTGCCGTTCTGCCTGGCACACCAGATCCAACGCCGCGTAGCTGAATGACTTCGTGGGCGACACCCTGCCTTCGCAAGCGCCCGTGCTCAGGAGACGCATCTGCGATGCTTCCGGAAGTCTGCGCGTCAGCCTTTCTTGCATGGTACGCAGCTCGTCCGTGTCTTGTGCCAGAAGCGCCTGACGCAGTTGCGGATCGGCGCCGAGCTCGCGCAGGTGTCCCTGCAGCGATGCCACGCGCCTTTCGATATCCCCGGCAACGACCGCACTGAAGCCCTCGAGCCGGAGCAGCCTCTCGCTCTTCTGGCATTCCATCCAGGCAAATAAACCAATCGCAAAGGCGAGAAGCGCGGCAAGTGCGACGCCGATCAGAGCCCGGAGCCAATAGGTGCTCAGACTCTGTGCGCCGCTCCGGTCCTGTCTCTCCGCGTGTCCTCGTTGCGAGCTGTTATTGTTGCCGAATGCTGAAAATCGCATGTTCCTGTCCGTGTCGATCAGAGAAGATTCCCGGATGGGACCGCACCAGCGTCTTTCGGCGGATACGAAAGACCGGGCTGTGCCCGTGTTTATCGCTGTCCTGTGTGCCCGAGCCCGCCTGTGCCGCGGTCGGACTGAACAAAGGCTTCGACGACCTGAAGCCGCGCACGCAAGATCGGGACAAGTACCAGTTGAGCGATCCGCTCGCCCACGGAGATGCGAAAGGGCTCGCCACCCCGGTTCCAACAGGAGAGGTACAACTGTCCCTGATAGTCGGAATCGATCAGGCCTACCAGGTTGCCCAGGACGATTCCGTGCTTGTGCCCCAATCCGGAGCGCGGCAGGATCAGGGCCGCTATTCCCGGCTCTGCGATGTGGATCGCCATGCCGCTGGGAATCAGCTCGCTCTGCCCTGGCCGAAGCTCCAGGGGCTCATCGAGCATGGCCCGCAGATCCAGCCCCGCCGAGCCGCTGGTGGCATACTCGGGAAGCGGGTAATCCCGCCCCAGGCGAGGATCAAGAATCTTTACTTGAAGAGTATGCAAGGTAACGCTCCAGGATCAGATCGGCCAGGTCCTCTGCCAGCCGTGTCTTAGCGGCCAGTGGGAGGGATCTGCGCCCGCCCGGCCAGAGCACGAGCAGGGCGTTCTCGGCACGGTCGAATCCTCCCGTCTCGCCGCCGACCAGATTGGCCGCGATCATGTTCAATCCCTTGGCTTGGAGCTTCGCGAGCGCCTGCGCCTCCAGGTTCTGCGTCTCGGCTGCGAAGCCGACGGTGAAAGGGCCCTGAGCCAGTGCGGCGACCTGCGCCAGGATGTCCGGGTTCTTGACCAGCCGCAAGGTCAGCTCCGCCTGGCTCTTCTTGATCTTTTCCTGCGCCGGCGTCTGGGGCCGGTAGTCGGCGACCGCGGCGGCCCCGACGAAGATATCGCAGCCCGCGACGCGCTCCATCACCGCTGTCTCCATCTCCAATGCCGATTCCACGCGCACCAGCTCCACCCCGGGAGGTGCGGTCAGGGTGCCGGGACCACTGACCAGGACCAGATCGGCACCGCGGGCGGCCAGGGATGCGGCCAGGGCATAGCCCATGCGCCCGGAGCTGCGGTTGCCGATGTAGCGAACCGGGTCGAGGGCCTCGCGGGTCGGACCGGCGGTGATCAGAACACGCCGTCCGGCCAGCTCGGTGCTTTGCCGAAGCGCGAGTGCGTCGATGATCTCGGCGGGCTCCGACATGCGCCCGGGGCCCCACTCGCCACAAGCCTGATCCCCTTCGTCCGGACCCAGGATGCGTACCCCCCGTCCACGCAATCGGGCCAGGTTCTCCCGGGTCGCCGGGTGAAGCCACATGCGGTGATTCATGGCCGGGGCCAGGACGAGGGGAGCCGTCGTTGCCAGGACGAGGGTGGTCAGCAGATCGTCGGCAAGACCAACGGCCAGGCGCGCCATGAGGTCCGCGGTCGCGGGGGCCACCAAAACCAGGTCGGCCCAGCGGGCAAGCTCGATGTGGCCCATACCGGCCTCCGCAGCCGGGTCGAAGAGATCGCACCGCACCTCGTTTCCCGATACGGCCTGCAGGGTCAGCGGCGAAATGAAGGACCGGGCAGCTTCCGTCATGACCACCCGCACGTCTGCGCCGGTGTCGCGCAGGCGTCGCACCAGCTCAGGCGCCTTGTAGGCGGCGATCCCTCCACTTATCCCCAACAGTACCTTGGTGCTCATGGCGTGGGTGCTCCGAGCCGGCGGGAAACCTGTGGCAGAGCGCTTGGTCGATAGCGGTGAGGAGCGCGCCACGGCCAGGCATCCGGACGGGGAAGGCCATCACCCCGCGACGCAAAAAGGGAATAGCGGGAACCGCTTTTGATGAAATATGTGCTTGAAAACGAAGCAGGTCGCAGATCGCAATTATCGACTTGCGTCCTGAAAAATGCCAGGGAGGGGATTTGCAAGGTCCCCAAAATCAGGCGGCTGCTCTTGCCGGCTGCCGATAATCCAGTCACGAGAAAGGGGGTCCAGGGTACTGTTTCTGTTTTCCAGCGCCGATTGTAGCCCACGTGAGAGAGGAGCGGACGGGGCGCTCTTGGACGTTTTCGGTAACCGGATCATAATCGAATGATCAGATTCCAGGATCCAGAGAATAAGGAGAAGGGAGATGTCGATCACGGAATGGCCGGAGCACGAGCGGCCTCGCGAAAAACTCTTGTCCCGCGGTGCCCAGGCCCTCACGGACGCCGAGCTCTTGGCCATCTTCCTGCGAACGGGTGTGCCGGGAAAGAGCGCGGTGGACTTGGCGCGTGAGCTGCTCGCAGATTTGGATGGGCTCAAGGGGCTCTTCGCCGCCGACGAGAAGGGTTTCTGCAGGGTCAAGGGTCTGGGCAAGGCGAAGTACGCGCAGCTGCAAGCCGTGTTGGCGCTGAGCCGCCGCTACCTGGAAGCAGAGATCGAGGATCGGGATCTCCTCACCAGCCCGGAGGCGACCCGCGCCTATCTCAAGGCACGACTCTACCACCAGGTGCGCGAGGTCTTCGCCTGCCTCTTCCTCGACAACCGTCACCGGGTGATCCGGTGCGAGGAGCTCTTCCTGGGCACGATCGATGGGGCCAGCGTACACCCCAGGGAGGTCGTGCGACGTGCCCTCGAGCTGCAGGCGGCGGCAGTCATTTTCGCCCATAATCATCCGTCGGGAGTCACTGAGCCGAGCCAGGCGGACCTACGCATCACCCAGCGCTTGAAGGAGGCACTTGCCCTCGTCGACGTTCGCGTGCTCGATCACCTCATCATCGGTGAAGGGGATGCCACGTCCCTTGCCGAGCAGGGTCTGTTGTGATGGCGATCGGCTACTTGCGGGGGGGGGCAGCGCCACCGCGCCAGGCGAAGCTCAGCAAGAGGCCACCTGCGACATAGAATCCGATCGCCAGCGCCTTCGCGAAGGCAACGGTGAGAATCTGCCCTGGACCCAGCACTAGGATCCAGGTCCCGCTTAGGACCAAGGCCCCGCCGGCAACTGCTGTGATCACCTGGGTTCGATGGCTGCGGGTCTCCGCACGCAGCCTGTCGAGCTCGTCGGAGCGCCAGCGGATGGTCAGGCTGCGGCGGTCCAGGGCATCGAGCACCCGGTAGGCCAGGAGCGGCAGCTCCGGCAGCTGCTCGGAGACCGCCCCCAGGTTCTTGCGCGTCCGCGCCAAAAATGCCTTGGGGCCGACCTGATCCCGCATCCAGCGTTCCATGAAGGGCTTGGCAGTGGTCCAGAGGTCGAGCTCCGGATAGAGCTGGCGCCCGAGACCCTCGATATTGAGCAGGGTCTTTTGCAGGAGCACCAGCTGCGGCTGTACCTCCATGTGGAAGCGGCGCGCTGTCTGGAACAGACGCAGAAGGAAGTTTCCGAAGGAGATCTCGGCCAGGGGCTTCTCGAAGATCGGCTCGCTCACTGTGCGAATGGCCGACTCGAAGTCGGCGATACGGGTCCCGGGCGGTACCCACCCCGATTCCACGTGCAGCTCGGCCACCCGGCGGTAGTCCCGGTCGAAGAAGGCGAGGAGGTTCTCGGCGAGATAGCGCTGGTCCTCCATGGTCAGGCTCCCCACGATGCCGAAGTCCACGGCGATGTAGCGACCGCTCTGCTCGACGAAGATGTTTCCCGGATGCATGTCCGCATGGAAGAAGTTGTCCCGGAACAGCTGCGTGAAGAAGATCTCGACGCCGCGCTCGCCGAGCAGGCGCATGCTGATTCCCTGGGCCTTGAGGGCTTGCACGTCGCTCACCGGCGTACCATAGATACGCTCCATGACCAGGACGTTCGGCCTGGTCAGGGCCCAGTGGACCTCCGGGATGTAGATCGCCTCGCTGCCGAGGAAGTTGCGCCTCAGCACCGAGGCGTTGGCGGCCTCGCGCTGCAGGTCCAGCTCGTCGAAGATGGTCTTCTCGTACTCGGCGACCACCTCCACCGGCCGCAGGCGACGGCCGTCCCTCCAGTAGTGCTGGGCCAGCTCCGCCACCACGTAGAGCAGACCGATGTCGCGTCGGATGGTCTTCTCGATCCGGGGCCGCAGCACCTTGACCACCACCTCGCGCCCGTCCTTGAGACGGGCGGCATGCACCTGGGCGATCGAGGCCGATGCCAAAGGTGTCTCGTCGAAATCGTCCAGCACCGCCTCGATGGGCTTTTCCCATGCCTTCTCGATCAGGGCACGGGCGAGAGTGCCAGGGAAGGGCGGGACTCGATCCTGGAGCTTGGCGAGCTCGATCGCCAGGTCATCGGGCAGCAGGTCGCGGCGGGTGGAGAGGATCTGCCCGAACTTGATGAAGATGGGCCCGAGGTCCTCCAGCACCCGGCGGATGCGCACCGGATAGGGCGGTAGCTCGCCCCGGAGCCAGTACCAGGGCGACAGATAGAGCAGGAAGCGCAACGGACGCAGGAGGTGGGTCGCGAGTATGACCTCGTCCAGCCCGTGGCGCAGAAGCACCAAGTTGATGTGGATCAGGCGGATCGCTTGGGAGGGTCGGATCATTCTGGAGCGAATCCTCGCGAGGTCTCGCCTCGGACCCATGGGTCTTGATCAGGGTGAATGGATACGAAATCGACAGGGGCGAGGAAGCGGGAATCTTCGCGCTCGTCGGCGCTCATTCCCCAGCGCGATCTCGGCAGGTGGCCCTGTGCATATCGATCCTTTGCGCATCGGATTCGGGTGCGGGGGTCTCTCGGTCCGTCTGGCCCTCGCCCAAGGCATTCGCCAGGCGTGTGACACGGGCAGCCAACCGCTCCACATCGTCGCGCAACCTGTCCACGTCGTCCAGAAACGCTTGGGTTTCGTAACGGCCAGGAAGCAGCCGCGCCTCCTCCTGGAGATATTCCTGGATGTCTTGTGTGAGAATGTCGCTGGTGCGCCGACCCCAGCGCTCTACGCCCCGTACCTGCACGCCGATCTGGTGTGCCGCTGCATCGCCCAGGAGCCTAGAGAGCTGCTCCTCCCAGTCCACATCGAGACCACCGAGGAAGTTACCGAAGGCCTGGGCCAAGTGGGTATCGCCCGCGATACGGACCTCGCCGGAGAAGAGTTGGTCCTCCTTCTGACCGGAGACGCCCATTCGGGCCAAGGCGAGCGGCGTGCCGCACAGAGCGCAGTCCGGCTCACCCGCATAGTCGCCGAAGAGCTGCAATCCGTCGGCGCCGGGGATTACGAAGACGCGGGTCCCGAAGCCGGCCAGCTCGATCATGATCACACGGCCCTGGAGATCCCCGAGCCGAGCAGCCCCCTCCGGATCCAGGGAAAGGTAGCGGTTGACGAGAGTTTCCAAGGTCGCCAGTATCGCGTCCGGGATCGACCCACCCTCGCTCACAACCGATAGCCCCGATGGATGGCGACGATTCCGCCGCTCAGGTTGAAGAAGTCGCAACGCTCGAAACCGGCCTGCTCCATCATGCCACGCAGGGTCTCCTGATTCGGATGCATGCGGATGGACTCCGCCAGGTAGCGGTAGCTGTCTGCATCACCGGCGACCAGGCGACCCAGCAGCGGCAGCGCCGAGAAGGAATAGAGGTCGTACGCCTTGCGCAACGGCAGGCTTTCGGGATGAGAGAACTCCAGCACCAGGGCGCGTCCGCCGGGGCGCAGCACCCGGAACATCTCCTCCAAGGCATGCTGCTTGTGGGTGACGTTGCGCAGGCCGAAGCCGATGCTGACGCAGTCGAAGTGGCTTGCGGAGAAAGGCAGGGCCTCCGCATCGACCTGGGCGAAGTGGACGTTGCCCGCGACACCGACGTCCACCAGCCGCGCCCGGCCTCGGGCGAGCATGGCGGCATTGATGTCGGTGACCACCACCTCGCCCCCCTTGCCGACGATGCCCGCGAAGCGCTCCGACAGGTCTCCCGTCCCGGCAGCCAGGTCCAATACCCGCTGGCCGCGGCGCACCCCGGCGAGCTCGACGGTCTGGCGCTTCCACAACCGATGAATTCCGAGCGACATCAGGTCGTTCATGAGGTCGTAGCGCGAGGCTACCGAATCGAAGACCGCACGCACACGGCCGGCCTTCTCCTCGACCGGAACCTTCTGGTAACCGAAGTGGGTGTTCTTCTCGTCGGTCATGGCGATGTCGCGTGAACAGGTTTAGAGGGATTCTACACTTAAGAAGCTGCGAGGAAACACACGGCGAAGTGGTTGACGGATTTTCCAGGGTGAAGGAATCCCGCTGTCTCGCAACCATCAAGGCCACCGCGATGCCCAAGCACCGGGCGCACCGCTACCGATCTTCCATGAATCTTGTACCGGTCGTCCGATCAGTGGTTCACGGCAAATGCTGCTCGCTGTCGTGGAATTGATCGTGACCAGACGCTGCACAGCGCACAGCTACGCGACTACCAAGTCGCCTTGTGTGCCGTCTTGTCTGTCATGAAAAACAACATGTCAGGCATATGTCTAGCACTTACGCACAACCGGGCGGATTTGCTGGAGCGCTTGATCTACAGACCTTCCAGCGCAGCAGAGGCTATCCACACAGAGCGCAGTTTTGCATGATCCAAACCCGGCAAGATCGAGCCAGTCTTCCGTAAAGCGTATTGCCTAAGGGAACGGCATTGGCCCGCAGCCTCTCAATGCCGCGACTAATGGGCGATAGGGGCTAGAAACGCCAACCTAGACTGGCGATCAATGCATTGCTTTTGTATTTGTATCCGCCATCCGCGGTTTGCCCTGTACTGGATGGCGAGCTTCCGGAAACAGTTCGCTCAGGGGCGAAACCGTACTGGTAAGCGATGTCAAAGCTCATGCTTTGGCCTTTATAACCGGCGCCAATGGTCAGGAAATTACGGTTTAAATCAGCAACCAGCGGTGAATAGTATTTATCCGGTACACTGTTCTCATTGTATACGTAACCCGCGCTGATTGACCAAGCATCGCCAATGTAACGGGTCACACCGAGCTCGTAGTACCAGCTGGAATGCCATTCAAGCGTAACTGGCACGTCCTGTGGTATCAGAGTACCGAAGCCTCGAGCCTGCTTGATTTTGACAGTACCCACTCTATCCCAGTTAGTGTAATCCGCATTGAATTCGAGATTCCAATCCGGCGTCGGCCGATAGGAAATGCCGACGATCAGCATGGAAGGAAAAGGGAAGCGAGCGTCGGCGTCGACATTGTTCTTTGGAAAGGACGGTATTCCAGGAAATGAGGGGTGCAGGGGGGGAACAGCGATGGCATTATAGTATTCCGTCTTTCCTTCAAGATCGATGGTGGTTTGGCTCCGGAAGGACACTCCGAGTGACACTTTCTCATGCGGTTTCCACAGGGCGCCGAGGTTAAAACCGGCATCCCAGCCATTTCCGGAAAACTCAAAGCCGTCGAAGGCTTGATCGGGCCATGCAACTCCCTGCTGTAGGTTAAGGCTCGCGCGGTTGAAGGTTAGCCCGGCCCCTATCGATAGATTCGGCTGAATCTTCCATGCTACGACTGGGTTGATCGTCAAATACTCGAGGCTCCCTTGAGTGGAAAGGGTTCGAAAACCGGTATCATCCGGCCAACGCATGCTCAAGCCAAAGGGAGCGAAGACACCTAATCCAAAACTCAAGGGAAGCTCCTTGGGGCTGAACGTGTAAAAAAATTGGGGAATCGCATGACGCCTACGCTCGTTCTCGAAACTGCCGTTCTCCGGCGACCTGTAGGTAGATTCCATGTTTAAGGCCCACATGCCTACACGTAGCCTCTGTCCCTCCAGCTGCGAAATACCTGCAGGATTATAGTAAACGGCAGATGGGTTATCAGCGGTAGCAACAAACGCCACGCCTCTGCCTGCTGCAAACGCATCTTGGTTAGGAAGACGGAAACCGTTAGCCTCTACGCTAAATGGGATGCAACTGATTGCAATTGCGACTTCTATGAGGATGGTTGATACGCTCTGTTGCTTCATAAAAGTCCTCTCTTTTTTTTCGTTGAGGGCGCGGACATCGTCTAAAGTCGTAGCCTTTTGGGCCGCTCGTATTTTTTCAAACTTACCGAGACAGTTTTTACCAAATCGTTGCAAGGTTTCCGATCATCACGACTTCAGGGCATGAGCCTATATCCTTGCAGTCGTGGTTATTACAAGCGAGCACCGACTTGCGTTATGTGTGTACTGCGTGTCCGTAAAGTACACCGGTGGGTATAGCATCTCGCCCTCACAGGTACCAGCTTAAGCTACTTATAAGCATTTCCCAAGTGATGCAGCACGGTGCTCATACTGAATCTCGGCACAGGACACCTCGTGGTCTCCTTCGCTCAATGGCCGTCCGCTGTTGCCGTTATGTTGAGACCGTCGCAAAACAATGCATCCAAGATGGCCGGTTTCTTCGTGTCCAGCGCGAACCTGCTACCGCCCACGCTGGCGCCGATACGACCATTGCCACGATGCCGCCCTCGCGGTACTCCTAGAAATGGTTCCGCTCAGTGCCAGGGTCCGCCTGCAGGAGACCGGCAACTTACCAGCTGATCTGTCGCTAGCGAGCAGCCCCTCCACCTTGATGCGTCGGCCTCACCTCTGTCCTGCGTGCTGCTGCGGTGCGCCGCACGCAAGTCGCAGGGCTTCCGCTGAAAGTATGCAATCAAGTATACCCTACATATTATACAATGCATCAGTGTATTACACGGGGTCCGAAAACTCGGAATTGACATAAGAAACGGTATCATTTGGTCGATCTGGCGCATAAGATGCCCATATGCCGGAATACCTTTAGCCGATGCGGAAGTATCCTAGCTGGTGTGCAGCCATCGCACCGCATGTAACGAACGCGAAATCTGCCGAGCACATACTTTGACCCTTATCGGCAGCAGTGCGCGGCAAGGTGGCGGGTTGTGTACTTTTTTGAGTCGAAATGATGGTATGTGCAGACGATCCTCGCCTTGAATTTGGAAATGTAAGGTGTTGATCTATCATGAAAATCTCCTGCTTCATGATTAGTGCGGGCTGACCATGTTAGCGCCGCGCTCTGCAACGATCGATCCGGCAGTTGCAATGCTCGCAAAGCCATTAGTGACCAAGTGAATGCCCTATTGCAGAGCCTTGCGCGCCCAGTTCGCCAGGGTCGTGCCCTTCAGATCACCGATCGGGTTGAAGCCTCTTCCGTGCTGAGGATTCCCCTCGCTGTTGAGCACAACGGCAGCCACGAATGGTGTCCTGCTCTACGAACCGCCCCCCGCTTTGCTGGCGTGCACGCCAGCAAAGTAGACGTCGTCGGCCATCACCAGCCCAACGGACTGGCGGCACGCATTGCCCGCAGCAGTCGCTACAAGAAACTTTTGCTCGATACGCCAAGCGGTCCGGTAAAACATGCCCAAGTATCGCTCGAGCGAGAGCGCCGAAAGGTTATTCATACTCTGCATGGCCAGATAGATCACCTGGAAGAATTTGGTCAGAGGCTGCTTCGAGCTGTAAAAAAGGTACCGGTGTACACAGTCGTCTGCGCTTTGCGCCGCGAACGCCAGTACTTGCGCGCATCGTGCAGCATCTGTAAGTCGACCTTCGTGTGTTCGCGGGCATCGGCGTCGATGAACGCCCCCTGCACCCCGCGTGCGAGCGTCTCTTGATCCCCCACGGGGGCGGACAGATAGTCACCATCTTGCGCAATGATCTTCTCGTTGATCGCGCTCCGACACCCGATGACATCGATAGTGTCGATACAACCTTGCAGGTGCAGCAGCGCGAGCAGTTGAGTGATGGCGGTGATATCGTTGGTTTTCGCCTCCTTGGTCACCTACCCGAACACCACCAGACTGACGCAGGCCCCGTCGCTGAGCAGATGCAGCGGCCCAAGCCTTACTATAAAGTCGCCGCAGTCCATCGCACGAGTTTTCCAACAATGCAAATTACCGAGCAAGGGAACGGTCGAATCTCAGATTCCCTACCGACACTCCTTCAGGTGATAAACAAGCAAGAGGATTTTGCGATTATGCTCATGCTGCAAATAAAAGAACATCTTAATTCTATGATACAGTTTCCCCACTTCCTCTATCTATTAATGGTTGACGAGCCATTTTTATAGCAAGTCCGAGCCATTTTCCATACCCCTGGGTCGATACTCATCGCACCCTCCCAAAATAAGTTTCTATTACGTCAATTAGCTGCCGTGAAACGTAACCAAGTTCCACTACAAAGTCTGATTACCTTCAAGAACAGCCAAGGAGATGCAGCTCGCGGTACTTTACTGAAGCTTGAGCGTAGCACAGTCGTTTTTGAGGTTTACAATCCTTACTCGATTGTCCAATTGAGCGAGATCCTTAGCGACGTCACCATTCGCAGAGGAAACAGCATCATCTACCAGGGGCGCGCGGTTGTCAGCAATCTGCTGAACACCGGATTGATGTTGATCGTATCAGCAACCTTGATCGATCATTGGGGTCGCGCATTAGCATTTTATGAAAATGCAGATGAGTTCAGGCAGGAAGCATCTGAATTCATTGGACAATGGGCGCATGCGACAAATATACGTGAGGGGTATAGGAATGCTGTAAGCCAACTATGTAATTTCCTCAGGGAGCTAAATCAATGGCTGGAGCAGATAGAGGCTAACGATAGCAAAGTGCTCAGCGAACGCCTCGTGACATATGATCACCTATTCGACTACGCCAAACCAATATTGGATAAACTTGGGGAGTTGATCCGAAAATTCGGAGATGAGGCCGGGAACGTAGAGCCTCACGACGTCGGCATCCACAAAGCATTTCTGCAACGGGAATTACACCCCTTGACCATGCTTGCACCTTTTCTTCACAGAACATATTACAAACCATTGGGGTATGCAGGCGACTACGAGATGATGAATATGATTCATCGCAGCAAGCCTGAAGGTACTACTATGTACGCAAAGCTTGTGAATACAGCTTATGTTTCTCTTCCAATTGCGATCTGCGTTCGGAATCGTGCGCTCATGCTGGAACAATACCTTCTGGAAGGAGCGCAGAGAAAATCTCAAGAAAACACCCTATTTCGTGTAGCCAACATCGGATGCGGCCCCGCGCTCGAGGTTCAACGGTTTGTACGGGGTTGCCCATTGGCTGAAAACGCCAGCTTCGACCTCATCGACTTCAACGAGGAGACCCTGAATTATGCGAAGAGTCATATACAAGAGGCAATG
>Ga0315540_10000723_pt1 | contig 18849 bp, 15 predicted proteins | sample SalMarSW160110MG_FD_203677 | JGI IMG/M metagenome (GOLD analysis project Ga0315540, IMG submission 203677) | Salt marsh sediment microbial communities from the Plum Island Ecosystem LTER, Massachusetts, United States - Salt Marsh Sediment SW1601-10 ...
GTGGCCGGCGTGTGATGGGATCAACAGGTCTGGATCAGGGGTAATCCTGGCGGACGGGCCGGACCATGATGTCGCTGACGTGCACGTGCGGGGGCTGGGTCACGACGAAATGGATGGCGTTGGCGATGTCCTCCCCGACCAGCAGCGGCCCGAAGCGTTCGTGGAACTGCTGCACCTGGGCATCGTCGTAGCCGGCGGCATCCTGGAAGCCGCTGACCACGATCCCGGGCTCGACCAGGGTCACGCGCACCCCCTTCGGCCCGACCTCGCGGCGCAGGCCCTCCGTCAGCGCATGCACCGCATACTTGGTGGAGCCGTAGACGGCGCTGAACGGCGAGATGTGCCGGCCGACGACCGAGCCGATGACCACGATGTCGGCGGGCGACTCGGGGAACCCGGAGGCCTGGCGCGCCACCATCTGCCGCGCCGCCTGCTGCAGCAGCGCCAGCGTACCGGTGACGTTGAGGCGCAGGATGTCCTCGAATGCAGCCAGGTCGGCCTGGGTGACCGCACCGCCCAGCCCCCTGCCGGCATTGGCGACGACGATGTCGGCCGGCCGGCCGTAACGCTCGGCCGCGGCCGCGAACAGCCGCTCGATCACCGCCACGTCCGCCGCATCCCCGGCGACGCCGCAGAAGCCCTCCCCAAGCTCCCGCTCCATCCGGGAAAGCTTTTCGACATTGCGCGCGTTGCCGACGACGCCGAAGCCGGCGGCCACCAGGCGCCTCGCGGTCGCCTCGCCGATACCCGAGGAGGCTCCGGTCACGATCGCGATGCGCGCATGGCGCTCCGTTGCGTTCGTCTGTTTGCCGCTCATGGGCCCCTCCTGTCCGGTCGATGGAAACGTCTAAGCCACCCGATCGTGGGTGAAAGGTCAAGCCGCGCACAGCAGATGGACCGTGCTGCGAATCAGTCCCCGGTGGCCAGCACCACCCGGTTCCTGCCGGCCTGCTTGGCCCGGTACAGTGCCCTGTCCACCGCTGCAATCAGCTTGTCGACATCATGCGCATGCTCGGGGAACACCGCGACGCCGAAGGAGGCGGAAATCGATACCGAAACGTCATCGATGCTGACGGGCGTGTCGGCGATCAATGTACGCAGGTATTCCGCCCGTTCGCGGGCCTTCTCCCCGCTCATGTTGGGCAGCACCATCATAAACTCCTCGCCACCGTAGCGGCAGGGGATATCGCTGCCGCGCGAGTATTGGCGAATCAGGCCCCCGAATGCCTGCAGCACCCTGTCCCCGAACTGGTGGCCGTAGGTATCGTTGACGGCCTTGAAATGGTCCAGGTCGCCCATCACCAGGCTGACGGGGCTCCCGTCCCGCTCGGCCCGGATCAGTTCGCGCGCCAGCGATTCCTCCAGATAACGCCGGTTGAACAGGCTGGTCAGCCCATCGCGGATGGCCAGCTCGTGCAGCTTCTCGTTCAGCACCTTGATCTCGTTCTCGGCGCGCACCTTTTCGGTGATATCCACGATCATCGCGATCAGCTCGGGCCTGCCGTCGACGTCGACGGGCGGGCCGCCGGTCAGCTCCGCGATCACGATCGTGCCGTCCTTGCGCCGCACGTTGATGACGGCGGTGAAATTGGTGTCGAATTCGCCGGCCAGGCCCTGGCGCATCATCTGCGTCGCCTCGGGACGGTTGGCCTCCGGAGTGATGTCCATCGGCCCCATCCGCAACAGCTCATCGACGCTGTAGCCGGTGATCTCGGCGAATTTCGGATTGACGTAACTGAAGCGTTCCAGGTCCGACAGGCTGATGCCGACCAGGGACTGCTCGATCAGGCGATGGAATTTCTCTTCCGATTCGTGCAGGGCGCGGCTGATCTTGCGGTTTTCGCGCAGGGTCGATTCCACCAGCTCGGTCGTGCGCTGGCGCAACTCGTCGACGAGCTGCAGCGCCGTCTGGACCAGATCGAAGTCCTCCCCCCGCACGCTGCCGCGCTGTTCGGCATGGTGCATCAACGTCTGCAGCGTCTGGTTGAGGCGATCGATCTCGGCCTGCAGTTCCTCCTCGCTCGCCCCGACCACGGGCGCGGCCTGCTCAGCCACGGCTCCCCCCTGAAGCGACGGACGGCAGCGCACCGGCCCGATCCCGGGTGCAAAGGCAGCGATGCGCGTCATACAGCGGACTGGTCAAGCCGTATCCTCCTTCGGAATGCAGCGATCGGGCGGTCTCAGAAAATATAGACACATTTCTCCCTGCATGCAGCGCAGGCCCTGCGACGGATCCGTGTTACCCCGTACGGTCACGGCGGGCACACAGGGTCTATACCCACTTCATGGATCTGCTGATCGCCGACGACCACGCCATGCACCGGCAACTGATACGCACGCTGCTGGCCAGCGTCTACCCCGATGCCGGGCTCCTCGAAGCGGAGGACTATCACCAGGTGGAAGACGCCTGTGCCCGGCATGTGCCCGCGCTCGTGATCCTGGACATCTTCATGCCGGACATGAATGGCCTGACCGGCGCCTGCGATGTGATCCGGCGCTTCCCCGATACCAGGGTACTGGTCTGTTCGGCGGTCGACAATCCGATCCTGGTGCAAACCATGCTGGCATTCGGTGCCAGGGGCTACGTGTCGAAGACCATGTCGGCCGGGGATCTGCTGGAAGGCATCGATACCGTCCTGCGCGGCGACATCTACATCCCCCGGGACATCGTGGCGGATGCCAAGGCCATCCACCTGACCGAACGGCAATGGGAGATCCTGGGCATGGTCTGCATGGGCCTGAGCAACAAGGAAATCGCCGACCGGCTCGCGCTGTCGGTCAGCACCGTCAAATTCCACATCGGCTTCATCCTGGAGGCGCTGAAGGTCCAGAACCGGCAGCAGGCCATCTCCCTGTGCAGCCTGGCCTGAGGGAGGGATGTGAGGCGTGAAGGGTGAAACGAGCCCCTTCACGATTCACCTTTCACGCTTCCTCAGCCCCGCTCCCCGATCGGGACATAGGGCTGCCCGTGGCCGCCGGTGTAGATCTGGATCGGGCGGAAGATCCGGTTGGCCGGCAGCTGTTCCCGCCAATGGGCCAGCCAGCCGGCCACGCGGGCCATGGCGAAGATCGGCGTGAACAGGCTCGGATCGAAGCCGAGCTTGCGATAGACGATGCCGGAATAGAAATCGACGTTCGGACAGATGCCCTTGCTGCCGAGGCTGTCCGCCACCAGGGACTCGATACGGCTGGCCACCTCGTAGGTCCGGTCCGAGCCGAAGCGTTCGGCCATCTGCCCGTACAACTCCTGCAACAGCGTGGCCCGGGGATCCTTGGTCTTGTAGATGCGGTGTCCCAGGCCGGGGATCTTCTCCTTGTTGGCCAGCTTGCGCTCGATCAGGGACTGGACATGGTCGGGCGATTCGATGCCATCGAGCATCTTCAGCACGTCCTCGTTGGCGCCGCCGTGCAGGGGGCCGGACAGGGCGCCGATGGCGGCGCTGATCGACGTATACGGGTCGGCCAGGGTCGAGGCGGTGACGCGCATGGCGAAGGTGCTGGCATTCATCGTATGGTCGGCATGCACGATCAGCGCCACATCCATCACGCGTTCGCTCAACTCGTCGGGCTCCTCCCCGGTCAGCATGTACAGGAAATTTCCGGCATGGGTCAGGTCATCGCGCGGCGCGATCGGATCGTCCCCGTGACGCATGCGCGCATAGGCGGCCACCAGCGTCGGCATCTTGGCGATCAGGCGCAGGCATGCCGACCGGACCACCTCGTCATCGAAGACGCCGGAATCCAGGCCGCGGGGAATCGGGTAGAACATCCCCAGCGCCGCCACGCTGGCCTGCAGCGCGTCCATCGGATGCGCGGACTCGGGAAAGCACTTGATCATGTCGCGGATACGGAACTTGACGCGGCGGTGGTGCCGGAGGCCGGCGTCGAATGCGGCCAGCTGCTCGCGTGTCGGCAGATGGCCGTAAATCAGCAGATAGGCGCATTCCTCGAAGGTGGAGCGCTCCGCCAGGGTCTCGATATCGATGCCGCGGTATTCCAGGTGGCCCCGCTGTCCATCGATGAAGGAGATGGCCGATTCGGCGATGGGCACGCCGGCCAGGCCGGGAACCAGCGTCGGGGTGGATGCCTCCGGTTTGGTCATATCGCGCCTCCTCGTGCCCGGTGAAGGTAGCGGAGTCTGGGGAATGATCAACCCAAAGTACGATCGAGATCGACGTAGCGGTCGGCTGCCCAGAGATCCCCGGCCTCCGGATGCATGATCTGCTGTTCTCCCGCCATGCGGCTGCGCCTGACCAGCGCCTTGATCAGCCACGGTCGATGCAGCATGAAGGGTTCGAGCCGCGCGCGCGGCAGGCGCAACAGCCGCACCGGGGTACCGGCAACGATGCGGTACGGGGCGTGGAAGCCGCGCAACAGGCCGCCCAGGTGGAACATGTCCCCCACCTGCATGCTGCCGATCAGCGTCTCCTTGCCTTCGGCATTGCGGTACAGCAGCAGCATCGTACCCGACTGCACCATGTAGGCCTCCGGCACCTCCTGGCCCTTTTCCGCCAGCACCTCCCCCGCTTTGAGGCAGGTGTTCTCGAAGATCATGGCGATCCGCCGCCGATCCACGTCGTTCAGCAGCTTGAAGATCTGGTGCTTGGACAGCACCTGCAGCACCAGGCGGTGCCGGAACAGGTGCTCGAGCAGCAGGCCGATATCGGGCGCCTCGTGCACGATCTCGGGAATGCGCGCGTACGGCAGCTCCAGCACGCTCGCCTCGGTGTCCGCGTGCAGATCGGCGGAGCGGCGCATGCGGGTGAAATACGGCAGCTCACCGAGCAGGCAAGGGCGCTTCGGTGTCCCGCTCACCCGCATCACCCCCTGCCCCGGCAAAATCACGTCGAGTTTGCCTCCGGTCAGCAGCCACATCTGGTTGGCCACCTCTCCCGCCCGGCACAGGAACGCTCCGGCCTGCACCTTGCGGCTGTCCGCATCGCGGAACAGGCGTAAGATCAGCTTCGACTCGTCGGCATCGCGGCTGAAGTGCTGCATGCGGTCGACATCGATGGCCTCCCCGCCCGACGTCGGGAGCGATTCATCCAGCTCGTCGACACCATCGTCCAGATACTGGCGCATCAGCTCCCGGTATGCGTCCAGCGCCTCGCTGTAATCCCCGGTGCGCTCGCAGGCATAGGCATAGTGCTGCTGCACCTCCTTGTCCTGATCCCCGGCGCCCATCTTGCGCAGGCTATCGTAGAGCTGGCGTGCCTTTCCGAAATCCCCGTTGCGAACGGCCTCGCGGGCACCGCGGAACACCTTGGCGTGATCGGAAGCCAACCCGCTCACCCCGGCGTCACGCGGCCGAAATGTCGCGATTGATGAACCATCGGTAGGACTCGTCCGGTTTCATGACCTGCAGATGCGCAGGCTTGCGGGAGATCTTCACGATCGCATCGATGATCCAGGATCGTCGCATGGCATAGGGCTCGAATCGTTCCCGGGACAGCCTCAGCAGCTGCAGGGGCGTGGCCGCAACGACCCGGTACGGGCTGACGAAATCGTGCAGCAGCCCCCCGAGATTGATCAGGTCGGCCGGGAACAGGCTGGTCGTGAACGAGCCGTCCCCGTCCTCGAGGCTGTCGTCCCCTTGCGCGGGATCGGCATGCATCAGGAAGGCGCAGCCGGACAACAGCAGGTAGGCCGCATCCTGCTGCTCGCCGGCCTCGATCAGGGTCTGACCCGCATCGACCTCCATTTTCTCGAATTCGGAGGCCAGGCGCCGGCGATCGACGTCGTTGATGCGTTCGAACACATCGTGCCGCGACAGCACCGGCTCGATCCAGTAGTCCAGCAGCAGCGCATCCATGCCGGCCGCGAACGACGGATCGGCATGCTGTTCGACGGTCACCACGTCGCGCGAGATCTCGAACACATCCGTAGGCGCTTCCGCGACCACCGTCGCCGCCCGCCGCTGCTGGGTGAAGAACCCGCCCTCGCCGACCAGCATCATGCCGCCGTCCGGCGGCTCCATGCTCGCCTGCTCATCATAGCCCTCGACCTCGACTCGCAGCGAACCGGAGCGGAGCAGCCACAGGTGGGCAGGCGGGTCCCCGGCGCGGCAGAGCAGGTCGCGGGCATCCAGGTGCCTGGGAATGCCGATCTGGCACAGGCGCCGAATCAGCGCCTGGCGCTCCATGGGCGGCGTATTGACGCCGATGGGCCGGATCTCCGGCGCGGATTCGACCTTCTCGTTCTCCAGCGCATCGATCTCGGCCTGCTCCAGGTCCTGGATCTTCGCCAGCAGTTTCTCGGCGGCGGCGTTTTCGCCCGTGTCCCGATAGCTCGTCACCACCTGCCGGTAGGATGCCACGGCATCGGTGTAATCCCCGGTTTGCTCGGCACAGTAGGCGTGCCTGAGCCGGACATCGATATCCGCGCGCATGTCTTCCTGCTGCAGCACCTCGGCGAACAGGGCCTTGGCCTCGGAGAACGCCCGGCGCGAGACCGCCTTGCGCGCGGCCCTGAGCTTGTCGCTGACGGCATAGCCGGCGTTCATGCCGCCCCTCCCAGGGGATGGCTGCGATTCACCAGCTCGTGCAGCCTGGCCCGCGTGACGTGGGTATAGATCTCCGTGGTACTGATGTTGGCATGCCCGAGCAGCATCTGCACCGCCCTGAGATCGGCCCCGTGGTTCAACAGATGCGTGGCGAAGGCATGACGCAGGGTATGCGGCGACGGGGCGGGCACGACGCCGGCCTTGCGCGCGTACAGGCGCAGGCGCTGCCAGAAATTCTGGCGCGTCATCGGTCGCCCCTGCCGGCCGGGAAACAGGTAGGCACTGCGCACGGACGGACGTTGCTCCAGCCAGGCGCGCAGCCAGCGCTCGGCCTCCTCGCCGAACGGCACCAGACGCTCCTTGTCACCCTTGCCGATGACGCGCACCAGCCCGCCCTGCATGTCCAGGTTGCCCATGGCCAGGCCGACCAGCTCGCTGACGCGCAGGCCGGTGGCGTACAACAGCTCCAGCATGCAGCGGTCGCGCAGCCCGACACCGCTTTGCACATCCGGTGCCAGCAGCAGCCGCTCGACGTCCGTTTCGTTCATCAGCTTCGGAAGCGGCCGGCTCTTGCGCATCTTCGGCAATTGCCGGGCCGGATGATCGCCGCGCAGCCCCTCCTCCTGCAGGAAAGTGAACCAGGTCGCCATGGCGCTGCGCCGGCGCTGGATGGTCGACTCGCGGAATCCCTGCTGGCGCAGGGCAGCGAAGTACTGCAACACCTGCTCCCGGTCCGCGGCGAACGCATCCGTATGCTGTACCGCCCGGAAATAGGCATCGGCATGGCGGATGTCGTGGACATAGGACTCGGTCGTGCGCGCCGACCATCCATGCAGCATGGACAGCCGCTGCAGCAGGCCGACCATCCTGTCCTGTTGTTCGCTTGCCATCCCCATGAAGCCCATTATGAGTAAGGGAAAGGCTGGCTACAAGGCAGGCGATTTACGTAAGCAACTCTGCTAGCGTGCCGGGGACGGCGGCGGCGAAAAAAAGCCCGGCGCCGAAGCGCCGGGCCTGTGGCCGGATACCCGATCATGGTACCGAGGACTGGAGTCGAACCAGCACGACCGTGAGGTCACTGGCACCTGAAGCCAGCGCGTCTACCAATTCCGCCACCTCGGCATCGACCCGCATGCGGCAAAGCGCCATGCGAGGGCCGGAATAGTAAAATGGAGCACCTACGTGTCAAGAAAGAATAGCGGACCCCCCCGTCACCATCAGCCGCCCAAGGGCCGGCATCAGCCCCAACCGTCGCGCCTCCGGCCCCAGCAGGTCCTGGATGCCATCCGCCAGATGCCGGACGGCCGGGGCGACGTCCACGAGCTGGCCAAGTCCCTGCGCCTGCACCGCGCCGGTGACCGCAAGGCGCTGGAGCGGACCATCGCGCAGATGCTGGACGATGGCGAACTGAGCAGGCATGGGCGGCAGCTTGCATCCACGGGGCGCCGGCGCAGCTGGGTCGGTTCGCTGAGCCTGCACCCGGACGGCTACGGATTCGTCAGCGTGCAGGGCCAGGACAAGGATCTGTTCCTGCCGGCCGGCGAGACCGCCGGCCTGATGCACGGGGATGTGGTGGAGGTGCGGGTGGTGAACCGGCGCGGCCGCACCGCCGCCGAGCTGATTCGCGTGGTGCATGAGGCCAGCGACACGCTGGTCGGCCGCCTGGTCATCCATGAGGGCATCGGCATGGTGGAGCCGCGCTCGCGGCGCATGCCCCAGCGAATCCTGATCAAGGCGAGGGATGCGGCGGGGGCGCACGACGGCGACTGGGTACGCGTGCGCGTCGAGCGCGGCAGCGTCCCCTTGCGCGGCCATGTCGTCGGCGTGCTGGGCGACATCCTGGAGCCGGCCAAGCTGATCGACCTGGTCGTCGCCGAAAACGGCCTGCCCGGGGATTTCCCCGCCGACGTGCAGCAGGAGGCCGAAGGCATCGATCCCGAGGTGGTGCCCGGCCGCTTCCCGCATCACGCCGACTTCACGCATCTGGAGTTCGTCACCATCGACGGCGAGGATGCCCGCGATTTCGACGACGCCGTCTGCGTGCATCCGCGCGGCGAGGGCTTCGAGGCCTGGGTCGCCATCGCCGACGTGGCCGAATACGTCCGCCCGGGCACGGCCCTGGATCGCGACGCCGGCGAGCGCGGCAATTCCTTCTACTTCCCGGACCGCGTGATCCCGATGCTGCCGGAGCGGCTGAGCAACGGCGTCTGCTCGCTGAACCCGCAGGTGCTGCGGCTGGCCATGGTGGTGCGCATGCGCTTCGATGCCAACGGCACCCGCCGGGCGGTGCAGGTGCATGAGGCCGTCATCCGTTCGCGCGCCCGCCTGACCTACCGCCAGGTCGGCGCCTGGCTGCAGGACGGGGATGCCGGTGCCGTGCCCGATGAGGCGGTGCGCGCCATGCTGCGCCAGGCCGAACGGCTGTTCGGCATGCTGGAGAAGATGCGCAAAAAGCGCGGGGCGCTGGATCTGGACCTGCCCGAGGTGCGCGCCGTGCTGCACGACAACACGGTCAGTTCGCTCGATGTGCAGGAACGTCTCGTCTCCCACCGCCTGATCGAGGAGATGATGCTCGCCGCCAACACGGCCATGGCCGAATACTTCGAGGAACGGCAGGTGCCGCTGTTGTACCGCGTGCATGCGCCGCCCAAGCCGGAATCGGTGCAGCTGCTGAACGATTTCCTGGCCCCCTTCGGCCTGGCCCTGCCCAACAAGCCGAACCGGCCGCTGAGGCCCGCCGACGTGGAGCGCATCCTCGAACAGGCCTCGGACACCCCGGTGGCGCATGTGCTGCACCGGCTGATCCTGCGCTCGATGCAGCAGGCGCGGTATTCACCCGACAACCTCGGGCATTTCGGCCTGGCCTACCGCTCCTACTGCCATTTCACCAGCCCGATCCGCCGCTATGCCGACCTGACCGTGCACCGGCGGCTGAAGGCCATGCTCAGGAACGAGTCGCCGGATGCGGCGCTCCCGGCCTCGGAGCTGGCCGCCATCGGCGAGACCACCTCGGTCCAGGAACGCAAGCAGACCCAGTCGGAATGGGATACGCAGGCCATGCTGGCGGCACTGTACCATGCCAAGGACGTCGGCTCGGAATTCGCTGCCGTGATCTCCGGCATGAGCAAGCGGCGCATGTTCCTGGAGCTGCAGCCGACCCTGGCCGAGGGCTCGCTGTCGCTCGACAGCCTGGGCTCCCAGTACATCCTCGATGAGACCGGGCACCGGCTCGTGGCCCGCCGTGGCGGCCATGCCTACCATCTCGGGGACAGGCTGCGCGTGCGCATCGAATCCACCGATCCGGTGCGCGGCCTGATCAATGTGACCCTGGAGCCGGAATCGATGCCGACAAGGGATAAGGAGCGAGAGACGAGGGACGCGTAGCGAGTTTTTCTCGGCACTCAGCACTCGTTTCCTCGCTGCTCTAGCGCCGCCAGAACTCCGGCATCAGCAGCACGAAGAAACTGAAAATCTCCAGGCGGCCGATGATCATGGCAAAGGCGAGGATGCCCTTGGCCGCACTCGGCAGGCCGCCGAAATTCGAGGCCGGACCCACCAGCCCGAAGCCCGGCCCGCTGTTGGTCACGCAGGTCACGACGGCGGAGATCGACGTGATCATGTCCACGCCGGTCAGGGCCACCAGCGTGACCAGGATGCCGAAGCACACGACATAGAGCGCCAGAAAGCCCCACAGGGCCTGCACCACCGACTCCGGGATGCGGGTCAGGCCGAGCTTGATCTGGATGACCGCATGCGGATGGATCAGGCGGCGCAGCTCGCGCTTGCCCTGGCGGAACAGCAGCAGCATGCGCACGACCTTGATGCCGCCGCCGCTGGTCGACCCGGCGCAGCCGCTGATCAGCATGCCGATGATCAGCAGAATGCCCGTCACCGGCGGCCACAGGCTGTAATCGGACGAGACCAGACCGGTCGTCGACACCAGCGACACCGTATTGAACACCACATCGGAGATGGTGGCGCCCTTGGGTACGGCGACGAGTCCGATGGCCAGCAGCAGGAACGCCAGCCATTTGACATAGGCGATGAACTCCTCGTCCTGCACATAGGCCTTCAGCGAGATGCCGCGCCTCAGCGCCGCGAAGTGCAGGTTGAAGTTCACACTGCCCAGGAACATGAACACGACGGTCACCCAGTCGATCAGCGGCGAATGGAAATAGCCGATACTGGCGTCATGGGTCGAGAAGCCGCCGGTGGCCAGCGTGCACATGGCGTGGTTGATCGCGTCGAACGTGCTCATGCCGGCCAGCCACATGCAGATGGCGCAGACGACGGTGATGCCGAAATAGATATACCACAGCGCCTTGGCCGTTTCCGCCACGCGCGCGGTCAGCTTGTCCTTGACCGGCCCCGGCACCTCGGCCTTGAACAACTGCATACCGCCGACACCCAGCAGCGGCATGACGGCCACGGCCAGCACGATGATCCCCATGCCGCCGATAAACTGTTCCATCGAGCGCCAGAACAACACTGCCCGCGGCATGCTGTCCAGGCCGCTGAGCACCGTCGATCCCGTCGTCGTCAGGCCCGAGGCGGACTCGAAGAAGCCGTCCCAGAAGGTATGGCACACGCCCGTGGTCCACAGCGGTACGGCACCCAGGATGGACAGCAATACCCACGCTATGGAGACAATCAGGAAGCCGTCCTTGTGGCTGAGTTGGTAATCGAGTCGGCCACCCAGCTTGCGCATCGCCAATCCCAGGACAACCACCATCAGACTGGCGAGGATGAAATGCAGCGCCTGGCCCGTTCCGTAGTACAGGTCGACCGCGGTTGGCACGACCATGCTCAGCCCGAACAGCGCCACGAGGACGCCGAGCGTGGAGATGACCCCCCTAAGATGCATGGCTTAGGGCCTGTTCACTAAAATACGAGCGCAGCGACACGGCCGCAGGGCTGCGCCCGCATTGGCGCCGTGCTGCGTCGCTCGTCGTTTATTCGGATTCACCAAACCTCGCTCCTCGCGCCTCGCCTTGCACCATTTCGGGTGCAGCGCTTCGTTCGCATTTTACGTGAACAGGCCTTAAAAGAATTCCAGATGGACTTCGAACAGCTTTTCCACCGCGCGCATGGCGGTACTCTGGGCCACCATGATCACGCGGTCGTGCGGACGGATCAGCGTCTTGCCGTCCGGGATGATCACCTCCCCGTTGCGCAGGATGGCGCCGATGACCGTGCCGGCCGGCAGCTGCAGCTGCTTCAGGGGCTTGTTCAGGATATTCGAGGTCTGCAGCGCCTCGGCCTCGATGACCTCGAGGGTGCCGTCGCCGAGCGGCGAGGTGCCGAGGATGCGCCCCTTGCGCACATGGCGCATGATGGCGGAGAAGGTCGTGAACTTGGGCGATACCGTGACGTTCAGGCCGATCTGGCGCACCAGGTCCGTGTAGATATCCCGGTTCACCAGCGTGATGATGTGCGGCACCTTGTACTGGCGGGCGATCAGGCTGGCCAGGATATTGGTCTCGTCGTCGTTGGTCAGCGCGATGAAATGCTCCATGCGATCGACCGATTCCTGTTCGAGCAGCTCGCGGTCCATGGCATCGCCGTGGATGACGACGCTGCGGCTCAGGTGCTCGGACAGCCACTCGGCCCGGGTCTCGTTGTGCTCGACCACCTTCAGGGACACCCCGAGCTGCTCGAGCTCGCGGGCCACCACATAGCCGACATGGCCGCCGCCGACCATCATCACATGCCGCCCGGTGCCCTGGACCGGCTGGGAGCCGGTGCTGGACAGGAAGCGCTGCACGTGCTGGCGATCGATCGCCACGTAGATGCTGTCGCCGGCCAGCAGCACCGTCGACGCATCGGGAACGCGCCAGCGATGGTTGTGCTCGTGCGCCACGACGTAGGCACGTACATCGGTGAGAACCTCGTCGATATCGGCCAGCGACACGCCGGCCATCGCCCCCTTCGGCGGTACCTGCAGCCCCAACAGCTGCACCTTGCCGTCGGCAAAATCCTGGGCATCGACGGCCGAGGAGATCTGGAAGCGTTTGATGATGGACTTGGCGGCCTCCGTCTCCGGGGAGATCACCAGATCGATGGCCATCTCGTCACGTGCGAACAGCGTGGGCGTGCCCGTATATTCGGTCTCGCGCAGGCGGGCCATCTTCGTCGGCACCTTGAACAGCGTGTGGGCCACCTGGCAGGCCACCATGTTGACCTCGTCGTTGGTCGTGGCCGCGATCAACAGGTCGGCGTTTTCCGCCCCCGCCCGCTCCAGCACGCTCGGATGCGAGGCATAGCCCAGCACCGTGCGCACGTCCATCTGGTCGGCCGCACGCTGCAGCCGCTCCGCATCCTGGTCCACGACCACCACGTCATTGCCTTCGATGGCCAGGCGCCGCGCCAGGTTGAACCCGACCTCGCCCGCCCCGAGTATCAATATGTTCATTCCTTCTTCCTTTCCGACTGCGCCAGATCGAAGGCGCGAATCTTACGATGCAGCTGACTGCGCTCCATGCCGATGTCCGCCGCCGTGCGACTGATGTTCCAGTCGTTCTTCTCCAGATGATGGAGCAGGAAGCTGCGTTCGAAATGATCCCGCGCATGGTGGAAACTGCCAGAAAAATCGACACGGCGCGCGCCGCCCGGCTGGCTCGGCTGCCGGAACGGATCCAGCGCCAGCATGTTCTCCGGCGTGATCTCGTCGCCGGGCATCAGGATATGGCAGCGCTCGATGTAGTTGCGCAGCTCGCGCAGGTTTCCTGACCAGGGATAGGCCTGCATGGTGGCGATGACCTCCTGGGAGAAGCGGACCGGCACGCCCCCGAGCAGCCGGGCCTGCTCGGCCGCCAGCACGTCGATGATGTCGGGCAGGTCCTCGATGCGTTCGCGCAGCGCCGGCATGCGCACCGTCACGACATTCAGGCGGTAGTAGAAATCCTCGCGCAGGCGCTCGTCGCGCAGTTCCCGGTCCAGATCACGGGAGCTGGCCGCGATCAGGCGCACATCGGCCGCCATCGGGGCCGGATTGCCGAGACGCTGGATCATGCGCTCCTGCAGCACCCGCAGCACCTTCGCCTGGGTGCCGAGGCCGAGTTCGCACACTTCGTCGAAATACAGGCTGCCGTGATGCGCCATCTCGAAGCGGCCGCGCTGGGTGTGCAGGGCGCCGGTAAAGGCCCCCTTTTCGTGCCCGAACAGTTCGGACTCCATGCGCGACTCCGGGATGCTGGCCGTATTGACCTCGACGAACGCCGCGTCGGCGCGGCGGGACCAGCCGTGGAGCAGGCGTGCCGCCACGCGCTTGCCGGTCCCGTGCTCGCCGAGCAGCAGCACCGGGGCATCGGTCGGCGCCACCCGCTTCAAGAGCTCCCGCACCTGCTGGATCGCCGGCCCGGTGCCGATCAGGTCCTGGCGGCTCTGCATCTGCATGTTCTGTTTCAGATCGACGTTCTCGAGCTCGAGGCGGCGCTTCTCGACGGCGTTGCGCAGCAGGATCAGCAGGCGTTCGGACGACAGCGGCTTCTCGAGGAAATCGTAGGCCCCCTGGCGCGTGGCGCGCACGGCGGTATCGATGGTGGCGTGGCCGGACATCACGATCACCGGCACGTCGGCATCGATCTGGCGCAGGCGGTTCATCGCCTCCAGGCCGTCGATGCCCGGCATCCAGATGTCCAGGATGATGCAGTCCGCCGGTTGCTTGCGGAAACGCGCCACCGCCTCCTCGCCGGAGGCGGCGCATACGACCGCGTACCCCTCGTCTTCCAGAAGCCCCTGCAAGGATTCACGGATGGGCTTCTCGTCATCCACGATCATGATACGCGCATTCATGTCTGGACCATGCTCATATGCGACATCGGAAGTCGCAAGCAGAAGTGTGTGGGATGGCCGGCCGACTCGAGCACCAGGCTGCCGCCGTGGTCCTCGGCGATGCGCCGCGCGATCGAAAGCCCGAGGCCGGAGCCGCTCGGCTTCGTCGAGTAATAATCCTGGAAGATGTATTCCCTCGCCTCTTCCGGGATGCCGATGCCGTTGTCCCGCACATGGAATTCGACCGCATCGTCCGCCAGCACCACCTCGAGGCTGACCTTGCCCTTTTCGCTCGTCGCGGCCAGGCCGTTGTCGAGCAGGTTGATCAGGATCTGCTTGATCTGGTCCGGATCGCATTCGCAGCGGATATCCTTGGCCGGCTTCCTCACCTGGACGCGCCCGTAGGCGCTGAACAGCTCGCGCATCTCGGTGACGACGCCGGCGATCGAGGTCGGCTGCATGCGCGGTTTCGGCATGCGTGCCAGCGTCGAGAAGTCGGCGATCAGGCGCTGCATGCGCTCGACCTGTCCGATGATCGCCTGGGTACAGGTATCGAAGACCGCGGTGTCGCTGGCATCCGCCCGGAAGCGGCGCTGCATGCGCTCGGCCGCGAGCTTGATCGGCGTCAGCGGATTCTTGATCTCATGCGCCAGGCGTTGCGCCACCTCCGCCCAGGCCTTGCTGCGCTGGGCCTCGGCCAGCGAGCTGATATCGTCCAGCACCATCAGCTGGCCGGAAAAGCTGGCCGAGCCGACCGAGGTCAGGCGCACCCCACGCGCCAGGATGTGCAGCGGCCGCTGGTCCAGCATCAGCTCGAACTCCCGCTGCAGCTGCCCGTGGGCATGGCCGACCAGTTCCTCGTAGAACTCGAGCACCGGCTGCAGGCGCCCGTCGAAGCCGGTGCGCACCTCGCTGCCGCTGCCCCACGTCTCCGGCAGGGACAGCAGATTCTTGAACGACTGGTTGACCAGACGCACGCGCCCGTCGCCGTCGGCCAGCACCACGCCCGACTGCAGGTTGCCGAGCAGGGTCTCCAGCACGTACTGGCGCTGGCGGCTGCTGGTCAACGCCTCGGTCAGGTCGTCCTGCGCCCGCTCCAGGGCCTGCACGTTCTCCCTGAGCCGCGCCGCCATGCGGTTGAACGAGCGCACCAGCAGGCCCAGCTCGTCCTGCGGCGCCTCGGGGATCGACACCGTCAGGTCGCCCTCGGTGATGCGGCCCAGGGCATAGGCGAGCTCGCCGATCGGCGCGGTCAGGCGGCGGGCGAAGATCAGCGCCACGATGCCCGCCACCATCACCACCATCAGGGTCACCAGCAGCATGACGTGGACGAACAGCTCGCGGATGGATTGGCGGTTGCGCTCCAGCTCGCGGTAGGTCTTGTAGTCCTCCTCGACCATGCGCGAGGTCTGCACCACGTTCTGGGGCAGCTGCACCTCCGCCCGCAGGAGGCCCACGAGGCCCTGCGGCGTGCGCAGGGGGGCGTAGCCCACCACCGACTCCCGGCCGTCGACCTGCTGTACCTCCGTCACCACCCGCCCCAGCGTCATGGCCGAGCGCGCCGCGTCGCTCAAGGGCTCGGCGGTCAGCGTACTCAGCGAGTCGGCATCGACGCCGGCGATCAGGCGCTCGTTGGCATCGAACAGCTGCAGGCTCCGCCAGCCCTCCTCGGAGCGGATATCCGACAGGCGGGTGGCGATGGCCGAAAAGTTCTGGTCGTCCATGGCCAGCAGCAGCGTGGTATCGGTCATGTAGGTGCGCAGGCCGTGCTCCAGCTCCGTCTCGACGCGCGTGTAGAAACCCTGGGCCAGCCCCAGGGCACGATCGAGCAGGGTATCGACGCGCACGTCGAACCAGACGTCCATGCCCCGCTCCACCATCTGCGAGGCGGCGAGCTGCAGGATCATCGAAGGCACCAGCAGCATGCCGACGAGGGCCATGACCAGCTTGGCCCTGAGCCTCGAACCCGGCCGCGTTTCGCCGCGTTCGCGCACCAGGCGCACGCCGTAGCGCAGGACCAGCAGCGCCAGCATCAGCAGCAGCGAGATGTTGATCCAGGCCAGCAGGCCGCCATGGGTGGTCGGCCACAATCCCAACGCCAGCGCGATCAGCAGCACGGCCATCACGAAAGGCAGGATCTTCATCCAGCCGAATTTCATGGCAAAGAGAAAACCAGCGTGCCCGTGGTCTGTTCATTCCCCCATAGGCGGGTCCACCACCCGCGCTCGATCTCGCCCTTGACCTCCTCGAGCTGGATCTCGAGCAGGTAGTTCTTTCCCGGCTGCAGCAGGCTGCGGTCGATGACGGGGAAATGCTGCAGGCGGGTCAGGAACGCCAGGGCATCGTCGAGCGATCCGGTGCGGCGATGGATGCCTGTCGTCAGGTCCGCCAGCATCCATTTGCGCGTCACCAGATCCGGCACGACCTGGCGCTCGATGCGCACGCTCGCCACCTCCGAGTCGAACCAGTACGGCTTGACCTCGTAGACCTTGACCGTCCAGGTAAAGGTCACCTGGGTTCCGTCCTTCAGCGTCGCGGCGAGGGCATCGGGATTCTGTCCGAGCTGCACGTCGCAATAGATCACGTCCGGCTCGATATCGGCATGCAGCTCGACGGCCTCCTGACTGGCCGACGCGGAGCCGGCCTGCATCGTCATGGCGACGAAAAGCAACAGCCTTGCCGTGCTGAGGCAATATGCGGAAACCCGTCCGGCCCGTGCATCCATGGCAGCCAGTGTAGCAGCGCCATTTCAAAGATTCACCGATGGCGACGGACGGCCCTTGCCTGCAGCGGCCGGACATGCCCGCGCGATCTGCGGGTACCTTTCCCCGCCCAAAGCCATTACATTGTCGTCGTATGGGCAACCGCATCAGCGATACCACGATCCGCATCGGCTACCACATCCGTCCCCAGGACATGAACCACTACGGCACCATCCATGGCGGACGGCTGCTGACGCTGGCCGATGAGACCTGTTTCCTTGCCGCACACGGCCATTCCGGCCAGCGCTGCCTGACCGCAGGCGTGTATCAGGCCCGGTTTTACCGCAGTGCCGCAGCTGGTGAGCAGATCGACATCGAGGCGAAGGTGGCGCTGGTCGGCCGTACCAGCATGTGGGTACCGGTCCGCATGTGCCTGACGGACGACGATCACGCCGCTGTCATGGACGCAGTCTATGTTTTCGTTGCGGTCAACGACCATGGACAGCCGGAACCCATCGCCCCGATCACCGCCCGGACAGAGGAGGAGAAGGCATTGCAGGCGCGAATCCTGGCCATGCGGGAAGCCTTCCTCGGATCACGCCATGCGTGATCTGCAACCCTGGCTGTGGATCATGGCCGCGGGCGTCGCGGTATCCCTGGTGCTGCTGCTGGTGGTGCTCCGGCGCCTGGCCGCCATCACCGAACTCCAGGAGAAGCTGGAAGCCGTCCAGGCGGCGCTGTCCGCGAGCGAAATCGCCCGCAAGAGCGAACAGGAGCTGCTGATCGCCCGCCTCGGCGAGGTCATGGAACAGAAGCAGCGCCTGCTTTCGGACAGCCTGCGCGAGGGCCTCGGAGAGAACCAGAAGCGCATCGCCGACAGCGTCCAGCTGTCCCTGAAGAATACCACCGACACCCTGAACCAGCGGTTCGCCGAGCTGTCCCGGATGGCCGAACGGCGGCTCGACAGCATCTCCGGCAAGGTGGACGAGCGCCTGAGCCAGGGCTTCGAGAAGACGCAGAAGGTGTTCACGGACGTACTGACGCGCCTGGCCGTGATCGACAAGGCCCAGGAACGCATCGCCGAGCTGTCCGAGAACGTCGTTTCCCTGCAGGACGTGCTGACCGACAAGCGCGCGCGCGGTGCCTTCGGCGAGATCCAGCTGCACCAGCTCGTGCGCCAGGCCCTGCCGGACTCCGCCTACGAGCTGCAGGCCACGCTCGGCAACGGCCGCCGGGCCGATTGCCTGCTGAAGCTGCCGGAGCCGGTCGGCAACATGGTCATCGACGCCAAGTTCCCGCTGGAGAATTACCAGGCCAGCGTCGATCCCGACCGCCCGGAGAGCGAGCGCCGGCAGGCCGCCTCGCAATTCAAGCAGGATGTGCGCAAGCACATCCTCGATATCGCGGAGCGCTACATCCTGCCGGGCGAGACCACCGACGCCGCGATGATGTTCATGCCCTCCGAGGCGATCTTCGCCGAGTTGCACGCCAGACATCCGGATCTCGTGTCCCTGGCCCACCAGCGCCATGTATGGATGGCCAGCCCCACCACCATGATGGCCATCCTGACCACCATCGCCTCGGCCCTGAAGGACGCCGAAACGCGCGAACAGGTGCATATCATCCAGCAGCACCTGGCCGAGCTCTCCAGGGACTTCGAACGCTTCGGCCAGCGCTTCGACAAGCTGGCCACGCACATCCGCCAGGCCAGCGAGGACACCCAGCAGATCCACATCTCGGCCAAAAAGATCAGCCAGCGTTTCTCGCGCATCGAACAGGTCGATCTCGAGGCACCCGAGGCCCTGGACATCCCCGACGACCGGGACGGCGCATGAGCGACAACGTGCCGTCGCGCTTCCGCATCGCCACCTA
>Ga0315540_10000725_pt1 | contig 18838 bp, 16 predicted proteins | sample SalMarSW160110MG_FD_203677 | JGI IMG/M metagenome (GOLD analysis project Ga0315540, IMG submission 203677) | Salt marsh sediment microbial communities from the Plum Island Ecosystem LTER, Massachusetts, United States - Salt Marsh Sediment SW1601-10 ...
GAATCGCATTCAGCAATGCCACCGGCTGGTGGCAAACAGAATCGAGCAAATCACCAGCCACATTCACAGATGGCGAGTTTGCCGGCCAGCCCAACCCAGCCGACATCCGCGGTTCGTACACTTTTGGTGACATCAGTCGGTCCTTTGATGTACCGGTCCAAATTCTGGGCCAGGCTTTCGGGATCCCTGCAGAGGCAGATGCCGCTACCTATGCAATCAAGGATTTGGAGACCCTGTACGCCGATCAGCAGTTCGAGATCGGCACAGCTTCCATACGGCTTTTCGTCGCTTTCTATACTGGGCTGCCGTATGATTTAATTGACGACACCTACCTGCCGGCTACCGCAGTTGTAATTTTGAAAGCCCGCGGAACCCTAAGTCAGGAGCAACTCAGCTATGTGGAGGCGCATAGCCTGGATCTTGGCAGCGCCCCCCCTGTCACAACGGCTGCAACAGCCGAGATACACACTGACATAACTACCGAGCGCATCATCAAGGGTAAAACCGCCTTCCAGGAACTGCTGGATTGGGGTGTATCTCCAGAGATGATCGAACAGGTCATCGGTGGAAGGCTGCCGAACCCGCTCATAAAAATCAAGGATTACTGCACCGAAAAAGGGTTGGACTTCGAAGAGATCAAGACTGCTTTACAAACCGAGGTCGACAAGCTGCAGCCCTAAGATTTAACCCCCAAAAGAAAACGGCCTCTGCGCGAGGCCGTTTTCCGATTCGTTTCGTCATACAGTTGGCAAGTTGCGCCGCAAGATATTGTACATCCCCAATCCGCGCACCGCGCCTTCGACAACGCAGGTCATTGGGTTATCGACCAGGTAAGCCGGCACACCGAGGGATTTGGTCAACAGTTTATCGATCCCGCGCAGCAGGGCGCCGCCGCCGCACAGGGCCACGCCCCGGTCGATGATGTCCGATACCAGTTCCGGTGGGGTCTTTTCGAGCACGCGGCGACCGGTCTCAATCACCTGCTTGAGCGGATCTTCCAAGGCTTCCACAATCTCACCAGTGGTGAGCGTGATCGGACGGGGCAGACCGGTGACCTGATCTTGCCCCTGAACTTCCATGCTCTGCTCTTGATCTTGCGGAACCGCGGCTCCGATCCGGATTTTGAGTTGTTCGGCGGTCACCTGGCCGATGATCACCCCATACTTGCGACGTATGTAGGTGACAATGGCTTCGTCGAAGTCAATCCCGCCAGCACGTAATGTCTCAGCTGAGACGATGCCATACATCGCCAGTACAGCAGATTCGGTCGCACCTCCACCCAGGCAAATGACCATGTTCCCGGAAGGCGAACCAATCGGCAGGTCCACGCCCAGAGCAGCGGCCAGCGGCTGCTGGATCAAAAAGGCTTCCCGGCTGCCAGCCTCCATGACTGCCTCGTAAACCGCGCGTCGCTCCACGCTGGTGACGCCATACGGCACCGAGATCATCACGCGCGGACGGAAGATTCGCAGTGATCCACTGACCTGCTGCAGTAAGTAGGACAGCAGCGCCTGGGTCACCTCGTAATCGGCGATCACACCGTTTTTGAGCGGGCGCGCGACCTCGATCGACTCAGGCACACGGCCGTACATATCGCGTGCTTCTTTGCCGACTGCTACCAATTTTTCCACACCGCGCTGATCATCGACTTCGATCGCGACGATGGTGGGTTCATCCATCAACACCTGTGTGCTGTCAGCCAAACGCGTGTTGACGGTTCCCAGGTCGATCCCCAAGTCTTTCGAAAACAAGGCCACGGTTTACTGCTCTTCCTGATTATACGAGGGGCGGCGCGCGGTGCTCTTGCGATAACGACGCGCGGCTTCCAGCCGTAGATTGGAACGGCGCAATGCCGCCTCTACTGCAAGGTAGGTATCGGTATCGGATGGTAGGCCTTTGGCAAGCATCTCTTCAGCTCGCTGTTTGGCCGCATCGGCCCGTGCAATATCAATCTCTTCAATATTTTCGGCAGCATCTGCCAAGATTGTGACAATATCGGGCTGCACTTCGGCAATTCCGCCCGCGACGGTGAATAGTTCTTCCTTCCCCTGACGGCGGACTTTAATGATTCCGAATTTAAGGGTAGTCAGCAACGGGGCATGATGAGGCAAAATACCCATTTCGCCCGCTGCGCCGGGGAGTACGACGATATCCGCATCCCCTTCAAAAACCATCCGATCCTGAGAAACAATCTCGCAACGAATGGGCATATCAACCTCTCACTCGGATTTCTCCAATAGGGCAGCTTTCTCACGCACATCATCGATCGTACCGGCCATCATGAAAGCCTGTTCCGATAGATCATCGCATTCGCCATTCAGGATTTCCCGGAAACCACGCACGGTTTCTTTGAGCGGTACATAACGGCCGGGGATGCCGGTGAAACGTTCTGCCACGAAGAATGGCTGCGAGAAGAATCGCTCGATCTTGCGGGCGCGGAAGACAACCTGTTTATCGTCTTCGCTTAATTCATCGATACCCAGAATGGCAATGATATCCTGCAAGTCTTTATAGCGCTGGAGCACCCGCTGGACTTCGTGCGCGACCTGGTAGTGTTCTTCGCCAACAATATTCGGATCCAAAATACGCGAGGTCGAGACCAGCGGATCGACGGCAGGATAAATGCCTTTTTCTACAATCGAGCGCTCAAGCGCGATAGTCGCATCCAGGTGGGTAAAGGTTACCACCGGGGCCGGATCGGAGTAGTCGTCTGCCGGAACATAGACTGCCTGCATCGAGGTGATTGAGCCGGTACGTGTAGATGTGATGCGTTCCTGAAGTTCCCCCATCTCGGTCGCCAGGGTCGGCTGGTAACCAACAGCGGAAGGCATACGCCCGAGCAGCGCCGAAACTTCCGAACCCGACATCGAGAAACGGAAGATGTTGTCAACGAAGAGCAGCACATCCCGGCCTTGATCGCGAAAGTATTCAGCCATCGAGAGCGCTGATAACGCTACACGCAGACGCACGCCTGGAGGCTCGTTCATCTGGCCATAAACCATGACGGTGTCCTTCATAACACCCGACTCGAGCATTTCACGGTAAAGCTGCGTACCTTCACGGGTGCGTTCGCCGACGCCAGCAAAGACTGAGTTGCCTTCATGCTCGGTCGCCACAGAGCGGATGAGCTCCATGATGATCACGGTCTTGCCCGTCCCAGCGCCGCCGAAGATACCGGTTTTGCCACCCTTGGTGAAAGGCGCAATTAAATCAATTACTTTGATGCCGGTCTCGAAGACATCCACGTTGGTGGTTTGCTCTGTGAACGAAGGTGCCGGGCGATGAATCGGATAGCGGGTATCAGCGTTCACATCGCCCTTTTCGTCAACCGGGCGGCCAAGCACGTTGAAAATGCGGCCCAGAGTGGCCTCACCGACCGGTACAGTGATCGGAGCACCGGTCGCTCGAACTGGCAGTCCACGCTGCAAACCGTCCGTGGTGTCCATCGAGATCGTCCGCACCCAGTTATTTCCTAAATGTTTCTGCACTTCCAAAATTAGCGGGAGTTGATCCGGTCGTTCCACTTCGAGGGCTTCGAATAATTCGGGGATTTCGCCCTCGTGAAACTCTACGTCCACCACACCACCAAGGATTTGAACAACGCGGCCACCTGCTTTAGCCATTCTCGCCTCCAGTTAAAGATGATTCCTGGGCAAGTGCTTCAGCACCGCCCACAATGTCTAAAATATCGCTGGTAATCGTCTGCTGACGTACATTATTGTATTCGAGCTGCAAGTCATTCGCCAGTTCACGCGCGTTGTCGGTTGCATTGTGCATGGCGACCATGCGCATTGCGTGCTCGCTAGCCAGCGCTTCGAGGATTGCCTGAAAGACCTGCAGTGCCGTAAAACGCGGGATGATCTCATCCAGAATTTCAGCTCCATCGGGTTCGTAAATGTAGGCGGCTGGCGTACTTCGTTGTCTGTCGTAGACCACATGCTCGTGCTCAGCCTTTAGTTCAACCGGCAATAATTTTTTTACTACCGGCTCCTGCCTTGACATGCTGATGAAATCAGTATAAACCAGCCAGACTTCATCGGCATTGCCGTTCGTGTACTCATCAACCGCCAGTCGCCCAATCGCCGAGACATCGGAAAAGGCTGGGGCCGCAGGCAGGTTGCTGAATTCCGCAACGACTTGCTTGCGGCGACGCAGGAGCAAATCTCGACCTTTGCGCCCAACAGCGATGTACTTCACCGGCGCTTTGTAATCGTCAAAATTACGCGCTGTAAAGCGGATAATGTTCGTATTGTAAGCGCCTGCCAAACCGCGATCGCCGCTGATGACGACCGCCAGCGCATTCCTGACGTTCATACGTTCAGTCAGCAGCGGGTGCAGATTTTCGCGTCCGGGTTGCTCTGCTACGTGGGTCAGCACCTGCCAGGCTTTGGTTGCATAAGCCCGGGTAGCAACCACCGTCGCGATCGCCTTACGCACCTTGCTGGCACTGACCGCCTCAAGGGCACGGGTGACTTGGGAGATATTCTTGATGCTCCGGATACGGAGCCGCATTTCACGCGCAGAAGCCATAAATCGCTATCCCCGTCTTAAGCCTGGAAGGTGGATTTGAAGGTTTCCATCGCTTTGAGCAGCTTCTCACGAGTCTCATCCGTGATCACTTTCTTATCGGCGATGTCCTTGACCAGTTCAGGATGAGACCCGGCCATAAAGCGCAACAGCTCGCTTTCCCACTGCCGCATCTTATCAATCGGTACCTGGCCGGCAAAACCGTTCGTCCCGGCAAACAGTACAATCACCATATTCTCCAACGACATCGGCTCGTACTGCGGTTGTTTGAGAATCTCTTGCATGCGCTGACCGCGATTGAGCTGGGCCTGAGCAGCTTTGTCCAGGTCGGAACCAAATTGGGCAAAAGCAGCCAGCTCACGGTAAGCGGCCATGTCCAGGCGCAGACGGGCAGCCACCTGCTTCATGGCCTTGGTCTGTGCATCACCGCCCACGCGAGAAACGGATATTCCTACGTTTACTGCCGGGCGGATGCCAGCATTGAAGAGGTTTCCTTCCAGATAAATCTGGCCGTCCGTAATCGAGATTACATTGGTGGGGATATATGCCGAAACGTCGCCCAACAAAGTCTCGATGATCGGCAGCGCCGTCAGCGAACCGCCGGTCCCTTTGATTTTGGCGATCTTGTAATCTCCCGCTTTTTCCATCTCCTTCACAGCTTCCAGGGCCTCATCCTTCGAAAGCGGTCCCTCGAAGACCCGGCCATCGATGGAATCTTTTTCTTCAGCCAGCTCACCCCGGAAATCATTCTTGACGATCACGTATTTATTGGCCAGGCGGGCTGCGCGTTCCAGCAAACGCGAGTGCAAATAGAACACATCGCCCGGATACGCTTCACGTCCAGGCGGGCGGCGCAGCAGCAACGAAACCTGGCGGTAAGCCCAGGCGTGCTTGGACAGGTCATCATAAATCACCAGCGCATCGCGGCCGGTCTCCATGAACTCTTCACCAATCGCACAACCGGCATATGGCGCAATGTACTGCATGGCAGCCGGATCATCAGCGGAGGCGAGCACGACAATGGTATGCTCCATGGCACCGTAGCGCTCAAGGATGCCAACCGTGCGAGCCACCGCGGCCTTTTTCTGGCCAATCGCCACATAGATACAGGTCAGATCTTTCCCTTTTTGATTGATGATCGTATCAATCGCGATGGCGGTTTTACCGGTCTGGCGATCACCAATAATCAACTCGCGTTGGCCGCGGCCGATCGGGATCATCGCATCAATCGGCTTGATCCCGGTCTGGACCGGGGTATCCACATCCTGACGGTAAACCACACCGGGAGCAATCCGTTCAATTGGCCGAAAACCGGAGGCTTGAATCGGTCCCTTGCCATCGATGGGTTGGCCGAGGGCATTGACCACACGTCCAATCAGGCCATCCCCCACGGGAACGGAAGCGATTCGACCTGTCGCGCGCACACTCATCCCCTCAATAATTTCGTCGTACTCACCCATAATGATGACACCGACGCTGTCTTTTTCCAGGTTGAACGCCACCCCGATCACGCCATTCTGAAATTGGACCAGTTCCTGCGATTTGACGTTGGCCAAGCCCGCCACGCGGGCAATACCATCACCAGTTTCACCGACTGTCCCGATATCGCTGATTTCCGTCTCGGGTTGGTAAGAATCGATTTGTTCTTGAAGATCACTGGTGATCTGTTTGATCAAATCCGACATTTCGCCTCCACGCCAGTAGTTTAATAAATTCAAGCCCAAATTCCGGGCGCTATAATAGTCCAATGATGTACAATAGCCCGGATAAGAAATTCCTATCCGGGCGCATACGCAATTCAGTCAGTTTTAAATCGACGGTAGAATAAGCCCATTGGGTTCGCTATCTCCGTTGTGGCTGGTTCTGCGTTTTTAACTCGATTTAGCTGGTTACAGAACGCACTAATCATACCTGAAAGCCATTTTCTTGTCCAGTTACAAAAATCACTCTTGCCATTCAGACACAATGCTTTATACTATTCTCGTTGGAAAGACACAATTTTTAAGGAGTATCCATGTCTGAAAAGGCTTTAGAACAGGAAGAGAAACCTCCCAGTAGTTGGCCCAAGGAAAAACCCCACTGGCTGGTAGCCGTTTTAGCAAATATCAAGGACGACAACATCGCCCGTCCGGCAAACGTGCCACCCGATGCCTACGCGGACTACGACCACATTGAGACGATCCATTTGATTCGAACTGCGCTCGAATCTGACGGCCACGAAACGATCTTTATCCCGGCTGATAGAAATCTGCCATACGCCCTGCAAGAACAAAAACCGGATATTTGCTTCAACATCGCTGAGGGATTAGGCGGAGACGCCCGCGAGGCGCATGTCCCGGCTTTGCTGGAACTGCTCAACATTCCCTACACCGGTTCGCGCGTGCTGACGAATGCCATCTCGCTCGATAAAACCCTGACCAAGCGCATCTGGCGCGACCGCAACCTGCCGGTAGCCCCTTTCCAGGAATTCGCCACCGGTGATGAGCCGCTGCGCCACGACCTGCGTTTCCCTTTATTCGTAAAACCGGCGCGGGAAGGGACCGGCATGGGCGTGGACACCAAGGCGATCGTCAATGATGAGGCCGAATTACGCGAGCGCATCAAGTACGTGATCGAAATGTACAGACAGCCTGCCCTGGTAGAGGCGTTCCTATCCGGGCGCGAGTTCACCGTCGGGATCATGGGGCGCGCCGACGCCAAACGCTTCAGCCGTCATCCAGAATGGTACAACAAGGACGGCTTCCACCGCTTCCCAATCCTGGAACTGGACAGCTCACGCTCGGTCACACCCAATATTTACAGCCACTCCGCGAAAGCCAAGGATGTTGGCACGGCTGGGGCTCCCAACTACATCTGCCCGGCTGAAATCGACCCGGAACTTGCCAAAAAGTTCCATCATTACGCCTGGCGCGCCCACCTAGTGCTCGGGGCTCTGGACATCTCACGCACCGATATTCGTTTCGACAGTGACGGCAATCCCCGCCTGCTGGAAATCAACACCTTGCCCGGATTGACCCCCGGCTACAGTGACTTATGCCTGGAGGCCGCCACCGAAGGGATCAGCTACGAAGACTTGTTACTGGAAATCCTGTATCAGGCTGCCGGTCGCTGGGGGATGATCGAAGCAAGGGAACTACCCCCGGAGCCGCCCAAGAAGCGGACCGGGCCGCTGGTTTCAAAATAACGAGATTGCGACGCACCTATTTAGGTGCGTCGCTCGCTTTTTATGTTCTTCTCCCTGTCCGGGGATTATTCGAGGTCCGTTTTACTTGTCAGCATTGACTTGCCGACCTGACGCATAGAGTATTCCATCTGCCCTTCCTGCACTTCCCAGGTCGAGACGACTGGCACAAAGCGGGAAGCTACCAAATACAGCAAGATAAAAAACGCCAGAGTGCCAAGTGATAGGGAAATTTCAACCCAGCTAATATGGTATACCCGCCAGGTAAATGGATCGGTGGTGACAGTCAGCGAACCCGGCACGATCAAGAAACGCTCGAGCCACATCCCAATGTTGATAAACAACCCGATGATAAACATGATCCACGGTGTTCGACGGATCCGTTTACTCCACAGCAATGTCCAGGGTATGACCAGGTTGCCGATCAACATCAGAGCGAACAACCAAACCATGGGATTCTGCTGATGAAATGTTAAAAGGAATTTATCCAGTTTATTTCCGCCATACCAGGGCACCAGATAATCATTGAAGAAAAAGTATGCCCAAGCCATCGAAATGATCAGCATCAATTTTCCCAGAGCATCGAAGACTTCCAAGCGGATGAAGTAATCCATATGTTTCATCGTGCTGCGAATTACGAACAAAGCCATAACCAGCGCTGCTATACCCGAATGGATCGCTCCAATCACAAAGTATGGCCCGAAAACCGATGAGGCCCAACCGGGGCGCGTGCCCATGGCAAAGTCCCAGGAGACAACAGTCGTGACCGAGACCATTACCGGGATCATGGCAAAGGAAAAGATTTTCATCGCTGAACGCAGGTGCGTCCATTCTCCTTCTGTGCCGCGAAAACCCAGTGCCAGGATGCGGTATAACTTTTTGCGCCAGCCGGTTGATCGGTCCCGCGCCATTGCCAGATCCGGGATTAAGGGCAGGTACAGGTAGAGCGCGCTGACGATCATGTAGGTATTGATCGCCATGAAATCCCACATCAGGGGCGAATGAAAGTCCGGCCAGATCCCTCGCTGGTTGGGATATGGAAGGATCCAATAAACGCGCCAAGGCCTTCCCAGGTGAAAGAAGACGCTCAAACCAGTCTGGATAATCCCAAAAACGGCCATGAATTCAGCTGCTCGCGTGATCGAGCGATGAAAGTTTGTTTTGAACACACGTAATAAGGCCGAAACGAAAGCCCCTGTATGACTGATACCGATCCAGAAAACCGTATTGGAGAGAAATACCCCCCAATAAATCGGGCGCGTATCACCGGTCACACCCAGCCCATTGAAGATCAGGTAGCCCCAGACACCAAACAATCCCACAGCTACAAAAACAGCCAAAGGGATGGCCAGTGCCCAAAACTTCCATCCGGTTTCCCGCATGGCATCCATCACCATGCTGTTCATTTCACGGCGCGGCCTTGGGTCAAGGACCAAGTGCTCACGGCGCAATTCTTCTTGTTCTGCTTCTTGATAATCAGGTGAATTACTGGCAAGTACGGCCATAAGACAAGCCTCCGATTAGATTGGTTGAACCTCGAAAAAAACTGGGGCAACCACATATCGCGTTAGATTTGGGCCATATGACTGGTGCGCTTATTTTTTTCTTCGATGTGGCCTCAAACTTTTACGCCTAACGGGCAGGCCTGGCATCAGGAGTTTAGAATAACATGCAGAGCGGTATTTGACCTTATGTTTGTTTCACATCAATCTTATGACTTCATTAAAGAGGCTTAGTGCCATTGGTTTCCCCCGGCTCTTTGTGATGTAAACAGAGTCCCTCCTACCAATAAAAAAATCTCTTTTACGTAGCGTGACTGTCTCACTTTTCTTTGGTATAATTCCCGCCGCCAAACATGGCGCCGTGGAGAGGTCGCGTAGTCTGGCTTAGCGCGCACGCTTGGAAAGCGTGTAACCTGCAAGGGTTCGCGGGTTCGAATCCCGCCCTCTCCGCCAAAATAAAAAGACACCGGGTTGCACCGGTGTCTTTTGTTGGTTAAAGCCAAATTATTTGTTTAGGCTGATGACGTAGGCAATCACGTCCGCAATTTGCTGCTGGGTCAGGTCGCCCTTGTCGCCCCAGGCCGGCATCGAAATCGCCGGACCAGATCCCTCGGGGGTGGACCCATGCTGGATAAACAGATCAAGATTGTAGGCGAAGGTTTTGAAATCGGTATTCACCAGGGTCGGGTCGATCGGGTTCAATTGCGGGACCGAGCCATCGGTCGAACCGGGATTGGTGACGCCCTGCTTACCCTGCGGGCCATGGCAGGCCACACAATTGCTCTGGAAGACCTGCGCACCGGCGGTCGGATCGCCCGTCAAATTGACCGCATCTCCCGGTCCACCCGGGTTGGACGGCCGCGCGACTTGTTCACCTCCAGCACTGGGGGTAGGCACCGCAGCGACAGGAGTCCCTCCGGCTGCGCCTTGAACCGGTGTCCCAGCAAAAATAGTCGGCCCCTCCGGTGGAACGCTCGGAGGCCGTCCCAGGGGCATCAGTTTCTGGACGAAGAGCATGTCATGCAACTTGGATTGCAGCCAGTTACCACCTCCAAAAATATCCTGCCCTTTGGCAGTTGGTGGATTACGCAAAGCACCCATCAACATACCCTGGTAGCTGCTCAAATCCATGTTGGCCGAAGCGTTAGCAACGTCTGAGTTGTGACAGGTCGAACACGACGAAGCGCCGGGATACCACAGATTGCCTTCGAGGAACAATGGCTGCACATCCTTAAATGTTGCCTGGCAATCCTGGCCTTTGTTGTCGGTAAAAGTGAACGTAGCAGTATCAGAATACCCGGACGAAACCCAGGCGCCGATCAGCTTTTCAGCCGTCACCTGGCATTTATTAAAGCCGCTGGCAGCCGAGACGTTGCGATCCGGCACGGGCAGCGTAGCGGGGATCAAGGTGGGGACCGGCGTCCGCTCTACCGCTGTGGCGGCTTTGCGGCATGAGAAGGAAAAACCACAGGCTGAGACGTATACGATGCTGCCCCAGACCAACAAGACGCCGAGGAAGCCGAGGATCACTCCATAAATAATCTTTTTTACATCATCCATATCAGCCTTCCTACGGTTTCGGTTGTGCTTTGAGCGTGCGCAGGTAATTGACCACATCCCAGCGATCACGCACGGTCAGGTTTTCATTGAGAGCTGGCATCGCGCCCGGAACACCATTGCTGACGGTCAAAAACAGTGCACCGTCGCTCTTGGACTGCACCGCATCGCTGGTCAGGTTGGCAGGTTTCTTGTTTACCAGGAAAGCTGCGATGGGGCCATCGCCCTGCCCGCTGTCGCCGTGGCATTGCTTACAGTTGATCTGGAAAAATTCTTTACCGCGGGCCAGGGATACCTCATCGGCTGGCACGGGGTTGACCGGTGCGCCCATACCCGAGATATAGGCCGGGCCTTCGATAGGGATCGAGCGCGCCGGGACCGGCAGCGGATCTTCCATCGGCTTGAACGAGCGTTGGACTTCCATAAAACTAATGAAGTCAATGTGGATCACATCATAGGCCCATAACTCGAGCACCGCCAACAGCGCGACGACGAGCAGGCCGGCGATTAGAAGGCGCTTGTAAGCAGGATTCATAGTTCTTGTGCCTCCTTGGGCTCGACTGACTCGGCACCCATCTCTTTCATCGCTTTCTCAAACTCTGCCTGCCGTTCGGACGGGCATTTGAAGAACACCGCGATCTTGCCATCACTGATCTCCGGTACGTAATCCATCGGCTCGTAGGATGGGAAACGGCTGTCCAAAAACATGCCGATGAAAGAAAATCCCATCAAACCCAGCATGGTCATCTCAAAGGTAACGATCAGACCCGGTGGGATTGGGAACAGCGGCTGGCCGCCGACATGCAGCGGATACAGGTACGGGATACCATAGATCAGGAACACGCCAACCAGGATACCCAGGATTGCGCCAGACATGGCGATACGCGGCACGTTGGTCTTAACCCTTGGCCGACCAAGCACGCGTGTGGGGATCGGCACCCCCGAAATGACGTTCATCTGGTCATCAGGCAGACCCAATTCGCGCAGTTTCTCAATCGCCTCCGCAGCCGGGTCAATGTCCTCAAAAAGGGCCAGAAGTGTCGTTGGTTCAGACATATCTTGCTCCTCTCTCAATCGATCTCGCTGACAGCCGGGATGGTCGCTTTACCCACTTTTCGCAGGGTGTGGGCTTCCTGACCTTCCTGGACTTCCCAGACAGGGATCAACGGAATCAGGCGCGAAGCAAGCATGTATAACAGCATGAATAACGCGAAGGTTCCGATGGTCAGAGGAATTTCAATTCCCGGCTTATAGATGCGCCAGGTAAATGGCATACGGGTGATCGTCAGCGAGATCGGAATGATCACATAGCGCTCAATCCACATGCCGATGTTGATCACAAATCCAATAATCCCCATCAGCCAGGGCTTGCGCCTCCATTTCTTGTTCCATAGGATAGCCCATGGAATAACAATATTACAGATCAACATGGTCATCCAGACCCAGGCCAGTGGTCCGTGTTCGTGGAAATCTAGCAGCAATTTCTCCCATTTGTCACCCCCATACCACGGCACCAAATAATCGTTGAAGAAGAAATAAGCCCAGGTGAACGAGATGATCAAGCTTAACTTCCCAAGAAAGTCGAAATGCTCAGGCCGCAGGAAATATTTCATATGCTTCATCGTCGAGCGGATGACGAACAGCACCAGCAGCACTGCCCCGATGCCTGAATGTAGCGCTCCAATGACGAAGTAGGGACCGAAGACACTCGAAGCCCAGCCGGGACGGGTCGCCATGGCAAAATCCCAGGCCACGATCGTATGTACTGAGAACATAACCGGGATGATCGCAAAGGCGAAGATATTCATGGCTGAATGCAGGTTCTTCCATTCACCCTCCGTACCACGAAAACCCAAGGACAGGATTCGATAAACATTCTTGCGCCAACCGGTCGAACGGTCGCGCGCCATTGCCAGGTCAGGGAGAAGCGGCAGGAACAGGTACATGGTGCTGGCCAGCAGGTAGGTGTTGATTGCCATGAAGTCCCACATCAGCGGGGAGTGAAAATCTGGCCAGATGGTGCGCTGATTCGGGTATGGAAAAAGCCAGTAGGAACGCCAGACGCGCCCCAGGTGCATGAAGACGCTCAAACCGGCCTGCACCAGGCCGAAGGTGGTCATCAGTTCGGCTGCACGTGTGAATGGGCGGCGGATTTCAACTTTCATGACCCGCAACAGTGCGGAAATGAAGGTCCCGGCGTGGCTGATACCGATCCAGAAGACGACATTGGTCAGGAAGATACCCCAGTATGCCGGACGGTTTACCCCGGCCACACCCAAACCCTTCGCAATCATGTATCCCCAGGCGCCAAAGAGACAGGTCACCACCACCACAGTCAGCAGGATGGTCACCACCCAGAATTTCCAGTTGGTGGTGTGCATCGACTCCATCACCATGCCGTTCATCTCACCCCGCGGCTTGGGATCGAACATCAAATGCTCACGGGGGTCTTCCTGTTCTTCTTCCTGATAGGGACGCGACACGGCGTTAGCTGTTACGGCCATGGGGCGATCCTCCCTTCAAGTAAGATACACGCGGCAGCGTGCCCAAATCTTCCAGCAGCTTGAAACCACGATTATTGCGGGCTGCCTTGCTCACGCGGCTGTTCGGGTCATCGATACGACCAAAGATGATCGCATCCGCCGGGCAGGCTTGCGCGCAAGCCGGCACCATCTCGCCATCCTGGATCTCGCGATTCTCAGATTTAGCCTTGTCCTCCACATGGTGAATGCGTTGGATGCAGAAGGTGCACTTTTCCATCACGCCGCGCTGGCGGACGGTCACATCCGGGTTGAACTGATTGTTGAGCGGTTCAGGCCGCTGCCAGTCACGCCAGTTGAAGACCCGTGCCTGGTAAGGGCAGTTGTTGGCACAATAGCGCGTTCCCACACAACGGTTATAAACCTGCAGGTTGACATCTTCCGAAGGGCTGTGCACTGACGCATAGACCGGGCAGACCGGTTCGCAGGGTGCGTGACCACACTGCTGGCAAAGCACCGGCTGGAACTCAGTATTCACTTCTGGATACTGGCCATTCCAGAAACGCTCAATGCGGATCCAGTGCATAGCACGTCCATAAGCCAGGTCTTCTTCACCGACGAAAGACAGGTTGTTCTCCATCGCACAGGCAGCTACACAGGCTTGGCAACCTGTACACAGGTCCTGATCGATGACCATCCCCCATTTCCCGGTATTGATCTCTTCAAAAACTCCTGCTTCTAAAGGCTGAACGGGATTATCCATTATTTATCTCTCCTCGACATTACTGCTCTGAACCGTAAACGCCCAACTTGCTTTCAAGCCGGGCCAATTCGCGCTTCTTGCCAGTCTTCTCGATCCGTACTTTGGTGGAGCCAAAAGCCAGGTCGCCAGCCTCGTTATAAGTCAGACTGAGCAGATCGACTGGATTCGCGCCGCGCCCTTCGGCGTAGCGTCCATAAGCGGTATGACCCTGCCCGAACGGGATCGCAATTGTATCGGGACGGATGGCCGGATACTTGTAAACTGACACTTCCACCGCCCCGGCCGGGGAGGAGATCAGCACGACATCGTCATTTTCAAGACCCAACTCTTTGGCTGTGTCAGGATTTATCTGCACCCAGGTATTCCAGGTCACAGTGGTGGTCGGATCGGGCACTTCCTGCAGCCAGGGTTTGTTGGCGCCCACATCGGCAATGACCGGTGAAAGGAACGGTACAAAATAGAACTTCCCATCGCCTTCAAACTTGGGATCGTCGACGTTCAGCGGCTGGCTGAGCACATCCGGGCCAGACGGAGCAACGCGGCTATCCTTGGTCTGCCACCAGCCGCCGTACTGCTGGAAATTGGCCTGGAAGGTATTGATCTCCGGGGCTGTAAAATAGCCATCTTTGGCCTCCACCAGCGGGAGCAGCTTGCTCTGCAGGAATGCAACCTCATCCTTAAAGGATAGTGTTGTCGCCAGGTCGCCGCCAGCCTGCTGGGCTGCCGCCAGCAGCACATCGACCGTCGAGCGGGTATTGAAGAAGGGCACCACCGTCGGTTGTGCGCCTGAGAGCACGGGCAACTCGCTACCGGTCTGAATGCGCTGGTAGCCCCAGGATTCCAATCCCTGATGATCGGGGAAAATATAATCAGCCTGCATGGCAGTCTCGTCAGGGAAGGTCGCAAATGAGATCACCAGCGGCACGCTCTTGAGCGCATCATTAAAGCCCAGGGCATGCGGCAGGTCGAAAACCGGATTGACATTGTGCACAAATAACACTTTGACGTCGCCAGCTTTCAGCTTGTCCACGAAAGCGGACATTTCCTGGATCGAGGCCGGGCGGTGATAGGAATCTGCAGTCGGAGCGCCTGGCGAAAGGTAGACACCACCCTCCTGACCGAAATTACCCACCAGGGCGTTGAAGGCCAGCACGGCTTTGGCTGCCTGCAAACCGTTGACCTGACCGAGTGCCGCCCCACCGGGGATCGCCAACGGGTGATCGGCATCGGCAAAGATTTGCGCCAGCCGGTCGAGTGTATCCATGCTCACGCCGGAGGTCTTTGAGGCAGCCTGGACGTCCACCCCAGAAAAAGCCTGGGGCAGTGAAGATAAACGCTTTTCAGCTACTAACCGGCCCAGAGCCAGGGCCACCTGGCCTTCGGTTCCGGGCTGAATCGGGATCCACTCATCCGCGTTGGCCGCCGTCTGCGACATAACCGGTTCGAACTGGACCAGGTAGCCGCGGCGACCAGCATTCCCGCGGCGCATGTTGGAATAATTGCGCGTAAAAGCAACCGGGGAGAGCCAGGTCTCCAGGAAGTTTGCCCCGAAAGAAAAAGTCATATCGGCGTTAGCCAGGTCAAAAAAGGGCAGGCCTGCTCCGCCAAGCATGTCTTCAGCCGCTTTCGATAAGGTGGCTCGCGACTCGAACATACCCAGAACCCCAAAACGTACCGGCGGGGGCGCACCAATGGTGGCGGTCAGGTCGCTGACCAGGTCAAAAATGTGATCCGGTGCCATCCCCATCAGGAACGCGACCCCGCTCGGATCTGTGTTTTTGAGCGCGTCGGCGACCACGCTGATGGCCGCCTCCCACTTCATGGTAGTGAAATTGCGCGAACCGCGTGCAGACTGGGCAACCGGGTCCTGCATACGATCAGGGTTGTACAAGCCATGTAAAGTAGCCTGTCCGCGCGCGCAGGTCTTGCCCTGATTGACGGGATGATTCGGGTTACCTTCCACCTTGAGCGCGCGTCCCTGCATGGTGCGCACCACAACCCCACAGCCTGCTGGACACTCACGACAGGTGCTGGCGTAGTAGGTGCTCTGGCCGTTGTAGGTGTATTCCGGCATCTTGGTATATGGTTCGCGCGTAACATAGCGCGAGGCTGGACCACAGCCGGTCAACACGGCGGTCGCTGCAGCGCTTGCACCGACCAATTTCAAAAAGTCTCGCCGGGAAATTTTTTCAGTCATGTAAACTATCCTTTCAAGCCCGGTTTAATAATGACAGGTTCCGCAGTCGGTGAGCTTGGTCAATAATTTGGGATTATCTTTGGCGCGCTCACGATGACAGTTCAAACACCAGCCCATGTTGACCCGCTGCTGGAGTTTCGCCGTGGTTTGGGTGCTCATATCGCCATGACAATTCTCACAGTTCAGTCCGGCAGCCAGGTGTGGCCGGTGGTTAAAATGTACGAAATCCGGAACCTGGTAGACCGGCACCCATTTGATCGGCTGGTTATTATTCACGTACTTGGCCAGCTTTTGCAATTCAGGGCTGGTCTGGGTTTTGGCAATCTGTTGGTGGCAGCCCCAGCACTTTTGTTCGGTCGGCAAACCGGCTGAAGCCTGGGTAAATGCACCCGGATGGCAGTACAGGCATTGGATGCCCAGCCCAACGTGCAGTTTGTGCGGGAAGTTAATCGGTTGTTCCGGCGAGGTCTGGGTCTGGTAAATACCCCAGCCAGCGCCTCCGATGACCGTTAGGAAGGCAATCACCAAAACCACACGCACGATGGGCTCCTTCAATAATGTTTTGATTCTCACGCCCATTTCTGCTCCTCTAAGAGTTTGGTATCACTTACGTCTGCGCAGCACGAGGACGGCTGTCGCACCGATCACGATCAGAATACTAAAAATGACCAGACTGCCGCCAAGTGTTCCCAATATAGCGACTATTCCGGTCAAAATACCCGTCCACAGATTGCTGGCCGGTCCACCCAGCAGGGGCGACGGCTCGGAACCTGTTCCAGCCGGACCAGGTTCGGCGACAGCAGAGCCAGTTGGCAGTGTTTGCGCGTACATTAATACATCTCGTCCGTCTGCCGGGGACCAACCCAAGTCATAGCCGATCGGCATTTCGGTTCCAGCCACCCCAAAACGCGTCCGGTGCAGGAAGCGATATGGGTCGCGGTTCGCAACCGATCCCAGGTATTCATCAATGCCTTCGGTGCGGAAGATAATCGTTTTACCATCTTCCCCGTGACACGCAGCGCAAGTGGATTGGAAAAGTTCCTTGCCATGTTCCAGATCCCCCCCGATCACTTTAAGCGAGATTTGATCGATGTACTGTGAGTCATCGATCAAACCATTTTTCAAGAACACGGCAAGTTGCTGCATAGAATTATCGTCCAGATATTTAGAAAAATTATGGGCCGGATCTTTATCGCCTTTCAAATGACCAACGATATCTGCCTCGGTCATATTTTGCGTGGTAATGATCAGGCTGGGGAAGCCAGTGTAATGCGAACCGCTCGCATAAGCTCCCGTATTGCCTTTGTAGTCCCAGCCATGACATTCGGAGCAGCGCCAGGTATCCGGGCCCGATCGCGAGTTCGTCGATTGGCGACTCCAGATAGGCATCTCTCCTAAAGGCGCTTCAACGCCAAGCACGGCGTACCACTTATCGTAAAGTTGTGCACCCACGACCAAATCCGGATTTTCTTTTGAAAAATCGCGGGCAAAAACAAATCCCGTCCCGATCAGCAGCAAGACGAGACCGAACAAACTTGCCTGAACAAGACGTTTCATCGCATTCTCCTTTTTCGATATGCCAATCGGGCCCCACCAAGTCAATGATTATACTGCAATATTAAACCAATATGATATTTTTGAACCTATTTAGGCAAACATAACCTAATGTTTAGCTCACAATTAGATTTGAATTGTTTTTTAGCTTTGCTTTCCGTGTAATATAAAATAGATGGTTGTATTTTATCATTCACACCGACCGAATACAACCATCGCAACCTTCTTTTTGCCCGTGATATACTATTACATATCGTCAAAAAGAGGCTTCTAAGATGCGATTCCTGCCCAGAGCCATTCGCCCGATTGTCTTCCTGACCATCGGAAGCGGATTGGCTTTTATCAGTGCCGCGCTAAGCGCTCCCATCCAAACCCAACTGACGCCAACCCCGCCTGCGATCACACCCACAGCCACACCGCTGGTTCAACCTGGATCGGTCGCTGGAACGACAGACGGTATTCTACTAATTGCAACTGTGATTGTTCTGATCGTCATTATTCCAATACTCTGGAAACGTAGTGCGTGGTCGCACGCATAAAAACTGCCCTCCGGAAAATCGGAGGGCAGTTCGCTACAGGGTAATCAACCCGCGTTGCATTCCGGCACGGACCGCTTCCGTCCGGCTGGACACCCCCAGTTTGGCGTACAACGACGAGAGATGGAATTTGACTGTGTGCTCGCTGATGGTCAACTCGAGGGCGATCTGCTTATTGGCCAATCCCCGCGAGATCAATTGCAGGACTTCGACTTCACGCCCCGTTAGAGGCTCGATCAGCGGCTCCGCATCAGACAAAGTCCGGACCGAGGGTCTGATTAAAAGGTCTTTTACCAAACTTGGAGCACCAACCCACAAGCCTTCTCCCAGCGCATGAACCGCAGCCAGCAATTCGTCTTCCGTTGCATTGACCGGCAAAACCCCCCAGGCGTGCGGCCTTGACCCGGACAAAGCCCGCACCTCATTGCCTTCGTCAGTCAGCAGGAGCAGCGCCGCATCTGCCTCGTCAGCCAGTTCACCCAATTCTGCGCCAGCCAGCTCAGCAACCACCAAAATATCTACGGCTCCACCCAATGTATCC
>Ga0315540_10000726_pt1 | contig 18833 bp, 17 predicted proteins | sample SalMarSW160110MG_FD_203677 | JGI IMG/M metagenome (GOLD analysis project Ga0315540, IMG submission 203677) | Salt marsh sediment microbial communities from the Plum Island Ecosystem LTER, Massachusetts, United States - Salt Marsh Sediment SW1601-10 ...
TTCCCGCGCCCGCGGGGCTGGCGTAGCCGTAATAGACCGGGGCAGGCGCCGGGCGCGCGTAGTAGACCGGCGCCGGCGGAGCGTAATAGACCCGCGCCGGCGGAGCGTAATAGACCCGCGCCGGCGCGCGGTACACCACGACGGGCCGGCGCACCACTACGCGCCTGTCGTCGCGGTCGTAACGGCCGTGGCGCTCGTAACGATCGTGGCGCTCGTAACGGTCGTGGCGGTCGTAGCGATCCCGGTCGTGCCGGTAACCCGGGTCGGCGAAGGCCGGCGCGGCCGCGAGCAGCGAGCCGCCGATGAGCGCTGCGATGACGAGCTTGGTCGGTTTCATGTTGTGCTCCTTTCTTCTGATTCCGCCCCAGCACTGCGGGCACGGAAGCATTGTCGAGCCGACGCCGGTGGGCGTCTGAAACCGAGTGTTACCGTACGTAACAGGCGTCAAGCGCCTGAAGCGGGAGGGATTTTTCCGCTATCTGGAGTCGGCCGTCCAGTTGTAGGCGCGTACCACGCCGGACTGATCGAACTTGATCTGCAGCATCTTCACCCGCGCGTTGGACGGGCCCGAGAGGCTGCCGCTGCCGTAGTAGTAGGTCCACTGGGTGTAGCGCTCGCCGCCGGTCTCGACCGACACCCCGGTGCCGTCGGGCGCCCCGAGCATGCGCTGCACCTCGGGCTGCGTCGTTTGGCCGCGCCGGACCTGGGACTGGAACGCGGCGAGGTCGAAGTTGCCGCCGACCTGGAAGGTGGCGCAGGCGGACAGCAGCAGCGTCAGGGAGAAGACAATCGCGGCTCGGCGCATGGTAATTTCCTCCTCTGCAGGAGAGTATATCGCCCCGGGGGTGAGCCATGAGCGAGACAACGGATATCGCGATCGACCAGCGAGTCTACGATCTCTACGACGAGTACTGCCACGGCGGGATCGACCGGCGCGAGTTTCTCAAGCGGGCCGCACTCGTCACCGCCGGCGGCCTGGCGATGGCGCAGGCGCTGCTGCCGCGCTACGCGCGCGCGCAGACGGTCTCGTTCACCGATCCGCGAATCCAGGCGCGTTATGTGGCCTATCCCTCGCCCGGCGGCAACTCGGGGACGATGCGCGGCTATCTCGTGCGTTCGGCTGCGCAGGGTCCGTTCCCCGCCGTGCTGGTGATCCACGAGAACCGCGGGCTCAATCCCTACGTCGAGGACGTCGCGCGCCGCCTGGCGGTGGAGGGCTTCCTTGCGCTCGCGCCCGACGGCCTGGCGCCGGTCGGGGGCTACCCGGGCAACGACGACGACGGGCGCGAGCTGCAGGCGAAGCTCGACCAGGCGAAGCTGCGCATCGACATGGTGAACAGCGCGCGCTGGCTCAAGGCGCACGCGCTGTCGAACGGCAAGCTGGGCGCGGTGGGTTTCTGCTGGGGCGGCGGGATGGTGAACCAGCTCGCGGTCGCCCTTGGCCCGGAGCTGCAGGCGGGGGCGGCGTTCTACGGCGCGGCCCCGCCGCGCGACGCGGTGGCGCAGATCCGCGCGCCGCTGCTGCTGAACTTCGCCGACCAGGACCCGCGCATCAACGCCATGTGGCCGGGCTATGAGGCGGCGCTCAAGGCGGACGGCGTGCGCTACGAAGCCTACTCCTACCCGGGCACGCAGCACGGCTTCCACAACAATTCGACGCCGCGCTACCGCGAGGAGGCGGCGCAGCTCGCCTGGTCGCGGACCGTCGCCTTCTTCAGGAAGAACCTTTCCTGAGCTTCTTCTTCGGTCTTTTCTTCGGCTTGCGGTACTGAACCAGCGCGCCGACCATGCGCTCGAAGGGGTCGCGCCGGGTGAGCTTGCGCGCCTGGGCGCGCGTCACCAGGTAGAAGTGACGCACCTCCTCCAGCAGCTCGCCCACCTCCCAGGCGTCCTTCTCGCCGCTCGCCCAGATCGCCGGATCGACGCGGCGCAGGTCGAACGGCACCGAGTACTCGCGCAGCGACTTGTACTCGCGCTTGTTGGAGTACTCGTGCATATAGGACATCGCGAGCTCGCGCAGGCTGCGGTAGATCGGGTCGCGCCAGCGCAGGTAGGCGCCGTTGGTCTTGGAGATCGCGCCCCACAGGCCCTTGCGCCGAAACAGCGCGACCACGTGGTCGAAGTCATGCACCGCGCGCAGGTCCATCAGCAGCGGCGGCTCGCCATGGATCCAGAGCGCGGCCGCGGCGAGCATCGCGCCCTCTATGCAGTGCGCGTTCCTCTCACGCAGCACCACCCGCACCGGCCGGCAGGAGTCGCCATTCGGCTCGAAGTTCTGCTTGAGCCCGAACAGGAAATCCTGGATCTTTTCCGGCGTGCGCAGTCGCCGCAGGAGTGCGAACTCGGACTTGGTCAGGCCGAGGTCCTCGCGGCGGGCCCGGCGCCTGCGATTCATCATTAGAATGAAGACCGTTTCGAAGGGAGGGAAGCCATGAGCGTAAAGCCCGAAGCCGTCGTGCGCAACATTGCCGAAGTCATGTGGGAAACGCCGCCCGAGCACTACGACGCCCATTCCAAGATGCTGATGACGCCGCAGAACTGCGCCACGCGGCACCTCGACTTCCGCATCTCGAGCTACCAGCCCAAGGGCTACGTCGCGCCGCACCGGCACAAGGTGCAGGAGCAGATCTACCACATCCTGAGCGGCGAGGGCCTGATGGAGCTCGACGGCGCACGCAGGGTGGTGCGCGCGCACGACTGCATCTTCATCCCGCCGGGCGTCGAGCACGCGATCTACAACACCGGCCTCGCCGACCTCGTCTTTTTCGTCGTCACCACGCCGCCGAGCGATGGCTAGCGCGCCGCCCGGCGGCGATTACGACGCGATCGTCGTCGGCGCGGGTGCCGCCGGGCTCAGCGCGGCCTGCGTTGCCGCGGCCGGGGGGCTGGCGACGCTGCTGCTCGAGAAGTCGCCGCTGGTGGGCGGCACCACCGCCGTCTCCGGCGGCATGGTGTGGATTCCGGCCAACCCGAAGATGGCCGCGGCCGGGATCGAAGACAGCGTCGATGCCGCGCGCCGCTACCTCGATCGCTGCGCGCCGCCTGCGCGCGACCCGGCCGCGCGCGAGGCCTTCCTCGCGCGCGGGCCGGAAGCGATCGAGTACCTGGAGTCGCACACCTCCCTGCGCCTGCGCCCGGTGACGAACTACCCGGACTACTACCCGGAGCTGCCCGGTGCGACGCTCGGCGGGCGCGTGCTCGAGCCGGTCGATTTCGACGCTGCGCTGCTGGGGCGCGACTTCGCGCTGATGCGCTGGCCGCTGGCCGAATTCATGCTGTTCGGCGGCATGATGATCGCGCGCCCGGACCTGCCGCACTTCCGCGCGATGCTTTCCTCGCCTCGCTCGGTGGCGCGCGTCGCGCGCCTGGTGGCGCAATACGCCTGGCAGCGGATGTTCGCGGCGCGCGGCACGCGGCTGGTGCTCGGCAACGCGCTGGTCGGGCGGCTGCTCAAGTCGGCGCTCGACCTGAAGGTGTCGCTGCGCCTCAACGCGCGCGTGGTCGGCGTCGTGATGCGCGATGGTCGCGCCGCCGGAGTGGAGATCGAATCGCACGGTCGGCGCGAGACGATCGGCGCGCGCGCCGGGGTGGTGCTCGCCGGCGGCGGCTTTTCGCACGACCCCGAGCTGCGCGCGAGTCTCCTGCCGGCGGCGGTTTCGCACCATTCGCCGGTGTGTGCCGAGGACAGCGGCGACGGGATCCGCCTCGGCCTCGCCGCGGGAGGAACGATCGGCGAGTCGAATTCGCACAACGCCTACTGGGCCCCGGTGTCGCATTTCCGGCGCGCTGACGGCAGCGAGGGGGTGTTCCCGCATACCGTCGCCGACCGCGGCAAGCCCGGCATCATCGCAGTCACGCGCGAAGGCGCGCGCTTCACAAGCGAAGCCGTGTCGTACCACGAGTTCGTGCTGGCGATGCTGCGCGCCGGCGAGGCGGCAAATCCGGCCTTCCTGCTGTGCGATCGCAGGAGCCTGTGGCAATACGGCCTGGGCGCGGTGCGGCCGTTCGCGCTCTCGCTCGCGTCGCACCTGGCGAGCGGCTACCTGGTGCGTGCGGAGACGCTCGAGGCGCTCGCGGCGCGGCTGGCAATCGTCCCGGTCGGCCTCGTGCGCACGGTCGAGCGCTACAACGAAGACGCGCGCCGCGGGGTCGACTCGGCCTTCGGCCTGGGCGGCGACGCCTACCAGCGCTTCCTGGGCGACGCGCGCAACGCGCCCAATCCCTGCATGCGCCCGATCGAAACGGCGCCGTATTTCGCGATCCGTATCTACCCGAGCGACCTGGGCACCTCGGCCGGCCTGCTGACCAACGGCGAGACGCGTGTGCTCGACGCCGGCGGCCGCCCGCTGCCGGGCCTGTACGCCTGCGGCAACGACATGAACTCGATCATGGATGGCGCCTACCCCGGGCCAGGCATCACGCTCGGGCCCGCACTGGTCTTCGGCTACATTGCCGCGCGCGGCATGAGCTCGTAGGGCCCGCGCCAGCCGGGCAGCTTGCGGATGCGCTCGCGCCAGGCGGCGATCGCCGGCAAGGCCGCGAAATCGAAGCCCAGCTCGCCGTCGTAGTACATGTAGCCGGCCATCGAGAGGTCGGCGATCGTCGGCCGCTCGAGCGTGATCCACTCGCGCCCGGTGAGGTGCCTGTCGACGATCTTGAGCGCGCCGTCGGCGCGCGCATTGAAGAACTTCGTCACCTCGTTGTCCTGCTTCATGAAATGGGTCATGAAGCGGTGGGTCGCGATGTAGCTGGTGAACTTGTGGTTGTCGAACAGCAGCCAGCGCAGCACCTCGCGCCGCTCGTCGTCGTTCGACCAGCCGAAGCGCCCGGTGCGCTGCACGAGGTAGTCCAGGATCGCGCCCGACTGGCTCAGCAGCCGCCCGCGGTGGGCGAGCGTCGGGCACTCGCCCATCTCGTTCACCTCGCTGCGGAACGCCTCGCCGCGCGTCTCGCCGTCCATGAACGCGACCCTGCGCGGCGCCCAGTCGAGGCCGCACAGCGCCATCATCAGCGCCGCCTTGTAGCTGTTGCCGGATTCGCCGAAGCAATAGAGCTCGAATTCAGCCATCGTCTGCGTTCTCCCCGGTCAGGCTGGCGCGCATCGCGCCGATGCGCTACCTTCGACAGCAGGGAGGATAAATCATGTCGACCCCGCTTGCCGGAAGCTGCCTGTGCGGCGCGATCCGCTACACCGTGGACGTGCCGATCACCGAACTGCGCGCCTGCCACTGCACGCACTGCCAGAAGGCCTCGGGCGCCGCCGGCAGCGTCAACGCGGTCATCCCCAGCGCGGCCTTTCACCTCACCCAGGGCAGGCTCAAGCGCTACGATTCCGCCGCCGACAGCGGACGCACGCTGTACCGCTACTTCTGCGGCACTTGCGGCTCGCCCATCTACAGCCAGCGCGCCACCGCGCCCGAGACCGTGGTGCTGAGGGCAGGGACGCTCGATCGCAGCGACGACATGAAGATCACGGCCAACATCTGGACCGCCAGCGCCCGCCCGTGGGCTCACATCGACCCGGCGAGCAAGCAGTTCCCCGGCCAGCCCTAGGCGCCGCGGCCGACGCCGCGCGAGCAGTGACTAGAGCTTGAAGCGCGACTCGCGCCAGGCGAGCGCGGCCTTCAACCCCTGCTCGCGCGCGATGTCCATGAAGCGGCGCTTGTCCGGCGAGCCGTGCGATTCCACGGCATGGTCTATGTCGAGCGCGGTGTCGAGGGCAGCACGCAGGCCCTGGATCTCGTAGCTGCGGTTGATCGCCTTCTTGGTGTCGCGCACCAGGGCCGGGTCAATCACCGCCATCTGGCGCGCGACGCGCAGCGCCGTGCTCAGATGCTCGCCTTCCGGCACCACCCGGCTGACGATGCCCAGCGCCAGCGCGCGCTCGGCGCCGATCGCGTCGTCGCCGGTGAGGATGATGTCCTTGGCCGCCTTGGGCCCGACCACCCACGGGAGGAGAAGCGTGACGATGCCGGCGCCGAATTTCAGCTCGGGCTCGCCGAACACCGCGTCGCGCGAGCACAGCGCCACGTCGCAGGCGAGCGCCATCTCGAATGCGCCCGCCATGCAGGCGCCATGGATCGCGGCAATGGTCGGCTTGGGCGAGTCCCAGAAGCGCATCGTGGTCGAGAAGTCGAGCTTGAGCACCTCGCGCCATATCGCCGGGCCTTCGGGCCGGCGCTCCATCTGCTCCTTCAGGTCAAAGCCCGAGGAAAAGGCGCGCCCCGCGCCCGAGAGCACGATGACGCGCACCGAGTCGTCGGCCTCGAAGACGTCGAGCGCCGCGTTGATCTCGAGCAGCGTCGCCTTGTTGAGGGCGTTCAGCCGCTCGGGTCGATGGAGCTGCAGTTGCGCCACGCCCGCTTCGCTCGTGACGCGGATATTCTCGAACTCGCTCATGCAAGTTTCCTCCTCTTGCTGAATGGGCGCAGGCCCTAAGCCGGCGAGAGCTCCCCCGCCTCGAGCAGCGCCGCAAAGCGCCCGCGGTCTGCCTTGCCGGTACGGCCCGCGGGAAGCTCGCGGGCGAAATAGAACACGTCGGGCTGCTTGAACTTGTCGAGCCGTTCGCGCAGAAAGATGCGCAGTTCCTCCACCGTCAGGCTCGGATCGCGGGCCACCACCAGCGCGTGGATGCGCTGCCCGAGACGGGCGTCGGACCGGCCCACGGCGAGCGCCGCCGCGACCTTCGGGTGCGCGCTGCAGGCGAACTCGATTTCCTGCGGCGCGATCTTGTTGCCGCCGCGTACGATCAGCTCCTTCTTGCGGCCGGCGATCTCGACGACGCCGGGGTCGCGCTCGCGCGCAAGATCCCCCGTGGCGAGCCAGCCCTCGGCGTCGATCGGGTTCAGCTCGGGCTGGCCGAGATAGCCGTTCATCAGATAGGGGCTCGCGATGCACAGCTCGCCGACCGCGCCCTGCGCTGTCGCCGTGCCGTCGTCGGCGCGGACGCAAAAGCGTACGCCGGGCGAGGGACGGCCGATACAGCCGGCGTAGCGCCCTGCATCCTGCGGCATCAGGAAGAAGTCGCAGGTCGAAGTCTCGGTCAGTCCATAGATGTCGATCAGTTCGGCCGGCGCATAGAGCGCTCGCAGCGTGTCCCCGAGCCCCTTTCCGAGCGATTCGCCGCCGATCATCACGCTCTTCAGGCTACCCGCCGCCGCCAGCGCCCGGCCCGCTCGCGCCAGCGCGGCGGCCGAACGGTCGAGAATCAGCGCGCGCATCATGGTCGGCACCACGCCCACGCGCGTGATTGCCTCGGCGCGCAACTGCTCGAGGAAGGTCTCGGGGACGAACTTCTCGGACGGCAGCACGCGCCCGCCGTGCAGCAGCGTGAGTAGCGCGACCCAGATGCCAAAGCTGAACGTGACGTTGAGTACGAGCAGCGTGCGCTCGCGCTCGCCGAAGCCGAGCATCGACTGAATCGCGCCGAGTTTGCCGGCGAAGGCGCGGTGCGACAGTACCGCGCCCTTGGGCGTGCCGGAGGAGCCCGAAGTGAATACTACCAGCGCGCCGCCGTGCAGGATCTCGCGCCGCGGCGGGGCGTCGCCCGCCAACAGCCTGAGCGGTGTCTCAGCCAGCGCGTCCCATTCGAAGCGCGCGAGCGTGCGTTCGGCGATCTGCGCCGCGGCCGGCCCGGGCGTGCTGCGGTGCACGGGAACCACGACGCCACCGGCGAGCCAGACGCCCAAAAAGGCGACCAGGTCGAGCGCATGGTTCGACACGCGCAGGTGCAGCGGCTCGTCGCGCGTAAGTCCCGCCTGCCGCAGCGTGTCGGCCACGGTGCCGGCCTCGGCGAGCAGGTCGGTGTAGGTGAGCACGCGATCGCCCGCGATTGCCGTGTGCGCGGGGTAGCGCTCGGCGGCGCTGGCGAGCAGCGAGTCCAGACGCGGGCTTGCTTCGATCGTCATAGCCAGAGTATCTGCTTTCTGTAGTCGAGGTCGGTCAGCAGCGGCTCGGCCTGGCCCTGGTGGAACACCGCGCCGCGCTCGAGCGCGAAAACGCGATCGGCGAGCGCGAGCACCAGGTCCAGGTTGTGCTCGACGATCACGATCGAGATGCGGCCGCGCAGCCGGTCGAAGACCTCGAACAGTTCCTGCACCACGGTGGGCGCCAGGCCCTCGAACGGCTCGTCGAGAAGGAGCAGCTTCACGTTGCCCGAGAGCGCGCGCGCCACCGCCGCCATCTGCTGCTCGCCGCCCGACAGGTAGTCGGCCGCGATGTGCATGCGTTCCTTCAGGCGCGGGAAGTGCTCGAAGATCTCCTGCTCGCTCCAGGCGACGCCGCCGCGGCCGTCGCTGGCGCGTGCGAGGCGCCCGAGCGCGAGGTTATCGGCCACGGTCATGCCGGCGAATAGTCCCCGCCCCTGCGGCACGTAGCCGATTCCGAGGCGCGCGATGTCGGGCGCCGGCAGCGCGCCGATGTCGCGCCCGCCGAATTCGATCCGGCCCGAGGCGGCGCGCACCAGGCCGGCGATGGTCTTCAGCAGCGTGGACTTTCCCGCGCCGTTACGCCCGAGGACCGCGACGATCTCGCCCTCGCGCACGTCGAGCGTGGCATCGTTGAGAATGTGGCTCTTGCCGTAGAAGGCGTTGACGCCCTCGAAGGCGAGCAGGGGCGCGCGCGCCGGCCCCGCGCTGACGGCCTTGCCGTGCACCGCGGGCGTGCCCTTACCGGTGTACACCTCCTGCACGCGCCGGTCGGCGCGCACCTCTTCGGGCGAGCCGGCCATCAGTACCTCGCCCTGGTTCATCACCGTCACGCGCTGGGAGAAGCCGAGCACGCGGTCGATGTCGTGCTCGACGATCAGCACCGGGATCTCGCTCGATACGAGTTTGACGAGGTTCGCGACGCGCTCGCGCTCGGCCGCGGCGAGTCCGGCAAGCGGTTCGTCGAGCAGCAGTACCCTGGGCTTGGAGCCCAGCGCGATGCCTAGGTCGAGCAAGCGCTGCCCGCCGTACGAGAGGTCGCCGCCGGCGACCTGCTCGATGCCCTCCAGGCCGAGAAAGCGGACCAGCTCGGCGGTCTGCTGGTGGATCTCGGGGTAGCTGTCGATGTCGCGCCAGGCGTTGAAGCGCGCAGGGTGGCGCGCCTGCAGCGACAGGCGCAGGTTCTCGTAGATCGCAAGCCCCTTGAACAGGTTGGTGATCTGGAACGAGCGCGCGAGTCCGCGCTGGCAGATGCGGTGCGCGGGCAGCTGGTGAATCTCCGCCCTGTCCAGCCGCACCTTGCCCGCGTCGGGCCGGAACATGCCCGACACCAGGTTGAACAGAGTGGTCTTGCCCGCGCCGTTCGGGCCGATCAGCGCGTGCACCTGGCCCGAGTCGACCGCGAGGGCGACGTTCGCGACCGCGCGGATGCCGCCGAAATGCTTATGCACCCCGCTCACCTCGAGCACCGTGCCGCGCGGCGCGTCCGGGCGCAGCGACTCGGGCAGCGGCAGGTCCTCGTAGACGCGGCGCTGGTTCATCGCCGCTTGCTCCTCGGGCGGAGGGTGCCAGCGGCGCTTGAGCTTGGCCCAGATCCCCACCAGCCCGTTCGGCGAATAGAGCACGAACCCGACGAATACGATGCCGAACCAAAGCAGCCAGTTGCTGCTCCACATCGAGAACAGCTCGCGGAACAGGACGAAGAACAGCGCGCCCAGGGCCGGGCCCAGGAGGTGATGCATGCCGCCGATCACCACCATCGCCAGCAGCTCGCCGGAGAACGCCACCGTGACGCCCTCGGCCGAGACGAGATAGTTCTGGAACCCGAGCAGCGCGCCGGCCAGCGCGGTCACCGTCGCCGAGAGCACGAATGCGCCGAGCCTGTAGCGGTCGACCGCATAGCCCTGGAAAGTCGCGCGCTGCTGGTTCTCGCGGATCGCGACCAGCACGTGTCCGAAGGGCGAGCGCACCACGCGCAGCACCACGTAGAGCACGCCCAGGGCGATCAGCGCGATCAGGACGTACCAGGTGAGCGCGTTGTCGAGCGAGATCGGCCCGATGCGGCCGCGCTCGAGCCCCCCCAGTCCGTCCTCGCCGCCGGTCACCGCGGTCCAGCGAAACGCGATCGCGTAGCTGAGCGCGGAGAGCGCGAGCGTCAGCAGCGCGAAATACACGCCGCGCCGGCGCAGGATCATGAAACCCACCACGAGCGAGAGCAGCGCGACGAAGGCGAGCGCGATCAGGATCGGCATGAAAATCTGCCCATGCAGCCAGTTCTTCTGCGCGATGGCCGCGGCGTAGGCGCCGATCCCGAGCCAGGCGGCCTGCCCGAAGGAGGTGAGCCCGGTGTAGCCGACCAGGATGTTCAGCCCGACCGCCGCGATCGCCAGGATCACCGTCACGCTCGCCGTGTTGATGGTCAGGCCGAACAGGGGCATTGCGAACGGCAGCGCCACGAGCACGATCGCGGCGGTCCAGAGCGCCCGGTACTTCGCGCTCGCGCCGGCGCGCATCATTCGAACTTCTCGATGCGCTCGCCGAGCAGCCCCCGCGGCCTGAACAGCAGCACCAGGAACATCAGGACGTAGATCGAAGCCTCGCCCGCCGCAGGCACGAAATTGATCGTCACCCCGCGCACCACGCCGACCAGTAGCGCCGACAGCACCACGCCCCAGAAGCTGCCCAGGCCGCCGATCACCACCACGACGAACGCAACGGTGATGATCTCCGCGCCCATGGCCGGATAGACCAGCGCGATCGGGGCGAAAAGCGCGCCGCCGAGCGCCGCCATGGCGACCCCGAGCACGACGATCGTGGTCATGTAGGGCTGCAGCCGGATGCCGAGCGCGGCGACCATGTCGGGGCGCTGGATGCCGGCGCGCACCACGCGCCCGAAGGAAGTCTTGTTGAGCAGCAGCCAGACCCCGGCGAGCACAACGGCCACGATCGCGAGCAGCAGCAGGCGGTAGCGCGAGAAAATGAAATCCCCCAGGAAAACGCTGCCCTTGAGCGCCTGCGGCATCGACGCGGGGAGCGGCGCGGCGCCCCAGATCATGCGGATCGCCTGCTCGGCGATCATCGCCAGCCCGAAGGTGACGAGCAGGCCGAGGATCGGATCGGCGGTGTAGAAGCGGCGCAGGAAAAAGCGCTCGAACAGGATGCCGAGCAGCCCGACCGCGACGGGGGAGAGCGCCACCGCGGGCCCGAAGCCAAGGTATTTCGCGATTTCGAGCGAGGCGTAGGCGCCCAGCGCGTAGAACGCCCCGTGCGCCAGATTCACCACCCCGCCCACGCTGAAGATCAGCGACAGGCCAAGCGCGATCAGCAGGTAGTAACCGCCGAGAACCAGGCCGTTGACTACCTGCTCCAGCAGGAACAGGAGCTGCTCCATCTAGCGGCGCTTTCTGCCGCCACTCATTACATCTTACATTCGCTCTGTGCGCGGGTCGGCGCGAGCAGCTCCAGCGGCTGGTCGGGGCGCGGAATGGCCGCGCTGAACTGCAGGAAGTCCCACGCCTCCTTGTAGGTGCCCGCGGGCTTGACCGTGAACGTGTAGGCCTCCTGCTGCATCTGGTGGTCCCAGGAGCGGAAGTAGCCCTTGCGCGTCTTGAGCAGGTCGAACTGAGGCTGCTTCTCCAGGTGGGCGATCAGCTTGCCGTTGTCGGTCGACTTGATCTCGTTCATCGCCTGCGCCAGCACCTTGAGCGAGACGTACTCGATCCAGGCATGGTTCTCCGGCGTCTTGCCGTACTTTTTCCTGAACGCGGCGACGAACGCCTTCGTTCCCGGCGTATCGATGTCCTGGTGCCAGACCGTCGGCCAGATGCCGCTCAGGTTGCCGGGGCCCGCCGCCCAGGCGTCCGCGGTGTTGAGGTTGAAGCCAGCGACCGCGTAGGGCAGGCCGAACTCGGCGTATTGCTTGACGAAGTTCGTGACCTGGTTGCCGCCGAGGTTGGTCGCGACCAGGGTCGGCTTCGCCTGCCTGATCTTGAGCAGGTAGGGGCTGAAGTCGGTCACGTCGGTGGCGCACAGCTCGTCGCCGACCGTAGTGGCGCCGTGCTCGGCCATGAAGTGTTTGGCGGCCTTGGCGAGGTCGTGCCCGAACAGGTAGTCCGAGGTCAGGTAGAACACCTTCCTGCCCTTCACCAGATTGTCGCGCAGCAGCCCCTGGCCTTCGGCGTTCACCATCACGGTGACCGGGATGTCCATGTGGAAGGTGAAGCGGTTGCAGTTCGCGCCGCGCAGCACGTCCGAGCGCGCACCGGTGCTGAGGAAGAAGCGCTTGTTGCGCGCCGCCACCTGCATGATGGTCTTGGCGGAAGCCGAGTTGATCTCGCCCAGCAGCAGCGCGACGCGCTCCTGCTCGTACATCCGCTGCGCCTTGGTCGCCGCGGTCGTGGGATTGACCGAATCCTCCGAGATGAGCTCGATCTGCCGCCCCATGATGCCGCCCGCGGCGTTGATCTCCTCCTCGGCCATGCGGATGCCTTGTACGGCCCAGCCGCCGAGCGCGCCGAGAAAGCCGGTCAGCGGCGTGAGGTGCCCGATCTTGATCTTGTCGGACTGCGCGCGCACGATCGCCGGGAACCCCAGCGCGAGGGCGCCTGCCGCGCCCGCCTGCAACACCTTTCTACGGCCTGTGCTTTGCGGCGCGGTTTTTCTGTCCTGCTGGTCGTTGCTCATCGCTCCTCTCCTCCCGTTTGTCGGCCAAGGCGGCCGGGTCCTATTTCATATTGTCGTCATTTGATTCACAGTATCAAACAATTCCGCGCTGACGCAACGCTCCGCGTCAGGCATGCGGGGTCGTTTGCGCGAGCGAAGGGCGCAGCGAGACGCGCGCGAACCATGCGTCCAGCTGCGGGCGCGTCGCGCGCCAGCCGGCATCGGGGAAGCGGAAGTCGAGCCAACCGAGCGCGCAGGCGAGCGTGATGTGGCCGATGTCGAACGACTCGTCCCAGCCCGCGGCTTCGCGCTGCGCGGCGTCGAGGCCGTGATCGACCTTGGCCTGCTGTCCCGCGAGCCAGTCCGCCCAATGCAGCGCCTCGGGGCGCTGCGCCAGCTCGTAGCGGCGCAGGATCCCCGCGTCCATGATCCCGTCGCCAAGCGCCTGGCGCCGCAGCGCGTCCCAGCGCGCCGCGCCCGAAGCGGGGAAAAGCCGGTTTCCACCGCCGAGCGCGTCCAGGTACTCGCAAATGACGCGCGAGTCGTACAGCACGCTGCCGTCGTCGGTCTTCAGGGCCGGGATCTTGATCAACGGGTTCTCGCGCGCGAGCTCAAGGTTCGGCTTGCTCGGCTGCACCGTGACCACCGCCAGTTCGATGCGCCCGGCAAGGCCGAGCTCGATGGCGCACGCGCGCACCTTGCGCGCGAACGGCGAAGCGGGTGAATGCCAGAGCTTCATACGAGCGAGCCTCCGCCGTCGAGGTACACGATCGAACCGGTGGCGAAGCCGATGGTCATGAAGGCGAGGATCTGGCGCGCGATGTCCTCGCCGACGCCAACGCGCTTGACCGGCAGCGCGGCGGCGGTCTGCTCGAGCATCTTGCGGCGCGCATCCTCCGGCATCGCGGCCCGGATCGGCGTATCGATCAGCCCGGGCGAAACCGCGTTGACGCGCACCGGCGCGAGCTCGAGCGCCAGGCTGCGCGTGAGCGACTCGAGCGCGCCGTTGGCCGCGCTGACGATCGCGACGCCCGGGCGCGGCCGGATGCTGAAGTAGCCCGAGACGATCGTGAGCGATCCGCCGGGAGCGATGTCGGCCGAGCGCGCGACCCGCCAGGCGCCCCAGAACTTGCTCTCCATGGTCGCCTTGGCGTCTTCGAGCGAAAGCGTCTTGATCGGCCCGGTGCGCAGCTGGGCCGCGGTCACCACCACGTGGTCGATCCTGCCGCAGGCCTTGAACAGCGCCTCGACGTCCGCGTCGCGGGTGACGTCGGCTGCGATCGCGCGCGCGCCGATGCTGTCGGCCGCGGCGCGCAGGCGCTCGGCAGACCTGGAGGCGATCGTCACCGTCGCGCCTTGCGCCTTGGCGAGCTCCGCCGTCGCGAGCCCGATTCCGGAGGAACCGCCGACCACGACCACGCTTTTGCCTTCAAGCTGCATTTGTTCTCTCCAATGGATGAATCGGAATCCGTGCTCAGGCGGCGGCGCGCGCGCCAAGCTCCGCGGACAGCTCTGCGGCCGCTTCGCGCACTCGCGCCGACTTGTTCTGCAGGGCCTGCAGCGAGAGGCGCCAGATCGGCCCCGAGATGCCGACCGCGCCGCTTGCGCGGCCCGCGAAGTCGCGCACCGGAACCGCGACGCAGCGTACCTCCGCGTCGAACTCCCCGTCGTCGAAGGCGATGCCGCTCTTGCGCACCTGTTCCAGTTCGCGCTTGAGCGCCTCGCGCTCGACGATCGTCTTCGGCGTGTAGCCGGTCAGCGCGTGCGCGCCCAGAAAGCGCTCAAGCTCGCGCGGCTCGAGCGCGGCGAGCAGCACCTTGCCGAGCGCGGTCGCATGCGCCGGACGCACCGCCCCGGAGCGGTCGACGAGCTGGAACATCCCGCTGCCGGCGGTCTTCGCCACGACCACGATGTCGTCGCCCGAGCGGACCGCGAAATGGCTCGACTCGCCGGTCTCGAGCGTGAGCTTCTCGAGCACCGGCGTCGCGATGTTCACCAGCTCGACCTCGTCCAGCGCGCCGGCGGCGAGGGTAAACAGGCGCCTGCCGATGCGATATTTCTTCGAGTCCCTCGGCTGGCTGACGTAGCCCAGCTGCGCCATGGTCTTCACCAGGTGGAAGGTGGTGCTGCTGTGCAGCCCGACCCGCTTGGCGAGCTCCGCCAGGCCGATGCCGTCGCGGTGGCGCGCGATTTCTTCCAGGATCGCGAAGGCGCGCTCGATCGACTGGATTCCGCCGCGCTCTTTTGCCGGTTCGGCGGCGCTGTCGGCGAGCTTCGTTTGCGTGTCGCTCATCGAATGATCATACCCCAGGTTCGTTAGATCGCCGCCATGGTGAATCGCAATTTGATAGTATGAAAAGCTTTCAACGAAAGAAGGCTGGACGATGACCGCGACGAGCTGGGACGTCGTAGTGGTGGGCGGTGGCAACGCGGCGTTCTGCGCCGCGCTCGCCGCGCGCGAGAAGGGGGGCAAGGTCCTGGTGCTCGAGCGCTCGACCGAGGACGAGTCGGGCGGAAACTCGCGCTTCACCGCGGGGCTGATGCGCGTGGCCTACAACGGCGTGGACGACCTCAAGCGCGCGATGCCCGACCTGTCGCCGGAGGAGATCGCGCGCACGGACTTCGGCACCTACACCGAAGGGCAGTTCCTTGACGACATGGCGCGCGTCACCGAATTTCGCTGCGACCCGGACCTGACCGAACTGCTGGTCAAGCGCAGCATGGACACCGTGGCGTGGATGCGCTCGAAGGGCGTGCGCTTCACCGCCGCCTGGGGCCGCCAGGCGTTCAACATCGGCGGCAAGTTCAAGTTCTGGGGCGGTCTCACGGTCGAAGCGGTCGGCGGCGGCCCCGGGCTGGTGGATTCCCTCACCAAAGCCGCGACCAAGAACGGCATCGAGATCTGGTACTCGGCGCGCGCGACGGGCCTGATCGCCGACGACGAGGGCGTGCAGGGCGTTCGCGTCAGGCGCGCGGGCAAGACGGTGGAAGTGCGCGCCAAGAGCGTGGTGCTCGCCGCCGGCGGCTTCCAGGCCAATCCCGAATGGCGCGCGCGCTACCTCGGTCCGGGCTGGGAGCTGGCGAAGGTCCGCGGCACGCGCTTCAACACCGGCGACGTGATCCGCATGGCGCTCGACATCGGTGCGGCGCCAGTCGGCAACTGGTCGGGTTGCCACGCGGTCGCCTGGGAGCGCAACGCGCCCGAATTCGGCGACCTCGCGGTGGGCGACCAGTTCCAGAAGCACTCCTATCCCTGGGGCGTGTACATCAACGCCCAGGGCAAGCGCTTCGTGGACGAGGGCGCCGACTTCCGCAACTACACCTACGCCAAGTACGGCCGCGTGATCCTCGGACAGCCCGGCCAGTTCGCCTGGCAGATCTTCGACGCCAAGGTGAAACCGCAGCTGAGGGACGAATACAAGATCCGGCAGGTGACCAAGCACACGGCGAACACGCTGGAAGAGCTGTGCGCAAAGCTGGAGGACACCGACGGCAAGGCCGCCGTCGCGGAATTGAAGGCTTACAACGCGGCCGTGCGCCAGGACATCCCGTTCAACCCGAACGTGAAGGACGGGCGCTGCACGCAAGGGCTCGCGATCCCGAAGTCGAACTGGGCCAACGTGCTCGACACGCCGCCGTTCGAGGCCTATGCAGTGACCTGCGGCATCACCTTCACCTTCGGCGGGTTGCGCATCAACACCGACGCGCAGGTGATCTCGACCGACGGCGAGCCGATCCCCGGCCTGTATGCCGCGGGCGAGCTGGTCGGCGGCATCTTCTATTTCAACTATCCCGGCGGCACCGGCCTTACGAATGGCGCGGTTTTTGGACGTATCGCGGGTACCAGTGCCGCGTCCAACAGAGGAAATTCCTGAATATGTCCAAGAGAAAGGGCGCGGAGCTCATCGCGGAGTTCCTGGTTAAGGAGAAGATCCCCTACGTGTTCGGCATCTGCGGCCACGGCAACGTCGGCCTGCTCGACGCGCTGTATGACGTCGCCGACAAGGTGAAGCTGGTCTCGCCGCGCCACGAGCAGGTCGCGGGCCACATGGCCGACGGCTACTTCCGGGTCAAGCACAAGCCGGTGGCGACGCTCACTTCGACCGGGCCGGGCTCGGCGAATCTCATCATGGCGCTCGCGGTGGCGCAGACCGACTCCTCGGCGCTGCTCGCGATCACCGCCAACGTGCCGACCTCGCAGTTCAACCGCGGCCCGTTCCAGGAATTGAACCGTCACAACCAGGCCGACTACCCGAACGTGGTGCGGCCGGTGGTGAAGAGGAGCTTTCAGCCCACGCGCGCCGAGATGCTGCCGCTCGCGCTGCGCCAGGCCGCGACCACCATGACCAGCGGCCGGCCCGGGCCGGTGAACGTGGACATCCCGTTCAACGTGTTCCGCGAGGAGACCGAGGCGCAGCTTGAGGCGCCCTGGGACGGCTACCTCTCGCGCCGCAGCGGGGCCTCGAATGAGGCAGTGCAGAAGGCGCTCGAGCTGCTGCTCGCGGCCAAGCGCCCGGTGATGTTCATCGGCCACGGCGTGACGCTGTCGGAAGCATCGAGCGAGCTGACCGCGCTGGCGAAGAAGCTTTCGATCCCGGTCATCAGCTCGCCCAACGGCATGGGCTGCCTCGACATGGAGGACCCGCTCTCGCTCGGCTTCATCGGCCGCAACGGCGCCTACCCGGCCAACCAGGCCGGCCGCCACGCCGACCTCGTGCTCGCGCTCGGCGCGCGGTTCGACGACCGCTCCTCGTCCTCGTGGACGCCGGGCTACTCGTGGAACTTCCCCCGCACTAAGCTGATCCACGTCGACGTCGACGACGCCGAGCTGGGGCGCAACTACCCGCCCGACCTGGCGATCCTCGCCGATGTGAAAGCCTTCCTCGAGCAGCTGCTCGGGGCGCTCGGCTCGAAAAAGCTCCCGGGCGGCCAGCGCCTGCCGGAGTGGCACGCGCAGATCGCCGCCTGGAAGAAGGAGTGGGACGCGTTCGTCGCGCCCAATTTCGACATCCACGCGTCGCCCATGCGCCCCGAGCGCGTGGTCGCCGACTGCCGCGCGGTGCTGCCCGAGGACGCGATCATCTCGCTCGACTCGGGCGTGCACCACAACTGGTACATGCAGTTCTGGAACGCACGCCGCCCGCAGGCGATGCTCAACACCTGGGGCTACTCGGGCATGGGCTTCGGGCCGAGCTCGATCCTGGGCGCCAAGCTCGCCGCGCCGGACAAGGTCTGCGTCTCGATCTGCGGCGACGGCGGCTTCACCATGGTGCCGCACGTGCTGTGCACCGCGGTCGAGTACAACATCCCCGCGGTGTGGGTGGTGTGGAACAATTTCTCCTGGGCCGCGATCCGCGACATCCAATATGGTCTGTTCGACGGGCGCGAGATCGGCACCGGCTTCTACGAGGGGCCCGAGGGCAAGCCCTACAACCCGGACTTCGCCGCCTGGGCGCGCGCCGCGGGCGTCGAGGGCGTGACGGTGAAGAAATCGCAGGACTTCGCCGGCGCCCTGGAGCACGCAATCAAGCTCGGCAAGCCCTGCCTGGTGGACGTCCACGTCGACGCCAACATCCGCCCGCCCGCGACCGGCACCTGGGCGCTGCCGCCGATTCCGCACAAGGAACCGGTGTTCGGCGCCAAGTACCTGCCGCAGGACTAGCCCGGCGGCCTCAGGTCAGCAGCGCCGAGAGCAGCGTCGCGGTGCCGAGGAAGGAAAAGAACCCGGTGCAGTCTGTAACGGTGGTGAGGATGATCGACGAGGCGGTCGCGGGGTCCTGGCCGAAGCGCTCGAGCAGCATCGGCACCATCGCACCGGCGATGCCGGCGATGATCATCGAGATCACCATCGCGATGGCGAGGATCAGCGCCAGGCCGGGCGAGCGGCTCCAGACGTAGACCCCGAGCGCGGTGGTCGCGGCCACCGCGAAGCCGTTCATCAGGCCGGTGGCGGCTTCCTTGCCAAGCACGCGCGGCAGGTGGCGCAGGGTGATCTCGCGCATGAACAGGCCGCGCATGGTGACCGCGAGCGCCTGCGCGCCGGCGTTGCCCGACTGGCCGGCGACCACCGGCAGCAGCACCGCGAGCGCGGTGAACTTGGCGATCAGGCCCTCGAACATGCCGACCACCGACGCGGCGAGGAAGGCGGTGAGCAGGTTGATCTGCAGCCAGGCGAGGCGTTTGCGCACGCCGGTCATCGGCCCCGACAGTGCGCGCTCGTCGCGGGGCGCGCCGCCCCACCGCCGC
>Ga0315540_10000728_pt1 | contig 18764 bp, 13 predicted proteins | sample SalMarSW160110MG_FD_203677 | JGI IMG/M metagenome (GOLD analysis project Ga0315540, IMG submission 203677) | Salt marsh sediment microbial communities from the Plum Island Ecosystem LTER, Massachusetts, United States - Salt Marsh Sediment SW1601-10 ...
ATTCAGAGTCCTCTTCTTTTTTCTCCACCATCAGTTCGGTTTTAAATTCAACCCTGTCATCCGGTTTGCGTATTGGGTTAAACGGCACGGCTCCGCCGACAGCCATTCCAAAGCACGCCAGAACAGCCAGGAGAATATACCCGAATAATTTCAATATTCTTTTTAAGATTTTCATAGACTAATAAAAATTCAATGTTATGTAGAGACGCATCGCGATGTGTCTCTACGAACTGATTGTTTAAAATTTTATTTGAAACAGGATGAGGGGTTATCCTGCAAAAGGAATGAAATCGTTGTCTTCTGAACTTTGTGGAATTATTTTAACCCGAATGAATGAGTCGGGTGATTTTATTGAAGAATATTTTTGTGATAGGTTATACAACTTTGCTTTGGTAAGTTTATTGTATGCTAGTAAAAAGCCCGCTTCAGAGTTTTTTGTAGTTGGCGACTGTGTAAAAGTTCTTGAACTAAATTTTTTATGAAGTGATTTTATCCAGCCGGGTGTTTTAGCTTTGTAAGAAACAACAAGCTCAGTTTTGATTTCCTGTTGAAATGCTGAAGCGCTGTTGCTGCCCACCCCCGGGAAAAGTGAAAGGGATATCAAAAAAGCTATTGCAAAAAGCAATCTTTTTAGCCCGTTTTTTTGATATGTGTTTTGTGTTGGCATTTTATTTTAACCCACCCCTTTCCAAAGGAATCCCTTCGGGAAAATCCCCTCCAGTGGAGGGGATTTTTGAATTTACTTTTTCTTAAACACCAACCCGGCATCTTCGCTCTGCGATACTTTTATTGTATCACCGTCAGAGAAATTGCCCATCAGTAATTCCTGTGAGAGCGGGTTGGTGAGGTGTTTCTGTATAGTTCTCTTCAATGGCCTTGCACCGAATGTTACATCGTAACCGAGTTTTGCAAGCCAGTCTTTCGCTTCGTTGTCAACTTCAAGAGTTATCTCTTTCTGTGCAAGCATTTTTTGTACGTATCTTAATTGTATATCCACAATTTTTCTTATCTCGCTTCTCGTTAACGGTTTAAAGAGCACAACCTCGTCCACCCTGTTCAAAAATTCAGGACGTATCGTCTTGCGTAGAAGATCAGTAAGCGTGTGTCTTAAAGTACCCATTACATTTTCCATTTCTTCATCGCCTACACCCTCAGTTTTTTCCTGTATCAAATGCGAACCGAGGTTGGAGGTCATTATAATTATCGTATTCTTGAAGTTCACAGTGCGACCCTGGTTGTCGGTCAGTCTTCCGTCATCGAGAACTTGCAGAAGAATATTGAAAACATCCGGGTGTGCTTTTTCAATTTCATCCAGAAGTACAACTGAGTACGGACGCCTGCGCACAGCCTCTGTAAGCTGCCCGCCTTCCTCGTATCCAACGTATCCCGGCGGTGCGCCTATCAATCGCGACACTGAGAATTTTTCCATGTACTCCGACATATCGATCCTCACCATTGCGTGCTCATCATCAAAAAGGAATTCTGCGAGTGCTCGTGCAAGCTCGGTTTTACCAACACCGGTTGTACCGAGAAATATAAACGAACCAATCGGCCTGTTCACATCCTGCAAACCGGTACGCGATCTACGGATCGCATTTGCAACCGCGTAAACCGCATCTTCCTGTCCCACAACCCTTTGATGAAGTTCATCTTCAAGTCTGAGCAGTTTGCTTCTTTCGCTTTCGAGCATTCTGCTTACAGGTATGCCGGTCCATTTTGCAACCACTTCCGCAATATCCTCAGCATCTACTTCTTCCTTAAGCATCTTTTTATCTTTCTGGATTTTCACAAGCTCTTCGGTTTCTTTCTTCAATGCTTTTTCGAGTTCGGCAATCTTTCCGTAGCGTAGCTCCGCAACTTTACCGAGATTTCCTTCACGCTCGAATTTATCCGCCATAGTTTTCGTATTGTCAATCTCGCTCTTCATCGCACGGATCTTCTGTATCTTTTCTTTTTCAAGATTCCAGTGCATCCTGTATTTGTTCCTGTCCTCTACGAGATCGCCCAGTTCTTTTTTCAGTTCCTGCAATCTTTTTGCAGAAGCTTCATCTTTCTCGCGTTTCAACGCTTCTCTTTCAATCTCGAGCTGTTTTATTTTTCTTTCAAGCGCATCAAGCTCTTCCGGCATCGAATCAATTTCAATTCTTAATTTTGAAGCTGCTTCATCGACAAGATCAATTGCTTTATCAGGCAGAAACCGGTCCGTAATGTAACGATGAGAAAGCTGTGCTGCTGCAACGATTGCAGCGTCAGTAATACGCACACCATGATGTACTTCGTATCTTTCACGCAGTCCGCGCAGAATAGAAATTGTATCTTCTTCCGTCGGCTCGCTCACAAGCACTGGTTGGAATCTTCTTTCGAGCGCAGCGTCTTTCTCGATATGTTTTTTGTATTCTGATAAAGTCGTGGCGCCGATTGCGTGTAGCTCACCTCTTGCAAGTGCGGGCTTTAAAATATTTGCAGCGTCCATCGATCCCGATGCAGAACCGGCACCAACGAGCGTGTGAAGTTCATCTATAAATAGTATGATTTCGCCTTTTGATTCAGTTACTTCTTTTAAAAGAGCTTTCATCCTTTCTTCAAACTGTCCCCGGAACTGCGTACCCGCAACCATCGCGCCGAGATCGAGAGCGACAATTTTTTTAGTCTTTAAATTTTCAGGTATATCGCCGGAGACAATTCTGTGAGCTATTCCTTCAGCTATAGCAGTTTTACCCACTCCCGGCTCACCGATTAAAACGGGATTGTTTTTCGTTCTTCTCGAAAGCACCTGCAATACTCTTCTTATTTCCTCATCACGACCGATAACAGGATCGAGCTTTCCTGTTCTTGCAAGCTCATTCAGATCTTTGCCATATTTGTCCAGCGCCTGGTACGTGTCTTCCGGGTTCTGAGACGTAACTCTCTGGCTGCCACGTACGTCTTTCAGTGCGGCTAAAATTTCTTTTTTAGAAATGCCATTATCGCGAAGAAGTTGTCCTGCTTTTCCTTCGTTTTCAGCAAGAGCAATTAAAACGTGTTCGGATGAAACGTATTCATCCTTCAGGTTTTTAGCTTCATTTGCTGCGGTATCAAAAAGTTTTCCTGTTGACTGCGACATCTGCTGATTGCCGATTCCTGTACCGCTCACCTTCGGCAGCTTTTCGAGCATGTCGTTTATTTTAATTTTTACCGCATTCACATTCCCGCCGGTTTTCTGCATAATCGTATCGGCGATGTTTCCCTTTTCCTGTATCAGCGATGCGAGAATGTGTTCGGGCTCTAATATCTGATTGTTATAATTCTGCGCAATCTCTATAGCGTTCTGTATAGTTTCCTGCGTCTTAACTGTTAATTTATTTGGATTAAATTGCATAATGTTTTTTCATCTCCTTCTATCGCCCTGTCATTTCGAATCCCAACTTGTTGGGGTGAGAAATCTTTTACGCAAAAGATTTCTCAGTCATCCCGATAAATCGGGATTCCTTCGAAATGACATTTTCCGACTTTCTTCCCTACTCTTTTATTTTTTCAGAGTACATCTCACTCGATTGCTCGAGTGTTTTGTTTATCCTGTTCACAAGCTTATGAGGATCTGTAAGATCACCAGCGAGCAGTTGTGCAGCTTCGAACAATTCCTCGACTGTGTTTGTTATATATTCATCTTTTGAATTTGCTTTGAACACTTTCAAAAGATTTCTGATGAGCTTGTGGTCCCTGTTTATCTCGAATCCCTTTTTCTGTACACTCATATCTTTGTTCGCCATTCTCATAATTTTCTGCATCTGTGATGACATCGTATCGTCAGGATTTACGAGCACACAGGGACTTCCGCTCAATCTCTTTGATTCTTTTACTTCCGTTACCCTGTCGCCGAGGATATCTTTTATTCTGGCTAGCAGACTGTCAAAATGTTTTGAATCATCTTTGCTTAATTCTTCCGGCTTATCTTTTTTCTCTTCGCCATCTTCGAATTTATCGAGCTTACTCAAGTCAACCGTATCAACTGATTTAAAATCGTAATCTTTATATTTTCTTATCGAACTCACCACGAATTCATCTAGCGGATCGTATAGATAAAGAACTTCGAGTCCTTTTTTCTTAAAAATCTCCATGTGTGGATCCTGTTCGATCGCTTCCCTGCTGCTTCCAAATGCGTAGTAAATTTCTTTCTGGTCTTTCTTAAATCTTGAAACATAATCTTCAATTGAAGTCAGCCCTTTGTCATCTTTATCGTTCGATGAATTAAATCTCAAAAGTTGCTGATATTTCTCGGCATTTGTAAAATCTGTGTAACCCAGTTTGAAATATCTTCCGTGTTCCTTCCAGAATTCAGCATATTCTTCCGGTTTGTCCTTAGCCTTATCTATTAAATAGGATAAAACCTGGCTGGTAACCGTATTAGATATTTTTGTAAAAATTATGTTTTCCTGCAAAGTCTCCCTGGAAATGTTCAATGGAAGATCTTCAGAATCGACAACGCCTTTTACGAAGTTCAGATATTCAGGAAGCAAATCTTTGTTTTTATGCTGAATCAAAACTCTTCTCACGTAAAGATCGAGACCATAGTCTTCCCTGTTCATTCCGAAGAAATCAAAATTCTTTTTCGGGATAAATAGCAAACTGTGAAATTGTATCGGCGCATCTACGGATTTATGAATAATATCCATCGGCTCTTCATTATCGTATGTCAGGAATTTATAAAACTCATTGTACTGCTCTTTTTTAACATTGTTCTTTGGCTCTCTCCAGATTGCCGAAATTGTATTTACCTTTTCCTTTTCAAGATAAATAGGGAACTGAATGAAATTCGAATGTTTCTTGATTATTGTTTCCAACCTGTACTTTTCGCCAAATTCCTTAGTTTCTTCCTTTAAATGAATTTCTATCGTAGTACCACGTTTCAGTTTTTCATCGATTTCTGCAATTTCATAGCTTCCAAGTCCGTCTGAAGTCCACTCAACCGCTACCGCATCTTTCTGATATGATCTGGATTTAATAACCACTTTTTCGGCAACCATAAAAACAGAGTAAAAACCGACACCAAACTTCCCTATTATATTGTTGGCATCTGCCTTATTATCCTTCAAGCTTTTTATAAAATCGGCTGTTCCGGACTTTGCTATTGTACCAATATTTTTAACCAGCTCATCCTTTGTCATTCCAATGCCTGTATCGGCCACAGTTATTAGCTTTTTCTTTTCATCGAAATTTACCCTTATTTCAAGGGGTAGATCTTTATCTGCTATTTCTGACCCTTTTGTAGATTCAAATCTTAATTTATCCAGTGCGTCGGATGCGTTGGATATCAATTCACGCAGAAATATTTCCCTGCTTGTATAAAGTGAATGTACAAGTATATCCAGAAGCTGTTTTACTTCTGCTTTGAATTGGTATTTTTTTGTTGTAGTCTGCTCTGAACTCATTAAATTTTCTCCGTGTTTTTTGTTATTAAAATTTCTTTTCAGCTGTCATTTCGAAGGAACGAAACGGCTGAGAAATGACATTACTTTCTTATCTCTCTCAATTTCTCAAAAAGCTCAATTTCCTGCTTTGATAATTTTTTCGGAACGTTAACCATCACTTTAACAAACAAATCACCTCTCGATCCGGAGTTGCCTGTTTTTGCCATTCCCATTTCTTTCAATCTCAAAGTTGTTCCGCTATCCGTTCCTTTATCAATTGTTACCATCAATCTTTTTCCATCAATTGTCTCTATTTTTTCTTTACCTCCAAGTACGGCTGTATAAAGATCAACATTTAAATTAAAGTAAAGATCATCGCCTTTCCTTTCAAACCAGGGGTGATCTGTAATATGTATCTTTAAATAAAGATCGCCTTTTTCACCGCCGCTTCTTCCCTGTGCGCCTAGACTTTTTAATCTTAGTTTCTGTCCTTCCTGGATTCCGGGAGTGATTTTAACTTTTATTTTTTGGTTGTCAACTTTTAGTTGTCTTTCGCCACCACGATGAGCTTCTTCCAGGGTTATATTTAAAGTCGACTCGTAATCGCTTCCTTTTTGGGCACGGGCAGCACCGCTGAAAGGGGAGCCTCCTCTTGCCGATCTGAACCCACCTCCGAAGAAACTTTCAAAGAAGTCAGAGAATCCACCGACATTTCCGAAGAGGTCGTTTATATCTCCGGAAAAATGATAGCCTCCACTTCCACCGGCTCCGCTGAAATTTCTGAAAAAGTCATTCGGGTTTGTACCGGCATGCTGATACTGTTTCCAGTTGGCACCGAGAGTGTCATATTTTTTCCTTTTCTCCGGATCGCTTAAAACTTCATTTGCTTCCGTGATCTCTTTGAATTTTTCTTCAGATGCTTTGTCGTTCGGGTTACGATCGGGATGATATTTCATAGCAAGCTTTCGGTAAGCTTTCTTTATTTCGTCCGTCGTCGCATTTTTGTCAACACCAAGTATTTTATAATAGTCTTTAAATTCCATAATAGATATTTATACTTTACCTGTCATTTCGAGGGAGTGAAACGACCGAGAAATCTTTATTTTTTTGCTTTAAAAGATTTCTCACCCCTTCGGGGATTCGAAATGACAACTTCAAATTTATAACAGAAAAGGGTAACTATAATTTAGTTACCCTTCCCGAGAATTATTAACTAAACCTATATTAATTATTTAACTTTTATTTCAAGTTCCTTCGGTTTTGCTTCCTCTGATTTAGGAACAGTAATCGTTAACTGGCCGTCCTTAAATTCAGCATTTATCTTGTCAGCCTGAATAGTCTGAGGAAGAGTAAATGATCTGTAATATTTTCCATAGGTTCTTTCGATTCGGTGATACTTCGAATCTTTATCTTCCTTTTCCTGTTTTCTTTCACCGCTGATAATTAACTCGCCATCATGAAAACTTAGTTTCAGATTTTCTTTTGAAACGCCGGGAAGATCCATATTCAAAATATACTGATCTTTGTTTTCGCTTATGTCAGTCAACGGTGACCAAACCGCATTTTCCATTTCCTCGTCTGCTGATCTTGCATCATCAAAGCCGAATCTGCGATTGAATGTATTGAATAACCTGTTGAACTCACGTTCAACGTTCATTAATTCTTTTGATGGATTCCATTTTACGAGTGTCATAATTATACCTCCTGTAAATAAAATCGTTTAATATTAAAGTATTTTTTTATATGTATTTTTCGTAAAACTCATCAATGAAAAGACAAGATATATGCCATTAACAAAAATACCTGTAATTATTTATAATTAAATGAGTTACAACTATAAATGGGTTATCACACTAATCTGACAAAATGTCAGAATTTTTGTCTATATGTTCTCTTTCCTGGAAATTCTTGACAAACATCCTGACAAAATTTCATTTTAAATAATAAAAGCAAAGTGTCATTCTGAATTTATTTCAGAATCTGAAGATATTTTAGAAGATCCCAAAACAAGTTCTGTATGACAACTTAGTGAAATTAGAGAACCTCCCTTCAAGTTAATACATTGTTAAAGGGAGTGAAATTAATTATTTTTGCAAGCTTATATATATATAAGATTATTGTATGAAGAATAAATTTACTGAAGATACCATTGCAGCAGTCGCAACACCTTCAGGAACAGGCGCAATTTCCGTTATAAGAGTCAGCGGACCCCAAACCTTCGATGCTCTAGATTCAATCTTTGTGGGAAAAGGCAGAATTGCCGAAGCAGATTCACATACAATACATTATGGCAAGATAAGAAATAAATCTGGGACAGAGATAGATGATGTACTTATTTCTGTATTTAAAAACCCACATTCATACACGGGAGAAGATGTTGTAGAAATCAGTACGCACGGAAATGCAATTATCACGAAAAAGATTTTAGAAATTCTTTTGGGAGAAAATGTGAGGCTGGCTGAGCCAGGTGAATTTACCAGAAGAGCTTTCTTAAATAATAGAATCGATCTTGCACAGGCAGAGGCTGTGGCAGATATTATAAATTCAAGAACAGAAGTCTCGCTTCTGGGTGCGAGAAATCAACTTGATGGATTTCTTTCCAAGAAAGTTGAAGAATTGAGATCTATGCTGATTAACGCTTCTTCATTTGTGGAGCTGGAGTTGGATTTTGCTGAGGAAGATATTGAGTTAATAAACCAGAAAGAATTGATGGAGAGAATAAATAAAATTCTGAGAGAGATAGACAAGCTATTGTCGTCATATACATTTGGTAAAGTCATAAGGGATGGCGTGAATGTGGCCCTTGTAGGGAAGCCTAACGTAGGCAAATCTTCATTGTTAAATTACCTTTTAAAAGAGTCGAGGGCTATAGTGAGCCATATTCCCGGCACAACGAGAGATATTATAAGAGAGGATGTATCAATCGATGGAATTTTGTTCAGGCTTTTTGATACGGCAGGAATAAGGACTTCACATGATGAAATAGAAAAGGAAGGAGTGGTAAGAAGCAGAGAAGCTGTAAAAAATGCAGACCTGGTATTATTCATGAACGACGTTGAGCAGGGATTTTCAGAGGAAATTTATAACGAATTGAGATCTCTCACGAAAGAGGAAAGAATAATATCCGTATTAAACAAAATAGATAAGAATGGAAAAAGTAAAGTGAGAAAAGATATTTCTATTTCAGCAAAAACGGGAGAGGGAATTGAATCCCTTTTCAACTTGTTGAAAGAGAAGAGCCTGGGAACCTCAAGCTATAGTGAGAAATCGGCGGTGGTTTCGAACCTCAGGCATTATGAATGCCTTAAAAAGGCGAAAGAAAGTTTACTGAATGCATTAGAATCTATTAAGAATAAACTAAGTGGAGAGTTCATTTCGGTGGACTTGAGAAATGCTGAAAACAATCTTGCTGAAATAATCGGTGCTGTAACATCAGATGATATTTTGAATAACATATTTACGAAATTTTGCATAGGTAAATAGCTTGTTCCACGTGAAACCGTTGTAATGTATAATGAATAATGTACAATTTATAATGAAATATAAGAGGCTAAATTTTCTTCATTATACATTATCAATTATACATTTTAGATTAATTTGTTCCACGTGAAACTTGAAAAAAAGTGTGATTTTATGAGAAATTTCGACATTATAGTAATAGGAGGCGGACACGCAGGAATTGAAGCAGCCTGCGCAGGCGCGAATATGGGCTGTTCTGTAGGGCTCCTAACGATGGATAAATATGCCATTGGAAGGATGTCTTGTAACCCGGCAATCGGAGGAACTGCGAAAGGACACCTGGTCAGGGAGATAGATACGCTTGGCGGAATGATGGGAAAGATTGCGGATCGAACAGGGATTCAATTTAGAATGTTAAACAAGTCTAAAGGTCCGGCTGTCTGGTCACCAAGGTGCCAGTCCGACAGGAAATTATATTCTGAAGAAGCATACAAAGTTATAAACTCAATCAGGAATATTGAAACGGTTGAAGTTTCTGTTACGGAAATTATAGCTGAAGATGGAGAAGTCAAAGGTGTTCGAACTAATAACGGAGAAGAAATTTTTTGTAAGGCTTTGGTTCTTTCATCAGGAACTTTCTTAAACGGACTAATGCATACAGGTCTTACGTCAACCAGTGGCGGAAGGTTTGGAGAAAAGCCCGCGACCGGATTAACTGAATCTCTATTAAAGCTTGGCTTTGAATCAGGAAGATTAAAAACAGGAACTCCTCCACGATTAAAAAAAGATTCAATAAATTTTGAAATTCTAGAAGTGCAGCCTGGAGATGAAGATCCTCAGCCCTTTTCATTTTCTACAGATAAAAGTAATTTTCCTTTGCTTCCTCAATTACCATGTCATATTACTTACACTGATAAAGAAGTACATGAAATTCTGGGTAAGGGATTTGAGCAATCTCCAATGTTTACTGGCAGGATAAAAGGAGTCGGTCCGCGTTATTGTCCATCCATTGAAGACAAGATAGTACGATTTGCTGACAAGGAAAGGCACCAGCTTTTTCTGGAGCCGGAAGGATTGGATTCAGATCTTATTTATGTAAATGGATTTTCTTCCTCACTTCCCGCTGAAGTTCAGTTTGAAGCATTGCATAGAATTAAAGGATTGGAAGATTGTGAAATGGTTCGTCCCGGTTATGCTGTTGAATATGATTTCTTTCCTCCTCACCAGGTTGATCTTACACTGGAGACAAAATTAGTAAAAGGGCTTTACTTTGCAGGACAAATAAACGGAACCTCTGGATACGAAGAAGCAGCAGCACAGGGAATTGTGGCGGGAATAAATGCAGCGGCTAAGATAACCGGTCAGCAGGAATTTGTTTTGAAAAGAAGTGAGGCATACATCGGGGTATTGATTGATGACCTTGTTGATAAGTCAACTGATGAACCTTACAGAATGTTCACATCGCGTGCTGAGCATCGTTTGCTTCTTCGACAGGATAATGCGGACAGGAGATTAATGTGCTATGGAAATTATTACGGATTACAACCAAAAGAAAATTTTGAAAAAGTAAATAAGAATGAAAAATTAATTTCAAAAGCTATTGAATTATTCAGCAGCATGAAATTACATGCGCGGGATATTAATTCTTTTCTGGAGAGCAAAAATCTTCCCGGAATAGATTCAACAGAAACAATTTCGAAATTATGCAAACGCCCAGAACTAAGTTTAAAAGAATTAATTTCTCTTGACCATAAAGCAGGGGAACCAATTGTAAAAGATCTTTTAAAAAATAAAGCTGCACTCGAACAAGTAGAGATTGAATTAAAGTACGAAGGATATATGAAGCGGCAGCATGAAACAGTTGCAAGGCTGGAAAAACATGAAGAGACAAAAATTCCTTTGACATTAAATTATTTAAATTTGAAGGCATTATCGACTGAAGGCAGGGAAAAACTAAACAAAGTAAAACCGCGTTCAATCGGACAGGCTTCTCGTATAGCAGGAGTCACTCCTTCAGATATTTCTATTTTATTGGTATATTTGAAAAACTAATTTAGAGGGGTTTAATGATTGACGTCCAGAACGAGTTTCGGAAAGAACTCCTTTCGTTTTACTGGGATAACGGAATAAACCTTGACACGATGAAAGTTCAGCAGCTTGCCTATTTTGCAGAACTTGTCGTTGAAAAAAATGAAAGTATTAATCTTATCTCCCGGCGTGATGCAAATAAAATAATTGAGAATCACGTTTTCCTGTCTTCTTATATCAGTAAGTTCCTTCCTGAAAAATGTTATAATTTTTTAGATATAGGAACAGGTGGGGGCTTCCCGGGGATTCCACTTGCAATTATGCGTCCTGAAATGAAGGGTGTTTTGATTGATTCAACCGGTAAAAAAATTCAGGCAGTTGAAGAGTTTATTGATAAGCTCAAGCTCAGCAATATAGTTGCAGAAAACGAAAGAGTTGAAAGTGCCGAATTTATTGATCATTATTCTGATACATTTGACCTCGTCGTAAGCCGGGCGACTGTTCCGCTTATTATTTTATTCCGTTACGCCTTACCATTGATAAAAGATAAAGCGTTCATAGCTGCAGTTAAAGGTGGTGACCTCGCGGATGAATTAAAAAAGGCGGAATTGAAATATAAGGCTTATATAAAAAAATCAACCATATTTGATCTTTCTTACAAACCATCAAATGTCAGAAATCAAAAGGGGAAAAAGCTCGTTTTATTGGAGCTGAATAAATGAGTTCTGCTGATGCAAAGGATCTCTTTGCAGAAATAAGCAAACTACATACCGAGCAGCGAAATAAAAACTCAATGGACATTGATACTCGCTCCACCTCAGAGATATTGAAGATAATCAACAGCGAAGACAAAACAGTTCCTCTGGCTGTGGAGAAGGAACTCCCTTACATAGAGCAGGCTGTTGAGTTTATAGTTACTGCATTAAAAAATAGTGGCAGGCTTTTATACTTTGGTGCAGGCACGAGTGGTAGAATCGGAGTTGTTGATGCGGCAGAGTGTCCCCCCACTTTTGGAACACCCCCAGGTATGATTCAAGGGTTTATAGCCGGTGGGAAAAAGGCAATGTTCAAAGCACAGGAAGGTGCTGAAGATCTTGAAAGTAATGGAGCAAAAGATGTGATTGCTGCAAAAGTAAATTCGAAAGATGTGGTTTGCGGAATTGCCGCCAGCCGGAGAACTCCCTATGTAATTGGCGCTGTAAAGAAAGCAAAAGCAAAAGGTGCAAAAACCATTTACGTTACCTGTAATCCAAGAGAAGAATTCGATATTAAAGAAGTAGATGTTGCAATTTGTCCTTATGTGGGACCGGAAGTAATTATGGGTTCTACCAGAATGAAGAGCGGAACGGCTCAGAAGTTGGTTTTAAATATGTTGACGACTGTTTCGATGATCCGGCTGGGAAAAGTATATGAAAATATGATGATAGATCTGCAAATGACCAATAAAAAATTGGTTGAAAGATCGAAAAGAATTGTGATGACAATTACAGGTGTTAGCTATGAAGAAGCTGCAGATTATTTAAAGAAGGCAGACGGGCACGTAAAAACAGCACTTGTGATGATAAAGGCAAAAGTATCGGCAAAGGAAGCAAGGGAACGATTGAAAAAAACAGGTGGATTTGTAAGAAAAGCAATTGAGCTATAATATCATTTCTGCTTAATTTCATCTGTTGTCCAGATTGCCCTGTAAACTTTCCAGTCACCATCCTTGTTTTTTCTGAGTACCCGGAATAATTTTCCTTTTACGCTGACTATTTTTTTGTTTCTCTTTACCCTTACTTTGTTTTTATAAAAGCCCCATTCGAATGCAAGCGAATCTAAAATGTTTAATTCCCTAAAATCCTGATCATACTGTAGCAGGTCGATGTTAACGCGTCTGCTATGTGCATCACTGAGGTATTTTGTTATTGCCTCTATTCCCGAAACAGGTGGTTCTTTTGAGGGAAGAAGGAGTCCATCTTTATCCCAGAGCGAAATTAAAGAATCAACATATCCTTCTCTACTGGCTCGCAAATCTTTTTGGTGAAGCCTGAGGATTTTTTCTTTATCGGAGTTTTTATCCTGTCCTTGCAGATTTGGCACATAAGTAGTTATGAAAAATAAAGTTATAAAAACCACAAAGTATTTAAACCGGTTTTTATTCATATCTAATCTCCTCTGAAATTTGTTGCTATATTTTAAGTAATTAAAGTAAAAACTTTTACCTCTTTTTAAAATGTTTGCTAGAAAATATTTATCTTTGAAAGATAACTCCGGGGTTCATTACCTGAACCCCTTTTGTGGTTTTAAACAAAAAGGATAAAATGAAAACCAGAATTCTATCTTTTGCTATGGGGTTGATTTTATTTTCAAACTTGTCAAATGCTCAGATGTTCGATAAGATAGGGAAAGATTTTAATGATTTCCTAAAAGTTGGAGGAGGTTATTTTACTGCACCACTTAATTTTGAATCCAGCGACTGGAGAAATTTAGGCATTACTGCTGCAATGGTTAGCGGTGGTTTTTTTCTGGATAATACAGCACGTAGCTATTCTCAACAGAGCCATTCAAATTTTAAGAATGATCTTTTTGATATTGACCAATACTATACAACTAAATATGTGGTGGCAGCTACAGCAGGAATTTATGCTTTTGGATTGTTTGCGGGTAATGATAAAGTAAGAAATATTGGTGTGCAGCTTGGAGAATCAGTCATATATGCCGGAGCAGTAACTGTTACACTTAAAAGCCTCATAGGAAGAAGCCGGCCTTACAATAACAAGGGACATACCAGCTTTAAACCTTTTAATCTTAATAATGATAATCTTTCTTTTCCATCCGGTCATGCAACACTTGCCTTTGCTTTCTCAACAGTAATGGCTCACCAGGTAGATAATATTTTCTGGAAAACTGGTTGGTTCACAGCTGCTGGCCTGGTTTGTTATGCACGAATGTATCATGATCAGCATTGGATCTCAGATGTAATTATGGGTGGCGCTATTGGATATTTTACAGGAAGATTTGTAGTAAATCACTCAACAAATAATCCGGAAGAAAAGGAAGCAAGCAAAAACACAAGTAAACCATTTTATTCAGCAGGAATTAATTTCAGAGAGAACCAGCCGGTTTATACATTTAATTTCGGTTACCAGTTTTAAACTAATTGTAGAGACGGGACATACCCTGTCTCTACTTAATAATTATATGATTAATAACCTAAAACAAAATATTTTAAACAGCGATTTCATAAAAGAGATATCAGATTCGTTAAAAGCTAATGATAAACTATTTATCTCACCTCTTTTCGGTTCTTCTAAGGTATTTGTGGCGAAAGAGTTAATTGCCGATGAAAATCAATTAATTTTCTTATTTCCGGATGTTCAATCTGCTTCTGAATTTTCTGTTGAATTGAGTGAACTCGATCTGGAAAAGTTTTTGATTAACATTACTGAATTTAAATCTGAAATTTTGCAGGAAAAAATAACCGACATTTCAAATCGTGAGAAGTTCATTCTTGTATCTACCTATGAATTGCTGAATCATAAATTTCCCTCAAAAGAGAAGATTGAGGAAACAACGACGAAAATTGAGATAGGCGGCAATTTATCATATAATGATTTGATCGAATATTTCAATCTACTTAAATATCAGAAGGATAAATTTGTTGAAGCACCCGGAGATTTTTCAGTCCGAGGATCAATAATTGATTTTTGGTCGTACAGTGAAAAAAATCCTGTAAGACTCGAATTCGATGGTGATTTTTTGGAATCCATTCGTTACTTCGAACCGGAAAGCCAGAGATCTATTGAGAATATTAAAAGTGTTACTCTGGCAGGAGCCTTAACTGCGAACAACAATAACATAATAGATGATAATAATGAATTCACCGATATTTTCAGCTATTTGAAAGACCCCCTCATCTTTGTCTCCTCCTTTGAGATTGAAAACATTAAAAACGAAAAAATAAATTCTTTTAATAATATACAGGAAGAACCGCAGCAGGAAACCGTTGCAGAAGAAGAATCAGATGATGAGGATTTTCCCGAAGTAAATGAAGAAAAGCCGAAAACTGAAGACTCAAATCAGGGGAAGCCGGATATTCAGGAATTATTTACGAAGGAAAATGTTAAATGGATAATTGAAGATGAATTATCTTCTAATAATGAAAGAATCGATTTGGGATTGAGTGAAGCTCCGACAATAAACGGGAATTATGAAATTCTATTTAACGTACTTAAGCAATTTTCTCATGAAAATTTTGATATTGTAATTACTTCAGAAAACGAATTGCAATCATCACGACTCAGGGATCTGCTTTCCGAGTTTAAAGAAGAACTCGCACATCTTTTGGAAACAGGTAATGTTAAAATTGAAACACTCGCAATTAAAAAAGGATTTCTGCACAGGAAAGGAAAAATATTAATTCTTACCGATTACCAGATATTCAACAAACCTTACAGAACAAAAACTCCGACTTCAAAAAAAAATAAGAAATCAAAATCGAAAGCATTTGCTTCTATAAAAAAAGGAGACTTTGTTGTACACGAAGATTACGGGATAGGTAAATACACCGGGCTTGAAACAATTAGGATTGGTGATATTGACCAGGAGTCGATGAAAATACTTTTTGCCGAAGGCGGAGTTGTTTATGTTAACCTAAATTATCTTACGCTGGTAAAAAAATATTCTTCTAACAAAACAGATACAGCCGGGCTGGCGCCCACGCTTTCAACACTCGGAACAGGAGAGTGGGAAAGCACAAAACATAAAACAAAGAAAAAGATAAAAGAAGCTGCGCGTGAACTGATTGAACTTTATGCAAAAAGAAAAGCAACAAAAGGATATCAGTTTAATCCTGACACTGTCTGGCAGAAAGAACTAGAAGCTTCATTTTTTTATGAAGACACACCTGACCAGGAAAAAGTTACTGAAGAAGTAAAATCAGACATGGAAGCAGAAAACCCCATGGACAGATTGGTTTGTGGTGATGTTGGTTTTGGAAAAACAGAAATTGCAGTCCGTGCTGCTTTTAAAGCAGTGCAGGATGGAAAACAAACTGCAGTGCTCGTGCCTACAACAATTTTAGCTGAACAGCATTACAATACTTTTACGGACAGACTAACGCAATTTCCTGTTCGCGTTGCGGCGCTATCAAGATTTCAAACAAAAAAAGAGCAGACAGAAATTGTGAAAAACCTTGAAGTAGGACAGGTAGATGTTGTAATAGGAACGCACAGGATACTTTCTAAAGACATAAAATTTAAAGACTTAGGATTGTTGATAATTGATGAAGAACACAGGTTCGGTGTAACTGCAAAAGAAAAACTGCGTTCGTTAAAAGTTAATGTAGATACGCTCACACTTACAGCTACACCAATTCCCAGGACATTAAATTTATCTTTACTCGGCGCACGTGATCTTTCAATAATTGCAACACCGCCGCCAAACAGGCAGGCGATCTATACACGGGTTTCAGTTTTTGATGTTTTTAAAATAAAAGAATGGATAGCCAACGAATTAAAGAGGAGCGGACAGGTTTATTTTGTTCATGATCGGGTGCAGTCAATCGATAAGCTCTCTGGATATCTTCATAAATATATGCCTGATGTAAAAATTGCCGTTGCTCATGGTCAAATGAAGCCTTCACAGCTCGAAAATGTAATTCACGGGTTTTTAAATAAGAAATATGATGTGCTGCTTTCCACCAAAATAATTGAATCGGGAATTGATATCCCAAATGTTAATACCATAATTGTAAATCGGGCTGATCGATTTGGACTTGCAGAACTTCACCAGCTTCGCGGAAGAGTCGGTAGATCAAACAGGCAGGCATATGCATATTTCATTGTTCCCTCTCTCAGCGGTATTAATAAAAAAGCCTTGCGACGTTTACAGGCAATCGAGGAACATACAGATGTCGGTTCGGGGTTTAATATATCTATGCGCGATCTTGAAATACGCGGCGCCGGAAATCTGCTGGGAAAAGAACAAAGCGGGTTTATTAACGATGTCGGTTTCGATCTTTATATAAAATTAATAAACCAGGCTGTTGAAGAACTCAAATACCAGGAATTCAAAGAGGTATTTAAAAATCTTCCAAAGCAGGAAGAAAGAACCGAACCGAAGATCGATACATTTTTCGAGATCGGCATTCCGCAGGAATACATGCCCGAACAGATGGACAGGCTGAATTTTTACACGGCGCTTTATTCGGTTAAAACTCTGCAGGAAATTGATGAACTCCGCGAAGAGATGAAAGACAGGTTCGGTCCTGTACCAACTCTTGTAAACAGGTTAATTTCTTCAGCAACTTTGAGATTCTATGCATCTTATGCTTTGTTCGAAAGAATTATCATTCATAGAAAAAATATTTCCATCATTCTTCCACGCGGTGAAAAAGAAAATTACTATAAGGTAAAATTTGTAGAATTAATGAGGTTTATTCTGGATGAGTATAAAGACAAAATAAAATTTAATCAGAATAAGAGTGTGATGAAGCTTATTATGATAAATAATTTTAAATCACCCGAAAAAACTCTTGAGTTTCTTATCAATTTAAGTAAGGAAGTAATGGAATTATTCGGTGCGGAAATTAAAGTTGAATAAGCAGCTAGAAACGGGATTTAATTTTTATTAACTCTTTTTCGCTGTTTTTTCTTTTTTCAGCTTCCTCTGTTTTTGTGTTCTTGGACGACGTTTACCAGTTGTCCCTCTCCAGATTTTTCCCCTCTTTGCTTTTCCTGTCCCCTTTTCCCATAAATGTTCTTCTGTACAATAATTAACAAAAGATGTACAATAAAAATATTGCCTTTTAAAATTTTGTTCAAGAAAAGATTGTATAAATATTATAAGTTAACCTGTTGCGGCTTTAAAGAAGGACAAAAGTAGTGGATTAGGACTATCATTTGAGGAATGTAATTGAGGCTGAAATAAACTTCCGACGAAGAATTGCATATTTTTAATTTCACATCCCCTTACTTCTCCGTCTTTATTTTCCACAACAACATTACAACCGCCGTCATTTATTATGTCTTTGTAATCCAGGTTCAATCCGAAGCTGCAGTGATAACTACCTGTAAATTTTTCTTTTCCCATTGCTCTGTAAGTAATCGAGTTTTTATCAACAATTGTTAGTTCTTCGCTTTGTCCAACCAACGAGCAGGGCAGAGATTTAATAATATGTTCAGTTGCTTCGGGAGAGATTTCTTCGTGAGCAACTTCTTTTTTTCCTAATACATTCCAGGCGTACTCCAATATTAAATGCTGGAAGCCCCCGCATATGGCTAAGAGTGGAACATCATTTTCCCGTGCGTGCTTAATTATATTAATTACGCCCTGCATATTTGAGTAAGGGCTTCCGGATGCAATCCAGAATCTGTTAAAGTTTTCAAATATTTCAGTAGGGTCATGTTGTAAAGTGGAAGTATGTATCCACTTATAGGATATTGTTTCAGGGATGATGTTTTCAGCATGATCAAATGAATCATTTATTGCTGTATGAGTATAATACGCACTATTAAAATCTCCTATAACTGCAACTTTTATCATCAGGTTAATTCTCTGATTTGAGGTGTAAATTAGAATAAAAGCTAATATCCGGTTTATTGAATGTCAACAGATAAAAACAATGTAAGTTATTTTCTTTTAAGTGGTTAACCCCATAAATCACTGTACCTCACCAGTTATAACAAATTTATGCACAACGCAACCTTTTTTTTATATTTTAAGTCCAATAAGAAACCGGTTCGGGGTATAAATCACAAAAAAAGAGGTGGGATATGAAAAAATATTTTTCTTCTATCATGATTCTCATTTTGTTTTCCTTTTTATCAACTTCAGTTTTTGCAGATTCAAAAACCAAAACGTATGACATCAAAGATTTTAACGGTGTTTCAGTTGGAAGCGGCATGC
>Ga0315540_10000729_pt1 | contig 18758 bp, 12 predicted proteins | sample SalMarSW160110MG_FD_203677 | JGI IMG/M metagenome (GOLD analysis project Ga0315540, IMG submission 203677) | Salt marsh sediment microbial communities from the Plum Island Ecosystem LTER, Massachusetts, United States - Salt Marsh Sediment SW1601-10 ...
AGACCTTGGGCTCGTCGGCCGACACACGACGCTCGCCGCGCGCCACGGCCATGGTCCGCGCCTTCATCTCTTCATAGCTCGCGATGCCAACCTTCAAGGTGGTCATTGGATCACTCCTCTCTCGCGCAGCACCGCCTCCACAGCCTCTGTTGTTTCCAACATTAATCCGCGAATCACCGGCAATTTTGGCTCTGATTCTCCCACCGGTGAAAATGCGCTGGCGGCCAGCGTCACCTGGCAGGCGCAGCCCGTGGGATCTGCCCTCGCGGGCATCGACCGCGAGCTTTCGGAAATGCGGGACGAGGTGCAAGACGAACGGGTGCACGTTTTGGACGGTCAGAACGTCTCCACCCAGCCCGAGCAGAAGCCCCAGCAGCGCCGGGCGGCGCGGGGCCTTGGCTTCGACGCGGAGCTTTGACAGTGGCACCCAACCGCTTCGGCGGTTCGGTGTGGCGACCTGCAAACGGCGCGGTATTCGGCCCAGACTGATGGAGCGACTAGGGCGTATGGCTCGCAAGGGTGAGCCGTGCTGGGAGCGCAGCGCAAGGCTCAGTGAGGCCGGTCGCGATCGGCCCGCATGGACCCCAGGTGGGCGGAGACGCAGGCGATCCAATGGGTGGACAGCTTCTGTACGGTGAGGCCTTCGTGCTTGCGTGTGAGTGAGAGAAATGCCGGATTCCTCACGACGCTGCGCGTCAGGGGTTGAAATGCTGCGCACTTCAAAAGGGAATGGCTTGGTTGACAAGAGCTGGTATGCGTGGCGTGGCGGTGTGGTTGGGCGAGGGCAGTGCCGTATTGCTGTGCGGAGTGTCGAGGAAAAAAAGACGCCACAGCCGCTGTCGGCCAAGGAGGGTGAACACGCAGACCGAGTCGGGACAGGCTTGTTGCTCGTTGAGCACAATAACAGACATCAAGACGACGCGATGACGATAGACCCTGCGACGCAAGAAGAAATCGCTCGTCTTGACCAAGCGGTCGACGATTTCGCCTCGGAGATGAAAGCGCGTCTGCGCGAACAGGCCAGGAAAGGCTATCGCGGCTGGGACGATCCGGAGAATTACCAGCGGATCGTCGAGATGATGGTCAAGCACGCGGCGGTTGCCGCAGGGGAAGAGGTCGATGTCGCCAATCTGGCGATGATCTTGTGGAGCTTGCGTCGGCGAAGAGGCGGGGATTTGGGGTGAGAGCTGCCGAGGGCACTTCGCACAAGCACCTGCGCGAGAGGACCCCGCTTCAGCGGGGTCTCTCGTTTGTTGGCAAGAACCCGGTAGTCGTACGGATGATTGCCAAACCCCGGCTCCTGTCAGTGCTATTGGCGTTTGCCGAGGATGTGGTCGAAGTTAGGAAACAGCGGGCGAGCAGGCCGTTCGGCATCTGCCGGAAGAAATCGCGAGTGGAGTAGTGCCTCGCCATGGTGCCCTCCTTTCGCAGGCCGTTGTCCAGTCCTTGGGGGTATAGGTGGCTTCACTGTACATTGCAGTACATTCCCAACATCCCCCACCCGACGAGGGCCGACATGGCGACCGCCAAGACCGCCACCTTGACCTTCCGCATCGAACCTGGCTTGAAAGAAGCGCTGCGTGCGGCGGCTGCCCGCGAGCACCGCAGCATCGCCAACATGGTCGAGGTGCTGATCCGCGATTACTGCGATCGAACCGGCATCAGGGTTCGGGAGCTTCACGAAGGGCCTTCTGAGGTTGAGGACAACGAAGGACCCATGAAATGAGCCTCTGGGCTGAGCTGCAGCCAGGCCAGATCCTCACTGGCCCGCTCTTCAGCGAGCCCATGCGCGTCGAGACCGTTCAACCGAACGGTCCAGAGAGCTGGACTGTGGGGCTCGTTGGCCTCCAGTCGGAGCGCTTCCGCAGGGTTACGCTGACCCCCGCCGATCTCGAGCGCCTCACACTCCTGCGCGCGGAGAGCTCCTTCGATGGCGACGGCCGTCTCCTGCGACTTGGCCTGCAGGCCTACGCGCTCAGCATCGCCTACGAGTTCGACCCGTACTTCGGCCTCTCGGTCTCCCGCGTCGATCCGCTCCCGCATCAGCTCGAGGCGGTCTACGACTATCTGCTGAAGCTGGCCCGTGTCCGCTTTCTCCTCGCCGACGATGCGGGCGCAGGCAAGACGATCATGTCAGGCATCCTGATCCGCGAGCTTGAGCTCCGCGGTCTCGCCGAACGCATCCTGATCGTCTGCCCGGCCAACCTCGCCTTTCAGTGGCAGCGCGAGCTGAAGGAGAAGTTCGACGCCAAGTTCCTGGTGATGAAGGGCCAGGACATTCGCGAGCAGTTCGGCGTCAACCAGTGGATGGAGAGGAACCGCGTCATCACGTCGCTCGACCTCGCCAAGCGCGGCGAAATCCTGCCGAGTCTGCGCCAGGTCCATTGGGACCTCGTGATCGTCGACGAGGCGCACCGCATGTCCGCCTCGGATGAGTCGCACAAGAGCCTGCGCTACAAGCTGGGCGAGCTGCTGCGCGACAGCTCGGATCACGTCCTGCTGCTCACGGCGACACCCCACAAGGGCGACCCGCAGAACTTCAGCCTGTTCCTGCAGCTCCTCGATGCGGATGCCTACGCGGACGTGAAGTCGATCCGCGAGGCGATGAACCGACGCCGGGCGCCGTTCTATCTTCGCCGCACAAAGGAGGCGATGGTCTACTTTCCCGAGCGGCGTCCGGACGGAGCCTGGGCTGCGCAGCCGATCTTCACACGGCGCGTCCCACACACCGTCGATTTTCAGATCGACGGCGCCGAGCTCGAGCTCTACCGCAGCGTCACCCGTTTCGTGAAGCGCGAGAGCGCCCGCGCCGCGGCCGCGGGCGAGGATCCGCGGGCCCGCGCGATCGGCTTCCTCATGTCGCTGTACCAGCGGCGCCTCGCGTCAAGCACCTTCGCGATGCGCCGCTCGCTGGAGAACCGCGCGCGCCGACTCGAAGAGGGTCTCAAGCGCGCCCAGGATCTCGTGCGTCAGGTGCCCCCCGACCTCCCCGATCCCGAGGAGCTCGAGGAGATGGAGGAGGGCGAGCGCGAGCGGCTCGAGCAGATGCTGGAGGCGGTCACGCTCACGGCCAACGCGGATCAGGTGCGGCATGAGGTGCAGGAGCTGCGCCGTCTCGCCGCGGACGCGCAGGCGGTCGAGGACTCCGGCGCGGAGGCGAAGCTCTCCGACCTCGAGGCGCTGCTCCAGAAGGAGGGCTTCTTCGACCACCCCGAGCAGCGCCTGCTCCTCTTCACCGAGTTCAAGGACACGCTCGACTACCTGGTAGATCGCCTCAAGCGCTGGGGCTTTCGCGTCGGATTCATCCACGGTGGCATGAAGTCCGGGTCGCGCGACGATCCAGGCACGCGCCTGCATGCCGAGCAGCAGTTCAAGGAAGGCGCGATCCAGGTGTTGGTTGCGACCGAGGCCGCCGGAGAGGGAATCAACCTGCAGGTCTGCAACATCCTCTTCAACTACGACATCCCCTGGAATCCGAACCGGCTCGAGCAGCGCATGGGCCGCATCCACCGTTACGGCCAGCGCAAGGACTGTCTGATCTTCAACTTCGTCGCGACCAACACCATCGAAGGTAAGGTGCTGCAGCGCCTGCTCGAGAAGCTCCAGGAGATCCGCGACGCGCTCGACGACGACGCCGTGTTCAACGTGGTCGGCGAGGTATTGCCTGCCGCCCATGTCGAGCGGGTGCTGCGCGACTACTACGCGGGCCGGCTCGGCGACGCCGATCTCGAAGACCGCCTGCTGCGCCACGTGGACGAGCAGCAGTTTCGCGCGATCTGCCAGAACGCGCTGGAGGGCCTGGCGAGCAAGAAGCTCAATCTCGAGATGCTGATCGAGCGGCGGGCGCGCGCGCAGGAGCGGCGCGTCGTGCCGGAGACCATCGCCCGCTTCCTGCGCGAGGCGGCCGAGCTCGTGCCGTGGACGCTCAAGCCTGTGCCGAGCGTTGCCCACGCCTTCGAGCCGGCCCGCACGCCGCCGGTGCTGCGCCACTACGAGAAGGACTCAGACTGGAAGCTGCCCGCCCTCGCCGACCGCTACCCGCGGTGCTCCACCGACCGCGACACGGCCGAGACCGAGAAGCTCGAATGGGTGACCCCCGGCCATCCGCTCTTCGAGGCCATGCGCCGCCACACGCACGCACGCGCGACGCCCGACCTCGGCAAGGGCGCCACCTTCCACTCCCTCCAGCACGAGGCGCCGGCGCGCATCGACTTCTATCGGGCGCGCATCGTGGACGGGCTCGGCCACGTCGTGCACGAGCGCCTGTTCGCCGTCGAGATCGACGGGCACGGCGAGCCGCGGCTCCAGGAGCCGGGGCTGCTGGGGAACTTCGCCCCCGCCGCGGCGCCCGCCGAGCTGCCGCCGGTCGCGCAGCTCCCCGAGGCCACCGCCTGGCTGCACGCGCACGCGCTCGCCCCGTTCCTCGCCGAGGCGCGTGCCGACCGGCTGAGCGAGGTCGAGCGCATCGGGGCGCACGTCGAGCTCTCGCTCACCGAGCTGCTGCAGCGCGCCGACGAGGAGATCGGGAAGGCCGCATCCGATGTCGAGCAGAAGCTCCCCGGCGCCGAGGGTCGCCTCGCCATGGCCGAGACGCGCCACTCGGAGCTGCTCGCGCGTCGCGAACGACGCCGCATCGATCTCGAGCGGCAGCGTGCGCTCACGCTGCAGGCGGTCGAGCGGCTGACGAGCGTGCTCCTGCTGCCGCATCCCGAGCGCGAGGCGCCCGAGGTGCGCCGGCTCAAGCCCAACTTCGAAACCGAGGCGGTCGCGATGCGCGTGGTCATGGAGCACGAGCAGGCGCAAGGGCGCCAGGTCTACGACGTCTCCGAGAAGAACCTGGGCTATGACGTGACCAGCCTCGACCTCGCGTCGGGTGAGCTACGGCTGATCGAGGTGAAGGGCCTCGGCGCAGCCACGGGAACGGTGCTGCTGACGCCTAACGAGCGCCGCGTTGCCGAGGACCGGCGCGACTGCTTCTGGCTCTACGTCGTCACGCGCTGCGACACGACACCGCTGCTGCAGGAGCCGATCCGCGACCCGGCGCGCCTCGACTGGACCGAAGTAGCCAAGGTCGCTCACTACTACCTGTCGGTGGACGCGATGACGAAGCCGATGCAGGTCCGCGAGGGCTCGCCGCCTTACGGAGACAAGGCATGAAGATTCGGAAGATCACGCTGAAGAACTGGAAGAACTTCGCCCAGGCGGAGGCGGAGATCCGTAACCGGCTGTTTCTCGTCGGACCCAACGCGTCGGGCAAGTCGAACTTTCTCGACGCGTTCCGATTCCTGCGGGACTTGGCCTCGACCGGAGGCGGTTTTCAGGAAGCCATCGGCCGGCGCGGTGGCGTGACCGCCATTCGCTGCCTGGCTGCGCGGCGATACCCGGACGTGACCATCAGCGTCTTCACTGAGGGCGACGCGGAGCAGTGGGAGTACGAGCTGTCGTTCAACCAGGACAATCAGCGCCGCCCGATCTTGCGCGGGGAACGCGTGCATCGGGGCACCGACACCCTGCTCGAGCGGCCGACGCAGGAGGACAAAGCCGACCCGACGCGGCTCACGCAGACCTACCTCGAACAGGTGAACGTGAACCAGCCCTTCCGCGAGCTGGCTTCCTTCTTTGCCAGCATTCGCTACCTGCACATCGTGCCGCAATTGGTGCGTGAGCCGGATCGCTCGGTCGGGCGCGCAAACGATCCATTCGGCGGCGACTTCCTCGAGCAGGTGGCCAAGACGCCGGAACGGACGCAGAAGGCGCGGCTCCGACGCATTCAGGAGGCGCTGCGTGTCGCCGTTCCCCAGCTCCAGGAGATCGAGCTTTCTCGTGACACGCGTGGCACGCCGCACCTGCGCGGCAAGTATCAGCACTGGCGCCCGCAAGGCGCATGGCAGACGGAGGACCAGTTCTCCGATGGCACGCTGCGCCTGCTGGGGCTGCTTTGGGTGGCCCTCGAGCGAGAAGGCCCGTTGCTCCTCGAGGAGCCGGAGCTGTCGCTCCATCCGGAAATCGTGCGCGTGCTCCCGCAGTTGCTGGCGCGGCTGCAACGCCGGACCGGACGGCAGATCTTCTTGAGCACGCACTCGCCTGACCTGCTGCGGGATGAGGGCATCGGACTCGACGAAGTCCTGCTGCTTCGCCCGGGCGCCGAAGGCACCGAGGTAATGCCAGCCAGCTCGCAGCAGGATATCCCAGAGCTCTTGCAAGGCGGGCTCTCCATCGCCGACATCGTGATTCCACGTACGCGGCCGCAGCAGGCGAGCCAACTCTCCTTGTTCGGTGACGCATAGGGGTGGCCATGCCTGCGATCATCTCGGCAGCCGTCGAAGGCGTGACAGACGAGGCGGTTGTCCGCCGACTGATCGTGCACGTGGGCGCAGAGCCCGGTCCCGTGTACGGCAAGAGCGGCAAACCGCATCTGAAGGAGCGCATCCAGGGCTACAACAACGCCGCTCGGCACGCCCCATGGCTGGTGCTCGTGGACCTCGATCAGGACGCGGATTGCGCGCCGCCGCTGCGCGCGGCCTGGATTCCAGCGCCAGCCCCGCAGCTCTGCTTCCGCGTCGCGGTTCGTTCTGTGGAGGCCTGGATCATGGCGGACGCCGACGCGATTGCAGGCTTCCTCGGAATCGCACGTGCCAAGGTGCCCAGCGACCCGGACCGGGTGTCTGAGCCGAAACAGGCACTGGTGAATCTCGCCCGCGCGTCACGCCGGAAGGCGACCCGCGAGGACATGGTGCCGCGCGAGGGGAGCGGCCGCGCCGTCGGTCCCGCGTATGCGTCGCGGATGATCGAGCTCGTCTCGACTCACTGGCGCCCGGCTATTGCCAGCCAGCGGTCCGACAGCCTGCGCCGCGCCATCGGCTGCCTCCAGCGTTTGGCGGGAGCTCCATGATTCCCAAAGACTGTAAACGTCTCGCCGAGGTGGACTTCCCGATCGCGGCCGTCTCGACGCACGCACAAGCAGAGCGGTCTATCGCAGCGGGACATCCTTCGTCGCTGCACGTCTGGTGGGCGAGGCGGCCGCTGGCTTCCTCCCGGGCAATGCATCTTGCGTTGCTGCTGCCGGATCCCGCAGATCCGCATTGCCCCGAGTCCTTCAACGCGAAGGCAAGGCAGGTGCTGGCGTCGCTCCAGGGGCGTACGGGCGACTCGCGGCTGGAGTTGCGTCACGCACTATTCCGCTTCATCGCGGACTTCGCGAATTGGGAGCTGGCGAGTAATCGACACTTCTTGGACGTGGCCCGCGCTCTTGTCGAAACCGCCCACGGCGAGGCGCCGGTGGTTGTTGATCCGTTTGGCGGCGGCGGGGCGATCCCCCTGGAGGGGCTGCGTCTCGGATGCAATGTGTTCGCCAGCGATCTCAACCCCGTAGCAGCATTCATCATGAAAGTGATGCTGGAGGACATCCCGCGATGTACTCCAGACTTTTTCGACCGGGTGGAAGCGGCCGGCAGAGCAGTAAGATCAGCCGCTCAGGCAAGGCTGAACTCGTTCTACCCTGTGGTGGCTGCGGACCGGGAACACGGAAAGGTCATCGCCTATCTCTGGGCGCGAACTGTTCGTTGCGAGGCACCCAGGTGCGGGGCCGAGATTCCCATCTATCGCTCCCAGTGGCTCTCCCGGCGTGGCGTCTCTCGAGCGCGTTTCTTCAAAGAGACCACCGGAGGTGGGTGCGTTGCGATGCTGGTGGAGCAGGCGCCCCGCGGTGGACCTGTTGCTCTTCGCATTGCCGAGGGACTCGGAAGCGAAACGGCCGCACCGGGCTTCCTGCGCCTTCAGGGCACCAAGGCTCCAGGCAACAACGCGAACGTCATCTGCCCATGCTGCGGAACGCTCCTCTCCGGAGGCAGCAAGAACCCGCGAGTGCAGGCACAGCTCTCCGAACAGGGAGGGGGTGCCGACGTGATCTTCGATTTCGCGGGAACCCGAGCGGGTGGCGCGCAGCTTCTCGCGGTCGTTACACAGGGCGCCGGAAACGAGGGGCGGTCTTTCCGATCTCCTACTGCGGATGACTACGCAGCGGTGGCGGCGGCGCAGAAAGCGTTGCGGCAGCTGGAGGCCGCCGCCGTCCGCGATGGGGGCTTGTCGCCGGTTCCCGATGAGCGGCTGCCGCCCATCGGCACCCTGGGTTTCCGCGTCCAGAGGTACGGCATTCTTCGATGGGGACAGCTCTTCACAGCTCGTCAGAAGCTGGCTCTCGTTACGCTATGCCAAGCGATCGACGAGGTGGTATCTGCGAACTCCTCGGTTCGCGAGATACTCGCACTCGCGTTGAGCCGGATGACCAACATCAGCAACTCGCTCTGTTGGTGGCGTAGTACTGAGAACAAGTCGACAGCCCTCTTCTCGCGCCAGGCGATCCCGTTCGTCTGGGACTTTGTCGAGACGCCCGTGTTCAGCGAGCAGGCGGGTGACTATCAGGTCACGCTCGCTAACATGCTTCGCGTCTTGCGCGCACTTCCGCGGACGCCAAATCCAGGTCAGGTTCAGGTAGCCGACGCGTGCGTTTCTCCTCTGGCGGACGAGACGGCACACGTCTGGTTCACCGATCCACCCTACTACGACGCGGTCCCCTACGCTGACCTCTCGGACTTCTTCTTCGTATGGCTAAAGCGAGCCTTTCCCGGGCACCCCATGCTTCGGGACCCATTCGACCCGCAGAACCCGCTGACGCCTAAGATGCAGGAGGCCGTCCAAGACAAGACGAAGGTCATCAACGGGACGCCCAAGGACAAGGCGTTTTTCGAAGCCGTGATGGGTCGTGCATTCGGTCAGGGCCGCCGAGTACTTCGCGAGGATGGCGTGGGGTGCGTTGTCTTCGCCCACAAGACGACTGAGGGCTGGGAAGCTCTACTCACGGGCATGATACGAGGCCAGTGGGTGATCACCGGCTCTTGGCCGATCGCAACCGAGCGGAGTGCGCGACTGCGCGCCCGTGACTCGGCTGCCCTCGCGACCAGCGTACACCTTGTCTGCCGTCCGCGCGCCGACGATGCGCCTGTCGGCGACTGGGGCGATCTGCTGCGTGAGCTGCCGACCCGCGTCGCCGACTGGATGGAGCGTCTGCAGCGCGAAGGCGTCCGCGGCGCAGACCTCGTCTTCGCCTGCATCGGCCCGGCGCTTGAGATCTTCAGTCGCTACACGAAGGTCGAGACCGCCGAGGGGCGCGAGGTCAAGCTCGACGAGTACCTGGCCAAGGTCTGGGAGGTGGTCGGCAGAGCTGCGCTCGCTCAGGTGCTGGGCACCGCCGAGGCCAAGGCCCGCAACGGCGCGGCGGGAGCCGTGGAGGAGGACGCGCGGCTCACGGCACTCTTCCTCTGGACGGTCCAGGCCACTCACGGCGAGGGTGCCGAGGATGCGAGCGGCGACGATGAAGACGAAGACGCCGCGGACGACGACGAGAATGAGGAAGGCGGCTCGCGCGGCAAAGCCAAGGGCTTCACGCTTGTCTTCGACGTGGTGCGCCGGTTCGCGCAGCCGCTCGGCATCGAGCTGCCGAAGTGGGAAGGCCGCGTGATCGGGACCAAGAAGGGCGTCGTGCGGCTCCTGCCCGTGGCGGAGCGGGCGAAACAGCTCTTCGGCGATGACGGCGCCGGCGCCGGCGCCGTAGCCACCCGCCTCGAGGAGGCGCCCGCGCTCGGGACCAATCCGCTCCAGGGCATACTCTTCCCCGAACTGGAGTCCACGCCCAATGTCCGCGGTGGGCGGGGCCGCGGCAAGCGCGCTGCCATCGACGTCTCGGACGAGAGCCTGGCCACAGCCCGCGAGGCGACGACGCTCGACCGCGTCCACGCCGCGATGTTGCTCCAGGCGAGCGGCCGCACCAACGCGCTGCGCGCACTGCTCAAGGCCGAGCAAGATCGCGGCCCCGACTTTCTGCGCCTCGCCAACGCGCTCTCGGCGCTCTACCCGAAGGGCAGCGAGGAGAAGCGCCTCGTCGACGCCATGCTTCTGGCGGTGCCGAGGTGAACAGGTGCTCTACTTCACCTATGGATCGAACATGAATTGGACCCAGATGAAGACGCGCTGCCCATCGGCCCGATTCGTCGGAGTAGCCAAGCTCACAGATCACCGGCTCGCCTTCAGCCGCAGGTCGGTCAATCGTGGTTGTGGCGTGGCCGATGCGGTGCGCGATGCGGCAAGGAGTGTCTGGGGTGCCGTGTTCCAGATCTCGGAGCTCGATGTCGGAGTGCTCGACAAGTCCGAGGGATACCGGTCAGGACGTGAGAGGAACTCGTACTGGCGCCGCGCGTGCCTGGTGTTCCTCGACGGCGACGAGGGTCGACCCGTCACCGCGGAAACATACTTCGCCGATCCCGAGCCCAATCCACCGCCGCCGAATCAACACTACAAGGACATCATCCTCTCAGGGGCCAGGCACTGGCACCTGCCCGACGACTACATTGCCGAGCTGGAGGCCATCGAGGTGAACGGATGACCCCGACAGATCCGGCCATCTGGCAGATCTCCGCGGGACCAGGTTCGCGCTCGTATGCCGACGTCTTTCGCAAGCACGGTGTCGCGCTGATCGGCCCGGGCGACGCTGGCCCCTGGACGCCCGAGCGCAGCGACGAGGCGTTCGAGGGGAGCTTCGTACGGCGCTTCGCGAGCGAGATCGCAGCGGGCGACGTGGTGCTGTTGCGAACCGCCCTCGCCCGGATCGCCGCCGTGGGGGTCGTGGCTGGCGGCTACGAGCACATCAACGCCTTCGACGACGTGAACGGCTGGGACCTGCAGCACACGCGCCGCGTGCGCTGGGGGCGCCTGTCTGCCGAGCATGAGTTCCAGAGCCCGGTGTTCGGCGCCAACCCACCGCGCTGCTCGAGCGTGTGGAACGAGGAGGTGGTGGACTTTGCGACGCGCTTCCTGAACTCGCCGCCCACCCACTGGCAGAGCGCGCCGTTGCCGGCGCTGCCAACCGAGGAGCCGCCGCTCGCGAACGTGCCCGATGCGATTGCCGGGCTCGTGGCCCAGGCCGCTGACCTGCTGCCGCTGATGCAGGACGTTCAGCGCTTCGGCGAGCTGCCGAGCGAGGACGAGCTGATCGTGCACTTCGTGGTCCCGCTCTTGCGTGCGCTCGGGTGGCCGCCGGAGCGCATCGCGGTCAAGTGGCGCTATGTCGATGTCGCGGTGTTCCGCTCGCTTCCGCGCACGCCCGGGACCTGCCGGTTCGTGATTGAAGCGAAGCGCCTAGGCGCGGGCGTCGAAGGCGCGCTCGAGCAGGCGCAGGGCTACGCGACGGCGCTCGGTGTCGCGTGCGATGCCATCGTCGCCGACGGCATCCGCTACCGCATGTACGACGGCGCGCACGGGTTCGCGCCGCTGGCCTACACGAACCTCGCGCGCCTGAAACAACCCGCGGCCGACCTGTTCGCCCGTATGCAAAGACCCTAGGAGATGCCGATGGAGCCCTGGTACAAGGTCGCCACGCCGCGCGCGGAGGTCCGGGAGGGACGCTCCTTCAATCCCGACGAGTTCGCCATCGCCCTGGAGCAGGTGGTGGCCGGCACGGCGCCCGAGGACTACCGCGAGCCCGACCAGTTCTTCGCGCGCACCTGTTTCACCCGGGCACTGCGCGAGCACGCCGGCATGGTGCTGCGGCGGCTCTCCGGGCGCACCGACAACACCGCGCCAGTGCTGACGCTGATCACCCAGTTCGGCGGCGGCAAGACGCACACGCTGACAACGCTCTACCACCTGGCGAGCAACGGCGAGGCCGTCGCCGGCATGAACGGCGTGGCGGATCTCGTGCGCGCGGCCGGCATTGCAGCCGTGCCGAAGGCCAAGGTCGCCGTGTTCGTGGGCAACGCGTGGGACCCGCAGGCGGGGCGCGAGACCCCGTGGATCGACGTCGCCCGCGAGCTGGCGGGCGACGCGGGCGTCGAGGCACTCGGCTCCGCAGCCAAGACGACGCCACCGGGGACGGAGGCGATCGCCCGCGTGTTCCAGGCGGCGGGCGCGCCGGTGCTGCTGCTCTTCGACGAGGTGCTGAACTACCTGAGCCGCCACCGTGCAGGCGCGGAGTCCTTCCACGCCTTCATCCAGAACCTGACCGTGGCAACGACCGGCTCCACGCACGGTGCCTGCGTGATCTCGCTGCCGCGCAGCCAGGTCGAGATGACCGAGTGGGACCAGGAGTGGCAGGACAAGATCGCCAAGGTCGTGCGGCGCGTCGCCAAGGACCTGATCGCCAACGACGAGACCGAGATCAGCGAGGTCGTGCGCCGGCGCCTCTTCCAGGATCTCGGCAGCGAGAAGATTCGGCGCAACGTCGCCAAGGCGTTCGGCGACTGGTGCTTCGAGCGCCGCGCGCAGCTTCCGCCGGAATGGACCGCCGTGGACTCAGCAGCCACCGAGGCCAAGGCGCGCGAGCTCCTGCAGCGGCGCTTCGGGGCTTGTTATCCCTTCCATCCGGCGACGCTCTCGGTATTCCAGCGGAAGTGGCAGTCGCTGCCGCAGTACCAGCAGACGCGCGGCACGCTGGCGATGCTCGCGCAATGGATCTCGCTCGCCGCGCAGGATGCCTTCCGCAAGGCACGCACCGAGCCGCTCATCACGCTCGGGTCGGCGCCGCTCGGTGAGCCGGGGTTCCGCAGCGTCGTGCTCGGCCAGCTCGGCGAGTCGCGGCTGGTGGCAGCGATCGACACCGACATCGCTGGCCAGCAGGCGCACAGCCGGGCACTCGACGCCGACACCACGGGACCGCTGCGCGACATCCACCGGCGCGTCGGCACGGCGATCCTGTTTGAGTCCTCCGGCGGCCAGACGGACAAGGTGGCGCACCTGCCGGAGCTGCGGTTCGCGCTGGGTGAGCCTGAGCTCGACACGACATCGATCGACAACGCGGCCTTTGCGCTTGAGGACCGGTCCTATTTCGTGCGCAAAGTGGGTACAGACGGCTTCCGCATCGGCTACCAGCCGACCATGAAGAAGGTGGTGAGCGACCGGCGCGCCTCGCTCGACGACGAGACGGAGGTGAAGCCGGCGATCCGCAGGCTCGTCGCGGACGAGTTCCGGCGCGGCGCGAGCATTCCGGTGGTTCCGTTCCCGCGCGATGGCGCGGAGATTCCCGACACCCACAGGCTCACCCTCGTGGTTACGGACCCCGAGTCCGAATGGACGGCAGGCGGTGCCCTGCGGACTCAGATCGCGGACTGGACGAAGAATCGCGGCAAGTCACCGCGGCTGTACCCCGGAGCGCTGGTCTGGTGCCTCAAGAAGCCCGGGCGGGACCTGCATGACAAGGTCGAGGTGGCGCTCGCGTGGAAGCGCGTGGCACGCGAGGTGGCCGACGGCACGCTCGGCGGAGACTTCGATCGCAACGACCGTGCGGACCTGCAAGCGAAGGTGAAGGACGCTGACGAGGCCGCCAAGGACGAAGTGTGGGGCGACTTCCGCTACGCGGTCGTCGCCGACGGCCAGGAGCCCGATGGCCTCAAGGTCATCGACCTTGGTGCGGGACACTCGTCCAGCGGCGAGACTCTGTGCGGGCGCGTGCTCGCGGCGCTCAAGTCAGAAGCGTTGCTCAACGAGTCGGTCGGGGCGGGCTACATCGAGCGCAACTGGCCGCCGGCCTTGAAGGCCGATGGGGCCTGGCCGCTGGCAAGCCTGCGCCAGAGCTTCCTCAACGGGTCGCTCACGCGGCTCGTCGATCCCGACGCAATCCTGAAATCGAAGATCGTCGAGTTCGTGAGCCGGGGAGACTTCGGTCTCGCATCGGGTAGGAAGGCCGACGGAACGTTCGACCGTCTCTGGTTCAACGAGTCCGCGACCGGAGACGAGGTTGCGTTCGAGACGGGCGTGTTCCTGCTGAGGAAGGCGACTGCGGAAGCGCTCAGGGCCGGGGTGACGGCTGCGCCTTCACCGACGCCCGCGCCCGTCCCTCCGGTGGAACCGCCGTCCGAGCCCGGCCCGCAGCCGAGTCCGGGGCTGGCGCCGACAGTGGGCACGCGGACGCTGCGGCTCATTGGGGCAGTTCCTCCGGAAATCTGGAATCGTCTCGGAACAAAGATCCTGCCTAAGCTCCGGGCAGGAACTGATCTCCGCATCGACGTCGACTTCTCGGTCACCATGTCGGCTGATGCGGCGGCTGCCGTTGAGGGCGATCTGCGGCAGATTCTGCAAGAGTTGGGGCTCGGCGAATCGGTGAGGATCGAATGAGGGGAACATGGGGTTTTTGGCCCAAACCGCCGATTTTATGCACTAACGACGAACCCCTTCCGCTATCGTACGCGTACCACGGCGATTCAGGCACTTACGGGCTCGTAAAATGCGTTCCGCGCACCGCGAGACCTGGCCGCACGCTAACATGAGGCTGACTTTTGCAACCTCGGTGATGCGCCCGGAAGCAGTCAGCACCCAGCGGCAGACCGAAACCTAGCTGCCTAGAAAGATACAACCTGCGAAAATATCATAAGTTTCTCTGACGCCAGTGCCTCCGGAATGGCTCCGGCGACCAAGTCCTACTGCATATTTTGGGCGGTTTGGGCCAAAAACCCCAGCATCGGCGATGGACTCGCGCAGGCCTTCGACGAGGGCATGTTTGTCCTTGATCGGGAGCTCGGTTTGGCCGCCACGCTGGCGCGCGTAGATCGCGAGCGCCTTCTGGAGGTTTCGGAAGGTCCCGACGTAGTCGACGATAAGTCCGGCAGCTTTCCCTGGGGCGACCCGGTTCGCGCGGGCGATCGTCTGCATGAGGGTGTGGCTCTTCATCGGCTTGTCGAGGTAGATCGTCGAGCACGTCGGCACATCGAAGCCGGTGACGAGCTTACCCACGACGGGTTGTTTGGATTTTCAACAACAAGATTTTTATATCTTGTTTCCGGTGGGGAGCTGTCTTGACAGAGGGGTCAACCTCACATTCCATAGGGATGACACGGATTGACGGAGCGCGACCCTTGTTCTTTACTCATTTCGGCTGCGGAGGAAAGTGCCGCAAGGATCGTTCAGGTGCCAGGAAAGAGGAGGTTCGACCAATGCAAGGGGCGTCGCAGGATAGGGCCGCAGAGAGGATTTCGGACCTCACACGTACGCTAGACGTGGGGCGAAGCTGTGGATTTCATCGTGCTTTGGGGCGCCTGACTGCTTTGGAGCGATGTCTCGCTGATTGGCTTTACTGTTTCTGGCGGGAGATCATGGCGATTCTCGCAGCCTGCGCGTGCGTCCGTGCTCTGTGTTGGAACTTGGCGGTTTGCTTACCCGCCGCTGTTGCAGGCTTTGCTCTGTCGATCAGCTCCTTCGACGCTCAAGCCGCCGGCGGACCAAAGCGGGTCGTGGGCACCCTGGTGCTCAGGGTCTCCGACGCACAGGAACAGCGGCTCGACATCGATCTACCCGATCAGAAAGTGAGTTTGCGCAACGCCCAGGGCGCCGACGTCGCACACGTCAATACCGCACTCAACGGCGCGTTCGAGTTGATCGCCCCCTCGCCCGGCGTTTATCAGATCTGTTGGAACCTTGCGGGCGAGCAGGGGTGCGGCAAGCGGATCATCGTCGGGGATGCGACAGCGTCCGCCGGCGTTGTGCGCGCGTCATTCGGCAAACCGTTCGTCTACGGCGTCGCGCTCACCGGCGACGGTCGGCCCTGCTGGATGAATGACTCGTTCTTCGATGTGAACTTTTCGACCAAGGTCACCGGCGGCGGCGTCTCGGCGCTGGCCAACACGAAGGGGGAATATGCGCTGATCGGCGTATCGCCTGGCACGTTCCGCGTGACCGCGCGCTGCGAGACGACGACGGCCGGAGACACGGTGACGCTTGGAGCCGTCGCGCTGCGGACCGACATATCGCTTGGAAACCACGCCCCGCGCCTCACCGGCATCAGCGTCGACGACGGGGGCAAAGGCGTGACGCGCGCCGCGCCGAGCGCCATCGTCAAGCTCGTCTCCGGCGTGCACCCGGGTCCCAATCCCGTGGAGTTTGCCTGGCGCGCGACGTCGAACGCCGGAACGTTGACCGGCGGCTCTGGGCCGACGCAGCAATGGGCGCTGCCCGGAGGCGACGGCCTGCGAGCGGCCTACGTCCTGGCGAGAGACGGCAAGGGCGGTGTCGCCTACAAGCGCATCGACCTCGAGGTCGGCGCGACGGACATCAATTTGTCCGGTCGCGTGGTCGACGAGCAGACGATGGCGCCGATCCCGGGCGCGACCGTAACCGTCGGCGATAGTCAGGTCAGCGCCGTGACCAACACTTTCGGCTGGTTCAACCTGAAGACAAAGCCGAACAAGCGCGACCGATATGTGCTGAACATCGTGCATCCGAACTACGCGTTGCTGTCGCGGGTGACGGACCGGTCGGCCGAGGGCGATACATACCCCCTCACGCGCGCCCAGGTGACCATCACGCCGGCCAACCAGCCCATCTCCATCGTGGATCGCTACAGCGGAGGTCCCTGCGTGTCCCGAGGGCAGGAAGCCAAGGTTCGGCGTCTGGTCGAGCCGACCGTATGGCGAGAGCCGGCGCCTTCCGATCCCAAAGCGGCGGCGGCTTTGCGCAAGGCCGAAGCCGAGGCGCTTAGGCAGTGGGAATCGATTTCCGACGAGAAATGCAAGCGGCGCGGCGCCGAACTCAAAATCCCGGCCAACGCGCTGCTCGACGAGGCGAACGCCACTTATGCGGGCAGCGTCCGCGTCGCTATGACGACCATCGATCCTGGACGTCGATCGATTCCTGGCGACTATCGCGCGACGACGGGCGACGGAAAAGACGCAGAACTCTTGAGTTTCGGCGCGGCAGACGTCAGGCTGACCGATCCCGCAGGCCATCGACTCCACCTCCAGCCCGGCGCGACCGCAGACGTTGTGGTGCCAGTGTTCACGCTGGATCCAACGACCGCCCCGGCCAACATCGCCACGTGGTCGTACGACGAGAGTTCCGGCTTCTGGCGCGAGGAAGGCAAGGCGACGCTTCAGAACACGGCGCAAGGCCCGGCCTATGTCGGCCAGACGTCGCATTTCTCCACCCTCAACATGGACGTCGCCGGAAACGATCCGGCGCACGCCACCTGCGTCCGCTTCGAGGTCGATTCCGCCTTCAACGCCTGGAGCAACCTGACCATCCGCGCCTATGTCTCCTACGGCGGCACGAATGTGAAGGTGAAGGAGACCCCGCTCGACAACGCGCAATATCACGCGATCTATCGCATTCCCTATGATACAGGCACACCGAACACCTTACGGCTTGAGCTGCGCGGCACGTTCAGCGGCGTCAATGAAATCCTGCTGGACAATATTATCGCGACCGACGCCAGGCCGAAGATGACCGGGACGAATCTTTGGCCTCCGTACCCGTACTCCGAATGCGGCGACTCCGTGTTGCTGACGCCGGCGCCTGGCGTGGTACCAAATTGGGGCGACTACGACGCTAGCAACCGTCCGGCATTTCTCGGCGGCCCGTTCGGCCAATTCAACCCGGCCGACGGGGCGGCGCAGGCCACCACCTACTATGCCGCCGTCGATCCCGCAAGCGCAAAGACGACGCTGGGGGATTGGTGGCAGCAGAACGGGTTTGGAGCGGACGGCCTCGGCGCCGGCGATCCGAGCTATGTCCGCCAGGCCTACCTCAACTTCAACGACCTCGGCTTCGGACGGGACATGCACTGCATCCGGAACGGCGCCAAGCTAGCATGCTACGTCACCAACTACGGGTTGCCGGACCAGAACCCGGCCAACGCCGACGCAGCCGAGGCGCTCGACGCAAGCAAGCGCGGCGCCACGGTCACCATGGAGTTCGACAATACCGCCACGCTCAACTCGACGACCGACGAGCGTGTGCAGTTCTACGTCTACGGCGGCGGCGTCGCGTCCTCGCCTCGAATCGAGTTCGCCGATCTCGACGGATTCGGGCCTAAGCCTGTGCCGTTCCTCTGCATGGTTTGCCATGGCGGCCAGCCGGACCTCACGGCCGCGCACAAGTCCAACTATTCTCGATTCCGCGAATTCGATCTGCCATCCTTCCACTATTCCGGGGGGAGGACATGGGATTTCGGATCTGCAACGCTCTCGGGGACGGAGCTGGACAACTTCGCCAAACTGAATGAGATCGCTCACGATGCCCCGAGCGGCACCGCGATCTCCGACCTCATCGACCGCTGGTACACGAGCGGAACCGCCGGAGGCCCGCCGCCGGCTTCGCCGAGCCCGCCGCCCGGCTGGTCCACCGACGCCTCCGGCTATCACAACGTCTACGGCGCGAGTTGCCGCACGTGTCACATCGCGCGGGACGAAGGCGACAACACCGCCTATTTTGTCTTCGCAGACAGCGGTGACTTCCGCGCCACCACCTCGTACGCCGTCTGCGGCATCGGCTCGCCGAAGCGGCGGGTCATGCCGAACGCGGTCGTGACCTATAAGAACTTCTGGGCGGACTCGGCGCGCGTCCAGCTTTATGAAACGATGACGTCAACGCCCTTGGGAACCTGCGGCAATTGACAGGGCCATGTGCCCGACATTCGTGGGCGCCGGCGGCCTGACCGGCGTTCTGGAGCCCGCGTCGTGAGTCGTCGCTCGCGCCGGAAGGAATGTCTTGAGCCGGTCTGTCACCTGCGCTATGAGTAGGACATAAAGGAGGTTATGTACTACTGAAGAGGGTGCAGGGAGAGGAGGCTACAGAATGGATGGCGCATCTTTTTTACGTTGCAAATTGAACAGTATGTGTTTAATCTGCAACTATGATTGCGCGCCATGCCCGTTCAAGGATCGAAGAGGCCCTCGCCCGGCAGGCGGCCGTGGCGCTCATCGGGCCGCGCCAGGTCGGCAAGA
>Ga0315540_10000731_pt1 | contig 18734 bp, 18 predicted proteins | sample SalMarSW160110MG_FD_203677 | JGI IMG/M metagenome (GOLD analysis project Ga0315540, IMG submission 203677) | Salt marsh sediment microbial communities from the Plum Island Ecosystem LTER, Massachusetts, United States - Salt Marsh Sediment SW1601-10 ...
CCGGAGCGGCTCTTCCCACGGGTGGTAGCGGTACTGGGCGTCCTCGCTGGACAGGTCCCCGATCGCCGCCGGATCGTAGCTCTGCCATGCATCGACGTAGGCATCGAGCCAGCGACCCGCTGATCAGCGCCGAGTGCGGGTGGGGTGAAGGCACCCCCTGCGATCGTTGACCTCGGGCGTAGCCTAGGCGCGAGGGAGGGTCAGATGAGCGAGCATCGGCAAGATTCCGCTATTCCCCCGACGATGGCGGCAGAGCCCCCCGCAGCGCCGCCGGGTGGAGCAGGAGCCGCGTCGAACGCCGCGGCCGGGGCGGCGTCGGCCGCGTCCGAGGCGTTCAGCCGGCTGCGCCCCGCGGAGCAGATGGCGATTGCCGGCGCGGGCCTGATCGTCCTCGTCGAGGTCGTCCTGGGCGCGATCATCGATGAGTACTGGTCCGGTGACGCAGCATTCCTCCTCGCCCTGGCCGTTCTGGCCGCCGCCTACGTCCGCCACGTCCGCAAGGGCGTAACCCCGGTGAGCTACGCGACCATCATCCGCGTGACCGGTGCTGGTGTGGCAGCGCTGGCCTTGATCGACCTTCCGTCCGAGCTCCGGCATGGCGTCTTCGACCGGGCCACCGACATCCTCGGCGGCGCCGGCTACTACGGTGGTGCCGTGCTGATGGCCATCGGTGCGTGGAGCATCAAGGACGACTGAGGACCCTCGCAGCCGATCTGCTGACGGCCGGCCCTGATCGTCGGGTCGCTCGGCCCCGAGACCCAGCCAGCGGGCGAGGGCTGCACGTGTGCTGTAATGGCCGCAACGTGCGCGCCCCCCGGCCAAGGTCCGCCGCAGGGGCTCCGTAGTCGCCTGCAGGCGGGCCCCGTCGAGCGTGGCCCGGAACGGAGGATTCATGGGCATCAGCGCCGCGCCCGGCATGACCAGCCAGGAGATCGTCGCCCTCAACCGCGCTCACACCCTGTTCTCGTGGTCGGTCCAGAGCGCCCTTGATCCGATCGCCATCGATCACGCGGAGGGTGTCTACCTGTACACGCCGGAAGGCCGTCGGATCCTGGACTTCAATGCCCAGCTGATGTCGGTCAACATCGGCCACGGAGACCGGCGCGTCATCGACGCCATCAACGAGCAGGCAACCAAGCTCCAGTTCGTCCAGCCGGCGTTCGCGACCGAGGTCCGGGCGCGCCTGGGCGCGAAGATGGCCGAGATCATGCCCGGCGACCTCAACAAGGTGTTCTTCACGCTGGGTGGCGCTGAGGCGGTCGAGAACGCGATCAAGCTCGCCCGCCACTACACCGGGCGCTACAAGCTGCTATCCCGCTACCGCTCGTACCACGGGGCGACCCACGGCGCGATGACGCTCACCGGCGACTACCGTCGCTGGGCCAACGAGCCCGCCCTGGTCGGCGTCGTGCGCTACCCGGACACGCACCGCTGGGGCGAGCCGGAGCCACGCCCCGTGGAGGAGTCGCTCCAGGGCCTCGAGGACGTCATCAAGTACGAGGGTCCCCAGACGATCGCCGCGGTATTCCTCGAGACCATCGTGGGTACCAACGGCATCCTCATCCCGCCCGACGGCTACCTGAAGGGCGTCCGCGAGATCTGCGATCGCTACAACATCCTGATGGTGTGCGACGAGGTCATGGCCGGCTTCGGGCGCACCGGCCGCTGGTTCGCCGTCGACCACTGGGACGTCGTGCCCGACCTGATGACGATGGCCAAGGGCCTCACCTCGAGCTACCTGCCGCTGGGCGCCGTCGCCATGCGTGATTTCATCGCCGACGCGATGGAGACGAAGATGTTCTACGGCGGCCTGACGTACAGCAGCCATCCCATCAGCCTGGCTGCCGCCCTGGCCACGATCGGGGTCTACGAGGAGGATGACCTCATCGGCAACTCCGCCCGGATGGGCGAGGTGATGCGCAGGCACCATGAGGCGCTGGCGGCCAAGCACCCGAGCGTCGGTGCCCACCGCAGCCTCGGCCTGTTCGGGATCCTCGATCTCGTCCGCTCGCATGATCCGTGGACGCCGATCACGCCGTTCAACGGCACCAGCGACGAGATGAAGGCGATCGGCAAGTATTTCCGAGAGCACGGCCTGTACGCGATGATGGCCAACAACTCGATCCACACCAACCCGCCGCTGTGCATCAACGAGACACAGCTGGCCGAGGGGTTCGAGATCATCGACCAGGCGCTCGACATCGCGGACCAGGCCGTCACCGGCTGACGCTCGCCTTTCCTCGCCCGGTCGATGCGGTTGCGCGCGATCGAAACCCTGGTTACGTCACCGGCTGCGTGTTTGGCGGCTCGGAGCTCGGTTGGTGGCCACCCGCGGGAACGCGTCAGTCTCGATACCGCCGTCGAGCCAAAGGACGACTCGGCGGCGGTTGCGTTCGTGCCATCCAGTCATGTCTTGGAGCGGGTGACAGAAGCGAAGTGCGTCGGCGCCCGATCCGAGCACCGCGGACGCGCCGACTCATGTCTCGATCCACCCGAATAGCCGTCCTTTGCGTATCTGACAGAACCGGGGGCGACGGAAGGGCAGAACCGGGGGCGACGGAAGGGTCGGTCGAGGTCGATCGGCGGTCCACGCGTTTCCGGCCGCGTCATCGGGCTGTCACCGACCCGGGCTAGGGTCCCGGCATGATGCGCACGGTCCTGACTCGTGCCCCGCTCGGGCGACCTCGCTGATGCCCGGTCTGCTCGCCGTCGCCTTCGCGGCCGGCGCGCTGACCATCCTCGGGCCATGCTCGCTGCCGATCATCCCGCTGGTGGTGGGTGCCACGGGGACGGGCCGCGCCGTTCGCGTGGCCGGCGTCCTGGTCGGGTTTGGCGTCATGTTCCTGCTCACGACCGTGGTGATCGCTGCGCTCCTGGCCGCGCTCGGCGTGACCACGCAGCCGCTGCGGCTGGCGGCGGCGGGCGTGTTCGTCGTGGCCGGGGTCGTGCTCGTCTGGCCTCGGGCCGCCGACTGGCTCACCCGCCACGGTCCCCGGCCCGCGGCGCGTGCCGCCAACCTCGGACCGCGCGGCGACCTCGCGACCGGGCTTGCCTTCGGCGCCGGGATCGGCCTGCTATGGGCTCCCTGCGTCGGGCCGCTCATGGCCGGCGTCATCGCCGCCGCTGCCGTCGAGGGTCCGACGGCCGGCGGAATCGCGATCGCCACCGCGTACGTCGCCGGCGCAGCGCTCCCGCTGGCAGCAATCGCGTTCGGCGGCCGGTCGCTGGCATCGAGGCTGGGCGAGGCGACGCGGGGGCTGCGGCTCCGGCAGGCGTACGGGGTGCTGATGCTGGTGGCCGGCCTGACGGTCGCAAGCGGCCTCGATCTCCGGCTCCAGTCAGCGGTCGCGGCAACCCCATCGACGGTCGTTGATCAGGCCATGGCAGCCGACACCACGAGGGCGCCGTCGGGCGAACCGCAAGCGGTGGTCCCGCTCGAAGACCTTGGTCCGGCACCCGAGCTCAAGGGGATCACCGCCTGGATCAACAGCCAGCCGCTGACGATGGCCTCGCTACGCGGCAAGGTCGTGCTCGTCCACTTCTGGACCTTCGGCTGCATCAACTGCATCCACGTCCAGCCGTACGTCAAGGCCTGGTACGACAAGTACAGGGACGATGGTTTCGTGGTCGTCGGGATCCATACCCCGGAGCTCTCGTTCGAGCGCGACCTGGGCAACGTCCGCCAGGCTGTCGCCGATGACGGGGTGACGTTCCCGGTCGGGTTCGACCCCGCGTACGACACCTGGCACGCCTACGGCAACCGGTTCTGGCCGGGGTTCTGGTTCGTGGACCGGCAGGGCAACATCCGCCACGTCCACTACGGCGAGGGCGACTACGCGGCGTCCGAGGCGGTTATCCGGGAGCTGCTGGCCGAGTCCTGACAGCCGTGCGCACGCGCAGCCGGCCGGGCACCGGCCATCGATCGTGAGAACATGCCGGAGGTCGCTGGCGCACGACGCCACGTCGAACGATCTTCCAGGCGCGTCGAGGTCGGATCGGCAGCGGGGGTCATCAGGCGATGTTCTTCGAGGCTTCGGACTGGTTCATCGCATTCCTGCTCACACTCACGATCGAGCTGCCCATCGTGCTCCTCCTGCTGCGCCGGATCGAGCCCGACCTGGCGCGGATGGGGGCCCTCGTCGTGTTCGCCAACCTGGCGACCCACCCGATCGTGTGGTTCGTGCTCACCCAGCCGCTCCTGATCGGGACGCCCGAGTACCTGCTTGCTGCTGAGTCGTGGGCGATCGGCGCCGAGGCCGTGTTCTACGCCGTCACCATCCGCGGCCTGGGAGCGCGTCGTGCGCTCGGCGTATCGTTGGCCGCCAACGCGGCTTCATTCCTGGTGGGCCAGGTGGTCCTCGATCGCATGCTGGAGATCCTGCGATGAAGGTCGAGTCTCGTATCGGTTGGCGCCGGCCGGCGGTCGTTCGTCGGCCACGATCAGCGTCCGCGGTCGCGTGCCGATGGGGCACCCGGCTCACGGTGATGGTCGCGATCGGCACGCTGCTCGCCAGCTGCGCGGACTCCAGCATCACCCCGACCCCTGCCGCCCCGGCCCCCGTCGTGCCGACATCGGCCCCGCTGGTCTCCCCGTCCCCGTCCCCGGCGACAGCGTCGCCTGCGACACCGTCGCCTGCGGACGCGACCGCGACGCCGGCCTCGCCGTCGACCACGCCCGCCCCTGTGCGCGCCCGCTGGGAGGCCGCGGGCAGACTGGCATCGGTCTCGGTCCAGGGCCTCGTGCCGCTGGGCGATGGGTCGGTGCTCGCGGTTGGCGACGTCTCCGGTCAGCAGACCGGCGCGGAGCGCTGGAGCGCGGCCAGCTCGAGCTGGGCGGCCACCGAGGGTCTCAACAAGCAGCGGACGGAGTTCGCGCTGGTCGCCCTGCAGGATGGGCGCGCGCTGGTGGTCGGCGGTCTCAACGACAGCTACCAGTCCTATTCGAGCGCGTACACCTACGATCCGGGGTCCGGCCACTGGTCGAAGGTGGGGCTCATGGCCGCGGCCCGTTCGCTGCCGGCGGCCGCGGTGCTGGCCGACGGCCGGGTCCTGGTCGCGGGCGGCTACTTCGGCCACAAGCCCGATTGGGGAGCGCTCGTCGCACCGGGCGCCGCGCTTGCCGCGTTCCACGTCGCGTCGGATGGCTTCGGGGCTCCGGGCGGATCTACCCCCGATGACATCGCTCCCCCGAACGTCGGCAACGCGCTCGCCACCGCGGAGCTGTTCGATCCGGCCACCGGCGAGTGGTCGGCGACGGGAACCATGCGCTACGCACGCTACGGCGCGCAGGCAGTCACCCTCGCCGACGGCCGGGTGCTCGTCGTCGGGTCGTCGCCGGGTTGGAACGACATCGGCATCAGCGTGGACGGCCGCGCCTTCGATACCGCCGAGCTGTACGACCCGGGGGCGGGCCGGTTCACCCTCACCGGGTCGCTGCCGCCAGTCGACGCCACCGCGATCGCAAGGCAGGGCGCGCCGAAGTCGGTCGTAGCCGAGGTCCGCGACGATCCCTCACCACCCGTGTCCTACAGCGGCACCCTGATCGCGCTCGCCGACGGCGACGCGATCCTGGTCGGCAGCAGGTACACGGAGAAGCACGGGGCCGACTACGCGCGGTCCTTCCGCTACCACGCCGGCGACGGGACGTGGACCGAGATCGGCGAGACGTGGATGAGCACCGAGATCCCCACGCCGCCCTATCGAAGGTGGACTTCCACCGGTCCCAACCTCAGCGGCGCTGCCGTCGCGGCGCTGCCCGACGGCTCGGTCCTCGCGGCCGGCGGTAGCGACGAGGGCGCCACCACGGTCCTCGTCTACGACCCACGCCGCGACGAGTGGGGGAGTGCGCACAAGCTGCCCGATACGCGAAGCGGTGCGACAGCCGTCGCCGTCGCCGACGGCTCGGTGCTTGTGGTGGGCGGGCAGGTCCACCGTCTGGCGGCGCTCCGGTACTTCCCGCGGCAGTAGTCATGGTCTGGGCCCCGAAGGCCGGCACCGCTTGCGATGGTCCGGTCATCCATGGGACCGTTCACCAAGAGGTCGCGACCGTCCTTGTCGCCACGCATTCGCCCACCGTCGCCGCGTTTGCGGACGGCCGGTACGAGCTCGGTGCCACGGGTCGTGCCGATGCCGATGTGGTCGTCGCCCTCGTGCGGAGCGCGATCGGGGGGGTGCTCGCGGCTCAGCCGGCGTCGAGCGGAATCCCCGCCGCCCGGCAGTCCTCCGCGAACGCCGCCTGTGCGTCTTGGGTCGGGTTCCAGCGGGTCGGGAACGCCACCACGCGATCCAGCCCGACCGCCGCCAGCTCACCGAGCAGGTCCACCCGAGCCTGACCTGCGTCGCGCACGTCCTCATCGCTGGCGTACAGCGAGAACCGCAGCGTCGATGGGTCACGACCTGCCCGTTCGCACTTCGCGCGCACGTCGGCCATCCGCTCCTTGATCTCGTCGGCCGACAGGAACACGAAGTTGAGCTCGTCGGCGAACCGCACGGCCAGGCCCGCGGTGCGCTCCCGCCCGTTGCCGCCGACGATCACCGGGATGTGCGGCTGGATCCCCTTCGGGATGTTGACGGCGCCCTTGACCTGGGCGTAGGGACCCTCGAACGTGGCCCGCCCGGGCGCCAGCATGCGGGTGATCACCTCCAGATGGTTCTCGAGCTGGTCGAGCCGGGTCGCGATGGGCGGGAAGCCGTACCCGTAGGCGATCCACTCGTCCTCCTTCCAGCCGGCGCCGATGCCGAGCTCGAAGCGACCACCCGAGATGACGTCGATCGTGGATGCGAGCTTGGCGGTGAGGCCCGGGTTGCGGAAGGCGGTGCACACGACCATGTGACCGAGACGGACCCGTCGCGTGGCCATGGCGATCGCCGACAGGACCGAGAACGACTCGAAGGTGATCTCGTCGGTCGGCTCTGGCACGGTGTGGAAATGGTCGAACACCCACAGCGACTCGAACCCGAGCGCCTCTGCCTGCTCGCTCAGCTCGACCGTCCTCGCCCAGGCGGCCGCGGCATCCCAGCCGTCGTACTCGCCCTTCCAGCCCTGGGGTGTCATGAGCCCGACCCGCATCCGTTCCTCCCTGGTGATCGCGCGATGACCTGCCCCTGACGGTACCCCCGACGGGCAGGGCACGCCCCGGGCCGGTCCTCGATGGCCGGACGGCTGGGCGCAGCGGCTCCGGGGTCAGGGCCCGAAGGCCACCTCCTGGAGCGGGAACGGCAGCTGGCCGAACTGGAGGATCGTGACCAGGTCCTGGGCCTCTGCGAGGGGGTAGCCGCCCTGCCCGCTCTGGCTGATCTGGACCTGGCCGCCCGGGATCGCCTCGCTGATCGTGGGCGCGGTGATCACCGTGCCGTCGAGGACCACGGCGAAGTAGTCGCCGACGTGACCGGCGGTGTAGTCGCCGAACAACCGGGCGCCGGCGTCCCGGAGCACGATGTCGACCGTCCGCTGGCCGCTCTGGTTGGCATCGATCGAAGCTGACGCCACCTGATCGCCCGAGAACAACACGCAGTCAACGGTGTGGCCAGCGTCGCACGGTTGGCTCAGCGTCGTCTGGGACAGCTGCTGGTCCTGCTGGGCGGGCGTCGAGCCGAGCGGCACGAAGTCCACCCGGCCGGTGGTCCCGATCAGCTTCCGCAGCTGGTTCGCAGCGTCATCATCAGGCCCCGGAATCACGGCCACGATCCGGTCTGGGGCGACCACGGTGACGTCCGGCGCCACGAGCCCCGTCGCCTCGAGCCGGTGGGTCAGGATCGATGCGATCGCGGCCAGGTCGTCGGCCGTGGGCTGCAGGCCGCCTGCTGGAAGCACTCGGTACTCATCGCGCATCGGTCCCGGCGTCACCGAGGGTGACGGCGAGCCCCCGCCCGCCCCGGCGTCGTAACCGCCCAGGCCGAACGGGTGCCCGATGGTGACAACCAGGGCCGCGACCACGACCAGGGTCGCGGCCGCCGCTCCCAGAGCGGCGAACAGCTGGCGCGTGCGTGGCCTGCGCGTCACGCCGCTCCGACTGGGTGCCGAACGCGGGACGCGAGCCACGGCCTCGTGGACATGCGCCGGCACGGACGACGGGGCCAGGTCAGCGAGGAGGTCGCGAAGGTCGCGCTCGAATCGATCGTCGGTCATCGGCTCGTGCGTCATCGGGACGTCTCCCCGGGCAGACGCGCGGCGGCTTCGTAGGCGGCGCGCAGCGTCGTGAGCCCGTAGTGCAGGCGGGACTTGACAGTGCCCGGTCGCTCGCCGGTGCGTTCGGCGATCTGGTCGAGCGACAGGTCGGCGAAGTAGCGCAGGACGACGACCTCGCGATGCTCGGTCGAAAGCCCAGCCAGCGCGTCGCGAAGCGCCACGCGCTCCACGAGGCCCGAGGTGGCATCGGGCACCGGTCGCTCCGGACCGCCGTCCACCGGCAGCAGCCGGACGCGGGCACGCCGCCGGAGGCGATCCCGGCAGCCGTTGACGAGGATCCGCTGGAACCAGGCGTCGAAGCGAGCCGGATCGCGCAGGCCGCCGAAGCGCTCCCAGGCCGTGACCGCGGCGTCCTGCACCGCGTCCTCGGCCTCCATCTCGCTGCCCAGCAGCATGGCCGCGAGCCGGTACGAGCGATCGAGCTCGCGATCGGCGAGGCGGATGAACGCCTTGGCGCGCTCGGCGTCCGAGCGGCGACCGACGTCCGACTGCTCGGCTTCCGGCCCGTCCGCGGATGCGCGCTCGGTCACGGCCATCTCTCCCTCGATCACGACCGTCCTGACGAACGGGCAGCGTCGAAGGTTCAATCTTCGGCCCAGCGGACGCTCGATATCGGGCGTGCACGCAGACGCGAGATGACCGAGGAGGGGTGCCTCAAGCCCAGAACGCGGCGGCGGCGTTCGGTGGGTTCGCTCCCGCCGGGCCCTGACCCGGCGGGCACTGATCCCGCAGGCCCGGGCGACCGCTCAGCCTGGCATCCAGGGGTCGTACCAGTGGCCGTGCCCGGCGACGATCCGGTTGGCGGACGCAGGTCCCCACGAGCCTGGGGTGTAGGGCGAGACCGGGGACGGGTGGTCGAGCAGTGGCTGCATGATCCGCCACATCTCCTCGATCTCGTCCTGGCGGGTGAACTTCACGCTCTGACCGTCCATGGCGGCCTGGAGCAGCACCTCGTACGGCGTCGCCCCTTCGCCGCCTGCCTGGGCGAACTCGACGTCGAATGGCACCGGGCCTGTGCCCTTGATGTCGGCCCGATACGCGTCGAGGACGATGCGCACGCCGGTCTTCGGATCGAGGCGGATGACGAGCTGGTCGGGCGTTGCCCGCCGTCCGAAGTCGGCGAAGCCGATCCGGGGCGACCCCTTGAACACCAGGCGAAGCTCGGTCTGCGTCGTCGCCAGGCGCTTGCCGGTGCGGATGAAGAACGGCACGCCGGCCCAGCGCCAGCTGTCGATGTCCAGCCGGAGGGCCGCGAACGTCTCGGTCGTCGAATCGGAGGCCACGCCGTCGATCGATCGATAGCCGTCGTACTGGCCCCGGACGTAGTGGGCCGGATCGGCGTCGAGCGTCGCCCGGAACACGGTCGTGAACGCGTCCTTGAGCGTCTTCGCGTCGGCGCCTACGGGCGGCTCCATTGCGGCCGCCCCGACCACCTGCATCAGGTGGTTGACGACGACGTCGCGCAGCGCCCCAACGGGGTCGTAGAAGTGGCCACGATCCTCCACGCCAAAGTCCTCGGCAAGCGTGATCTGGACACTCGCGACGTAGTTGCGGTTCCAGACCGGCTCGAGCATGGTGTTGGCGAACCGGAGGTAGAGGATCTCCTCGAAGCCCATCTTGCCCAGGTAGTGGTCGATCCGGTAGAGCTGCGTCTCGTCGATGTAGCGGTGGAGCTCCACCGCCAGCGCCCGCGCCGACGCCAGATCGTGGCCGAACGGCTTCTCCACGACCACCCGACCCTGCCGCAGCAGCTCGGCGCCGGCAATGCCCTGCACGACCCTCGCGAACAGTGACGGCGGGATCTCGAGGTAGAACACCGGGGAGGCGGCGTCGCCCAGCGCCTTGCCCAGCGCGGCATAGGTGCCATCGTCGGTGAGGTCGCCGCTGACGACCGAGATGCGGTCGGCCAGTCGCCCGAACACGGTCTCGTCCAGCTCCTCACCGGTCCCGACGATCGACTCCCGCGCCCGATCGAGGAGCTTCTCGCGCGTCCAGTCGCCGCGAACCATGCCGATGATCGGGCAGTCGAACAGGCCGCGGCGTTCGAGGCGGTACAGCGATCGGAAGGTCATCACCTTGGCCAGGTCGCCCGTGAGCCCGAAGATGACGAGCGCATCGGCCCGCGCCCCGTCGCCGCCATCGCCATGCGTCAATGCTTCGCTCGCCATCGTCTGTCAGCCCTCGTCTAAGCGCGGATTCGTTGCCCTTGGCAGCACGATGCTACGTCGAACCGGGCGCGAGCCCTGTGCGAGCCATCCCTGCCCTTCGTCTCACGGGCCCGCCAGCCCCCTCGTAGGCCGCCAGCCCGGCCTTGACGCGTGACTATTTGGTCACGTATTGTCCCAGCGTGGACGACGACGTGTTCCGCGCGCTGGCCGATCCCAGTCGCCGGACGCTGCTCGATCGGCTCTTCGAGCGTGATGGCCTGACGCTGGGAGACCTGGAGAGGGCGCTGCCGGAGATGACGCGGTTCGGTGTGATGAAGCATCTACGCGTCCTCGAGTCAGCGAACCTCGTGACGAGCCGCAAGGTCGGTCGCGAGCGCCATCATTACCTCAACCCCGTTCCCATCCGGCGGATCCACGACCGGTGGCTGGACCGCTACACGATCCGCGCCGCCGACCTGCTCACCGATTTCAAGACCATGCTGGAGATCGACCCGATGACGTCCCCCGACACCACCACGACGGCCGCGGAGGCCGCCCCGCGCCACGTCTTCGCCACATTCATCCGCGCGACGCCCGAGGCGATCTGGCGGGCGCTCACCGAGTCCGACTTCACGACCCGCTACTGGTACGGCTCCACGATCCACTCCGACTGGACCGCAGGCGCCCCGTGGGAGCTCCACACCGCGAACGGCCAGGTCGGGATCACCGGCGAGGTGCTGGAGGCGGATCCGCCGAACCGCCTCGTCGTCACGTACAGGCAGGCGTGGGGAGGCGTCGACGAGCCGCCGTCCCGCGTCACGTTCGAGATCGAAGGCTCGGGGCCGGGCGTCGCCAGGCTGACGGTGGTCCACGAGACGGAGCCGGGCGCGAAGACCCAGATCGCGGACGTCGCGGCCGGCTGGCCATTCATCATCGCGGGTCTCAAGACCCTGCTCGAGACCGGCGAGCCGCTGATGGCCGGCTGACGCCGGACGCGCCGGCGCAAGGGGTCCAGGCGGCGGTCCCAGGCATGGGGCTGTCGCCACAGCCACCCGACATACGAGGAACCTGCCATGAAAGACACGAAGGCATCCGCGGGATTCACGACCGAGGAGCAGGCCGCGTTGAAGGAGGCGGTCAAGGAGCGGAAGGCAGCCTCGCGCCGTGGCGCGGGCACGACCAGGGCGGGAGTGGAGGCCGATCTGCTGGCCAAGATCGCAGAGATGCCGGAACCGGATCGCGCCATGGCCGAACGCATCCATGCCCTCGTCATGTCCAGCGCGCCGGCCCTCGAGCCGAGAACCTGGTACGGGATGCCCGCCTACGCCAAAGACGGCAAGGTCATCTGCTTCTTCAAGCCCGCCTCGAAGTTCAAGGAAAGGTACGCCACGCTCGGCTTTGAGTCCCGCGCCAACCTCGACGACGGCACGATGTGGCCCACCTCCTTCGCGTTGCTGGGGCTGACCGCCGCCGACGAAGCACGGATCACCGAGCTGGTGAAGAAGGCCGCGAGCTAGAGACCGGGCTCGCCAACTGGCCCCGCCCCAAGCGGGATCGTGCGTCGGGACGAGTCGTTCCCGCGTGGCGAGAACGCGCACCATGCGTCAGTCTGGCCGAGGAGGCTCGACGCCGGCCACCGCAGCGCGGGCTGCGACAAGGGGTTCGCCGGGGAGCTGAGAGCGTCGGCCGCGAGCATGTACGTCTGGACGATGCACCGGTCGGCTGCTACGCCCCGCCGCCTCAGCCGGGGTTACCCGTCCCGAACTGGCGGTCGCCGGCGTCGCCCAGCCCCGGCATGATGTACCCCTTGTCGTTCAGCTGGCGGTCGAGCGCGGCGGTATAGATCTCGACCTCGGGATGGGCGGTCGAGACGGCTTCCACCCCCTCGGGAGCCGCGATCAGGTTGACGAGCTTGATCCGGACGGCGCCCCAGCGCTTGAGGACCTCGATCGCCGCCGTGGCCGAGCCACCGGTGGCGAGCATCGGATCGAGGATCAGGCACAGGTCGATGCTGGTCTTGTCGGGCAGCTTGTTGTAGTACTCGACCGGCCGCAGCGTCCGCTCGTCCCGGAACAGCCCCAGGTGCCACACCTCGGCCGTCGGCATCAGCTCGAGCATGGCGTCGACCATGCCCAGACCTGCGCGCAGGATCGGGATCAGGCCGATCCGGTCGGCGAGCTCCTCGCCAGCCATCGTCTCGAGCGGCGTCCGGACGTCGAGCGGCCGGGTGCGAGCGTCGGCCAGCGCCTCGTAGCCCAGCAGCCACGACAGCTCCCGGACGACCTCGCGGAACTTCTTGGGCTCGGTCGTCTCGTCGCGGAGGATGCCGAGCTTGTGGCGCACCGCCGGGTGCTGCGACAGGTGGAGGTTGGGCCAGGTTGCCACGGGATCCCTCGCAGTCTGATCGGGTCGGGCGGCAGGCTCGCCGTCGCGCGACGCTCCTGCCGGGTCGCGGCCGAATCCTAGCGCGCTAGGGTGCGGCTCCGTGGGCCGACCTGTCTCCTCGCCGGCCGCGGTCGCCGGCCGCACCGCGCTCGTCGCTGGACCCTGGTCACTTGCTCGTCGTCGGTGCCTCGGCGCACCACGGGCAGGCCCGGGTGTCGCATCGGCCGTGCGAAGGGCTATCCGGGGCGCGTTATGCTCGGGCGTGATGGCCGTCCGACCTTCGACCCGGTCCGCCAACGGCAGTGGCGCCCGCGCGAAAGCGCGCGCTGGAACCCGCGCGGGCTCGCGCGCGCGCCAGGCCCGGTGGACCGTCCCGCCCGTGCTCGTGCGCCAGACGCGAAACGGCGTCGTGGAGTCGGTTCATCGCGGCGACATCGTCGAGGTCGACGCCGCCGGCCGGATGCTGCACGTGCTCGGCGACCCGGACCGGATCGTGTTCCTGCGGTCGACGGTGAAGCCGCACGGGCTCGTCGCCCTGCTTCGTGCCGGTGGCCAGCAGGAGTTCGACCTCACGTCCGAGGAGATCGCCGTCATGGCGTCGAGCCATTCCGGCGAGGACGTCCACGTGCGGACGATCCAGGCGCTGTACCGGCGGATCGGCATCTCGCAGGCGATGCTCACGTGCGGGACCGAGGGCATGCCCATCGACGCCCTCACCGCAGCGCGCCTTGCGCGCGATGGCGAGCGCCCGGGCCCGCTCCGCCACATGTGCTCGGGGCAGCACTCGGCGATGATCCTGCTCGCGAAGCTCGGTGGCTGGGAGCTCGAGACGTACTGGCAGGCGGAGCACCCGGCGCAGATCGCCTACCGCGATGGGGTGGCGGCGGTCTACAACGTGCCGGCCGGCTCGATGCGAACGGGGATCGACGGCTGCGGGGTCCTCACGTACGCGTTCCCGCTTCGGGAGGTCGCCCGCGCGTACGCGATCCTGGCCGATCCGTCGGCGCTCTCGGACAGCGACCCGCGGACGCCGCTCGCGCGTCACCTGACGACGATCCGCGACGCGATGATCGCTCATCCCGAGCTGATCGCCGGGACGCGCGAGCGCCTCGACACGTCGCTCATGAAGGCCGCCGCCGGACGCCTCGTCAGCAAGAGCGGCATGGAGGCCCTGCGGGGCGTCGGGATCCTCCGGGGTCCCCGCGGCAACGGGGTCGACGCTCCGGCCTCGGGCGTGGCGATCAAGATCGAGGATGGAGACGGCTACGATCGGGGTACGTGGGCTGCGTCGGTGGAGGCCCTTCGTCAGGCCGGCGTGCTCGAAGGGCAGACGCTCCGCGTGCTGGCTCGCTATCACCACCCGCAGTACCTCGATCCACACGGCCGAACCGCCGCCGAGGCCGTTCCGGCATTCGATCTCGCACCGGTTGGGGAGCTCACCGGCTGACGAGCCGGTGAGCCGGCGGAGGGCGTCCCATGACCTTCCAGGGAGATCCGTACCGGGTCCTCGGCGTGGCACCCGGCGCGTCACTGAACGAGATCCGTTCCGCGTACCGGCGGCTGGCAAAGCAGTACCACCCCGATGCCGCCGGCGAGCGCGCGCTGACCCGGTTCCTCGCGATCCAGGCGGCGTATGAGCGTCTGGTCGACGGCGATGGGCGCCTGCGAAGGGGTGGGGGAGCCGGTCGCGCAGCCAGTGCGGGGCAGCCGCCGTCCGAGCCGTGGAGGGCCGATCCTGCCAGAGCGCGGGCGTCACGTGACGCCTGGCGGGCCCGGTGGGCCGGACACGGTGCCGCGACGAGGGATCGAGCGAGGACCGGAGGGGAGCGGGCGGCCCCCGGAGCCGGCGCGGACCAAGGGTCCGGCGCGGACCAAGGGGCCGGCGCCCGTAACCGGCACGGGACGGGGACCACGGAAGGTCCGGCGTCGACGGCCCGTGGCGGACCGGGGGAGCGTGGACCGCGTCGCGGACCGCGGAAGGCGACGCCGGGGTCCACGACCTATGACGAGGCGACCGAGAACGCTCGAGATCCCGAGTGGGACGGCGGATCGTGGTACGGGCCGTCGCTGCGCACGTACTGGACGATCAATCCCCGGGAGTACGCCGATCCGCGCAAGCATGGTCCCGAGTACCAGGAGCGGGCCCGACGAGCCGGGTCGCGAGCGGAGGACGTGGTGCATGAGCGTCGCGCCGGCGTGGACGAGGGTCCGGCGCCGGACGCCGGCCGGGCACGCGAGCGTGGCACCGGGTCATGGACCTACGCCACGGACTCCGGCACGGCGGACTGGGAGGCAGGGGAATCCCCCCGTCCTCGTGCCGGCGGGGCTGCAGGTGCCACCTTTGCCTCGCCCTCCGACGCGACCGCATCCGGATCAGCGACCCGATCGTCGACGTCCCGGCCCCATGAGCCGGACCAGGTCACCCGGCCGCTGCCGGACCTGGAGTCGCTCGCCCGCCAGGCGGCACCGCGCCACCTGCTGGACCTTGCCCACCGGCCCGACCGGCGGTGGCGATTCTTCCTCGCACTGGTCGGCTGGCCGCCGATCGGCTTCGCCGTTGGCTCCCTGCTCGCCTCGGTGACCGGTTGCGCGCAGTTCGCCGCCTCGTGCCCCGAGCCCGTGCCCACCCTGGCGCTGCTCATCCAGCCCGTCATCGTCGTGGCCCTGGTCCTCGTCCCGACGGCTGCGGCGCTGGCGGCGTTCGGCTCGATCGCGGGGCTCGCCGCGGCCGTGCCGCTCGCAGCCGTGCTGGCGGTGGGGTCCGGGTCGGACGGCCGGGCCGGCGCACCGGTGCTCGGCATCCTGGTTTCTGCCGTCTACCTCGCCGCGCTCGTGGCCGGCGCGATCGTGCTGTGGGGCCCGGCTCGCGAGCCGTAGACTCGGTGGCGTCATGCAGCGACGCCATGATCCGGCCGACATCTCCGCTGCGGCCCAGGAGTATCTCCTCGCCCTGCGGGTCATGGGCTCGGACGGCCGGGTTGCGACCGCCGCCCAGCTCGGCCGCCACGTTGGGGTGAGCACCCAGGCCGCGAGCGAGATGTGCCGCCGCCTCGCCGTGGACGGCCTGGTGGGTCAGGCGGCCGGCCGCGGGCTCGAGCTGACGTCGGCCGGCCGGACCGCCGCCGACGCGATCTTTCGCCGGCACGCACTGCTCGAGTGGCTGCTGACCTCGATCGTCGGCCTGAGCTGGGCCGAGAGCGACGTGGAGGCGATGCGGCTGCAGGGCGCCCTGTCGCCCCGGGTGGAGGCCCGGCTGGACGAGCTGCTGGGCCACCCGGAGACCTGCCCGCACGGCAACCCGATCGACCTCGCGACCGCCCATCGACGCCCGGCGGGCAAGCCGCTGTCCGAGATGGAGTCAGGCTCGAAGGCAACCGTGTACCGGATCACCGAGGAGGCGGAGGAGGACGCCGGGCTGCTGTCCTATCTCGAGGCTCGTGCGCTCACTCCCGGCGCGCACATCACGATCCTGGCCCGCTCCGAATCGCTCGACTCGCTCACGCTCGACGGACCGCGCGGTCTCGCCACGCTCGGGCTCCGGCCGGCGTCCCTGGTCCGGGTCCTGCCCGGCGAGGCGGATCTGTCGCTGTTCCACCAGGTTCCCGCCCGGGTCGCCGGCTGACCGGGCTCGGCCGGCGACCCCCCATACAATCGAGCCATGCCCGCCGACATCCGCGTGCGCATCGCGCCCAGCCCCACCGGTCTGCTCCACATCGGAACGGCCCGAACGGCGCTGTTCAACTACCTGTTCGCGCGCCGCGTCGGCGGCACCTTCGTGCTGCGCCTCGAGGACACCGACGTCGCCCGAAGCACCGAGGCGTTCGAGAAGGACATCCTCGACAACCTCCACTGGCTGGGGATCAGCTGGGACGAAGGCCCGGGTGTGGCCGGCGTCGAGGAGGCGGGGCCCTACGCGCCGTACCGGCAGATGCAGCGCCTGGCCACCTACACGGAGGCCGCCGCCCGGCTGCTGGAGGCCGATCGCGCCTATCGCTGCTACTGCACGCCCGAGGAGCTCGCGGAGGACCGGCGTGCCCAGGAGGCCGCGCACCGGCCGGTTCGTTACGTGGGTCGCTGCGCCAACCTGACCCCCGGGGAGCGAGCCGCACGGGTGGCCGAGGGCCGTCGTCCGGTCACGCGGTTCCGGGTCCGGCCCGGTGTCGTCGGCTGGAACGACCTCGTGCGCGATCGGGTCGAGATCGACACCGCCAACCTCGGCGGCGATTTCGTGATCGTCCGCGCCGACGGCACGCCGCTCTACCACTTCACCGTGGTGGTCGACGACGCCGCGATGGAGATCAGCCACGTGATCCGCGGCGAGGACCACGTGAGCAACACGCCCAAGCACATCCTGCTGTTCGAGGCGCTGGGCCACGCGCCGCCGGTGTTCGCTCACCTGCCACTCATCCTCAACCCGGACGGCTCCAAGATGAGCAAGCGCAAGGCGCAGACGGCGGTGGCCGACTACATCGCGCAGGGCTTCGTCCGGGAGGCGCTCGTCAACTACTTCGCGTTCCTGGGCTGGTCACCGGGCACCGAGGAGGACGTCTTCTCGCTGGCGGAGCTCGAGCAGCGGTTCGAGTTGGACAAGGTCCAGAAGGGCGGCGCCCGCTTCGACCGCGAGCGCCTGGAATGGCTCAACGGGCAGTGGATCCGGCGGCTGGACGATGACGACCTGGTCGACCGCCTGCGGCCGTTCATCGAGGCGGCCAAGGTGGCCGGACAGATCGACCGGCTGCCCTCGGACGGCGAGCTCCGGGCGCTGCTGCCCATGGTCCGCGAGCGGCTGCCCACCCTGGCGTCAATCGTGGACCTGGTGGGCTACCTGTGGGTCGACGAGCTGAATGTGAATCCCGCCTCGATCCCACCCAGGCGCTGGGATGCTGCCACGACGCTACAGGGGCTCACGGCGGCCAGGGCCGTCCTCGCGGGGCATGACGCCGTTACCTGGGAGGCAGACGAGCTCGAGCCACCGCTGCGGGCCCTGGTCGAGCAGCACGGCTGGAAGGCCGGTGACCTGTTCATGGCGATCCGCGTCGCGACCACCGGGAAGACGGCCACGCCGCCCCTGTTCGACACGCTGGTCGCCCTCGGTCGGAAGCGCACCCTCGACCGCCTGGACGCCGCGATCGCCGGGCTGGGCCCAGATGCAACCGGCTGACCGGCTGGGGCGAGCCACGACGGCGCTGGCGGGCGGTGACGTGAACACGGCGTTAACAGGGACCGGGCAGGATCACCGGCGAATGGCACGCACGATCCTCGTCGTGGACGACGAGACGACGCTACGGGAGACCCTCGTCGAGGCCCTGGAATCCGAGGGGTACCGTGCCATTCCTGCAGCCGACGGCCGGGAGGCCCTGACCAGCTTCCGCACCCATCGACCCGATCTCGTCCTGCTCGATCTGATGCTGCCGGAGCTGTCGGGCGTCGAGGTGTGCCGGATCCTTCGCGCGGAGTCGGCGGTCCCGATCATCATGCTCACGGCCAAGGACTCGGAGGTCGACAAGGTGGTTGGCCTGGAGCTCGGCGCCGATGATTACGTGACCAAGCCGTTCAGCCTGCGCGAGCTGACGGCCCGGATCAGGGCGATCTTCCGGCGGGCCGAGCAGGCCGGTTCGTCCGAGACGCCGCCGACGATCGACCTCGGCCGGGTGCAGGTCGATCTCGCCGGACACCGGCTGCTGCGCGACGGGGAGACGCTTCCGGTCAAGCCCAAGGCGTTCGAGCTGCTCGCGTTCCTGCTGCGACATCCGGGTCAGGTGTTCACGCGCGATCAGCTGCTCGAGCACGTGTGGGGCTACGACTACGCGGGCGAGTCACGAACGGTGGACGTGCACATCCACTGGCTGCGGGCCGAGATCGAGGCGGACCCGGCCGCCCCGGCCTACCTCCACACGGTCCGTGGCGTGGGCTACGTCTTCCGGCGCCCGGCCTGACCTGCGACCATCGTGCCATGACATCCCGAACCATCGGCCTGCCCGCCGACGTGCACGAGTACGTGCTCCGGTGGGGTC
>Ga0315540_10000732_pt1 | contig 18730 bp, 17 predicted proteins | sample SalMarSW160110MG_FD_203677 | JGI IMG/M metagenome (GOLD analysis project Ga0315540, IMG submission 203677) | Salt marsh sediment microbial communities from the Plum Island Ecosystem LTER, Massachusetts, United States - Salt Marsh Sediment SW1601-10 ...
GCTCAACGAGTACTGTGCCCGCAAGCTGACGGCTCCCTCGGTGCCGGCCGGGAGCGCGGCAGGCGCCGCGGTGACCGCCGCCGCCAAGGTCGCCGGCGAGCATCTCCGGGCCGTCGTTGCCTTCGGTTCGTGGGCACGGGGCGAGGCCGCCGCGCACTCGGACGTCGACCTGCTCGTCGTCGTCGCTCCCGGGCTGGCCGTGACGCGGCGGCTCTACCAGGTCTGGGACCGAGCGCCGGTCGCCTGGGAGGGACGGCGCGTGGAGCCCCACTTCGTCCACCAGCCGGCCGGCGGTGACCGTCCTTCCAGCCTGTGGCTCGAGGTCGCCACCGACGGGATCGTGCTGTTCGATCCCGATCTCGGCGTCTCACGGCACCTGGCGTCGCTGAGGCGCCTCATCGCCGAGGGCCGGATGCGCCGGCAGAGCGTGCACGGGCAGGCGTACTGGAAGCGGGAGGTGGGTGATGCGCAATGACGCCTTGGCGCGCGACTACGTCCGGCGCGGGCAGGCCCGGCTCGCCGCCCTCGAGGTGTTGTATGCCAACGAGAGCTGGGCGGACGCGGTGCGCGAGTCGCAGGAGATCGTGGAGCTCACGCTGATGGCGCTGCTGCTGGGCTCGGACATCGACCCGCCTCGAGTCCACGACGTCTCGGAGGTGCTCCTCTCCGAGAGGACTCGCCTTCCGGCCGCGCTGCAGGACCGCCTCGACGAGCTTGCGGAGGGCTCCCGCCAGCTCCGGCGCGACCGCGAGCTGGCATTCTATGGAGCCGCCGATCTCACGCCGTCCGACTTCTACTCTCGGGCGGACGCGGACGCCGCGCGCGAGAGCGCCCGGCTGACCGTGGAGCTGGTCGCCCCGCACGTCTAGCAAGCTCCGGAAAGAGGACGTGGCCGCGCCCGGGTGATGGGCGCGGCCACGCGCTCGTGACGACGCGTCGTCGCTCGCTGCGGCTAGCTGCGTCTCGCTAGGCGGCGCCTTCGGGCGGCGTGAACGCCGTGATGGCAGGAACGCTGCCACTGTACTTCTCCACCTGCGCGAGCGCGGTGTCGGCGATGGTTCCCTGCGCCAGCTTCGAGGTGCCCTTGTCGAGCGTGACGGCGTTGACGTTGCCGTGCTTGTCGAGCGTGCCGATCTTGCCGGGGTCCAGCGGGTCGTACCAGCCGCCCTCGTGCATGATGATCACGCCGGGCGTGACGCGGTCGGTGATCGAGGCCCCGGCGAGCGTCTCGCCGCGGCTGTTGAAGACGCGCACCAGGTCGCCGTCCTGGATGCCGCGTGCCTGTGCGTCCTGCGGGTTGATCCAGATCGGCTCGCGCTGCTGCACCTCGTACCAGTCCCGGATCCAGGTGTTGTCGAGCTCGGAGTGGAGGCGGAACTTCGGGTGCGGCGAGAGCACGTGCAGCGGGTACTGCGCGGTCTTCGGGCTGCCGAGCCACTCGGCCGGCTCGAGCCAGGTCGGGTGCGGCGGGCAGTCGTCGTAGTGGAAGCCCTCGATGGTCTTGGAGTAGATCTCGATCTTGCCCGACGGTGTGCCCAGCGGGTTGAGGGCAGGGTTTTCACGGAACTGCGCCCACGCCACCGTCTTCTCGGAGTCGGGGTTGACCGGGAACTCCAGGTAGCCCTTGTCGTTCCAGAAGGTGGCGAAGTCGGGCATCGTCAGGCCCTTGGCGTTCCCCTTCTGGGCGGCGGCCTCGTACATCTCCTGGATCCACTGCATCGGCGTCTTGCCCTCGGTGTACTTGTCCTTGAAGCCGAGGCGGTCGGCCAGCTCCGTGAAGGCGTCGACGTCGGTACGCGACTCGAAGAGCGGCTCGATCAGCTTGGGCATGGCGACGATGTACTGCGAGGAGGCCTCGATGTCGTCGTACTCGTACTTGTCGGACATCGGCAGGACGATGTCGGCCAGCTTGGCGGTTGCGGTCCAGAAGGCCTCGTGCACGATGACGCTCTGCGGCCGGCGCCACGCCTCGAGGAGCTTGTTGACGTCCTGGTGGTGGTGGAAGGGGTTGCCGCCGGTCCAGTACACCAGCTTGATGTCGGGGTAGGTGTACTGTTTGCCGTCGTAATCGAAGGTGCCGCCGGGGTTGAGCAGCAGATCGGCGATGCGCGCGCAGGGGATGAAGTCCTTGACGGGGTTGGCAGGGGCGGGCAGGCCGCTGATGCCGGGGCCGGTGTAGTACGGCTGGCTGGCCAACGACTGGGTCCACTCGTGGTAGCCGCCGCCCGGCAGGCCGATCTGGCCCAGCATGGCCGACAGCACCGCGACCATCCAATCGGGTTGCTCGCCGTGGTCGGCGCGCTGCAGCGAGCCTGCCAGGCGCAGCATGGTCCGCTTGCCCGCCATCGTCTTCGCGAGGCTCTCGATCGCGCCGGCATCCACGCCCGTGATGCCGGCCGCCCACTGCGCCGTCTTCTCGGTGCCGTCCTCCTTGCCCAGGAGGTAGTCGGAGAACTGCTGGAAGCCGACGGTGTACTTGTCCAGGAAGGCCTGGTCGTGCAGGTTCTGCGTGAGCAGCGTGTGGGCGATGCCGAGCATGAGCGCGGTGTCGGTGTTGGGCCGGAGGGGGATCCAGGTGGCCCTCAGGTACTCCGCCACGTCGTTGCGCTGCGGCGAGATGTAGACCACCTCGACGTTGCTGGCCTTGAGCTTCTGGATCCAGCCGGGCTCGTTGTTGACGATGTTGGCGGTGTAGCCGACCTGGCTGCTCTTGAGCGGCGTGACGCCGAACAGGACGGCGAGCTCGGTGTTCTCTAGCACAACCGGCCACGCCGTGTCCTCGGAGAAGCTCGTTCCCACCACGTGCGGCATGATCACTGGGTCCGCGCCGGCGCTGTAGCTGTTGACGAGGTAGGTGAAGCCGCCGTATAGGCCGAGGAAGCGGTAGAGCGGCACGATGGCGTTGTTCAGCTTGCCTGAGGTGCCCCAGCCGTAGCTGCCGCCGTAAATGGAGGAGTTGCCGAACTGGGTCACGACGCGCTTGACCTCGTTCGCTACCAGGTCGAGCGCCTGGTCCCACGAGACCCGCACGAACGGCTCGGCGCCGCGCAGGGAGCTGTCAGACTGGTAGCCGTCCTTCAGATAGCTGGCTCGCACCATCGGGTACTTGACACGGTCGGGCGCGTATGTGCGGCTGGGCAGTGCCTGCAGCATCGGCGAGGGGAAGGGATCGCGGGCGAAGGGGCGGGCTTCGACGAAGCGGCCGCCCTCCACCCGTCCGTTGAACGCGCCCCAGTGCGATGCCGACACCTTGGTGAAGCTGTCCAGCGAGGGTCCGCTGATGGCCTTCTGGGCGGAGACGAGCGGGGCCGCTGCCAACCCTCCCAGCGCTACGCTGCTTCCCTTCAGGAACTTGCGACGAGAGATCTTGTCCATGCACGAGCCTCCATTGGCCGTTCGGTTGCCTGGTTCCTCGGTGCCGCCGCCTCTTGCGCGCTGCAGCCCCGCAGCGGTGCCCTGCGCGCCGGCGAGGCTGCCAGCGGCGAGGGTGTTGGCTGGGCGCTGGGACGTGTCTTCGCGGCGGCACGCCGTCGTGCCACGACCCCCTTCCGCGACCCCCTCACCCAACGAACAAGGGACTGCGTAGCGCAGTCCCTTTGCGAATGGGCGGCAGGTCGCCCGGTTGCCCGGACGGCCCCGGAGGGAAGATCCCTCGGCCGAGAGAGCCCTGGAGGGTTCTCCTAGCTCGGGTGCTGGGTCGATTGTCGAGACGCGGTCAGTGCCGCGCAAGGGAACTTTGTCCCACCCCCGGCCCGCCGCCGACCGCACGCCACCAGACGTCGCGCCAGGGAGCTTTGTCCCCCGAGATGTGGCGTCAGCAACGGGTACGCCGAGCCAGACGGGCGTGGGACATTCCTCCTTGCTCGCCCCCGTTGGCGGTGCAATCCTGCGGTGTCCCGAGCCACGCTCGACCCACGTGGCGGGTGTGGCCGAGAGGGCTGTCCTCTCCGGCGTCAGTGCGGGTAACCGCCTGACGTGCCACGGTGCAAAGGGACATGGCGAACGGAGCCCTCAGGTGCTCCGACCTCAAAGGCGGGCGCTGGTTACGTTGCTGGTGACGTGGAGAACGTACGATGAGAGTCACGCGCAGGCGCGCCCTGCCTCTAGGCTGGGGCGAGTCTCGTCCGGCGAGCTACGTTCGAGTGGAAGGACGATAGCATGTGGGTGCTGAAGCCAGCCGGGCTTATCATCCTGGTGATGCTCGGGTACATCTTCTTCAAACGGGGCAAGACGAGGGAGATCGCCCGCGGCATCGGCCGGTCCGTTGGTGCCTTCAAGGAAGGCTTGAACGACGACGCCCCCGACCTCCCCGAAGGAGAGGGAGAATCCCCGCCCAAGGCATGAGCGCACGCCGCGGCCGAAGGCGCCTCGCGACCAGAGTCGAGGCCGGTTCAGCGGCACCGTTGGGAAGGAGTAGGTAATGTTCGGACTGCAACCCATCCACATCGTGATCATCGTCGTCCTGGCCGTGCTGCTCTTCGGGCCCAAGAAGTTGCCCGAGTTCGGCAAGAGCCTCGGCCGGAGCATCCGCGAGTTCAAGAGCGCCAGCAAGGACGTCACCGAGGAGTTCAAGAACGCGGTGAACGAGGAGAGTTCGGAGACGGCGAAGAAGGAGAACGTGCGCAAGGACGCGGACGCGACCGCGCCGGCCGCCGCGGTGGCCAGCGAGGCGAGCGACAGCCAGCCGGTGCCGAAGGCCGAACCCGTCGCGGGCACCGTGCAGGAGTCCGCTCAGAGCTGAATGCGTTAGGACTCCAGGATGGCTAGGAAGAGACGCGATCGCAGTCGCAACAAAGAGCGTGTCATGGCGCTGCTCGACCACTTCGAGGAGCTGCGCAGGCGCCTGTTCATCAGCGCGATCGTGATCGTGGTCGCCACCGTGGTGATGTACTTCCTGTCCAATGAGGTGCTGGCCATCCTGGAACGGCCCCTCCACGACACCAAGCTCGTCGGCTTCGGGCCGATCGACGGCTTCACCATCCGCTTGCAGTTGGCCTTCTGGTCCTCGCTGATCATCACGTCACCGGCGTGGCTCTACCAGATCCTAGCCTTCGTGCTCCCGGGCCTGACGGACAACGAGCGTCGGGTGGCGCTGCCGACGATGCTCTCCGTCGTCGGCCTGTTCGTCCTCGGCGCCTTCGCAGGCTACATGCTGTTGACGCCCACCATGAGCTTCCTGCTCGCTCAGTACGGGCCCAATATCCAGTATCTGCCTGGTATCACGGCCTACATCAACATGTCTCTGTTCATCCTCATTGCCATGGGGGTAGCCTTCGAGTTCCCGGTGGTGATGGTGCTCACTATGAGCCTCGGGCTGGTGGAGCCGCGCTGGTACCGGCGCTCGCGCAAGCTCACCTATTTCATCTTGTTTGCATTCGCAGAGCTCATCACGCCCGTGGCTGACCCGATCGTGATGCCCGTCCTCGTCTTCCTGCCGCTCTTGGGGCTGTACGAGGTGACGGTGATCGTCGGGGCGCGCTTGGCACGGCGTCGCGACGTGGAGCTGGCGGAGGCCTCAGCGGAGTCCTAGCCGCTAAGGCCCGAGCGGCTCAGCACCTTGGGCGCGCTCTGGAGGCGGTAGCGTAGCCCCCGAACGCCGTCCGATCACAAGGCCCTGAGGCCTCCAGGCCTCAGGGCCTTGCGTTGGCGCCCAGGTTGCGGAGGCGGGGCGTCGGGCGGGCAGCCCCTGGGCTGCGCTGGCTACGCGCGAGGCGCCCTCGCGGCACCTGCGGCTCGCGGTCGTGCCCCTCGGGTCAGAGTGTGGGTCCGGCCTCCGCGCGTCCGGGGACGAATCCGGCCGCGTCCGGGCCGACCTCGTACTTCCATACCGGCAAGCGCGACTTGACGAGCTCGAGCGCCTCCTGGCAGGCGTCCAGGGCCGGCCGCCGGTGCGCCGACGAGACCACGATCGCCAGGCTTAGCTCTGCCGGCGCCAGCCGGCCCAGCCGGTGGACGATGGCGACGCGCACGATGTCGTAACGGGCCCTCAGCTCCTCCACCAGACGGCGCATCTCGCTGACGATCATGCTGTCGTAGCCCTGGTAGTCGATGTAGTCGACGGTCTTGCCGTGGTTGGGCGAGCGAACGCTGCCGAGGAAGGTCGCCACCGCCCCGCAGGCGGGCTCGGTCAGCTCGTCGACGAGGCGCTGCACGTCGAGAACCTCGTAGGTCACCTCGAGGATATCGGGCGGTGCGCTCGCCCGCTGGCTAGCCACCGGAGACCGGCGGCAGGAAGGCGACCGTGTCGCCCTCGGAGAGCGGCGTCGCTGGATCGGCGAAGCGCTCGTTCACCGCGCACATGACGCCCTTGAGGTCGATGCCGTCGAGCCGGTCGGTGAGTGCGGTAGCCGCCGAGCGCACGGTGGCGGGCTCTGTGAGTTCCAGCGAGAGCTCGCCGCGGCCCGCCCGCTGCTTCAGGTTGGCGAACAACATCACGTGCACCTGCATGGGTCAGCTCCTTGCGAGACTCACGGTCGCGCCCGCGAGCCCTCACCTGGGGACGCCGCCGGACCGCTCCCGGAATGGAGGGCGACGCCCTCTACGACCGGCATGCTAGCACGCACCAGCCGGCCGCCTGCACGGGACGGATGCCCTTTCGGGCCGGCGGCGCCCGTCTCGGGCCGGCCCGGACCGCCGGGAGGCCGTGAAGTTGGCACGATTACGCGACTGAGGTCGCCCTCGTGACGGTGTCGGCATCCCGACGTGGTATTTTTGTCCCGTGCGGCTTCGCCCGCTCTCCCATATCATCGGCTGTTGAAGGCTTCGGCGGGGGAGGGGCTCCGCCACGAGGAGGCGAGAAGGACATGCGTAGCATCAAAGCCCTCTCAGTAGCGCTGACGCTCTTCGCTATTGCTGGCCTGGCCCTCGCTGCCAGCCCGGCATACTATATTCAGGCCCAGGTGGTACGCGGCAACAAGGGAGCCACGGGCCCGAGTTGCGTGCTGGTGAGCACCTTCAAGACCGGCGAGCAGGTCGTGTGGCTGGCCGAGGTGCACAGCACCCAGACCGGCGCCGTGATCACGCCCGAGCAGGCGAAGGCGCTGGGCATGAAGGTGACGGCCAAGCTCGAGGACGGCAAGACGGTCGACCTGGAGTACGGCCAGCACCCGCATACCGGCACGCCGAAGGTGTGGATGTGGTCGGCCGGCTGGCAGATCCCGCCCGTGTACCCGACCGGCGTGTTCAAGTACTCCCTCATCGTCACGGACAACAAGGGCGACACCGTGACGTGGGCGCCCATGAACCAGAACTACCCCACCAAGGCGGGTTACGCCACCCTCATCAACATCGCGAAGCGGTAAGCAGATGGCCGCTCCGAAGGTCAAGGTCATGCACGAGGAGCCGGGTGCGTCGGCCCGGAGCGGCTCCCGCGGTGCCCGGCCCGAGGAAGGGCTGGGGCTACGCGCCAGGCTGTCGGTCGGCGAGTTCGCACTCTTCGCGCTGCGCATCGCACTGGGCTTGAGCATGTTGCAGGTGGCGTTCAAGCTCTTCCGCGGTGGCTGGGACGGTTGGATGGACGCCAGCGCCCTGCTGCCCAGCGTCGTCCAGGGTCCTATCGGCAACCTCTACTCGGCCCTGTGGGGCAATCAGGTGGTGCTGTGGCTGCTCATCCTCGCCACGCTCGCCATCGGCCTCGCCATGGTGACGGGGTTCCTCACCCGCCTGGCGTCGCTGGCGGGCACGCTGATCATGCTCAGCTTCTACACCGCCTGCCTGCCGCCCACCAGCGGCTGGTTCGACGTGCAGCTCATCGCCATCTTCGCGTTCTTCGCGCTGGCCTCCGTCGGTGCCGGCCACATCTGGGGCATCGACGGGTTCCTGCGGCGCTACGAGAACACCTGGTGGTACTGGATGCTCGGCTGAGGGCCGGCTGAGCGCCGGCCTAGCAACCCAGCAACCTCGAAGGGCATCCGACTGCAGTCCGAGCGAGCCTAGAGCCCGGCGCGGGCGGATGCCCCTCCTCGTCGGTTCGGATCCGGGGGCCGGACGTCGGCGGGCTACCCGCGCGGGAGCGTGGCGAGAAGACCCCTCCGAAAGGGAGATCGACAGATGCAGCCAACCCTCGCAGGACCCCTGCACACGCCCGTGCGTGCGCGCTGGACGACCGCCCTGCTGGCGGTGCTGGTGGCCGCCCTCGTCGGCGGCGTGGCCGCCGCCCAGGGCAACGCGGTGTCGTCGGAGGCCACCTTCCCCAACGGCATCAAGGGCAACGTGACGCTGACGCCTGCCAAGGGCATCGTCGGTTCCCGCGCCGTAGTCGAGGGCTCGGGCTTCGACGCCGGTGCCACGTTGCAGGTCGTGTGGATCGCGTACGACGGCCAGTGGAAGCTGGAGATGAAGAACGGGGAGTACACCGGCAACTTCCTCGGGCGCAGCTACGATAGCCATGACGTTCCGCTGGCGACGGTGACGGTCGGCCCGGACGGGACCTTCTCGGCGCCCTTCACGGTGCCCAAGGGCTTCGGCGGCACGCACGACGTCTACGTGCGCGAGAACGGCGACAACCTCAACAAGGCGGGCTTCGACGTCGGCATGCATGCCAGCATGACGCCCGACAGCGGTCCGGTGGGAACGGACATCACCGTCACGGTGACCGGCATCGACGCCATCAACAACGTCGCCGGCTGGTACGCGCTCACCTACGACAACGCCATCACCGGCTTCATCACGGCGCAGACCACGCGCGGCACGGCCAAGGTCGTGATCCCGGCCGCGGGACGCGTGGGCAAGCACCTCATCGAGCTGCGCGACGCACCGTTCGACTCGCCCTACCTGGCGCTCAAGTCCTCGCCCTACGGCTACCTGCCCGAGCCGCAGTTCACCTTCACCGTGACGGACGGCAACCCCGTATTGCCGCCGCCGATCCAGCAGCAGGCCCCGAAGGCGATTGCCGGGAGCGAGCCCACGGGCAGCGGCCCGCAGATCTGGACCGACCCTGCGTCCTCCGGCGTCTTCACGGCCGGCCATATCTACGGCAAGGGCTTCGCTCCCAACGCCCGCATCGCCCTGGCCTACACCGCCATGAGCGGCTCGCGGGTGACGACCGAAGGCTTCTCGGCCACCACCGTCCCTGTGGACACCGTCACGGCGGACGCCAGCGGCGCCTTCAGCGTGCCCTTCCAGACGCCCGATGCGCTCGGCGGGGAGCACCGCCTGGAGGCCAGAGTGGGCGGCAAGGTCGTGGCCACCGCGCACTTCACCGTCGACTCGGTAGGGCTGCCGCTCGACCCCGCCAAGGGCCCCTTCGGCACGCACATCACCGTGCACGTCAAGGGCCTCGGCTGGACCCAGACGACCAACATCTTCGCGGTGGTCATCGACAACGTCTACCTCGGCTACGGTTGCGGGTTCAGCACCAACGGGGACGTTAAGGTTCCGATCACCGCAAGCTGGCCGCCGGGCTGGCACTTCATCGACCTGTACCCGTCGTTCTACCGCAACAAGGACTACAGCGCGGCCGACGAGCAGCCGTTCCTGTACCGCCAGGCGATCCTCACCTGGAAGGATCACCCCCACCAGATGCACTTCCGCTACGCCTTCCTGGTGACGAAGGACGGGACGGTGGCGACGGTCAAGCCCGTCAACTAGGCGTCCCCCTCTCCGCCGCACGGGCGCGCCGGGAACCGACCGGCGCGCCCGCTTCAGCGGCCCCTGCGGCCAGCCCGAAGGCGCCCCGCTCGCTCCCGAGAGCACGGCTCCGGCCACAGCGGTGGCGGCCTCTGCCGGCGGTGGCCGCATGACAGCCGAGCGCGCAGCGTGGGGGGCCGCTGCGCGCTCGAAACCCTAAGAGGGGGTGTTGGTGATGGTGCGGGGCAATGCTCCGCGGCCATCGGTTGGGGGCCTCCTCGGAGGGAGGCAAGTACACGCTATCCCACCCGCGAGGCGCCCGTGGTTAGGTCCTTTACAGAGCTCGCATGAGGAGCCGGAGCGCGCTCCATGACGCGCTCCGGCTCTCTTGCCAGGCCCGTGAGGGCGGTGGCGGCCCGGCTCGGCGCCGGGCGTGGTTCCTCAGTCCGACGCGGCGGGCGCGCCGACGGGCAGCACCGAGCGCCCGTAGGCCTCGTTGATGACCTCGGCCGCCGACAGGTAGAACGCCAGGATGGCGGTCACGAGCCCCACGTAGCCGCCGATGTGGGTGAAGCCGCTGACGCCCCACGCGCCCAGCGCCAGCAGCACGAAGGTGATCCACAGCGCCAGGAACACCAGCATCAAGGCGGTGTTGTGGCGCAGACTCGCAATCCACATGTAGAAGGTGAAGATCCCCCACACGAACAGGTACCAGCCGACGAAGGCGCCGGGCACGCCGCTCGAGAAGAAGTATATGAACAGCGCGAACGACCACCAGAACGCCCCGTAGGAGAAGAACGCCACGGTGCCGAAGGTGTTCCCCCTGGGGAACTCCAGCACGCCGGCGACCATCTGGGCCGTGCCGCCGTAGGCGAGAGCCAGGGCTAGGACCAGGCCCATGCTCTTGCCGTCGAACCAGCCGGCGTTCATCATGCTCAGCATCCAGGTCGTGAATGCGAAGCCGGCGAGCCCGAGCGGGGCAGGATTGGCTAGCTTTCCGTTCATCCGATACCGCCTCCTTACCGCTTACGGCGCCTCCGCTGTGGGCGCGGCGGTCGCCCCCATCACCGAGGTCCACTCCCTGCCCTCAGGACTGCACCTGCTTCCGGATCGTCTCCACGACCTCGGGATTGGCCAGAGTGGTGACGTCGCCGGCATCGCCCTTGTCGGAGAGCGAGCGCAGCACGCGGCGCATGATCTTGCCGGAACGCGTCTTGGGCATGTCCGGCACGATCCACACGTGGCGGGGCTTGGCGATGGGGCCGAGCTCCGTGGCGACGGCGTCCATGATCTTCTGCTGCAGCGCCTCGGTTGCCTCGTAACCGGGGTGGAGCGCGACGTAGAGCTCGGGCATCACGCCCTTGATCTCGTCCTTGGCGGGCACCACGGCTGCCTCGGCGATCTCCTTGACGGTGAGCGCCGCCGACTCGATCTCCTTGGTGCCGAGCCGGTGGCCGGCCACGTTGATGACGTCGTCGATGCGCCCCAGGATGCGGTAGTAGCCATCCTCGGCCTGCACCGCGGCGTCCCCGGCCATGTACGGCCAGTCGTGCCAGTCGGTCGAGGTGCGGTCCTTGCAGTAGCGGGCGAAGTAGGTCTCGACGAACCGCTCCGGCTGCCCCCAGATGGTCTGCGCCAGGCCCGGCCAGGGGTTCTGGATGCAGATGTTGCCGGCGCGCCCGGAGCCGGGCGGCACCACGTTGCCCTCATCGTCGTAGATGATCGGGTGGATGCCGGCCACGGCGGGCCCGGCGCTGCCGGGCTTCATCTTGTGGAGCGCGGGCGTGGTGCTGCATAGGAAGCCGCCGGTCTCGGTCTGCCACCAGGTATCGACGATCACGGCCTCACGCTTGCCGACCACGTCGTAGTACCAGCGCCATACCTCGGGCTCGATCGGCTCGCCCACGGTGGTCATGTGCTTGAAGTGGTAGTCGTACTTGGCGGGCTCGTCGGGCCCGACCTTGCGAAGCGAGCGCACGGCCGTCGGCGAGGTGTGGAAGATGGTGACGCCGAGCTCCTCGGCGATGCGCCAGGGGCGGCCGGGGTCGGGGTGCGTGGGGGCACCCTCGTACATCACCGAGGAGGCCGCCAGCGCCAGCGGGCCGTAGACGATGTAGGAGTGGCCGGTGATCCAGCCGATGTCGGCCATGCACCAGTAGACGTCCTCGGGATGGATGTCCTGGATGTACTTCGACGTCCCGGTGACGTAGGACATGTAGCCGCCGATGGAGTGCTGCATGCCCTTGGGGCGGCCGGTGGTGCCGCTGGTGTACATCAGGAACAGCGGCGCCTCGGCCGGCATGCTGACGGCCTCGACGCGCTTGCCCTGGTACTCCTGGAGCTTGTCGTTGACGACCACGTCGCGGCCGTCCACCAGGGCCGTGGGGCTGCCGTACTTGCCGGGGTAGCGCTGCCAGATCAGCACCGAGTCGAGCTTGTGGCCCGCCTTCTCGGACTCGGTGTAGGCGATGTCGGCCTTCTCCTTGTGGTCGAGGAACTTGCCGGCGCGCCAGTAGCCGTCCATGCTGATGAGCAGGTGGCTCTGGGAGTCGGCGGCGCGTTCGCCAGCCGCCTTGCCGCTGAAGCCGCCGAAGACCACCGAGTGGATGGCCCCCAGGCGGGCGCAGGCCAGCATGCTGACGGGGAGCTCGGGGACCATCGGGAGGTGGATGGTGATGCGGTCGCCGGCCTTCACGCCCATGTCCCTGAGCAGCGCGGCGAACTCGTTCACGCGCACCCACAGCTCCTGGTAGGTGATGTGCTGGATGGCCTCGCCTTCGGGCTCACCGACGTAGTGGATGGCCGTCTTGTTGCGGTTCGCGTCGAGGTGGCGATCGAGGCAGTTGTACGAGGCATTCAGCCGGCCGCCCACGAACCACTTCCAGAAGGGCGGGTCGCTGGTGTCGATGGTCTTGTCCCAGTACCTGTCCCAGGTCAGCAGATCGGCGTACTCGCGGAAGGCCTCGGGGATCCTGTCGAGGGAGAAGCGGTCGAAGATGTCGGGGTTGGTCAGGTTCGCCTGGCCGATGAACTTGGCTGACGGGTAGAGGTAGTCCTCTTCCCGCCACAGTACGTCTAGACCCGTCTGTCCGGCGGTCGGGTTGTCTGCCATCCCATGCCTCCCGTTCGCGGCTGGTAAGCCCCGGATTCTGAATACCCCCCAACCATAGGGGGACAGATGCCCCGGGTGCAACCCTGTCGTGGTCGGTATGGGTACTCAGGCCCATATACCATCCGATGTTCACCTGATTCCCGCCATAACACGATCTGATTCAGCCGCACCGGCCATATCGGCGGCGGGCGCGGGGGTTGGCGGTCACGGAGACTCGAGATCGGAGGCCGCCCCGACGCCGCTTGCCGCCAAGACGCCCGCCGCAGTGCCGCCCGCCGCAAGGCGCGGCACCGCCTCATCGGCGCCGTGGCACTCGGCGAGGGCCGCGGCGGCGCGCCAGGGGTCGAGGTCGTGAACCAGCTCGGACGCCCCCTGCGCGGCGCGCGGCTCGAGCGATGCCAGCAGCGGCATGAGGTTTCGCGCGGACATCTGCTGGAAGAAGCGGCAGTTCCTCACGATCCTGTAGCGCGCGATCAGCGCGCTGACGCCGGCGGCCGCGGTGAGCTCGCCGGCTTCGGCCAGCAGCAGCGTGAACGCCGCCAGCGCCAGCATCAGCGCGCGGAAGTCCATCGCCTCGACGCTCCGCCTGAGCGCGATCCGCACCACCGACCAGGCGCGTGCCTGCCTCCCCAGCCCGCGGTAGGCCAACGCCAGCATCGCCACCGAGGGTATGGCCTCGTGCGCCTCGCTCCCGAGGCGGCAGAGCGCCACGCTGCTGCGGAAGCGCTGCACGGCCGTCATGAAGTCATCGCGGGTGAGCGCGGTCGCGCCCAGCAGCCACAAGCTGTGGGCTTCCGCGACCGGGTTGGCGAGCCTGCGCGCCATGCCCAGGCCGGTGCGAGCCTCGCGGTCGGTCTCGAGATAGGCGCCGGTGTGCAGGTGCCCGAGGCCGACCGCCGCGTGGGCGTCCGGCAGCGACCACCACTCGCCGATGGCCCGGTGCGCTGCCAGGCTCTTCTCGAAGAGCGCCTTGGCGGGATCGAACTCACCGAGCCAGACGGCCGTCATGCCGAGGCGGCCGTAGCCCGCGGCGGCTCCGGCGAGGTCGCCGGCCGCGTCGTAGGCGCCCTCGCTGGCGTGCAGCAAGCCCTCGGCGTCGTCGAATCGGGCGTGCAGGGCCGCGGCCCAGGCCGCCGTGGCGAGCAGGTCGGCGGTGCCGGCCGCGTCTCCCAGGTCGGTCGCCGCGTCCAGCGCTTCCTCCAGCGCCCCGCTCGCCTCCACGTCACGGCCCTGTCCGAGCAGCGCGAGCCCGCGGTTGGCCTGTGCACGGGCGGCCTCCCAGAGCAGGCCGGCCGCCCGGTATCCGCCGGCCGCCCGCTGCAGCGCCTGCGCGGCTGCCACGTTGTCGCTGCCGAGCGCCAGCATGCCGGCCTGATGCTCGAGCCGTGCCCGGGCCCGGGCGCTGGCGACGTCGCTTGCCCGGCCGGGGGACGGGAGGCGCGCCAGGCCGGCGGCGACGGCCGCGCGGGCGGCGACCGCGTCGCCCTGGAGCCGCCACAGGCTGGCCAGGCGGGCGTGCAGCGAGGCCGCGAGGGGGTCGTGCGGGCGGTCGCCCTCCAGCAGCTTCACGGCGCGCGCGAAGACATCGACGCCTTCGGAGAAGGGCCCGCGCCGCTCGAAGTAGCGTCCGAGGGCGGTGGCGGCTTGCTCGAGCAGGGGCCGGTCGCCGGTCTCGGCGGCATGCAGGAAGGCGGCGCGAACGTTCGCCAGTTCAGCGGCGATCACCTCGGTGGCTGCCGCCTGGCCGCTGCCCTCGAGATCGCGCTCGCGGGCGCGCATCCACGAGCAGTAGTAGGCGCTGTGACGCGCGAGCACCGCCGCGGTCGCGCCGAGGGCCGCGAGGCGCTCGGCCGCGAAGGCGCGGATGAGCTCGTGAATGCGGTAGCGACCGGCACCGGCGTCGAACGCGACGAGCGAGCAGCGCACCAGCCGCCGCAGCACGGCGGCGTCGACGTCGGCCACGAACGATGCCGCGGCACGCGCGAAGCCACCCTCGAACACCGCCAGCGCAGCGAAGGCTCGTTGCTCCTCCTCGCTGAGGAGCGCCCAGCTGCGCTCGAAGACGCCGCGCAAGCCGGCGTGGGGATCGGGCGCATCCGACGCCGGGCCGCCGAGGAAGCCCGGATCGCTGCGGATCTCGTCGACGATGGCGTCCACCGGCAGCGTCCCGGCCCAGGCAGCTGCCAACTCGATGCCCAGCGGAAGGCCGTCCAGAAGGCTGCAGCAGCGCCGCACCGCGTCGCGTTGCAGCGCCGCGTCGAACCCCGGGGCCGTCCGCCTGGCGCACAGCTCGAAGAGCCGCTCGGCCGGTCCCGGCCCGCCTCCGGCGCCCCCGTCCCGGCCGAGCCGCAGACCGCCGAGGCGGAACACCTGCTCGTCCGCGATCTGCAGCGGCGCGAGCGACGTCACCAGCGCGCGCGCTCCGGGCGCCGCGGCGAGGACGCGTGACAGCGCCGCCGAGCACTCCCCGTGGGCGAGGTGCTCGCATCCGTCCAGGACCAGCAAGGCGGGGGACGCGCGGAACCGCTCGGCCAGCTGGCGCTCCAGCAGGTCGGTGCTCTGCCCGCCTCCGACGAGCATGCCGAGGGCCGATGCGAGCTCCCTGACGAACTGGCCGCCGGTGTGGACCGACTCCAGCGACACCGGTCCGGCCACCGGCAACCCGGGCGCGTGGGACCCCGGCGCGTTCAGGCGACGCGCCAGCTCCAACGCCAGGCGCGTCTTGCCGACGCCGCCCGGCCCCACCAGGGTGACGATGCGGGCGGTGGGGTCGGCGAGTAGCGCCAGCGCCCGCTCGAGCTCCCCCTCCCGGCCCACTAGCGGGGTCGTGGGGGAGGGGGGTTGGGCGCGTGCCGGGCCGGGCGGCGCGCTCGTCGACACCTCGCCGAGGTCCAGCCCCAGCTCCGCGGCGTCCACCGCGACCCGCCTGGCCAGCGGGTGGCCGCCGGCTTGCAGCAGGGCGTGGAGCTCGGCCAACGCCGCGGGATCGGGAGGTGCGGCGCCGGGAAGCTCGAACGCCTGGGCCGCGAGCTCCGCGGCACCGTCCACATCGGCCGCGGCGCTGGTCCGGGCGGCCGCGAGCAGGACGCGCCGCAGCCCATCGGCCTCGCGCTCGCGCGTCTCGTAGATCCAGGCCTCCAGGTCGGTCCCCACGTAGCGCTCGTCGAAGCCGTCCAGGAAGCGGCCGCGATAGAGGCCCAGCGCGACCTCCAGGTCGCGCTCCTCGAGCGCGCGATGGAAGTGTGCCAGGTCGAGCTCGACGTCCACCTCGAGGTCGCGGCGGTCGGCGTGCACCACACCAGGCACGCCGTGCCGCAGCTGCGTGAGGGCGACGGACAAGCTCTTCATGCGGTCGGCGGCGCTTGGCCAGAAGAGCTCTGCGACTTCGCGTCGCGTCCGCCGGCCCTCGAGAGCGACGTAGGTGAGAAGCAGGAGGGGCTTCTGCCAGTGGAAGTCGGAGCCCTCGAGCGCCAAGCCGCCGAGGGTGCGGAGCATGATGGCCCACTATAGCCACGCCCGCGCCGTTTAGGGGTCCTTTAGTGACGAGCGTCGCATCCTCACGCCAACACACGCACGCTGCGGTGCCGGCGTCGCCCGGCGCTGCGGAGAGGAGGACGCATGAGAGGCGCCGAGGAACCCATGCCTGCAAACGGGCCTGCGCGTACCGGCGAGCCCGTGCGCGCCCTGGTCGAGGCGCTCGTCGAGCACGACTTCGAGGGTGTGGCGGCGGCGTTCGCCCCGGAGGCGGCCTTCCGTGCCTTGCTGCCTCGCGAGCAGGTGGACGCGAGAGGTGCGGGGGAGGCGGCCGCCTGGTTCCTGACCTGGTTCGGTGATGCGCAGGCGCTGTCGGTCTGCGGACTGGACGCGGCGGCGCTGGGCCAGGTCACCACCTTCCGCTTCCACCTCCGAGCCAGGAAGCCGCGGGGCTGGAGCGAGATCGTGCAGGCGGGAGTATGCGAGTCGTCGGGCGGTGCCATCACGTCGATGCGCCTCGCCTGCTCCGGCTTCCAGTACCAGACCGGGGACGGGGCGTCACCGGCGGCCTCGCCGGAGCAGCGCTTCGACGCCGGCGACCTGGGCTGCGGCAGCGGCCTGCCGGCCGCCTTCCGCGAGCGCATCGGCGGCGTTTCTGTGGGGCAGGTTCTCCGGGTGATCGCGCGCGACCCGTCGGCGCGCGAGGACCTTCCGGCGATGGCCCGGATGCTCGGGCATCGGGTGCTCTCGGTCGAGAGCGGAAAGGACGGCGAGATCGTGATCGAAGTGGAGCGCGGACGATGAGCGAACGGATGATGTTCAACTGCACGCACGGACGGGAAGACCCCGAGCGGGCGCTGTTGCCCTTCGTGGCGGCCAACGTCGCTGCCACGGCCGGCCAGCAGGCGCTGGTGGTGTGCACCATGGACGCCGTGTGGCTGGGGACGAAAGGTGGTTCCGACGGGGTGCGTTCGAAGGACCTTCCGCCCCTCGACGAGCTTCTCCCCGGTTTCCTGGCGAACGGCGGCGAGGTGTGGCTCTGCGGCGCGTGCGCCAAGCCGCGCGGCATCGCCGAAGGGGACTGCGCCGAGGGCGTGAAGATCGTGGGGGCGGCGACCATCGTCGAGGCCATCGCCACGGGGGCCACGCCGGTGGCCTTCGGCTGAGGTCGCGGCCGATGCGCGGCCCCGCCGGCCGGCCGGCCGGCGGGGCCGCCGGCCCGAAGTCGGAGAGCGGCTCGTCGAACCCCTTGGCGTCGCCCACCACCAGGATCACCAGCCCGTCAGGGTTCAGCACCTGGCGGGCGGCTCGTCGACGCCGCCGACGGTGAACATCAGGTCGAAGCTCACCACCGGCGCCGCGCGCTGCTCCAGCAGGATGATGCGCACGCCGTTGTCCAGGGTGGCGGTGTGCACGCGCGACGCCAGGTCTCGCGCAAGGGCGGTGGGCGCGATCCCAGTCTGAGACGCGCGGAGTGTGAGCCTGTCATGGCCGGCGATCGACCCCCTCTCGGAGTGGTCCTGGTGATGTCGCCTCCATGCCACGGCGACGGGTCCGCGCTCGCCCGGCGGCCTGCGCTCGCCCGGCGGTCCGCGCTCGACCCGCGCTAGACTGCGCTCATCATGGGATTCTCGGTCGAGGATGCCGCTGCTCGCCTCGCCGCCACCGCCTTCGTGCTCGAGGAGCTGGTGACCGGCGTCGATGAGCGCCAGGCGCGCTGGAAGCCCAGCCCCGAGCGCTGGTCGATCCTGGAGGTCGTGAACCACCTTCACGACGAGGAGCGCGAGGACTTCCGCTTCCGCTTCAAGCACCTGCTGGAGAGCCCGGAGGAGGCCGCCCCGCCGATCGACCCGCCGCGCTGGGCGGTGGAGCGGCGCTACAACGAGCGCGAGATCGGTCCCTCGTTGGAGGCCTTCCTGAACGAGCGGCGGTACTCGCTGGCGTGGCTCGAGACGCTGGACGCGCCGGACCTGGAGGCGACCTCGCCGGCGTCGGGGCGCCGCGCCGGCGACGTGCTGGCGTCCTGGGTGGCGCACGATCTGCTGCACGTCAAGCAGATCGCCAAGCTGCACTACGACTACTGGGCCGCGGCGGCCGCCCCCTACGGTGTGGAGTACGCCGGCGTGTGGCGCTGAGCGGGGCGGGGCGGTTTGGCGTGGCGCCGGCCAGCGGAGGCGACCGCGGAGCAGCCGGGGGGGTTCCGGGACCCTCGTGCGATACTAAGAGCCTTAGCCTGGACGCTAACGACCATAGCTTCCGGATGGGGGGCACAAGCGCCCTCCTAGACGGCGTGTTTAGGGGTCATGGGCGCGTGCCGTCCTAGGCGCGAGCGAAGTGTCGCCGGCGCAAGGGGACGGTGCCGGCCGCTCCACGGACGGATGCTGAGCCATCCTAGGCGGCGTCCAGTCGCAATCGCGACACTTGGTCCGCGCCTAGCTGGGCAGCGGCCAAGATGACGTCCCTGACGGCGTAAACGGCGGACTCCCAGGCCGGGCCGGCGCGTCCGACCGGGGGCGACGCACCAGGGTCTCGGACACCCCCATGGGTCCCCACCCCCCGTGTCCGGGCTCGGCCCGT
>Ga0315540_10000734_pt1 | contig 18695 bp, 16 predicted proteins | sample SalMarSW160110MG_FD_203677 | JGI IMG/M metagenome (GOLD analysis project Ga0315540, IMG submission 203677) | Salt marsh sediment microbial communities from the Plum Island Ecosystem LTER, Massachusetts, United States - Salt Marsh Sediment SW1601-10 ...
GCACCTCAACCTGGCGCAACTTCGATACGATCTCTTCCGGTTTGTCTCGCTTTCCAGCCATTCTCTGGTCCTCCTTGACGGGATAAATCTATCCCAGTGGGTGGACCACTTCATGGGGGGCATTCCATTCATTCCGCGGCCAGGCAGGAAAGCTGACGGAGCTCCAATATGCGCAGCTTCATCATGGCCTTGCGCTGGTGCAGCGCAATATCGAACAAGCACATGACCGCTATGGGCGAGAAATTCCGAACCGCTGGCTCTGGGCACTTGACGGGCAATCCGGTATCTTTCCACCCAAGTCAATAATATGGTTGGTTGAGCCATGCTAAAAAAGAGGGCGCCGGTTGATTGCGCCCTCTCTAAACGACGTGGCACTCTCCGGGCTGAATGTTCAGCTCGCTTGCTGATCTCCGGCGGCCTCGTCTTGCTGTTTCTTGGATAGGTCTTCGCCTGTCTCCTGGTCGACAACCTTCATGGACAAGCGCACTTTGCCGCGTTGGTCGAAGCCAACGAGCTTGACCTTGACGATGTCGCCCTCGTTCACCACGTCGGTCACTTTGGCGACACGCCGTGGCGCCAATTCCGAGACATGCACCAGACCGTCACGCGCACCGAAGAAGTTTACGAAGGCGCCGAAGTCGACGACCTTCACGACCTTACCCTCGTAGATGGCGCCGACTTCGGGTTCTGAGACGATGGATTTGATCCATTTGATCGCCGCGTCGATGGCCGTGCCGGAAGAAGACGCGACCTTGATAGTACCGTCATCGGAAATATCGATCTTGGCGCCGGTCTTCTCGACGATTTCACGGATGACCTTGCCGCCCGTACCGATCACCTCGCGGATCTTGTCGACCGGGATGGTAAGCACCTCGATACGCGGTGCATATTCACCCAGAGCGGGCCGCGATTCGGTCAAGGCCTCGGCCATCTTGCCGAGAATGTGCATACGCCCGTCCTTTGCCTGGAAGAGGGCGGTGCGCATGATCTCCTCAGTGATGCCGGTGATCTTGATGTCCATTTGCAGCGAGGTAATGCCCTCATCCGTCCCCGCCACTTTGAAGTCCATGTCGCCCAGATGATCCTCGTCGCCAAGGATATCGGACAGCACAGCAAACTTCTGGCCCTCGAGGATGAGGCCCATTGCGATACCCGCCACCGGCCGGCGCAGCGGCACGCCGGCGTCCATCAGCGCCAAGGAAGCGCCGCATACGCTGGCCATCGATGACGAGCCGTTTGATTCGGTGATCTCCGACACAACGCGGATTGTGTAGGGGAACTGGTCTTTCGCAGGCAGCATCGGATGGATGGCCCTCCAGGCAAGTTTGCCATGCCCCACCTCGCGGCGCCCAGTAAATCCGGTGCGGCCGGTTTCGCCCACCGAAAACGGCGGGAAGTTGTAGTGAAGCAGGAAGGTTTGCTTGTAGGTGCCTTCCAGCGCATCAACGAACTGCTCATCGTCGCCGGTGCCCAGGGTCGTGACAACCAGGGCCTGGGTTTCGCCGCGGGTGAACAGTGCCGAGCCGTGAGTGCGCGGCAAAACACCTGCCTCGCAGACGATCTGGCGGACATCGGCAAGGCCACGGCCATCGATGCGGCTTCCAGTGTCGATGATATTGCCGCGGACGATCTCCTTTTCGATCGTCTTGAAGATCCCGCTCACCTTGATGGCGTCGGGAGCATCCGCGTCATCGGGCTGGCAGAACTCGGCGATGGCCTGATTCTTGATCGTCGCAACCGCGTCGCGACGTTCTTCCTTGCCTGGAATGGCATAGGCATCGCGCAACTGCTTGCCAACCAGCTTGCGCATGGCATCGAGCGTGGCGGTGTCGTCTGCGACTTCCATTTCGCGCGGCTCGCGGGCAGCGCGCTCGGCCAAGCGAATGATCGCATCAATAACCGGCTGGAATTCACGTTGGCCGAAGACAACAGCGCCGAGCATGGTCTCCTCGGTCAGTTCCTTGGCTTCGGACTCGACCATTAGTGCGGCTTCGCTTGTGCCGGCGACAACCAGATCGAGATCGCTTTCCTTGACCTGGCCAAGTGTCGGATTGAGGACATAGGCGCCCTCAATGAGACCGACACGGGCAGCACCCACCGGCCCGAAGAATGGAACGCCTGACAGCGTCAATGCTGCCGAGGCGCCTACCAGGGCGACGATATCAGGATCGTTCTCCATATCATGCGACAATACTGACACGATGACCTGGGTCTCGCACTTGAAGCCCGGTGCAAATAGCGGTCTTATCGGTCGATCGATGAGGCGCGAAACCAGCGTCTCTTTTTCTGACGGGCGACCTTCGCGCTTGAAGAAGCCGCCCGGAATCTTGCCGGCGGCATAGGTTTTCTCCTGATAGTTCACCGTCAGCGGGAAGAAGTCCAGACCGGGCTTGGGCGCCCGTTCGGCAACAACGGTGGCGAGAACCGTGGTCTCGCCATAAGTAGCGAGCACCGCGCCATCAGCCTGGCGGGCCAGACGCCCAGTCTCAAGGCGCAGCCGGCGGCCGCCCCACTCAATTTCCTCTACATGTATATCGAACATTCTCGTTCCTTCCGAACGCCCTTCGCCGCACTGTTCGCGTCAACCATATCTGGGCGGCATCCCCGCTTGGGCCATTAAGACAAGCGGCCCCATTGCCGCTCACCGTATGGGGGATTGGCAAGCCGCGATCCTGTCGCTGCCTGCCCGGCCTTGTTAAAGCCTTGTCGACCGTTGTTGCCGCAACCGGCTCCGTGAGGCCGAAGAAATTGTAGCAACTGATGGTCGGAAAATGGCGTACTTGCAAGCGAATGGATGGATTCCGCTCTGCAGTCAGGACGCCCGAAATTAGCGGCGAATACCCAGCCGCTCAATAAGCGAACGATAACGCGCGGTGTCCTTGCCCTTGACATAGTCAAGAAGCTTGCGGCGCAGACTCACCATCTTGAGGAGTCCCCGGCGTGAATGATTGTCCTTCTTGTGAGTCTGGAAATGATCCGTCAGATTTTTTATGCGTTCAGTCAGGATAGCGACCTGAACCTCTGGCGAGCCGGTATCAGCGCCGGCTGTGGCATATTCCTTGATGAGCGCCGCCTTGCGCTCTGGTGTAATCGACATCGGTCAACTCCTTCTGGCTCTTGCGGTCGCGCCGCTCAATTCACACTCAAGACGCGCTTGGGCCGCAACATCCCGCCAGCAACTTCGCCGATGGCAATTGCCTCACCCTGCCAGGTAACGAGCACGGCCGTTACTTCGGCCGGTGCATTTGCTCCTCGTAGGATGACAGCTTGTCCCTGCTTCAAACGCGCCGCATCTGCCGTGGCAACGGCCACCGCCGGGATGTCGTCCAGCGCGGTCGCGACAGGCAGAAGCACCTGATCAATGGCCTTACAGCCGGCGCCTTTATGGCGTAACTCATCGAGCTTTTCCAGCGAAATCATCTGGGCTTCGCCAAACGCCCCTACGCGCGTTCGGCGCAGGCTAACCACATGGCCGAAAACGCCGAGTTCGCGACCCATGTCGCGAGCGATGGCGCGCACGTAGGCACCCTTGCCGCATTCGGCTTCCAGAGTGCAGTCATCTTGACCCACCTCCACCAGTCGCAGAGTGGAGATCATCACCGGACGCGCCGCAAGCTCCACCGCCTCGCCACTGCGTGCCAGGTCGTAGGCCCGCTCACCGGCCACCTTAATTGCGGAAAACTGCGGCGGCACCTGATTGATGGTGCCGGTAAACTGCGGCAGGAGAGCTGTAATCTCGGATAAAGTCGGTCGTCGAGACGAAGCCTCTATGATCGCGCCTTCAGCATCGTCGGTCGTGGTCTCGGCACCCCAACGGACGGTGAAACGATAGATCTTGGCACTGTCCATGGCATAAGCGACGGTCTTGGTTGCCTCGCCAAAGGCAATGGGCAAGATCCCGGTGGCCAGCGGGTCGAGCGTTCCTGCATGGCCGGCTTTGGTGGCTTCGAATGCCCGCTTGACCACCGCCACAGCTTTTGTCGATGTCATGCCTAGCGGCTTGTCGAGAACAAGCCAACCGTTCACCGCCCGGCCGCGTCGGGTGCGGGCCATCGCTAGTGATCCTCTCCATCGCCGCGAATGTCGCGCTTGACCGCCGGATCCTCGAACAGCTTGTCGATGTGGCTGGCATAATCAAGTGAGGTGTCGAGCCGAAAGCGAATGTCGGGCATGAACTTGAGCTTGAGGCGTGGTGCCAGTAGACCGCGGATAAAGCGGTGATGGCGATCGAGCGCATTGACGAGTGTTTCGCCTTCACCTGCCATGAAGGGCCTCACCCAGCACATGGCATGCCTGAGGTCGGGCGAGACGGTGACCTCATAGATGGTGACGCCGAGCCGCTCGACGATGGGATCGATGATCTCTCCACGCAAAAAAACAGCTGAGAGTTCATGGCGGATGAGCTCGCCAACCCTTAGTTGGCGCTGGCTCGGAGCGGATGATTTCGACATGGCATGCTCAGGCAGTTTGGATCGGGCGACACCGATGTGACGTCAAAGTGTCCGCTGCACTTTCTCCACGCGGTAGCACTCAATGACGTCGCCGGCCCGCATGTCCTGATAATTCTCGAAAGCCATGCCGCATTCCTGGCCGGCCAAGACTTCCCTGACCTCGTCTTTGAATCGCTTGAGGGTCGAAAGGGTACCCTCGTGCACCACGACATTGTCGCGTACCAGCCGAACCCGCGCGCCACGCTGCACCACACCTTCTGTGACCCGACAGCCCGCCACCTTGCCGACCTTAGAAATGTTGAAGATTTCAAGGATTTCCGCGTTGCCGAGGAACGTCTCGCGCAGCGTCGGATCCAACAGGCCCGACATGGCCGCCTTAACGTCATCCACGAGATCGTAGATGATGTTGTAATAGCGGATTTCGATACCGGATCGTTCAGCCGCCTCGCGGGCCTGAGCGTTGGCACGGACGTTGAATCCCAGAATGACTGCATTGGAGGCTGTGGCCAGTTGCACGTCACTTTCGGAGATGCCGCCCACCGCATAGTGGATTGCCCGGGCCTGTACCTCGTCGGTGCCAAGCTTGTCGAGGGCTTGTACGATAGCTTCAGCCGAGCCTTGGACGTCGGCTTTGATGAGAACCGGAAACTCCTTGCGCCCGGCATCCTTCAACTGGCTCATCATCTGTTCGAGCGAGGAGCGCGCAGTCGGGGCACCGCGCAGCTCGCGACGTTTGCGATCACGATAGTCGGTGATCTCGCGTGCCCGGCCCTCAGATTCGACGACCACCAAGTGATCACCGGCTTCCGGTACGCTGTCAAGACCCAGGACTTCCACCGGCACCGAGGGGCCAGCCTCCTTTACATGCTCACCCCGGTCGTTGATGAGGGCGCGCACCCGACCTGACGCCGTGCCGGCGACCACGATGTCACCGGTCCTCAATGTCCCCCGCTGGACCAGAACGGTTGCGATGGGACCGCGACCACGGTCGAGCTGAGCCTCGACGACGATACCGTCGCCGGGGCGCTTCGGATTGGCCCTGAGCTCCAGTACTTCCGCCTGCAGGACAATCATTTCGAGTAGTTTGTCGAGATTGGTGCCCTTGACGGCGGATACTTCGACTTCAAGCGTATCGCCACCCATGCTTTCGACCACGACTTCGTGGCTTAGCAAATCGGTACGCACGCGGTTAGGGTTGGCGGCCGGTTTGTCAATCTTGTTGATGGCCACGATCATCGGCACACCTGCCGCACGGGCATGGTTAATTGCTTCGATGGTCTGCGGCATAACACCGTCGTCGGCGGCCACGACCAACACCACGATATCCGTAGCCTTGGCGCCGCGGGCGCGCATGGCGGTAAACGCGGCATGGCCGGGGGTGTCGATGAACGTCACCGGACCACCCGGCGTGTCGACCTGGTAAGCGCCGATATGCTGGGTTATGCCGCCGGCCTCGCCCGAAACCACGTTAGCGTGGCGGATGGCGTCCAGAAGAGACGTTTTTCCGTGGTCGACATGCCCCATTACGGTGACGACTGGTGATCGTGGCTGCAAATCGCCGCTCTCGTCCGCATCTCCCATCAAGCCTTCCTCAACATCAGCTTCGGAAACACGCTTGACCGTGTGACCGAATTCCTCGGCCACGAGTTGCGCCATATCGGCTTCGATGAGATCATTGATCTTGTGCATCTCGCCCTGTTTCATCAGGAACTTGATGACATCGACGGCACGCTCAGCCATTCGATTGGCAAGCTCTTGAATAGTGATCGCTTCAGGTATGATCACATCCCGGGCAATCTTCTCCTTGGTAGGCTGGAAGCCCGACGCCTGCTTTTTCTGGCGCTCCTGGCGCCGCCGCATTGCCGCCAGCGATCTGGCGCGTTCTTCATCTTCATTCAGGGCATTGGAGATTGTCAGCTTGCCTCGACGGCGCTCGGCGTCGGTCCGTGCCTTGGCTGGCTGTTGCGTTTTGACGTCGCGGCGGGCCTTGCGAGCCCGACTTTCTCCATCTTCGTCCGGCTCCGTTGCCACGGTGGCTGTCTTGTCGACGCGACGCGCGGTATCCTCGGCTTTGCGTTTTTGTTCTACTTCAGCCTGTAGGCGAGAGTCCTCTTCGGCTTTGCGCGCTTCTGCGGCAATCCGTGCGATTGAATCGCGTTTTTCCAATTCGGTGCGACGGCGGGCCTCCTCTTCGGCACGCTTGCGATCCTCTGCCTCACGGACCCGCGCTTCCACAAGGACACGCTCGCGGGCCTCTTTCTCGTCATTGGTAAGGGTGCGCAGTACCATACCTGGCCGGGCGGCCTGTTGCGGCTCTGGACGTTGCGACACCTCCGAACGCGGCGCCTCACGTTGCGGTTGGGCAGCGCTTTCCACCGGCTTGCTGGGCAGGTGGCCAATGCTACGCTTTCGCTTTGTCTCAACGACGACGGGTTTCGTGCGTCCATGCGAAAAATTCTGCCGCACCCGTCCAACCGTTTCGGTCGTCGAGCGTCTGAGATTTAGCTTGCGTCCGGCCACGCCGGGCTTGCGGTCTTCGGTATCGTTCGTTTCTGTCATTCTTCTATTGTCACCTCAGCGCGCGAAGGGCTCCGATATTTCTCCAGCCTGCGCACTGCCGCCGCGAGCTTTTCGGCAAGCGGGCTCGCAGCCACGGCTGCATGTATCACATTTACCCGGCCCAATGCCAAACCCAATTGCTCCGAATTGAAGCAGTCGATGACTTCGCCAGCAGTGCAGGCCGATCGAAGACGACCCGAAAGCTTCTGGCGACCATCTCGCGCTCCATCCGAGGCCGCCATTAGAAGGCGCACGCCTCCGCGGCCGATAGCATCCTCCACCTTGCCGAAGCCCTGCGTCACCAGACCAGCCTTGTTTGAGAGTGCCAACAGGCTGATGGCATTGTGTTCAAGCAATTCCTCAACCTGATTTGGCAGGGATTCATCCGCCACGCAGGAAGTGCGCAGTGTCCGTGCAAACAACTTACGCCGACAGGCTTCGTTGACCGCTTCTCGCGAAAGGCTGACCCAGACGCCGCGGCCCGGGAGTTTGCGGCGTAGGTCCGGTACCACACGGTTATCCGGTGAACACACGAAACGCAGCAACACCGCTTCATCCATAGCCTGGCGAAGAACGATGCAGGTGCGTTCTGCCAACTCGCCATCCGCAGTTGCAGTCTTGTGGGTGCCGATACTGGTCAACCTTCCTCGCTTGTAGTTATTACCTCAGTGTCGTCACTCTGACCGATTTCGTCTTCCGACGGAGCTTCGATCCAGCCAGCAACGACCCGCGCGGCCATGATGATGGCCTCGGCGTCTGCACTGGAAACATCGAGATTGCTAAAGGCCCCCGGGTGCTGAGTTATTTCACCGTCCTTGCGCTCGCTCCAACCGATCAGGTCATCTGTGGCGCAGCCTGCGAGATCGTCGAGGCTGAGAATGCCCGCCTCGCCCAAAGCCACAAGCATGGCGGGGGTAACTCCCTCGATTGCTGCCACGGCATCCTCCACGCCCAACTCCTTGCGCCGAGCTTCTTGCGCGGCCGCCACCTTGTCGAGATGCTCGCGCGCTCGGGTCTGGAGCTCCGTGGCGGTCTCCTCATCTAGGCCATCGATGGATGAGATTTCTTCAACATCGACATAGGCCAGCTCCTCGACTGTATCGAAGCCCTCCGAGGCAAGAAGCTGGGCAAGCATCTCGTCGACATCAAGCGCAGCCACGAACCGCTCGGTGCGCTCGGCAAACTCCTTCTGCCGGCGTTCAGACTCTTCAGCCTCGGTCATTATGTCTATTTCCCAACCCGTGAGTTGAGAGGCCAGGCGCACGTTCTGGCCGCGACGACCGATGGCTAGGGACAACTGTTCGTCGGGAACCACCACTTCGATGCGCTCGACGTCCTCGTCGAGAACAACCTTGGCGACCTCGGCTGGCGCAAGTGCATTTACGATAAAGGTTGCGGCATCGGGCGACCACGGGATGATGTCGATTTTCTCGCCTTGCAGCTCGTTTACCACGGCCTGCACGCGGCTGCCCCGCATGCCGACGCACGCGCCGACAGGATCGATGGACGAATCCTTGGAGCGGACCGCGATCTTGGCGCGGCTGCCGGCGTCACGGGCAACGGAAACCACCTCGACGATGCCATCGTATATTTCCGGCACTTCCTGACGGAACAATCGCGCCATGAATTCGGGATGGGTGCGGGAAAGGAAGATCTGGGGGCCACGCTGCTCCCGCCTGACATCGTAGATATAGGCACGGACCCGATCACCGGTGCGGAAATTCTCCCGCGGCAGCGACTCGTCCCGACGTACAATGGCCTCTCCGCGTCCGAGATCGACTATGACATTGCCATATTCAACCCGCTTGACGACGCCGTTGACGATCTCTCCAATACGATCCTTGTACTCTTCATACTGGCGTTCGCGTTCGGCATCGCGCACCTTCTGAACGATCACCTGCTTGGCATTCTGGGCAGCGATGCGCCCAAAATCGACAGGCGGCAACGCCTCTGAAATGAAATCGCCCACCTGTGCGGCCGGATTACGATGACGGGCTTCGGCGAGCGTGATTTGGGTCGCCTCGTTCTCGACCGTCTCGGCTACCTCGAGCAATCGAGCCAGGCGAATGGCGCCGGTCTTGGGATCGATTTCGGCCCGAATATCGTTTTCGGCGCCGTAGCGCGAACGAGCTGCGCGTTGGATCGCATCTTCCATCGCGGCCAGGACCAGCGATTTCTCGATTGACTTCTCGCGCGCTACCGCATCGGCGATCTGCAACAACTCCAACCTGTTTGCGCTAACTGCAGGTTCAGCCATCGGTCAAACTCCCATCCGTGGTTGCGTCTTCAATTTCGGTCGTCCACTCGCTGCCATCTTTAGGGGCAGGCGATACATTGTTGCGTACGTCGTCGATGAGCTTGTCGGTCATCACCAGACGTGCCTCGGCGATGTTGTCGAAGGAAAGTCCGACAAGAATGACTTCGCCACCCGCTTCAGGCGCTGGCAGGAAGAGCCTCGCCTCACCATCCGCGAAACCCTCGAGAACGCCACGAAAGCGGCGACGACCGTCGATCGGCGTCAACATCTCGATCTTGGCTTCATGTCCGGCCCATCGCTCGAAATCTTCTGGCCGCACCAACGGACGGTCGATGCCCGGAGAGGACATCTCGAGCATATATGAGCCAGCTACGGGATCCTCAACATCCAGCAGCGGCGAAATCGCCTTGGAGGCCTTCTCGCAATCATCGATCAGAAACGAACCGTCGGGTCGCTCGGCCATGATCTGCAGGACGTGTCCATCCCGGCCAGTCATACGGACCCTGACCAGTCGATATCCAAGTCCGTCAAGCACTGGTTCGATCAGATCGGCCACCCGATGGGCAATTCCTGTTTCTCGCGCCAGTCGATCCTGGGTCACGCGCCTGTTGTCCTCTTTGATCCTGCAATTGACTGCAGGTAACAAAAAAAGCGGGCCCCGCAGGACCCACCCTCAACATCCTGATCTAAGCAGAAGCGCATAGGGCAGGGTTATATGAGAATGAACTCTTCGCCCGGCTTATACACGCTACCATCGGAAGGTTGCAAGACCTGCCAGCCGGCATCAATCGTTCCGGCGGCGAAACACGAGATAGGATGGACGACGTTCCGCCGCAAGGGCCTTTTGCTCGTAGCGTGTTGGCGGCCAATCTGCAGGACGTGGGTTCCGCTCCCCGGCGATGTCCGAGAATGTCTCGAAGCCTCCGTGTCGAGCAAACACTTCCAATGTCCAGGTTATATAGCCGGCGATATCGCTGGCAACGCGCAGTTCAGCACCGGGGCGCAACACTCGGTGGAGGCCGGCGACAGTCTCGGCGTTGACGAACCGCCGCTTCCAGTGACGCCGCTTGGGCCAGGGATCGGGATAAAGCAGAAACGCCCGATCTAGTGTTCCGTCCCCCAGAAGATCGATAAGCTCCCGGGCATCACCATAATGAACGCGAACATTGCCTAGGTCCTCGCGATCGATGACGGCAAGCGCTTTTGCGACGCCATTGAGAAATGCTTCGCAGCCGATTAGTCCGATTCGGGGGTTATGCCGCGCTTGCCAAGCAAGATGCTCACCGGCACCAAATCCGATTTCCAGCCATACCGAGCGGCATTCATGGTCAAAAAGGTGGAGAGGATCCCTCAACCGCAGAGGCCGTGCGGTAAGATCCAGTTGTGCCCAAGCCGTCGCGACGCGGGCAGCTTGTCTTGGCCGCAATTTGGGGCCCACCCGTCGCCCATAAAGCCTCAACCGGTCGGGGCCGGTATTCTCATCGGCGGTCATGTGCGAATCACGGGATCCCTCCAGCCCCAAACTCAACAGATCGTATTTCGGGATCACTTTTGGCCAAGTTGGTACAGAATAATAAACCTAAGCGATTTCAGCAAGATAGAGCATGATTCGAAAAGTGCACGCACATTTCGAATCATGCTCTAGCACACGGCGTTGCGAAGGTCGTCCGTGAGGTCGGTCCTTTCCCAGGAGAATCCGCCGTCGCTGTCAGGTGTACGGCCAAAATGCCCGTAAGCTGAAGTGCGGGCATAGATGGCGCGGTTGAGATTTAGATGGTTGCGAATGCCGCGCGGCGTGAGGTTCATGACTTCTCCCAAGGCGCGCTCGAGTTTTTCTTCATCAACGTTTCCAGTTCCGTGCAGGTCGACGTAAATAGACAGTGGGCGCGCGACGCCAATGGCGTAGGAAAGCTGAATTGTGCAACGCTCTGCAAGCTCGGCAGCCACTACGTTCTTGGCCAGATAGCGGGCCGCATAGGCTGCCGAACGGTCGACCTTGGTCGGGTCCTTACCGGAGAAGGCGCCGCCACCATGGGGCGCCGCGCCACCATAGGTATCGACGATAATCTTGCGTCCGGTCAATCCGCAGTCACCGTCGGGACCGCCGATGAAGAACTTGCCGGTTGGATTGACATGCCAGATGGTTTCATCACCGACCCAGCCCTCGGGCAGTGCTTCACGGCAATAGGGTTCGATGAGAGAGCGGACGTCACTGGACGACATGGATTCGTCGACATGCTGATGAGAAACCACGATCTCACGCACACTGACCGGGTGGCCGTCCTGATAGCGAACGGTGATTTGGCTTTTTGAATCTGGCCCCAGCCGAGGCTCGGTACCGGCGTGCCGTGCCTCGGCTAGGCGTTGCAGGATGCGATGGGCATAATAGATGGGTGCCGGCATCAAATCCGGAGTTTCCCGGCAGGCATAACCGAACATGATACCCTGGTCGCCGGCACCTTCGTCCTTGTTGCCGGCCGCGTCGACACCTTGCGCGATGTCCGCCGACTGGCCATGCAACAGCACTTCGACCTCGGCATTCTGCCAGTGGAAGCCTGCCTGCTGGTAGCCAATATTGCGTATGGCATTGCGGGTTGTTTCGACGATAGCGTCCTTGTCGACGCTTTCCGGGCCGCGATATTCGCCGGCGATAACCACCCGGTTGGTGGTTGCCAATGTCTCGCAAGCTACGCGAACCTGATTGGCATCGAGACCTGCTTTCGGCGCTTCACGATAAAACAGATCAACGATTTCGTCGGAAATCCGGTCGCAGACCTTGTCGGGATGCCCTTCGGAAACGGATTCGCTGGTGAAAAGGTAATTGCTGCGCGGCACGTACATCTTCCTTCATGACGGAACCGGCAAGTGCCGGCTAATGCTCCAATAAAACCGACGGCCCCTCAGCCGAAGTGCAAAGTTAGCGCACTAGTGGCAGGCAAGAACCAGCCCGTCAAGATCGCTTCAAACTGTCATTGAGAAACAAAATCGCGACACGCACTAATCGGTCTGGCCTGCAAGCGCTTTGACCAGGTCGACAACCCGGCGTCGAACGTCGGGATTGGCGATTTCACCGAAAGCACGGTTCAACTGCAAACCTTCCGACGAATTCAGGAACCCCATGATCGATTCCTGTTCTCCCGGCTCGGCAAAACCGCCCGCCGTTGGCATCTCAATGTCAGCGGGAAGGTCCTCAAAAAAGAACTGAACCTCAACTTCAAGGATCTGGGCCATTTGATAGAGGCGACTGGCGCTTACCCGGTTCGAGCCCTTTTCATATTTTTGCACCTGCTGAAAGGTCAAGCCCAGCTTTTCGCCGAGCTTCTCCTGACTGAGGCCGATCAGCATGCGCCGCATGCGAACCCGATTGCCTACATGGACGTCAATTGGATTGGGTGTCCGTCTAGTCATTTTTCATCTCTCAGATCGTAAGCCCCCGATCTGAAACCCAGGCGCCAGAAACAGGAACCAGCCTCTAGCGTATACTCGACGATTATCGAAAACGAGAGCATTTAGGACACTAGTACCGTAAGGCGCAAGGACAAACGTTAGTGAGCGCAAGTTGAATTTTGGTTGCCGCGTGAGACCTTAAGTGAAGATGATCCAAAGTCAAGATCGGTTTAGGCCGAGCTTCCTGACATTTGCCACGGCTGCGCCCAGCAGGCTGGCGACCAGCAGCGCATAGAAAAGATCGCCGAATCGTCCGTACAATGTATTGCTGACCGGTCGGGGAAGTGGTGCCGTAAGGATTCCGACCGCGCCCGTGTCGAGGCGCTTGAGCACATTGCCTCTGGCATCGATGATCGCGGAGATGCCAGTGTTGGCGGCGCGGACCAAAGGCAGACCCTCTTCTATGGCGCGAAAGCGAGCTTGTTCGAGATGTTGCACTGGCCCGGCCGAGCTCCCGAACCAGGCATCGTTTGTTACGTTGACAATCCATTTGGCCCGCAATCCTCTGGCCGGTATCGACAACGGAAAGATTGCCTCGTAACAAACAAGGGGGGCGAAACTCGGTAAACCAGCGATCGATATCGGCGCAGTTGTCGTCCCGGCCGAAAAACTGAGTGGCACGGGAACAAGCTTTCGAAGTCCCAGTGGGCCGAGAATTCCTTCGAACGGCAGAAATTCACCGAACGGAACGAGCCGACGCTTGTCGTAGGTCGCAGTGACGTCTCCGTTCCTGTTAATGACCAAGATCGAATTGAACACGCGCACAGAAGTGTCCGAAGCGGGGGCCGTCGGTTCGCGGCGAATCGCGCCAAGCACGAGAAAACTGTCCGGCGGAAGTTCTGCTGCGACACGATGGCGCAGAGCGGGCAATTCGGCTACCAGATAGGGGAGGGCCGTCTCGGGCCAGATAAAGATGTGGTGACCCGGCACGTCATTGGCTGCGGCCTTTGCGGTCAACTCGAGATAGCGGCTGAGAATATCTGCCCGGCGCTCCTGTTGCCACTTGATAGACTGAGGAATGCTGGCTTGGACGATGGATACGGTGATGTCGTCATGAGATCCCGGCCCCGCCGCCGCCAGCCGCCAGCCGCCGAGACCCCAGCACAGGGCGAAAGAAGCAATTGAGAATCCGGCCAGGCGATAGGAAGGCGTTCCGCCGCGCCTCCACAGCATCGCCGGCAACATCGACCACAAGAGCACTAAAGTCGTCAGGCCATATATGCCGACGATGCTGGCTGTCTGTGCCAAGGCATCGCTTGTACCCGCCACATAGCCGGGCAGGTTCCAGGGAAACCCCGTAAACAGATGGCCGCGTAGCCATTCGGTAATCGACAATGTGGCAACCAGGACCAGAATACCGCTGGCATCTGATCTCCACCAGCGTATGGCCGTTGCCGTGGCAGCGGCCCAAAAGAGGGCGAGGCCCGCCGGCAGGAAGGTAACAACAAACGGGATCATCCAGGCAAAGATGGCCGCATCGACGCGAAACGCCTCGGTGACCCACGACAATGAATAGACGAACCAGCCGAAACCGAAACACCAGCCAACCAATGCTGCCGGCCGACATCGGCGCGCCACGGCCGGCTCCGAATAAGCGACCTTGTCGAGCGTCCAGGCCAGTAAGCTGAAGGCGACTGGCAGCGCAGGCCAAATGTGCCACGGTGGCAGGGCCAACGACCCAAGCAGCCCGGCGGCAAATGGCAGCAGCGCTCGCCAGAACAGCTGGTGCGGGCCGCCAGACCGAATTTTTCGCAGCATGGACCTTGTCCGGCTCTATTCGGCTGGCGTGGTTTCGGAACGCCGCTGACGAGCAGGACGTTGGCGGGTATGGATTTTGATCTTGCGCACGCGTCGCGGGTCGGCATCGAGGATTTCGAATTCGACGCCACCTGGGTGGCGAACAAGTTCACCGCGCACCGGAACGCGGCCCAGCATGGCGAACATCAACCCGCCGAGGGTATCGACGTCTTCTTCATCTTCGTCTGGTAAGAGATCAATGCCAAGCTGCGCCTCCACATCATCGATGTCGGCGCGAGCATCGGCCAGAAAGCTCCCATTGTCTGACGCCTTGATCAACGTGGATTCATCATCGTCATGCTCATCGGCGATATCGCCGACGATTTCTTCGACTAGATCCTCGATCGACAGCAATCCGTCGGTGCCGCCGTATTCATCGACGACGATGGCCATGTGGATACGGGTGGATTGCATCTTCACTAGGAGGTCGGCAGCCGGCATCGATGGAGGAACGAACAAGAGTTTGCGAATGATGCCTGTCTCGCGCACGGCCCGGTCGAGGTCGGTCGGAGACACAGACAAGCCCGCTGTTGTGGCAGACACCTTGCTCTTTGTCTGGCGCCCGCCCTTACGGCCGCCGTCGCGGGAACGTTCTCCGACCCACCGCAATAGGTCCTTGATGTGGACCATGCCGACAGGATCGTCGAGCGTTTCGCGGAAGACCGGCAATCGCGAATGGTTGGCTTCAGTGAATATCCGTAGCAATTCGCGCACGTTGGCGCCTTCTTCAACCGCGATTATATCGGCACGGGGCACCATGACATCGTCGACCCTGAGATCGCCAAAGCGCAGGAGATTGGCCATCATGGAGCGCGCTTCCGGTCCTATCGGGGCTGCATTGTCGGTTGCGGCGTGTTCGTCGATCACACCCTCCAGGCTGGCGCGCAAGTCGTCGTCGCCCCTGCCACCGAGCCAGGCCTTCAGCCGCTGCAGATAACCTGGGCGGGAATAGTCAGACTGGCGGACCGGTCCGGATTGCTGCTTTTGGTCGTCGCTCATTTTTTTCCGAATGCGCCTTGGCCTAAGGGGTCGCGGCAGCATCAGTTTCATAAGGATCGGCAATGCCGAGACTGGCGAGCGCCGTAATCTCAAGGGTCTGCATCTCGGCCGCCCCCTCATCTGTCTGATGTTCATAACCAACAAGATGCAGCACGGCATGTACAATAAGATGACTTATGTGGTTTTCCAATGTCTTGCCTTGTGCAGGCGCTTCCGCAGCGACAATGCCCCAGGCAACAGCGATGTCACCTATCGGCCGAGCCATGGTTGGCGCGGTTTCCGGAAAGGGTGCCGCTGGAAATGAAAGCACATTTGTCGGATCGGACTTGCCACGCCAGGCGCGGTTCAATTCGGCAATCGCAGCATTGTCGCTCAACAAAATAGAGATTCCGACATGCGCATGAAGACGGGATACCTTAAGAGCCGCTACCGCAGCGCGACGCAAGAGTTTCTCGGGATCAGCCAAGGTTGACCACTCGGGCGACTCGATGACCACATCCACCTCGACGCCGCCTTCGTCGCAGGAACTTGCGACAGCACTCTGTCTGGTCATGCGCATGGGTTTCCGATGCGTGAAATATGGTCGGCCTCGTAAGCTTCCACGATGCGCGTGACCAGTTCGTGGCGCACGATGTCCGCGGAGGTGAACGTCACGTGGCCAATACCGGGCACCAGGGCCAGCAAGTGAAGCGCTTCGTCAAGACCCGAACCAACACCCCGGGGCAGATCGATCTGGGTCGGATCACCGGTCACGACCATCCGGCTTCCTTCGCCGAGGCGGGTAAGAAACATCTTCATTTGTGGAGATGTAGCGTTCTGAGCTTCGTCGAGAATCACGAAGGCTGACGTCAATGTGCGGCCCCGCATGAAGGCGAGAGGTGCAATCTCGATAGTGCCTTCCGCGAGACCCCGGGCGACAAGATTGGCCGGCATCACGTCATAGAGCGCGTCATAGAGTGGCCGCAGATAGGGATCGACCTTCTCTTTCAGATCACCTGGCAGAAAGCCCAGCCGTTCGCCTGCTTCCACCGCTGGTCGCGATAAGATGATGCGGTCAATGCGGCCCTGTTCAAGCTCTGCGGCGGCGCAGGCGACTGCCAGATATGTTTTCCCGGTGCCCGCCGGGCCGGTGCCAAAAACCAGATCATGGCTGCCAATAGCCTCCACATAGGCGCGCTGACGTGGCGATCGCGGCACCACGGTCTTTTTGCGGGTACGCACCGCCGCTGAATCGCTCTCGCTGTCTGTTATGCTTTCAGTCATGCGGATCGCGCCTGCGACGTCGCCAGCGATCACGTCATGGCCGCGACTGGCCCGCAGGTAAAGATGCTGGAGAATCTGGCGCGCCCGCTCGCGCATGATGGCATCGCCGCTCAGGGCCACGCGGTTGCCACGCGGCGTAACGGTGACGCCAAGCCGCTGCTCGATCAGGGCCAGATGTTCGTCATGTTCACCGAAAACTGTCGTCAACAAGCGATTGTTGTCGAATGCAACGATCAAATTGTCCGCGGCATCGTTGCGTCCTGCTGTTGCCATCTTTCCGCTGCTGCGTGTCATGCCTTCTGCTCAATGCCCTCGACGGTACCGCATTGGGCAGCGTGCTGCCGCATGCCGGGAATCACATCTGCCGCATCCACAATATGGGCCGAAAGCGAATTAGCGCCAACGGCATCGACACATACTTTCACCAGATCGCCGATGCGGGCCCTGTCAGCTTCCAGGTGGACGGCTTGTAGATACGGTGAACGCCCGACGAGTTGGCCCGGATGCCGTCCCGTCCGCTCCAGCAAAACGTCGAATGTGGCCCCAAGCATGGCCTGATTGAAGGACTTCTGCTGGCTGGCGAGAAGAGCTTGTAAGCGTCGAAGCCGCTCGCTCTTGACCGCCTCAGATATCTGGTCCGGCCATTCGCCCGCAGGAGTGCCAGGACGCGGAGAATATTTGAACGAATAGGCTTGGGCATATCCCACGGTACGCACGAGTTCTAGCGTTTCTTCGAAGTCGGCATCAGTCTCGCCGGGAAAGCCGACAATGAAATCGCTGGACAGGGCAATGTTGGGACAGGCTGAGCGGATCCGAGCCACAACATCGAGATAAAGGCCGATATCGTGACGGCGGTTCATGGCCGCCAGTACACGGTCAGAACCGGACTGCACAGGCAAATGCAAATAGGGCATGAGGCGCGGGTTGTTGCCATGGGCAGCAATCAAATCATCGTCCATGTCGCGGGGATGGCTGGTTGTGTAGCGCAGCCGCTCAATCCCCGCGTCATCGCCAAGGCGACTGATAAGTTGCGCCAGCGAGGTCGGCTTGCCGTTCTCGCCTTCGCCGCGGTAGGCATTCACATTCTGACCCAAGAGGGTAATTTCGCGCACGCCGGCTGCGGCAAGCCGCTTTGCTTCAGCAATGATCTGGGCAACGGGACGCGAAAATTCGGCGCCGCGGGTATAGGGCACAACACAAAATGTGCAGAACTTGTCACAACCTTCTTGTACCGTGAGAAAAGCGGAAACGCTGTGCGAGCCAGAATTTGTAACTGCCACCGACCCCAGCGCCTCGAACTTTGCCTCTGTTGGAAATTCGGTAGCCACCACATGCCGCTCCCCCCTGTCGAGGCGAGTAATCAGGTCAGGTAATCGATGATATGCCTGCGGCCCGAACACCAGATCGACAGCGTCGGCGCGATGTACGATCTCTTCGCCCTCAGCCTGAGCGACGCAGCCAGCGACCGCGATCTTCACGTTGGATGACTTGCTGCCGTCCCTCATCTTGAGGCGGCGTAGCCTGCCGATCTCCGAATAGACCTTTTCGGCAGCCTTTTCGCGGATATGGCAGGTGTTGAGGATGACGAGATCGGCATCCTCAGCTTGCTCGGTTACGGCAAAGCCATGGTTCCCCAGGATTTCGCCCATGCGCTGACTGTCATAGACATTCATCTGGCAGCCATACGTCTGGATGAAAAGCTTGCGGACCGGCGAGCGAGCCATGCGTAATTTCCGTAACAGGGCAAGAGAGTTCTCCTTAGCGCCTTTTCTATTCGCTGGGAACCGGCCCTCTCAGAGTCCGTTTGAAAATGTGTTCAATGGCTGATCCTTCGCAGCAGCAGGCTTCCCATGGCGACGTGGATCATAGCTTCGGAGACGTCGATGCGCTGCTCGTAGTCGCGCACCAGGCGTCGCCAGCGC
>Ga0315540_10000736_pt1 | contig 18618 bp, 16 predicted proteins | sample SalMarSW160110MG_FD_203677 | JGI IMG/M metagenome (GOLD analysis project Ga0315540, IMG submission 203677) | Salt marsh sediment microbial communities from the Plum Island Ecosystem LTER, Massachusetts, United States - Salt Marsh Sediment SW1601-10 ...
CAGCCTCCGGCTCGCCATCTTCGACTACCTCGAGGTGTTCAACAACCGCCAGCGCCGCCACTCCAGCCTCGACTACCTCACCCCAGTCGATTACGAGAGAAGGGAGCCAACCCCAACCGCTCAAGCCTTAGTTGCCAAGCTCGTATCTATCCACTCAAGCAACCCAACTCCAACCAGTGCGCGGTTTGCATTGGTGCTCGTGACAGCGCGTATGGCCTTGCCCTGCGTTCATCGCGAAGCCCGTGCTGTGTACTCATTCTGCAGTCGCGCGCGATGTTGACAGGACCCCGGCGGTTGGTCCAGCTAGGTTGTGGGGTTTTCAGCGGCTAGGACGTCGGGTTGCTGGCCCAGCGCCTGGCTGGGCGTGCGGTAGTCGAGGGCTCCGTGCGGGCGTTCCTGGTTGTAATGCTGCCTCCATTTCTCGATCACGACTCGGGCTTCGAACAGGCTGGTGAATGGCTCGAGGTTCAGGCATTCATCGCGCAGGCGGGCGTGGAAGCTCTCCGCGAAGCCGTTCAGCCACGGCGAGCCCGGCGCGATGAAGAGGGACTCAATCTGGTTCCGGGCCAGGTAGCCACGCACGGCTCGGGCGACGATTTCGGGGCCATTGTCGCTGCGAACATGCTTCGGAGCGCCATGCAACGTCATCAGGCGCTCCAGCTCCAACGAGACATCCCGACCCGTCAGGCGGCGGGAGACCTTCACGCTCAAGGCGTGGCGGCTGGCCTCGTCGACGACCGTCAGCAACTTCAACCGGCCGCCATCAGCGGTCGTGTCCATCACGAAGTCCACCGCCCACACATCATGCGGCGCTTCCGGTTTGAGGCGAGCGCAGCCCTGCTCCGCCGTGCCCAACCGCAGCCGCTTCCTGGTCCTGGGCGGGACCTTTGGGCCGTGCAGGCGCCACAGGCGCTGCACCCGCTTGCGGTTCACCAGCCAGCCCTCGCTCCGCAGCAGCGCGGTGATCCGGCGGTAGCCGTAGCGGGGATGCGCTTCGGAGAGCTGGTGCAACCTCCGAGCCAGAAGGCGATCGCGATCGGGGCGCTTCGGGCGGGAGCGATGCGTGCTCCTGGACACCGCCGGGACCTTGCAGGCCCGACGCTCGCTCACCCTGAGAGTAGAAAGCACGTGGGACACGGCCGCGCGTCTCCAAAGCGGCCGTCAGTAGTTACCCTCCAGCGCCTCCTTCAGGATGCTGTTATCCAGATCCTTCTCCGCCAGCAACCGCTTGAGGCGGGCGTTCTCCTTCTCCAGCTCCTTCAGGCGCTTGGCGTCGCTCATGTCCATGCCGGCGCACTTCTTACGCCAGCGATAGTAGGTCCACTCGGCGATCTCGAGCTGCTTCACGGCCTCGGCGACGCTCAAGCCGGAGGCCAGCAGTCTATCGGCCTCCCGCAACTTCATGACGATCTGCTCGGGCGTGTGGGACTTCCCCTTCATCGGGACTCCTTCGACCCACACCCTGCCTGGTTCAAATCCGCGGGGTCAGACCAATGTTCTATCGCGTGGTCTTGCGAGTGCGCGTCTACAGCGGCTACTTGAGCTTGAGGTGGCACGCAACTCCCACGCCGACGCCAGGTGTGAGTTCACGTCTTGGACGCCACCACAACCGGGCCCCCAAGGACACCACGGCACGGAGACCGGCGTTGTCGTAGGCCTCGGCACCCGGTCGCTGCGCGCCGAGTAGCAACCTGACGTTCTCTCATTCCCTTCTGGACCTGCAGCTGAGGACTGGCCGTCAGCCCCCGTTCCGTTGCGCCTGCGACGGGAGCCCGTGGGGTTCAACGCGATGGATCTCGCCGAGCGCGTGTCGGTGGCCCCGGAAACGCGTCGAGCAGAGGGCGTAGAGTCCGGTGGAGACCCGACGACGCAAGCGCGCGCCGTGCGGTTGATCGGGGGCCGGAGCTTGGTTGAGACACAGTCCGTCAGCGCCAAGGGGAAGGAACAGACGTGGACACCATCGTCATTACGGGAGCCAGCGATGGCATTGGCGCCGCAAGTGCTCGTCAGCTGAAGGCCAAGGGGCATCAGGTCGTCATCGTTGGGCGTTCGCGAATGAAGACGGAGGCTCTAGCACGTGAGCTCGCGGCGCCCTATCATGTGGCCGACTACGCGAGCCTGGCCGACGTGCACCGGCTCGCTTCGGAGCTTGAGCGCTACGAGCGCATCGATGTGCTGGCGAACAACGCCGAAGGGATCATGGGGAAGCGCCAGGTGACCGAGGACGGCTTCGAGAGGACCTTCCAGGTCAACCACCTCGCTCCGTTCCTGCTGACCAAGCTGTTGCTGAAGCGCCTCATCGAAGGCCGGTCCAAGGTCATTCAGACAACGAGCACGGCCGCCAACGCGTACGGTGGCAAGTTCGACATCACCGACCTCAACAACGAGCGCAGCTATCACGCACAGACCGCCTACGGGAACGGCAAGCTCGCGAACATCCTGTTCACACGGGAGTTGCATCGGCGGCACCAGGCGGACGGGATCGCTGCGGTGGCCTTCCACCCGGGCGTCGTCCGCAGCAACTTCGGCAGCGACAGCACGCGCGTGATGCGGTTCGCGTACCACTCGCCCGTGAAGTACCTGATGATCAGCCCCGAGGCCAGCGGGCGCAGGCTCACCGCGCTTGCCGAGGGGAAGCCTGGCGTCGACTGGCAGCCGGGCGAGGCCTACGACAAGGGCAAGCCGATGAGCGTCAGGTTCAGGGACGACGACGGCCGCATCGCGCGCCAGCTCTGGGAGCGCAGCGAAGAACTACTGGCAGGCACGGCCTGACGAGGTACGTGGACGACGTTGAGGTGCGTAGCCGTCCAGGAAGCTGTTCCGAGTGACCGCGGCGCTCAACGACGAGCTCGTGTCCACGGAGCTACGCCGCAAGGAAGCGGCGGAGGCTCGAGGGCTGAAGCATGCGCATCCCCCATCAGCTTCACGGGATCGGTTCCGCCAGCCACACCGCGATCGGGACCCGATCGATGGGAATGAGCACGCTGCCGTCGCGAAAGCGCCTCGAGACGCCGTTGGCGAAGGCCTGGCCATCTGCGGCCGAGGCAGGCCCCACCGCCACGTACCTCGCGGAGGAGAGGTCGCCACTTCCCGGCCCGATCTCGATCCGAAGCGCCGGGCCCGACAGGGTCGAGAGCACCAGCGTCCGGCCTCCGGCTGGGGCACCAAAAGCCAGACTGCCGAGGGCGTGCGAACCAGGCACGATGAGCTGCTGAATGAGCGCTACAACGGCATCGTGCCTACCCATGAGCCGCCGGAACCGAGCCGAGCCGATGGTTGCCGCAAGGTGCGCGAAGGCCGAGTCCGTCGGGGCGAACACGGTGTATGTCCGAGAACCGTTCAAGATGACGTCTGGGCCGCTGTCTCTCAAGGCTCGGTAGAAGCACGCGAAGGTCGTAGAACGCTGCGCGGACGTCGGTCCGAAGCACAGCCCCGAACCCGACTGAAGATGCGTACCCGGCGTCCTCGGCTGGGTGCGAACCACGGAGTGGCTCAGCAGGAAGCCTTGGAGCGTTCCGGGGTCGACTACGAGGGCGGCCACCTGTACGTGCGGCTGCGCGTCCCCTGCCGTGAGAAGCATCGAGGCCACGAGCGCCGCGATCGTGATGTGCCGCCGGAAGCCGATGCGAGCCACCTGTCATACTCCCACAGAGCGGGGCCAAGCGGTGCACATGCCAGCGGTGACCGGTCCTGCTGGGGCCCCTGCCGCCCGCACGTGGTGGTGCGCAGCGCCCAAGCTGCGTGCCACGAACAGGGCCTCGGCACAGAGCTTCGACATCCATCCGTCACTCGCGACGCCGCGAGACGCTCAGGAAGATCAGCCAGCCGACCACCGCGCCCGCCAGCATCGTGAGCATGGCCGTGGCATGGCCGGGTCCGGAGCCGAACAGCCGCGGTACCAGGAAGGTCGCGATGAGCGCGAAGATCAGCGACTGCACGAAGGCCAACACCGAGGCCGCGAGCCCGCGTCGCTCGGGGTAGAGGTCGAGAGCGAAGATGGTCATCGCCGGAGCCTGCAACGCGAACCCGAAGCTGTACACGGGCAGCGGCATCACCAACCAGGGAACGGCCGGCACCGACGTCGCGTTGAGCGTCAGGTTGATGGCCGCTCCTAACGCCATGACCGCCAAACCAGTGGCGACCAGGACACTCGGCCGGTACCGTTCGGCGGCGCGGCTGGCGACCGCCGAGCCGCTGATGAGGCCGGCCACGATGGGCACGAACAGCCAGCCGTACTGCGTGCCACCGAGCTGGAGGACATTGGGCACGAAGTCGGCCGCTGAGGCGACGTACACCAGAAAGCCCCCGATGCCGAGCGCCAGCGCCAGTGCCAGGGCCAGGAAGCCGGGGTCGCGTGCCACCCGGGAGTAGGCGCGGCCCAAAGGGGCGGGCCGGAAGGCTTGGCGGTCGCCGGCGGCGATCGTCTCCGGCAGGAGCAGCTGGCTGCTGCTAGCCAGCACCGTGCCGAGCACCGCCAGAAGGGTGAAGGATGCCCGCCACCCGAAGGCGGCATGCAGGTAGCCTCCGACGATCGGCGCAGCCGCGGGCGCCAACCCGGAGACCATCACCATCTGCGCCATCAGCTTCTGTGCTCGCGGCCCATCGAAGAGGTCGCGCACGACAGCGCGTCCCACGATGACGCCAGCCCCGCCCGCCAGCCCCTGCAGCGCGCGGGCCGTGAGCAGGAAGCCGAAACTAGGCGCCAGTGCGCAACCGACGGCCGTCAGCGTGTAGAAGGACATCGCAGCCACGATCACCCTGCGGCGCCCGTAGGCGTCGGAGAGTGGCCCGTGGACCAGCGTCATCACGGCAAGGGCCGTCAGGTACACGCTCAACGTTTGCTGCACCTGGGCGTCGCTCACACCAAAGTGCCGTGCCATCGCCGCGAACGACGGGAAGTAGGTGTCGATCGAGAACGGGCCCAAGGCACCGAGCCCGCCCAAGAGGATGGCGTAACGCGCGATCTTCATAGGCTCGTGCTGCAGCTGGTGCAGCATCTCCATTGTGACGCGACTGGGGCGTCCTGCGTCCCGCTCCAATGGTTCATCCGGCCGGCCAGCGGCAGCGCCGCTTCCCGAGGCCGGTATGGGCACCGACAACGAAGCTGCGTGAGGAGATGGGATCTGCGGTCAACCGTACGGGGTGAAGTGATTTCGGCCCCTATCCATGTACCCTGCGATGCGTTGACGGAACAACAGACAGAGGCAGATTCCGGTTCACCCTTAGGTGCTGCACCTGGATTGGGAACACGCCGGGCCTGGGGGGGCGACGAGTCGCCTGGGGACCGGCATCTACAGGCGCGCCACGTCCCCGGTCCGAACCGGCGCGTAGCGCACCCTGACTTGCCACCTGCCTACTCGATGTCTTCGCGCTCGACGCCTTCGCGCTCCAGCACGAAGTCGGCGCCGTAGGCCGTGGCCGGCGTCTGGAATCCGGCCGGGGCGTCGCCTTGCAGCACCCGTCGCACAGCCGCTAGCGCGGCGCGGGCCGTCCACTCGACACCGGCCTCCGGACCGTGCAGGCGAGACACGGCGCGGCGCCCCTCGCCGTCTACCACTTCACCCCAGACGCTCACCCGTGTCTGCGCACGTTCCTCTGCCGTCGACCCTGACCTCACCGCGCGCGTCATCAGCTTGCGCACCGCCTCGATCTTGAACAATGGACGCGCGTAGTCCATGATCGCGATCCCGCGTCGCTGGTCCGCCGAGAGCACGATGTAGTCCTCGATGTTCGGGACGCCGGTGCTCCGGTATGCCATGAACACATCGCCCCAGGTCCGCCGTGTTGCTGTCCGCAGTCCGTTCCCGAAGTCGATCTGCCGTGTCTTGGTCCCACGTGGGGGCGTCACCAGATCTCCATTCACGCGAACCTTCTCACCGTCAGGCACGTGCGCGAGCATCGTCTTCACCGTTCCCGGCGGCAAGGCTGCCGGGCCATCCGAGTGGAAGGCAAGCGTCAGGTGCGTCGCCGACGGCAGGCGCTGCTTCAGGTGCAGCGCCAGGCAGTCGGTCGGCACCACGTCGAACCCCACACCCGGCAGCACCATCACGCCCTGGGTCTTGGCTTCGACATCGCGCGATGCCATTGCCGCGTAGACCGGCAGCTCCCCGGAGATGTCCAAGTAGTGCGTTCCCGAGCGAAGACAGCCGTTCACCATCGCCGCGGCCGTATGGACGTACGGCCCCGCGCAATGCAGAACGACGGGCACCTGCGTCAGGGACGCGTCCACTCCGTCAGGGTCATCGAGAGCGAAGGCCCGATGCTCGACGCCCAGCTCGTCCGCAAGTGCTGCCACACGCACGGGATTGCGCCCCGCCACCACCGGCCGTAGCTCCTCTGTGATCGCCCGCCGGGCGATCGCCTCGCCCACGAAACCCGTCACGCCGTACAGCAGAAACTCGGATGGCATCGCTTCACCGTCCCAACACCGCGTGAGCGTGGAACGCCCTCGATGTATCTGACATGCTGTGTCTTCTCTCAAGCTAAACCTCGAGCGGAAGCGTGTCCACCAACTGCGCCTTGGTCTCAAGGGATCGTTGCAACGATGGCGGAGAGCGCCTTGAAGGACTCTGATAGCTTCATTCGCGCTTCGTCTTGAAGCCTGAGGTTCTCCGTACTGGCCTTTCGCTCGGCAGCAAGTGCTGCGGCCGGTCGTAATGTGGACAGAATCGCCGGGCTGGAAGTTGACGCTTCTGTCCAGTTTCGTGCTGTCGAGCTGAGGTAAGCGAGGGGCCTCCCTCGTAGCCTTGGGGTGCTCAAGTACTCCAAGGATGGGAGGCCCAATGGAGTGATAGCACGCGAGGCGAGGTTGCGCATGAAGAACGATGTCGAAGCCGGGGTTCCCATCGCGCGCGTGGCGCGCAAGTACGGGGTCAGCCGGCAATCCCTCTACAACGTCTTGAGGCGCCCGTCGAAGCCGGCTGCGCGGCCGGCGCGAGGCTCGAAGCTGGATGTGTTCAAGCCCTTCCTGCGGGCGCGTCTGGAGGCGTTCGATCTGCCCGCCACCACCCTGCTCCGCGACATTCGCGAGCAGGGCTACCGGGGCGGGATCACCATCCTGAAGGAGTTCTGCCGAGAGGTGAAGGGCGAGCAGGTCAGGCGCGTGATCGAGCGCTTCGAAACCGAGCCCGGCCGCCAGGCGCAACTCGACTGGGGCGAGTGCGGCATCGTCCTCGAGAACGGCGCTCGCCGCCGGCTGTACGTGTTCGTGTTCGTGCTGGGCTACTCCCGCATGCTGTGGGCGCACTTCGCCACCAGCACCAGGCAACCGGTGCTGCTGTCGCTGCTCAGGCGGGCGTTCGAAGAGCTGGGGGTGCCCCGGGAGCTGCTGGTCGACAACATGAAAACCGCCGTCGATCGGCATGCGCTCGGGGAGGCGGTGAAGTTCAACAGCGCCTTCCTGGACTTCTGCGAGCACTACGGAACGCTGCCGTTGGCGTGCCCGCCGTACTGGCCGAAGGCCAAGGGCAAGGTGGAGGCGGGCGTGAAGTACCTCAAGCGCTCCTTCCCGGCCGGCCGCAGCTACCGCCTACGAGACCTCGAACAAACCGTGAGCCTACAACCATGAGCCCGAACCTCGTAAAGGTAGATGTCGCGTTAGCTCGGGTGGTTTCAATCGACCATCGCAACACCTCCCTGCTGACGTAGGGTCGGCAGGAGTTCGGGAGGTGCGATGGACAAGACCAGGAGGTCGGAGGGTCGCCGCTTCAGTGACGAGGAGCGGATGCTCATGTACCGGCGGGTGCTTGAGGGCTGCCCGTACCCGGAGATTGCGGCGGAGTTCGATAGCTCTTTGAACGCCATCTATCGCGTGTTCGGAGCGCGTCGTGACCGAGCGGTGGTTCGGCGACGCTCTGCCCTTCGGTTGTCGCTCGAGGAACGCGAAGAGATCAGCCGAGGGCTCACGCAGGGCTTGTCGGTTCGGATGATCGCGGAGCGGCTGGGTCGGGCTCCGTCCACCGTCAGTCGGGAGATCAACGGCAACGGTGGACCTACGCGCTACCGCGCCTGGCGCGGGGACGTGCGCGCCGCCCGGTTGATGGCAAGACCCAGAACGCCGAAGCTGGCCCGCAACAAGGTTCTCCGGGGTGAAGTCGAGCGGCTGCTCACCCAGTTGTGGTCGCCGCAGCAGATCAGCGCGCATCTGAGGGCGACGTACCCTGGTGACGAGGGCATGCGCGTGAGTCACGAAACCATCTACCAGGCCTTGTTCATTCAAGGGCGGGGAAGCCTCCGTAGGGAGCTCACCGCCTGTCTGCGGACCGGCAGGGCGCAGCGTCGCCCGCAGGGCCGGCAGAAGGCTCAGGGCCAGCTCAGCGGGATGGTGATGATCAGTGAGCGCCCGGCCGAGGTGGAGGATCGCGCGGTGCCCGGCCATTGGGAGGGCGATTTACTGATGGGCACGGCGAACAAGAGCGCCATCGGGACGCTGGTGGAGCGCAAGACACGTTTCGTGATGCTGTTGCATCTGCCGCACGGGCATACCGCGGAGCGGGTGCGGGAGGCGCTGGCGGAGCGCATCCAGGAACTGCCCGAGGCGCTCAGGCGCACCCTGACCTGGGATCGGGGCAAGGAGATGGGTGAGCACGCCCGCTTCACGGTCGACACCGGCGTGCGGGTCTTCTTCTGCGATCCGCGCAGCCCCTGGCAGCGTGGCAGCAACGAGAACACCAACGGCCTCTTGCGGCAGTACTTCCCCAAGGGCACCAATCTATCGATTCACGACGAAGCCAAGCTCGAGGAAGTGGCCGACAGCCTCAATACCCGCCCCCGCCAGACCCTGGGATGGAAGACCCCGGCGGAGGCGTACGCTGAAACCGTTGCGATGACCGATTGAAGACACCAAGGGAAACTCCACGTTGCCGAAACTCTTCCCAAACGCAAGCCAACCGGAAGTGCTCGAGCTTCCATTGCGGTCAAGCTGAATTTCCACCCACCGGTACGGCATGTCCGTGATCAGATGCGCGTTCATCAAGTTCGCCATGATCTTCGACATCTCGTAGTCTGCGCCGGCGAAGAATGAGGTCAACTCACCTGATATGCCCCGCTCAATTAGGTCGATGAAGTACGGGTGATCGCGCCTCATTCTCTGAACTTGAGCAATGTACTCATCGGCTTCAGACTCTGAGATTCCTGGATCATCTCTTTCGAGGTTCCGTCTGATCTGATCGTCGGGCTGCTGAAGGTAGAGATACTCCTTCAAGAGCCGCTCTGATGCTGACACTTCTTCCGTATCTCGCTTGAGCTGCGCCTGCAGCTCAGGTGAGGACTGATGTCGAGCACGATCCAGTGCAAGGCAGTCCAGTTGGAGAGCGACGTCAAACTGACCCGGTGATGGAATGAACACCACAAGTCCAGCTTCGATCCACTTCGCGAGCCGGACCCACAGGTAGAGAAACTTGAGCGTGTTCGATATGTGCTCTGCTGGGCGTTCAAGTGGATTGAACTCGGGTCGAATGATCCGGGGGTCCGGAAATGGGTCCGCCAGCACGATTTGATCCACATACAAGGAGTGCCGTGTTACTCCCCGCAAGATGTGTTCCGGCTCATATTGCCCCAAGTAGAGCCCCGCGAGTCGGCCTTTACCCTCCTCAAGTGTCCGCAGATAATCACGCCGGTCCGGCCACAATACTGCCCGTGCCGTGAAGATCTCTTCGACCACCGCCGGCGTGATTGCGTTCTTAACGTCAGTCCAAGCATATGGTCTTGTAATGTCAACCCCGAGTGCTCCGAAGGCAGCATGCAGAAACGCCAGATTCTTCCCTCGGGCAGTCAAGTGGTAGGGGATCTCCTGGGGTCGATGGCTACGGATTTCCTCCCACGGAACCTTGCCTTCGCAGCAGTCCTTGTACTTGCGTTGGCTTCCACAAGGGCACGGCGAGTTCCTCCCCAGGCGTTTTCCCCTAGCCATGGGTCAATCGTACCTGTCCCCAAGCTTGTGTGAGAGCACCCTCCGATCTGACCGGACACTCGCCCGCACAGAGAAACTGGTTTGTGTGTTGCGGCTTCTAGGATCAGCAGGGGGGTGCAGTGATTTGACCCCCTTGTCTACTAACCCGTCAACGCGGGGGTGGGCAAGCATGATCTGACCCAAGTTCGACAGTTTGATGTAGGTTGATCCGCCGCGTGCGTACTGCACGCGGCTTCTCCATGCCTTGTGGCGGCTGTCCTAGTGACACGTTGCTGCTTGTTTCCTATTGTGGTGCGGTGCGGAATGATGGTATGCTGGTGGCACGATGTTCATCAAGCGCGTGCATACTCGCGGGGTGGTGTACCTGCAGTTGGTGGAGTCGTACTGGGAGAATGGCCAGAGCAAGCATCGGGTGTTGAAGAGCCTGGGCCGTGAGGATGAGCTGGATCCCAAGGAAGTCGATCGCTTGCGGGCGTCGTTGAAGCGTTACGGCTCGGCAGAGGCCGGCGAGGTTTCCGTGGATCTGGATGACGTCGGGCTGGAGCCGGGCCGGCGGGTGGGAGCCTTGCTGCCGCTGCAGGCGTTGTGGGGCGAGCTCGGCCTGGCGGAGATGCTGGGCGAGCTGGCTTCTGGTCGGCGCTTTTCGTTCGATGTCGCGACCATCGTGAAGGCGATCGTGTTCCAGCGGGTGCTGGCTCCGGGCTCGGAACGCGCGCTGGTGGGGAGCTGGTTGCGGGGCGTGCATGCACCGGAGTTCGACGGCATCGAGTTGCAGCATGCCTACCGGGCGCTGAAGTTCCTGGCGGAGGTCGGGGCCGAGCTGGAAGCCAAGCTGACCTCCGTGTTGACGCAGAGGCTGTTCGCGGATGCCAGCCTGGTGCTGTTCGATACCACTAGCACCTACTTCGAGGGGGTGGGGCCGGAGGGCCTGGCGAGCTTCGGGTACTCGCGCGACAAGCGCGGCGACCGACCCCAGGTCAACTTGGGGCTCTTGACCAGCCGGGAGGGCATCCCGCTGGCGCACTGGCTCTTCCCGGGGAGGCAGAGTGACGTGCGGAGCATGGCGGAGGCCAGCCGGGACTTCCGCTCGCGCTTGAACCTGGGCTCGTTCGTGGTGGTCGCCGACAGGGGCATGGTGAGCGACAGCAACCTGCAGGCGTTGAGAGTTGACGGCGTCGAGTACGTGATCGCCGAGCGCCTCCGGCGCAGCAAGGCCAGCGAGGCCCTCGCCAGAGCCGGCCGCTACAAGCGGGTCACGCCCCGGCTGGAGGTCAAGGAGATCACCCGCGACGGGGAGGAACGCCTGCTGGTGTGCCGCAACCGGGAGCGCGCCGAGGAGGACGCCCGCCAACGGCAGGCCATCCTCGAGCACCTCCAGGCCCGCCTAGAGGGCGGCTCGTGGCGGGAGAACCTGCAGCCCGCCGCCAGGCGCTACCTCAAGATCCAGGGCGCCAGCGCCGAGATCGACACCAGCAAGGCCAAGAACGACGCTCGCTTCGACGGCAAGTGGGTGCTCCGCACCACCACCGATCTCCCGCCCGAGCAGGTGGCGCTGGCCTACCGCGGCCTGTGGCGCGTCGAGCGCGCGTTCCGCACGTTGAAGACTCCGCTGGAGCTGCGCCCGATCTACCACAGCAGCGAGCCGGGCATCCGCGGGCACGTGCATGCCTGCGTGCTCGCCTACACCCTGGTGCGCATCCTCGAGGACCGCCTGGACGCCGCCGGCATCGACCTCAACGCCCACGCCGCCCTCGACCGGCTGGACAGCATCCAGCGCGCCACCATCACCCTGGGCGAGCACCGCTTGGAACGCACCAGCACCCCCGACGACGAGCAGGCCATGATCCTGAAGGCCTTGAAGGCGCCACTACCCGCCACCATCAACGCCTAGTGACAACACCCCACCGCGAGGCGCGTCACCGACACAAGTCAATCACCGAAGTGTCGAAGTTGGGTCTGATCCTGGAAACCTGAACCAGGTGGCGTGTGGGTCGAAGGAGTTCCGGGACCTGACTGGGGTCCACTGCTCAACGCGGATAGGCTAGCTGCACCTTGAAACTACGCCGCGCATTGTGGAAGATTCTGGTGAGGTCCCCTTCCTGAAGGAAGAGGGCGAGGGTTTCTCAGGGTCGAAACGGCACATCTCGCAAGCAGGCGCTCTTTGTCTCGCTTCTGCTTCCCTAAGCTTAGGGCTCCGAGGGAGGGTATCCAATCCAGCCGACGGAATTTACGTGCCACGCGGAAGTCCCTTGGTGGGCGATGTCGAGTGCGAACCGCCGAACTACCGCTCAGGTGGCGGGTGCACTTCCCCTGAGTTGATCACCCACGCGTCCCCCGCGCACGAACCGCTCGTCACGGGCCACCAGCGTCGCCATGACCTCAGCCACGGCAGTCGCCGGGCCAGGAGGAGGGTTTCGTGTCGCCGGGCCGCCCTGGCGCCACCCGCTCGAAGCCTTCGAGGAACGTTCACGACGCTTTCGACCGGCCCCCTAGAGCAGCGTGCGAACCTCTGCTTGCGGAATGAAAGAGGCAATCCATGGTGACTCCTTCTACTTCAAGGGCTCGAAGAGCCCGCGCCAACCGATTTCAGCTACGAGCCTTCGTCTCGCTGCTGTTGATCGTTTCAGGAGTGCTCGTCGTTGGCTCCGGCGTGATCCTGCTTCTGGCACCCACGGGCCGCACGGCGTTCGCGACCGGATGGTCGGCGCTCGGCGTCGGTCGCCAGGGTTGGACGGCCCTCCACGACGTGTTCGGCCTACTCTGGATACCACTCCTCGTGTACCACGGCGTCCTGAATCGCAAGCCGATTCTGGTCTATCTGAAAGACCGCGTGAGCAAGTCGTTCACATGGCGCTGGGAGGCGCTTGCAGCGGTGGCACTCACAGTCCTGCTCGGAACGCTGACCCTTCTACCCAACTCCCCCCTGTTGGCCCTCGGTCACGACGGGTCAGGTGGGCAGGCGGTGGAGCGGAGCGTCGGCTCCACGCCGTTGACGCCTGTCTCACCGCTTGGCGGCAAGCGCGGTTCGGCGTCCGGAACCGGCGACTGACGGAGGAGGCCCGCAGTTGTGTGAGCCGGCGCTCACAACAACGAAGTGGGCCCGCCCTCGCGGCCGGCCCGTGGCGCTGGTTCGAACGAGGGTCAGGGTTTGAGCACGAGGTAGCGGGCGTCGCCCTCGTCGGCCACGATCAGGGCCTGGTCGGCGTGGAGGAACCCCGCTGGGACGGTGAGGGCGCGAGCCGTCGGTGTGGCCCTTATGCCGGACTCACCGTCATCGTTGGCGGTTGGGATGTCGGGCGTTCCTTCGTATGGGTTGCAGTCAGGGCCCGAGCGGCAGCTTCGACCTGCAAGCTACCGGTCGGGGCCTGGCGCTGAAGGTCGCACCACAGAACGGTTTCACCGGTAGGGCGAGCCCAAGGCTGCTGAACGATCAAGTGGGGTTGGGCGTACTTCGTGTACACCCTGGTTGTTGGGATTCAACCTTAGAAACGACACAGTGTCTCATGCGTCGAGAGCGTTCCGCGCGCACGCGGTCCCAGGAGGTTGTGTGATGCCATCGAAGTTCCTGCTGTACGGCGCGACGGGTTTCGTGGGTGGGGCCATCGCCCGCAGGGCGGTCGCAAGGGGGCTCCGGCCGGTGGTGGCGGGGCGCGATCCCCTGCGTGTGGCCGCGCTCGCATTCCGAAGTCGCAGTCGTCTATTCGGCACCTAGCAGACTCTGTGTCAATGACGCTTGATCCTCGGCCCGTAGACACTGCCTCGTACCTAAGCTTATGCCGATTGATAGCCACGGCGAGGTCACGGGAGGATGATGCAACTACGGTTGACTGGACTCGGAGCCGCTAGGCTGGTGATCGATAACCCGGCGTGGACATACCGACAGCTTGGCTGAGGCCGCCGTTGTCCCCACACTCCACCATTGAGCGGGGAACTCAGTTGCCTGCGCCTTCGCGACGCGCCATAGCCTCACGCACGATGTCTTCCGGCGTAGCGAACATAGTCAGGAAGCTGTCGATTGTGTCTGCGGCTTCTTCCATCCCACTCGGATTCTTGTTGGGCAGCGGATCTCGCGCATCGTGGAGGAACTCCTGAAGGGTCCGCACGTCGATGACTCCGCCTTTCCTCGCACTGCAATAGTAGAGGAACATGGAAAAGGCGTGCGCTATGTCGAGTTTAATGGAGGTCTCGTCTGCGTCGATATTGCGCAGAGTGTGGTAGTTGTTGCGTGCCATCTCCGCGACATCACTAGCTGTGAACTCACCGTCCAGAAGGCTGCCGAGCAGAGATGCAGAGCCCCCGAGTTGCTCCGAGCGTCGGGGCTCCCTAGCCTGTCGCATGAAAGCCTCGACACTGTCGCCGTCAAACCGAGAGCCCCTCACGACCTCACAGAACACTCCGAGGGTGAAGAGGGCCATTCGCATCAAGTTGGCCCCCTCAGCCCCCAACGGCGCAGAAAGAAGGCCGCGATCAAAGAGCATGTCTGTGGCTTCTTTGGGGAGGGGGCTCCCGTGCTCCCTGATGAGCGCGACAAGGCGGTCTGGCGGAAGGTAATACTGCACTCTCCAAACGCGTCTGCCAAGCGAGAACAGGGCTTTGCCACTGCCGAAGGCCGTCGCGTGCACCGTGCCGCATGCCAAGCAGATCGTCGCGTTTACGTTTAGGCCGTCATCCTGTCGATACCACGGGAAGTGGGCAATCGTGCCTGACTCGTGCAGGGCAGCATTATTGGCTTCGGTAAACGGATGAACCGCGCCGCAATTTGAGCACTTGAAGTTCGGCACAGACCCCCTCAAACCAATGGCGAATGCCATCTGACCACACCATAGCCCCACATTTGCCAATGCAGAACCGGCCATGTTCGCCCAACTTGCCGCCTCCCACTTGGCCGGGACACTCCAAGACCACGTTTGCAGGCTGTCGGGAACGAGTGGGGTAGGACCCGATGATCTTGCTCCGTGGGTCCTCAGCATGGACTGGGTGGCGTCGCACTGCGGGCCGCTGGAGTGACCCTAGAGGTACGATCATCTATGGACCAGCTACCCGGAAGACTGCGCGAGGCACCATGCCGGTACACATATGACCCGACGCGACGCGCGTACCACATGATTGTCAGCCAGGAACGCTACTACCAGCACCTCGACGACATCGCGAGTGGCGTCCCCACGGACGCGGTGTTCACACCGGTCACCGGCCCACGCATTATGCTCGCTTGCCAACTTCTGCGACCCGATGCCGTGAACCGAGATCCGGTCACAATCTGGGGCTTCGAGAAACACGCTGCCTAACGATTGATTACCATCTGAACCCGGTGCTGGCCGTCCGAACCGTCACCGGCCTTTCCCCGCTACCGTGCGCCATGATCCGCAAGGGCGAGCGCGTACCGCACGTCCGCCACTGGCCCGCGTTGCGCGAATTGGTGGCCAGGAAGACCAGCAGACTGTGACTGACAGTCAGCTTGAGGTTCGTACGGCCGGGTTCCGAGGATTTCAGCGAGTAGAGCTTTGGTCCTCGTCACGCGCCTGGGTGGGCGCGCTGAAGCCAAGGACTCAATGGGTTCCCAGTCTGTTGGTCGAGATCAATCAGCTAGACCTACGGCGTATCAAACGCAGGAATGACCACTCAGCGTCTTGCCATCATGGGAAGGTGGCAATGCTTGAACTTCTTGCCACTGCCGCAGAAGCACGGGTCGTTCCTTCCAGGAAGCTTGGCACCCGGTAATGGGGACACAAGGAGAGGAGCTTCTTTCTGGAGCGCAGATTCAACCGCGGCATCCTCCTTCCACGGTGACTCAAGAAGGACTGCTACCTCAAGGGCCTCGTCCAGCGCACCACCGAATCGAAGTCCAAGCCCCAAACCCACCGGGGCCCTGGACCGATACTTCTCCAGGGCCGTCTTTCCCCAGACGTGCGTTGAGAAGCTTGATGGAGGATCATTCCAGGTAGTACACAGTGTGATCGAAATGCCTTCCACAACTCCGGATATGCGCCGGATAGGGGAACTCTGCCTCACCGCGTTGTCATATAGCTCACGCGCGCCCTTGGCAATTGCGTACAGGACAACGTCCGGTGCATCAAGAAGCCACTGACTGACCACGACTGAGTTGTCGTCCCTACGCGAACGAAGGCCATCAAGTATCGCGCGGATCTCGTCAGGTACCCGTAGTGGTGACCCAGCTGGGTTGCTGGACGACCCGTTCCGCTCCTTGTTCGCTTTCTCCAGCTCTTCCTGGTAGCCGTCAATAACGGCGAGCCCTGGCTTTGGTCGTCCCTGCCCCCAGAACCTCTGTGCGCGCAACCTCGTGCTCAAGTATGCACCAACTAACTCAACCTCATCTGTCAGCAGCTCCACGCCTTCGAGCTGGAACTGCGCCCTCGCGCGCAGATATCCTAGGAGGACATCGGGTCGGTCAATGGCCCTTGTAACGTAGTCGAGGTCGAGCAACCCTACGGAGACCGGGAACTCGCCCTTCGAGAATAGGCCGAGTTGCTGCATGGCAGCGACGCGGTCGCGTATCCCTCAAACGAGTCCAGGGATACTGTCAAAACGAGAAGGTCCTGCAACTGTCCACCGCGGACCTCTAGGATGCGGCCCGTCGACTTCTCCGTGAACTGAGCGACGTCCGATGCGTTGATGTACCGTGCCGCCCGTTGTGCCTGCTCGAAGGCGTCCTCAATGTTCTTCTTGAGGTCTGTCCGGAACTTGTTGGCGTCGCCGCGTTGAGACTCGGCCCTGAACCGCTTTGCCTTGGCCTCAATTGGGATGAGGTAGGGACCGTACTGTACCGCGCAGTCGAGTTCCGCTGTCGCATCTGCCCCTCTGTCCGGATCTGGATATGACAGCCCCACATACACGTCAGCCGATCCGAACGCATTCTCAAGTGACCCTGCAACTAACTGCTCCAACGCGCCTGCCTTGAACGGCTGGTACGCGGAGGTGAAGAATGCGTCATCACGTTGGGCGGCAGCGTCGAAGGCCAGAAACAGGGTGTCCAAAGCGTGGTCCAGGTGAACCAACACTACGGAGCCGTCACCAAGACTCTTCAGCGTTCGGTCTTTGATAGTGTCTAACGGCTCTGCAGAATGACTCTTCTGGACGCCTATTCCGAGCAGGTCAAGCAGCGCAGAATACTCGCGCTCCGACACCGAGAAGCCGCCGTCCAGAGCGTTGAGATCACCACGGCTCACCCTCAGGCACTCTCGACCCAACTTCGCTCGAACTAGGTCCCGGGCCGCACTGAGAGCATCCTCCTTCGGGCCGTACTCAGACAGCAAAGCAGACTGCTCGCGTGTCCGTTCCTTCGGCTTGGTCCGTTTGGCAAGCCGCCATGCTTCGTCCATCGCCTGCTCTGCTTCTTTGAGCTCACCGCTCCGCCTGTTCACGCGCCGCTCGACAATAAGCAATATGGCGTACAGACACTCGCTGGCTTTGGAAGGGCTGATACCCACATGCTCAGCGAACCACTCGTCGAACGGGGACTGGAGCGCCGCTATGAGCTGGTGGAGTTGGTCGTCATACGCCGTCCCACGGACGGTTAGCGTCCACTCCCGGACCTCGTGCATTAGAAACGCGACTGGGTCTCGTTCGGACGGAGCGTCTGTCCACACTCTCAAGTCTCTGATCAATGTCAGGAGTTCGACTACGCGGTGGGCCGCGCGATCTACTAGGTCGTCAGAGCCTCGCTCTTCTGACGGCAAGCCGCGGAGTGTCTGAACGAGGATGTCGAGCTTGATGGGGTGCGTGCCAGGAGCGCCCGCGACATCGTCGCCAGGGAACAGGAGGAACAACCCGGCGACGGCCGAAAAGAGTTCGTCTGCCGGATGCGATGCACAGATTTCGGTTAGTTCACGATAGGCAGCCTCAAGGTGGTCCTTGCTCTCGCATGCCAGCCTGCTAAACAGGCCGTCGTCCTCTCGTTCGCTCTCCGCGGTCACGTCAACGCCCCCAATCGCATCCCCCAACATCCTTAACCTCACGGCCCAAATTCACAAATGTTGCCCAAAGAGGCCCGAGAGCGGGTGAACTGATTTCGGCGCCTATCTATTAACCCGTCAACGCGCTGCGGGGTTAATAGACAGGGCGCGAATTCAGTTCACCCCTGTTGACGTCAACACATAACGCACCTAGTCCCTGCCTCTTGGGGCCGAAATGGTAACAGTCGGGCTGCAGGCCAAATCCGTTTCGGGTCGCACGGGGCAGCCTGGGAGTCTCAGTCCGGATTGCTGGGGTTCGATTCCCGCGCGTGCGCTACGGAACCCACAACCTGAGTGTGGTTGGTTGCGCGAGCGCTTGACAATGATGCGTCTCGCCGCGAACCATGGCCCAACACACAATAGGCGTCCGCAAGCTTGTCGTACCTCGTCGTCCCCGCGCCGACTACTCCGTCGGTGCTCCGCTATCGTTCCGGTGGCACGTGCTGCTGATCGATGCGCTCGCCGGAAGGGGGGTAACCGGCACGTCGAAGTCGAGTTCTCGCGTCCGCAAGGTCGAGCGCGGATCCGAGAGCCACGTGTGGCTCGCATTCGAGCGTTGGGAGGCTACGGTGCCTAAGTTCCTGGTAAAGGTGAACTACGTCGGTGAGGGTGTCAAGGGGTTGTTGGCGGAGGGCGGTACGAAGCGCCGTCGAGAGACGGAAAGGATTGCTGAGTCTCTTGGTGGGCGGCTCGAGTCGTACTACTTCGCGTTTGGGGACACGGACTGCTACATCATAG
>Ga0315540_10000737_pt1 | contig 18616 bp, 17 predicted proteins | sample SalMarSW160110MG_FD_203677 | JGI IMG/M metagenome (GOLD analysis project Ga0315540, IMG submission 203677) | Salt marsh sediment microbial communities from the Plum Island Ecosystem LTER, Massachusetts, United States - Salt Marsh Sediment SW1601-10 ...
GTGCATGGGCACTGCCGGAATTACCAGCAACACCTCGTCTTCGAGCACTTCAGCCGTTTTCAGCGGCTGCCCGGTCGCCAGCAAGGGTTCATAACCTTGCGGAAGCCGGTCCATGTCCGCTTCGTTCGCCACGATGCCCAGGCTGAACGCCAGCTGCAGCGGACAGACCAGCGCCTGCAAACAGCGCTGGCACACCAGCCTGATCTCGCCGTCGATGGTTCCCTTCAACACCCGCAGGTGTCGTTCGTCCCGCCTGAACTCCAGGCGTACCTGCAGGGTGCCATCGCTATCCGACAACTGGGACCGCAAGCGCTCGAAAGCACTGACTGCGATTTCGCCGCGAAAGGAACGCCCGGCGTCGGCAAGACCGACGGGCTCGATGCTTTCCGGCAGACGATCCAACATAAGCGCGGGATAATACTCCCAAACCGGCCGGAGTGTCAAAGCTAACATGCTGAAAAATGGGGATCTTAGGGCCATCGTCCAAATTCCGGAACAGTTGACACAATCTGAGGATTTGCGTAGAAAAACAAGCTCTTTTGTGATCGAATCCGGATAGGACCCCGGATATTCTCCGGCGCATGGGGACGGGCGACACGTGTTCAAGAAGATTCTTATCGCCAACCGCGGAGAAATCGCGGTTCGCATCGTCCGCGCCTGCCAGGAAGCAGGCATCGAATCGGTCGCCATCTACAGCGACGCCGACCGCCATTCTCTGCACGTCAAGAAAGCCAGCGAGGCCTACAACATCGGTCCCGATCCGATGGCCGGTTATCTGAACGCTCACCGCATCGTCAACCTGGCCGTGGCAACCGGGTGCGATGCGCTGCACCCCGGCTACGGCTTCCTGTCCGAGAACCCCGAACTGGCTTATATCTGCGCCCGTCGGGGTGTCAAGTTCATCGGCCCCGATGCCGGCGTCATCCGCAGCATGGGCAACAAGATCGAGGCCCGCCGCAGCATGCAGGCCGCGGGGGTCCCCGTCGTTCCGGGCAGCGACTCCAACCTCGGCAGTCTCGCCGAAGCGCGCACGCTGGCTGCCAACATCGGCTATCCGGTCATGCTCAAGGCCACCTCCGGCGGCGGCGGCCGGGGCATCCGCCGCTGCGACAGCGAAGCCGAGCTGAACCGCAACTACGAACGCGTATTGTCGGAAGCCAGGAAAGCCTTCGGCAGCGCGGAAATCTTTGTCGAAAAGTGTATCGACCGGCCACGGCATATCGAGGTCCAGATTCTCGCCGACGAATTGGGCAACGTGGTACACCTGTTCGAGCGCGACTGTTCGATCCAACGGCGCCACCAGAAGCTGATCGAAATCGCGCCTTCGCCACAACTCGACGACAGCCAGCGTGAAATGATCGGCGACTATGCCATACGCGCGGCGCAGGCGGTCGGTTACCAGAATGCCGGCACAGTGGAGTTCCTGATGGACACGGACGGCAGTTTCTACTTTATGGAAATGAATACCCGCCTGCAGGTGGAGCACACCGTCACCGAAAGCATCACCGGCATCGATATTGTCCTGGAACAGATCCGCATCGCCGAAGGCCTGCCGCTGTCGTTCACCCAGGCGGAGATTCAGCGGCGCGGTTTTGCCATGCAGTTTCGCATCAACGCCGAAGACCCGAAAAACGGTTTCCTGCCGAGCTTCGGGCGGATCACCCGCTATTTTGCCCCGGGCGGTCCGGGCGTGCGCACCGACGCGGCCATTTACACCGGCTACACCATCCCCCCCTATTACGATTCCATGTGCGCGAAAATCACCGTCTGGGCGCTGCACTGGGAGGACCTGTTGAAGCGTGCCAGCCGGGCGCTGCAGGACACCGGCGTATATGGCGTCAAAACCACGATCCCCTACTACCTTGAGGTGCTCAAGGTAGAGGAATTCAGATCCCACCAGTTCGATACAGGTTTTGTTGAAGACCACCCGCAACTGGTCAATTATAGGACCAGCCGGCCGACGCGCGAGCTGGCTGCTGTCATCGCCGCCGCGGTGGCGGCGCATGCCGGTTACTGATTAACAAAAAAGGCGGATTCGGTATGCCCAAGGTTGAGATCACAGACGTCATTCTGCGCGATGCGCACCAGTCGCTGATCGCCACCCGCATGCGCACCGATGACATGTTGCCCGCCTGCAAACAGCTCGACGACATCGGCTACTGGTCGCTGGAAGTCTGGGGCGGCGCCACCTTCGATGCCTGTCTGCGTTACCTTAAGGAAGATCCCTGGGAACGCCTGCGCAAGCTGCGCGCCGCTCTGCCCAACACGCGCCTGCAGATGCTGCTGCGCGGCCAGAACCTGCTGGGCTATCGCCATTACTCGGATGACGTGGTGCGCGCTTTCGTGCGCAAGTCCGCCGACAACGGCATCGACGTGTTTCGCATCTTCGACGCTCTGAATGATTTGCGCAATCTCGAAACCGCCATCGGCGCGGTAAAGAAGGCCGGCAAGCATGCCCAGGGAACCATCTGTTACACCACCAGCCCGGTGCACGGCATCGAACAGTTCGTGACCATGGCGAAAAAGATGGTGGACATGGGCTGCGACAGTATCGCGCTCAAGGACATGGCCGGTCTGTTGATCCCCACGGTCACAGCGGACCTGATCAGCGAACTGGTCAAGGCCGTCGATGTCCCCATACACCTGCACTGTCACGCCACCGCGGGCACAGCAGAAATGTGCCAGCTGAAAGCCATCGAAAACGGCTGCCTGCATATCGACACGGCAATCTCGGCGTTTTCCGGCGGCGCCTCGCACCCCCCCACCGAGAGTATGGTCGCCGCGCTCGCAGGCACCGCCTACGATACCGGCCTGGACCTGAAGAAACTCCAGGCGATCGGCTTCCACTTCAGGGAAGTGCGCAAAAAATACCACCAGTTCGAAAGCGAGATGACCGGGCTCGACACCCGGGTACAGGTATACCAGGTCCCGGGCGGCATGATATCCAACCTGTATAACCAGTTGCGCGAACAGGGGGCGCTGAACCGCATCGAGGACGTGCTGCTGGAAATCCCCCGGGTTCGCGAAGACCTCGGCTACCCGCCGCTGGTAACCCCGACCTCACAGATCGTCGGTGCCCAGGCGGTGCTCAACGTTCTCACCGGCGAACGCTACAAAACCATCAGCAACGAGGTAAAACTCTACCTGCAGGGCCGCTATGGGCGCGCGCCGGGCCGGGTCAACAGCATTGTCCGGCAACAGGCGATCGGCAATGAAGACGCCATCGACATCCGTCCCGCGGACCTGCTGAAAAACGAGATGGATGATCTGCGTGACGCGATCGCGCACTTGGCACACACCGACGAAGATGTGCTGACCTACGCCATGTTCCCGGACCTCGGGCGCGATTTCCTCGAGCACCGTGCCAGTGGCACGCTGGTACCCGAGCCTATGGAACCGATCACCACGAGCATGGCCCACTCCACCAAACCGACCGAGTTCAATGTCACCCTGCACGGCGAGACCTACCACATCCAGATCACCGGCACCGGTCATCACACCCAGCGTGACCGCCCCTTCTATATGACGGTTGACGGCGTTCCCGAGGAAATACTCATCGAAACACTCGCCGAGCTTGAGGACAATACCGAGGCCATAGAGAAACCCGCGGCATCCGTCAGCGGCAGCAGGCGATCCAAGGCCGCAAAGCCTGGTGATGTAACCACCTCGATGCCGTGCACTGTTGTCGAGGTGCTGGTCGAGGTCGGTAGCCAGGTGAAGGCCGGCGACCCCGTGCTGGTCACCGAGGCGATGAAAATGGAAACCGAGATCCAGGCACCCGTCACCGGCACCGTCCAGGCCATCCACGTAGCCAAGGGCGACAGCGTCAACCCAAACGAAACGCTGATCGAACTGGGCGCCTGAACTGAACCTCGGCCGGCAGTTGCCGGCAACGCCCGCCTGATCTACGAACCGACGCTCGTCTGTCCGCCCATATAGACCTGCAAGACCTTCGGTACGCTGATCGAGCCGTCGGCCTGCTGGCAGTTTTCCATAACCGCGACCAGCGTACGCCCGACCGCAAGACCCGAACCGTTGATGGTATGCACCAGTTCCGGTTTGCCGCTGTCCGGATTTCGGAACCGCGCCTGCATGCGCCGCGCCTGGAAATCGACAAAATTGCTGCACGACGATATTTCCCGATAGGCCTGCTGACCGGGCAGCCACACCTCCAGGTCATAGGTCTTGGCCGCGGAGAAGCCGAGATCGCCTGTGCACAGGCTGACCACACGATAGGGTAAACCCAGCCGCTGCAGAATGATCTCGGCATGTCCGGTCAACGCTTCCAGCGCCCGGTAGGAGTCGTCCGGCCTGACAATCTGCACCATTTCCACTTTCTCGAACTGGTGCTGACGGATAAGTCCGCGCGTATCCTTGCCATAGGAACCGGCCTCGGAGCGAAAACAGGGCGTGTGCGCCGTCATTCGCAACGGCAACTGCCCGGCATCGAGAATCACATCGCGCACCAGGTTGGTGACGGGCACTTCAGCGGTCGGTATCAGGTAGTAACGGTCTTCGCCACAGGTGGCGAACAGGTCCTCTTCAAACTTCGGCAGCTGACCGGTGCCGAGCAGGCTGTCGGCGTTCACCAGGTACGGCACGTAGCACTCCTGGTAGCCGTGCTCTTCGGTGTGGGTGTCCAGCATGAACTGGATCAGGGCGCGGTGCAGGCGCGCCAGCGGACCCCTCAGCACGGCAAATCGTGACCCGGCCAGTTTCGCCGCGGCGTCAAAGTCCATGCCACAAAGCGCCGCACCCAGATCGACGTGATCCCTCACCTCGAAGTCGAACACCCGCGGCTCGCCCCAGCGGCGCACCTCGAGGTTGTGCGACTCGTCATCCCCTTGAGGGACCGAGTCATGCGGGATATTCGGAATACCCAGCAACAGCTCACTCAACTGCTGCTGGACATTGTCCAGTTCGTCCTTGGCCGCCTGCAGTTGCTCACCCAGGCCGGCCACCTGGTCCAGCAGCGGCTGGATATCCTCGCCCGCGGCCTTGGCCTTGCCTACCGCCTTTGAACTGCGGTTGCGTTCGGCCTGCAGTTCCTCGGTACGCACCTGGATGGCCTTGCGTTCGCTCTCCAGTCGCTCGATCCGGTCCGTGTCCAGTACGAAGCCGCGCCGCTGCAATTGCGCCGCGACCTGATCGAGGTCGTTTCTTATCAGTTTCGGGTCCAGCATAAAACTCTATCCAGTTTCGTCCACAGGCAACTAACAATTCACCTGTGCCTGCCAGACGACGACATGCCCGGGCTCCAGCCTGTCCTTCAGATGCTTCAAAATGTCGTCGACACGCTCCGGACTGTCGAAAAACTCCACTGCCACCGGAAGATTGAGCGACAGGTCCAGCAGCGACGACGAGTGCACCACGCCGCTGCGGCCGAAACCGGTGACCGCGCGGAACACGGTGACACCGCGCACCTTGGCCTGGTCGTGCAGGCAACGCAACAGGTCCTGCAGGGACTTGTCCGCCTCGGTCAGATAGATACGCACAAAGGTAACGGTTTCCAGGTTCATATCTGCCTCGCTAACAATACGCCAAGCGCGGCGGCCACCACGCACAACACCACGCTGAGCAGGACGTTGGCCAGCGCTCTGGCAAGCTGGCCGGACTCTATCAGATTCAGGGTCTCGACTGAAAAGGTCGAGAAGGTCGTAAAGGCGCCCAGCAGACCAATCAGCAGAAACGCGCGCAAAGCAAGGTCATTGGATAAACGCTCCAGCAGCCAGACAAAGAGAAAACCCATTACCAGGCTTCCCAGCACGTTGACTGCCAGCGTGCCGTAAGGAAATCCCCTGCCGCTGAACGCATAAACCCAGTTGGACACCCAGTAACGCAACACGGCGCCGACAGCTCCCCCACTGGCGATTGCGACTATCTGGTTCATAGGTAAGCCATGTTACCGGAAGGTCGCCGGGCACGCATTTATTTCTGGTTTTTCTGCCGGGCCTGTTGATCCAGTGCGCGCAGGTGCGCGAGCTTTTCGGCGATGCGCGCCTCCAGCCCGCGGTCGACCGGCCGGTAGTAGGCCGCGGCTTTCATTTCATCAGGAAAATAATTCTCCCCGGCGGCATAACCCTCGGGCTCGTCGTGCGCATAGCGATATTGCCGGCCGTAGTCGAGCTCTTTCATCAGGCGGGTCGGTGCGTTCCTGAGGTGCAGCGGCACGTCGAGCGATCCGTGCGCCCTGGCGTCCTGCATCGCGGCGTTGAAAGCGACATAGACAGCGTTGCTCTTGGCCGCACACGCCATGTAAACCACAGCCTGGGCAATGGCCAGCTGACCTTCCGGACTGCCAAGGCGTTCCTGTACGTCCCAGGCCTGCAGCGCCAGCGCCAGCGCGCGCGGATCCGCATTGCCGATGTCCTCGGAGGCCATGCGCACCACACGCCGGGCGATATACAGCGGGTCGCAGCCACCGTCGATCATCCGTGCCAGCCAGTACAGCGCCGCATCCGGCGAGGACCCGCGCACCGATTTGTGCAGCGCGGATATCTGGTCATAGAACGCCTCGCCACCCTTGTCGAAGCGCCGCACCCCGCCCGACAGCACCTCGGCGAGAATGTCATCGCCGACAGCCGCGTCGCCGCCGGCCAGGTCGAAAACAATTTCGAGCAGCGTCAGGGCGCGTCGCGCGTCGCCGTCGGCGGCCTGGGCGATACGTTCCAGCTGGGTGGCACTGATGTCCACCCCCGCGTTTCCGAGGCCACGCTCGCTGTCACCCAGCGCCTGCCTCAGTACGGCCACCAGCTCTTGCTCGGAAAGCCTTTTCAACACATAGGTACGCGCCCGCGACAACAGCGCGTTGTTGAGTTCAAACGACGGATTTTCAGTGGTGGCACCGACAAACAATACCGTGCCGTCTTCGACAAACGGCAGAAAGGCGTCTTGTTGCGCCTTGTTGAAACGGTGTACCTCGTCGACAAACAGCAACGTCTGGCGCTTCTCCACTTCCTGGCGCCGGCGTGCAACCTCCACCGCCTGGCGAACATCCTTGACGCCCGCGAGCACCGCCGACAGCGGCACGAACTCGGCGCCCGACCGCGCCGCCAGCAGATGGGCCAGGGTGGTCTTGCCGGTTCCGGGCGGGCCCCAGAACAACATGGAATGCAGCTGCCCGGATTCCACCGCCTGGCGCAGCGGCTTGGCGGCTCCCAGCAAGTGACTCTGGCCGATGAACTCATCCAGGTCGCGCGGGCGCATACGGTCGGCCAGCGGCCGGAATTCACGTGTCGTTGCCGTCATGGCGCGGCGCCGATGATATCCGTTCCTTCTGGTAACTTTAACTGAAACAGACCGTCATCGAGCGTCTGATTGCGCCGCATGTTGGAAAATCGGATCCGGGTATGGTTACCGAATCCGTCGACCACTTCGATAATCGCCAGTTCTCCGCCATCGAAGGCGATGCGCACCTTTTCCACCGCCGAATCGCGCTCCTTCGGGTGCAGGCGAAACCAGGTATAGCGGTCGTTGTCGCTGTCGGGTTCCCAGTCCATGACTTCGGCGAGCGGACGGTAGCCGCTCAACAACATGGCCGGCGTGCTGCTCAGGGCGGCATCCAGATCCTTGACCGTGGCCTGCTCCAGGTCCTCGTCATAGGTCCACAGGCGCTTGCCGTCGGCTACGATCAACTGGTGATAGGGCGTGCGGTAATCCCAGCGGAAGCGCCCGGGCCGCTGCATCCAGACATGACCTTGCGAGTCCTGCACGGTTTCGCCGCCGCTGTCCACCACGGTCTGGACGAAATCCGCCTGGATGGTTTCCAGCCCGGAAAAATAGTCACTGACGAGGTCGGCCTGCACCACCACCGGTGTCAGGCCGGCAAGCAGGCAGAGGACCATCCACAGACCACGGGTACGCGGGCGTATGTGTAGCAGCGACGGCATAATTGTCTACAGCTCCGGGGGCGGCGGGGCCAGGACCTCGCGGTTGCCGTTGGACTGCTGCGGCCCGACGATACCGCAGGCTTCCATTTGTTCGATCATGCGCGCGGCCCGGTTATAACCGATCTTGAGGCGGCGTTGCACGCCGGAAATCGATGCACGGCGGGTTTCGGTGACCACGCGCACGGCATCGTCATACAGAGGATCGCCTTCGGCATCCTCGGCCTCGCCCTGCCCGCCGCCGCCGGGCAGGTAGTCCGTGGTCGTCTGCAGGATATCCTCGATGTAGTCAGGTTCGCCCCGTCCCTTCAGGTGATCCACAACGCGGTGCACTTCGGCATCGTCGACAAAGGCGCCGTGCACCCGCGTCGGTATCCCGGTGCCCGGCGCCAGGTACAGCATATCGCCGTGTCCCAGCAGCTGGTCGGCGCCCTGCTGGTCGAGGATAGTCCGCGAATCGATCTTGGAGGACACCTGGAAGGCAATACGCGTAGGAATATTGGCCTTGATCAGGCCGGTAATCACGTCCACCGACGGACGCTGCGTGGCCAGAATCAAGTGTACGCCCGCAGCACGCGCCTTCTGCGCCAATCGCGCGATCAGTTCCTCGACTTTTTTGCCGACCACCATCATCATATCGGCCAGCTCGTCGATAATGACCACGATGAACGGCAGGGGTTCCAGCGTCGGTGGCTCGGGATTTTCCTCCAGCACCTCCTCCGGTTTGAACAGCGGGTCGGGGATGGGTTCGCCCTTGTCGATGGCTTCCTGCACCTTGCGGTTGTAGCCGCCGATATTGCGCACGCCCAGCGCCGCCATCAGCCGGTAGCGCCGTTCCATTTCGCCGACACACCAGCGCAACGCGTTGGCCGCTTCCTTCATGTCGGTTACCACCGGCGTCAGCAGGTGTGGAATACCCTCGTACACCGACAACTCGAGCATTTTCGGGTCGATCATGATGAGGCGGACATCTTTGGGCAAGGTCTTGTAGAGGAGACTCAGCACCATGGCATTGATCGCCACGGACTTGCCCGAGCCGGTGGTGCCCGCAACCAGCAGGTGCGGCATTTTCGCCAGGTCGACGACGATCGGCAGGCCGCCGATGTCCTTGCCCAACGCCAGCGTCAGCGGCGAATGCGACTCGTCATACTCCGCTGAGTTGAGGATCTCGCTGAGCGACACGATCTCGCGCTGCTCGTTGGGGATCTCCAGACCGACCACCGATTTACCCGGGATCACCTCGACGACGCGCACGCTGATAGCCGACAGGCCGCGAGCCAGGTCCTTGGCCAGGTTGCTGATCTGGCTGACCTTGACGCCGGTACCCGGCTGCAGTTCAAACCGGGTGATCACCGGTCCCGGCTGCACGGCCACCACTTCCACGTCGATGCCGAAGTCAGCGAGCTTCATCTCCACCAGCCGCGACATCGCTTCGAGGGCGGATTCCGAATAGCCCTCGTAGTGGCCGTAGGATTCTGTCAACAGCGACAGCGGCGGCAACTCGGTATTCGGCGGCGCGTCGAACAGCTTCACCTGGCGCTCGCGCTCCACGCGTTCGCTGATCTCGACCTTCTTGATGACCGGCTCGATGCGCGGCGGCTTGCGGAACACGCTTTGGCGTTTTTCCTGCTTGGCCGCCACCGTTTCCTCGCGTTCCCGCCGGGCGCGGCGCGCCTCGACAGAGGCCTTGAGCTGTGTGAGCTGCTCGCCCGCCCAGGCAAGCCCCAGCAGGGTCATTCTGCCCGTCCAGTCCATCAGACTCAGCCAGGAGAGACCGGTAAACAGCGTGACGCCCGACAGGAACAAGGCGAGTAGAAACAACGTCGCCCCGAGGAAGCTGAACAGCGCGGCCAGACCGGTGCCGACCATATTGCCGAACACGCCGCCGGCATCCAGCGGCAGGGTACCCGGAGCGATCTGGAAATGCAGGGTTGCCAGGGCACAACCCGAGGCCACTGTCAGCAGAAAACCGGCCCAGCGCACCACCAGGACGTGCACGTCGATGCCACCGGTCGGTGTACGGCCGCGAAACACCAGCCAGCCGCTGAATGCGACCATCAGCGGAAACAGGTAAGCGAGGAAACCGAACAGGTACAGGAAGACATCCGCGAACCAGGCACCCACCACTCCGCCAAAGTTATGGATGGCGTGCGTCGGCCCACGGTGCGACCAGCCAGGGTCCTGCGCGTTATAGCTCATCAGCGACAACAACAGGTAAGCGGCCAGCGCCGACAGCACGAACAAAGTGACCTCGCGCAGGCCTTTGCTCACCTGAGGGTGAATTTTTTGCGTTTCCGCCTTTTTGCGCCGCGCCTGAGCCAAGGTAAGAAGTATCGGTAAGTATCTACGTTAAGATATTAAATCTTGGAGAATTTTAAAGCCGAAGGAGCGAATGAGCAAGTCTCCTGGCCGGCGGGTTCGTGCCACTCCGGAGCCCGCCGCCGCCCGCCAGTCCGCGAAACGTTAATGGTAACAGGAAATACCCTCCCGGTGGCACAAACTGCGCCGGGGAAACTCAGCCCGGCATCCGCCCGCAGGCGTCCACCGTCTTCTTTACCCCTACCGGCACATTCCGTACCATTGCCACCCAGATTAAGCCAGCCGTTGCGAATCGCCGCAGCCCTGCATTCCAGCCGGCGTAGCGATAACGTGGATCTTCCGGAGTCATAACTGTATGAGCGAAAACAAGCACTGCCGTCTCCTCATTCTGGGGTCGGGCCCGGCCGGGTATACCGCGGCTATCTACGCGGCTCGCGCCAATCTCGATCCGGTGCTGGTCACCGGTCTGGAACAGGGTGGCCAGCTGACGACCACGACCGACGTCGAAAACTGGCCGGCCGGTGCCGAGGGTCTGCAGGGTCCCGCGCTGATGGAGGATATGCGCCAGCATGCCGAGCGCTTCAACACCGAAATCATTTTCGATCACATCAACAAAGTCGATCTGAACCAGCGCCCCTTGTGGCTGCAGGGCGACTCGGGCACCTACACCTGTGACGCGCTGATCATCTGTACCGGGGCCTCGGCACAGTACCTGGGCATGCCGTCCGAGGACGCGTTCAAGGGCAAGGGCGTCTCGGCCTGCGCTACCTGCGACGGCTTCTTCTACCGGCAAAAGCCGGTCGCCGTTATCGGCGGCGGCAACACCGCGGTTGAAGAAGCGCTGTACCTGGCCAATATTGCCTCGCACGTCACGCTGGTTCACCGGCGTGACGCCCTGCGCGCGGAGAAGATTCTGCAGGACCGGTTGTTCGCCCGAGAGAAGGAAAGCAAAGTGACTATCGCCTGGGATCACGTTCTGGACGAAGTTCTTGGTGACGCTACGGGTGTCACCGGCATGCGCATCAGGAACGTCAAGGATGATGCCACACAGGACATCGAGCTGGACGGCGTGTTCATCGCCATCGGTCACAAGCCCAACACCGCGCTGTTCGAAGGCCAGCTGGAGATGCACAAAGGCGGCTATATCAAAGTGAAAAGCGGTGTCGAGGGCGACGCCACTGCCTGTAGCGTCGAGGGCGTGTTTGCCGCCGGCGATGTCGCCGACCACGTCTACCGCCAGGCAGTCACGTCCGCGGGTTCCGGCTGCATGGCCGCACTGGATGCCGAGAAATACCTCGATAACCTGGCCGAGAAAGGTTAAGCGCGCAGGCTCCGGGGAGCGGAGCGCTCGCGGATGCCCTATTCCGAGTGCGCCTTGACGATCTGCTCGTAGACGAAACCGTGCAGAATAAAGGTATCCTGCTGGTCTGTGAGATTAAATTCCAGGCCGTGATAGTAGCTGCCCTCCCCGTGCGCCTCGCTTTGACCGACATGCACGTTGCGGATGAAGGCCGGCAGTGACAGCAGTTTTTCCGCGCCGCTGATTTTGAACACGCAGCTGATGCTGACTTCGTCGCCGATTTCGCCCAACGGCTCGGCCGCCACCATCAGTGCCCCCGCGGTGCTCATATCGACAATCGTCCCCGTGCGCGGCTTTTCGACCTCGAACGCGGGGTTGCTGTTCTTCAGCGAGGCAAACAACCTGACCCGCACGCGCTGCGCCTTGCGTACCGTTATCTGTTCCACCTCGCCCGGGTAGGACAGGTGCAGATACGGGAACGGCCGCGCACAACTGCGTAGCACAGTCGTGGCGAAACCCACAATGCGGTTACCGATCATCATGCGCACCACATAGGGCTGACCTTCGCGGACAATCATGACCTTGTCGCCGACCTTGGGCGTGGTCACCAGCAGGCTGGCACCGGGCAGATAGCCGATCAAACGCACCTGCAACCGCCGCGAGTCTTCGCCGTCGCGCGGCTGCAGCTGCAACGTTTCCCCTACCTGCATCTTCAGGTCAGAATAGTCCATGCGCCACATTGTAAAGCAAAACACCTTGATTCCAATACAAATATCTGTTGACGGCCGAGTTTGGGTAAACTACCGCCATGCAGCTTGAAGTACTCACTTCCATCGATGAAGTCAGCCGCGACGCGTGGAACGCCGTGTCCGGCACTGACAACCCGTTTCTGCGCCACGAATTCCTGGCAGCCCTGGAGAAAAACCGCTGCGTAGACCAGCGCTTCGGCTGGCTGCCGCGGCACCTCGCGGCGTTCGAGGAACAGCGGCTGGTGGGTGTCGTACCGCTTTACGTCAAGGACAACTCCTACGGCGAGTTCGTCTTCGACTGGTCATGGGCCGAGGCCTATGAACGCGCCGGCCTCGCCTACTACCCGAAAGCCGTGGTCGCCGTTCCCTACACGCCAGTGACCGGCCCGCGAATCCTCACCGCGGCGAGCGCCGATCGCGACGCGGTGGCCACCCGCTTGATAGCCCTGGCGCGCCAGTGGTCGCAAAGCGAGAATCTGTCATCCCTGCACTGGCTGTTCACCGACCCCGACGATACCCGGCGACTCGAGGCCCAGGGCTTCTATCTGCGACTGGGCTGCCAGTTCCACTGGCAGAACCAGGGGTACCGTGACTTCGGCGACTACCTTGATTGTTTCAACTCGCGCAAACGCAAGAAGGTGCGCCGCGAACGCCGTTACGTCGAGGAGGCCGGTATCGACATTCGCGTGGTACACGGCCACGAGGCCAGCGAGGCGGAACTCGAGGTGATGCACACGCTCTATCGTTCCACCTTCGACAAGAAATGGGGCCACGCCACCTTGAACCTGGGCTTTTTTCGCGACATCGCCACGACCATGGGCGATCAACTCGTGTTCATGATTGCCAGCAAGGATCAACGGATCGTCGCCGGCGCCATCTGCCTGCGCAGCGGCGATACGCTGTACGGGCGCCACTGGGGCTGCCTGGAGGACTATCACAGTCTGCACTTCGAGGCCTGCTACTATCAGGGCATCGACTACTGCATTCGCCACGGTCTCAAGTCTTTCGAGCCCGGCGCCCAGGGCGAGCACAAAATCAGCCGCGGTTTCCTGCCGACACCAACGTGGTCAGCGCACTGGATCGCGCACCAGGGATTCAGCGGTGTCATCGGCCGTTTTCTCAACCAGGAAACCGATGCCATGCTCGACTATATTCAGGACCTCTCGGAACGCTCGCCGTTCCGCCGGGGGGAGGCGGCGTGATTCGCCAGCGTCCCTGCTGGATCGACCCCGCAGACCCCGGGGAAACGTTCCCCGATGTCAGTCTCGCCCTGCGGGAACCCGACGGCCTGCTGGCCGTGGGCGGCGACCTGAGTCCGGGCCGCATCCTGTCGGCCTATCGGCGCGGGATTTTTCCCTGGTACAGCGAGGAGCAACCGATTCTCTGGTGGTCCCCCGACCCGCGCACCGTATTGTTCCCCGCAGCGCTGAAGGTGTCGCGCAGCCTGCGCAAAACGCTCAACCGGCAACGTTTCACAGTCACGCTCGACCAGTCATTCGAAGCGGTCGTGGCGGCCTGTGCCGGACCGCGCGCCCGGAATTCCGGCACCTGGATCACGGGCGATATGGCCAGCGCGTACAGCAAGCTGCACGCACGCGGCTTCGCGCATTCGGTCGAGTGCTGGCTGGACAACCGTCTGGCGGGTGGCCTGTACGGCGTCGCCATTGGCCGGGTATTCTTTGGCGAATCCATGTTCAGCCGTGAGTCCGACGCCTCCAAGGTTGCCTTCTGTCACCTGGTACGCCAGCTCAAAGCCTGGGACTTCGGGCTCATCGATTGCCAGGTCTACTCCGCGCATCTCGCCAGCCTCGGCGCCGAAGAAATTCCACGCAGCCGTTTCGTCCGCCACCTGGACATTCTCTGCGAGCACGGCCAGGATATCCCCTGGCGTTTCGATGAAAATCTCCAGCTCGAGCCCTGGTCATGATGGATAAAACAGACCCCCCGCAGAACGAACAGGAACTGCGCTTTTTCGCCACCGCGCCCCGCCCCTGCTCCTACCTGCCGGGGCGCTCGGCCATTTCGGTGTTCGCCGATCCCGACGCACAGTTGTCGATGCCGTTGTACGACAAGCTGGCCGAATACGGCTTCCGGCGCAGCGGCAATGACCTGTATGTTCCCGCCTGCCCCGGCTGCTCGGAGTGCGTCCCGGTGCGGGTGCCGGTGGAGGAATTCAAGCGCAGCCGCAATCAACACAAGGTGTGGCGCAACAACGCCGACCTGACGTGGGAAACCCTGGAGCCGGCCGCGGCAGGCCCGCTGTTCCCGCTTTACCGGGAGTACCTGCAACAACGGCACCCGGGTGGCGGAATGGACGATCCCGCCGAGGAGGACTTTCGACGCTTCCTGACCAGCGAATGGTGCAACAGTTTCTTTCTCGTTGGCAGACTCGGTGAACGCGCCGTGGTGGCGGCCGTCACCGACCAGCTGCACAATGCGCTGTCGGCGGTCTATACCTTTTTTGACACCACCCTGGCCAGGCGCAGTCTGGGCACGCTCGCCATCCTGCGCCAGATCGAGCTGGCCAGACAGCTCGGGCACGAGTGGTTATACCTCGGTTACTGGATCGCCGGCAGCGACAAAATGCGTTACAAAAGCCGCTTCCGCCCCCTGCAGGGCTACCGGCAAGGTCATTGGACAGAGGTGTAGTTTCCAGCCGCCGTCAACACCTACCCACAATGGGAAAGTGCCATTTTTCGTGAAGAATCGGTTATACTCCGCCGCTGGCATTGATCGGACCAAGAGAAATAATGGCGAAGGAAGATCATATCGAGATGGAAGGCACGGTCGTCGAGACCCTGCCGAACACAATGTTTCGTGTTGAACTGGAAAACGGTCACGTGGTGACCGCCCACATATCCGGAAAGATGCGCAAGCACTATATCCGCATACTGACCGGCGACAAGGTCACCGTACAGCTGACGCCGTACGACCTGAGCAAAGGGCGCATCACCTACCGCGCCCGTTAAGGGCTTCCCCCGGCCGGCGCAGACCGGCCGTCAGAGCACTTTTTCCTCTTCTTTTACATCGTGTACCAACTGGCCATCCTCGGCACGGATGACCAGGTGCCCACCATTGGCCAGGCGTCCGAACAACAATTCCTCGGCCAGGGGCTTCTTGATGTTTTCCTGGATAATGCGGGCCATGGGACGGGCGCCCATCTTGGCGTCGAATCCGTGTTCGGCCAGCCATTCGCGCGCCGAATCCGCGACATCCACGGTAACACCCCGCTCCTGCAATTGCGCCTCGAGTTCGTAGATGAATTTGTCGACCACGCGGGTGATGACCGCCGGATCCAGTGGCTTGAACTGGATAATGGCATCGAGCCGATTGCGGAATTCCGGGGCGAACAGCTTCTTGATGGCCTCCATCCCGTCACTGGAGTGATCCTGGTGGGTAAAGCCGATGGACGGCCGACTCATTTCCGAGGCACCGGCATTGGTCGTCATCACAATCACGACGCTGCGGAAATCGGCCTTGCGGCCATTGTTGTCGGTCAGCGTGCCGTGATCCATGACCTGCAGTAGCAGATTGAACACATCCGGGTGCGCCTTCTCGATTTCATCGAGCAACAGCACGGCGTGGGGATTCTTGGTCACGGCTTCGGTCAGCAGTCCGCCCTGGTCGAAGCCCACATAACCGGGTGGCGCACCGATAAGGCGCGACACCGTGTGGCGTTCCATGTATTCGGACATGTCGAAGCGGATCAGTTCGATCCCCATGATCAATGCCAGCTGACGGGTAATCTCGGTCTTGCCCACACCCGTCGGCCCCGCAAACAGGAAGGAACCTATCGGCTTCTGGTCGGCACCCAGACCGGAACGCGACATTTTGATGGCACTGGCCATGGTTTCGATCGCCTCGTCCTGGCCGTAAACCACCATTTTCAGATCACGCTCGAGCGTGCGCAGCGAATCCTTGTCCGAAGCCGACACCGTCTTCGGCGGGATACGCGCGATCTTGGCCACAATATTTTCGATGTCAGCGACCCCGATAGTCTTCTTGCGTCGTGACGGCGGCAGCAGGCGCTGGTTGGCGCCTGCCTCGTCGATCACGTCAATGGCCTTGTCGGGCAGGAAGCGGTCATTGATATAACGCGACGAAAGCTCGACCGCAGCGCGCAAGGCCTTGGCCGAGTACTTGACTTCGTGATGCTCCTCGAAACGCGACTTCAGGCCCTTGAGGATACTGTAAGCCTCGTCGACCGTCGGCTCGACCACATCGATTTTCTGGAAACGCCGCGCCAGCGCCCGATCCTTCTCGAAGATACCGCGGTATTCGTGATAGGTCGTCGACCCGATGCATTTCAGCTCACCCGAGGCCAGCATGGGCTTGATCAGATTGGAAGCATCCATGACACCGCCGGAAGCCGCACCGGCACCGATAATGGTGTGGATCTCGTCGATGAACAGAATTGCGCCCGGCTCCTTGCCCAACTGCGACAACACGCCCTTCAGACGCTTCTCGAAATCGCCGCGATACTTGGTACCGGCAACCAGCGCGCCCAGATCCAGCGAATAGATGGTGCTGTTCAACAACACCTCGGGCACATCGCCGTCGACAATCAGCTTGGCCAGTCCTTCCGCCAGCGCCGTCTTGCCGACCCCGGCTTCACCGACATACAGGGGATTGTTCTTGCGCCGCCGGCAGAGAATCTGAATGGTGCGCTCGACTTCGGCCCGCCGGCCAATCAGCGGATCGATCTTGCCCTTCATCGCCATTTCATTCAGATTTGTGGCGAAACTCTCCAGCGGTTTCTTCGGTGCATTGTCTGTCGCCGCCGCGCCTTCGGCTTCGGTGGTCGCATCCTCTTCGCCCTGGTCGCCGGCTACCTTGGAAATGCCGTGGGAAATAAAATTGACCACGTCCAGCCGGGTGATGTCCTGCTTATTGAGGAAATAGGCGGCCTGCGATTCCTGCTCGCTGAAGATCGCCACCAGCACGTTGGCGCCGGTGACCTCCTTCTTGCCCGAGGACTGCACGTGGAACACGGCGCGCTGCAACACCCGCTGAAATCCCAGTGTCGGTTGTGTTTCGCGGTTATCGTTGGGGGGCAGCAGCGGGGTGGTTTCGTCGAGAAAGCCGGTCAGTTCTTTCTTCAGTCTATCGAGATCCGCACCGCACGATTTGAGAACGTCGGCCGCAGTGGGGTTGTCGAGCAAAGCGAGCAACAGGTGCTCTACCGTCATAAATTCGTGTCGTTTTTCCCTGGCCTCTTTGAAAGCCAAATTGAGGGTAAACTCCAACTCTTTGCTTAGCATTTTGACTACCTCATGACCCTACTAGGCCTCCTCCATGGCGCACAGTAGCGGATGTTGGTTCTGGCGCGCATACTCATTGACCTGCGCGACTTTTGTTTCCGCAATATCCTTGGTGAAGACCCCGCAAACACCCTTCCCCCTGGTGTGCACGTGCAACATAACCTGTGTCGCTTTCTCTCTCGGCATGGAAAAAAACTGTTCCAGCAGAAGCACGACAAACTCCATAGGGGTGTAATCGTCATTGTGCAACACCACCTTATACAGGGGTGGCCGCTTCACCTTCGGCCTGGCTTCCAGGACCGAGAGCTCGTGTTCACCCGAACGTCGTGTTTCCTTCCCCATAGTGCAATTCTAACTGAATCTACCGAGCCCGGACGCAGAATTCCAACGCCCGAAGAACAGCATACACGTGCTTGCAAAACAAGCAAGTGCTATGCCTAAACCGGTGATCTGAAGCACTTTTCCTACAGGCCGAATACTTGACTAATTTGGTCGCCAGACTAAGAATAGAGGATGGCCCAACAAGCCGAAGGAGGGGTCGTTCTCATGCCACAGAGCGTGAAGCGGCGCATTGATAAAAAATGCAGGCGCAGTACTCGCCGAATAACGCAGTGAGGATGTGATAGTCATGGCGACAGGAATTGTAAAATGGTTCAGTAATGCCAAAGGTTACGGATTCATTTCTCCGGATGAGGGCGGCGACGATATTTTCGCCCATTTTTCCTCGATAGAAATGGACGGCTACAAAAGTCTCAAGGAAGGTCAGCGCGTAGAGTTCGACGTCGCTACCGGCCCGAAAGGATTGCAGGCCAGCAAAATCTGTTTCGCGGATTCTCCAGCCAGTTCCAGCTAGAGATCGTCCGCCAGCGGTCGGAAACCGCAGCAGCCTGATGCCCGACGGTTGGGGCGGGCGTCAGGCTGCTGCGCGTCTTACATTTGCTCGACGATTGCCTGCCCAAACTGCGAACAGCTCAGTTTGGTAGCCCCTTCCATGAGTCGTTCCAGGTCATAAGTCACGGTCTTCCTGGTGATTGCACCCGACAAGCCCTTGACGATCAGATCGGCAGCGGCATTCCAGTGCAGATGGCGCAACATCATTTC
>Ga0315540_10000739_pt1 | contig 18571 bp, 21 predicted proteins | sample SalMarSW160110MG_FD_203677 | JGI IMG/M metagenome (GOLD analysis project Ga0315540, IMG submission 203677) | Salt marsh sediment microbial communities from the Plum Island Ecosystem LTER, Massachusetts, United States - Salt Marsh Sediment SW1601-10 ...
CTGGAAGGGTGAAACCGGTCGCCATCGGACTGCGGCGCCGCCGCTCCGTGTGTCGACGCACATACGGCAAAATGTGTTCGCGCTAGGCTGGCAGATGCTTCTTCGACTCCGGCGCTGGACGGTGAACGGTGAAAATGCGAACCGCTAGCGCGTGGGTGGTGGCGCTGGGGCTGGCTATCGTGCCCGCCGCACGGGCCGAGCCGCCGGCCTTCATGCAGCAGGAAATCGACTACCTGCTCAGGCATATCGGCGAGTCCGGCTGCGACTTCGAGCGCAACGGCACCTGGAGCGATGCCAGGACCGCCGAGGCGCATGTGCGCATGAAGTACGATTACCTGGTGAGCTCGGGACGCATCGACACGACGCAGGACTTCATCGACAAGGCAGCCACGGCAAGCTCCATGTCCGGCCGCCCCTATGAGGTCAGGTGCGGCCGTCATCCGACGCTGCCGACCGGGGCGTGGCTGAATGAAGCACTGAGGCGCTACCGCGCGCGTTAAGGGCGATGCAGATCTGGGTCGACGCCGATGCCTGCCCGCTGGTGATCAAGCAGATCCTGTACCGGGCGGCGGAGCGCTCGCAGATCCAGACCACGCTGGTGGCGAACAAGCCGCTCGCCGTGCCGCGCTCGAAGTTCGTGCGCGCGATCCAGGTCGGGCGCGGCTTCGACGTGGCCGACAACGAGATTTCGCGCCGGGTGGTGGCGGGGGACCTGGTGGTGACGGCCGACATTCCGCTCGCGGCGGACGTGATCGCGCGCGGCGCGCGGGCGCTCAACCCGCGCGGCGAACTCTATTCGGCGGATAACATCCGCGAGCGCCTCGCGATGCGCGACCTGCTGGAGAAGCTGCGCGAGACGGGGGTGCAGACCCAGGGCCCGGCGCCGCTCGATCACTCTGACCGCAAGCGCTTCGCCGACTCGCTCGACCGGCTGCTGGCGAAACGCCCGGCCTAGCGGCGGCCGGGCACCCTTTCCCTCTACAGCCGCGCGAACTCCTTGCCCTTGTTGCCGGCGACGACGCTGTTGAAGACCTCGTTCACCTTGCTCCAGGTCTTGAGCTTTCTCATGTTGCCGAGCCAGCGCTGGATGTTCGGGTAGGCCGAGTAGTCGCAGCCGATCAGCTCGCCGATCGTGACCAGGCCGGCGCCGAAGTAGTCGGCGATGGTGATCTCGTTGCCGCACAGGTAGGCGTTCTTCGGCCCGATCCAGTGGCTGTTGAGCACCGGCAGCCAGCGCTTGAGTTCCTGTTGGCCCCAGGCGATCGTGCCGGCGTGCGCCTCGTCGCTGCGGCGCTTGTGGTGCGGGAAGAGCTGCGGGTAGATGAGGTTGTAGCCGAGTGCGCGATAGAGCTGGGTGTTGAGCCAGTCCATCATCTCGTTGACCTTGGCGCGCTTCTTCAGGTCCTTCGGGTACGAGGGCAGGTCGTACTTGTCGGCGAGGTATTTCAGGATCGCCGAGCCTTCGGTCAGGTGCAGGTCGCCGTCCTCGAGCATCGGCACCAGTTTGTTGGGATTGATCGACGCGTAGGGCTCCTGATGGTGGGCGCCGGTGAGGATGTCGACCATCACCTCTTCGCACTCGATGCCGTTCTCGGCTATGAACAGGCGCACCGGGCGGGTGGCGGTCGATACCGGGTGCATGTAGAGCTTCATGTCGCTGCCTCCTTCTTTTGGGTGGGCCATTCTAGATCAGAGCGCGACCGCGAGGCCGTGGCGGGCGCCGACGCCGACCAGCTTTTCGAAGTCGGGTTGGGTGGGCGAGATCTCGCGGTCGATGTCGCTGAACATCTGCGAGGCGCCCAGGCGCGAGGTCATCGAGATCATCTGGCCGCCGCCCTGCCCGAAGCGGAACCAGTGCGTGGTGCCCGCGGGCAGGTGCACCAGGGTGCCCGGCACCGCGACCAGCTTGTCCTCGCCGATGCCGAACTCGATCTTGCCTTTGACGACGTAGAACGACTCGTCCCAGGGGTGGCTGTGCGGCGGCGGGCCGCTCGCTTCCGGTCCTTCCTGGAAGAAGATCTCGTAGCCGCCGGTGGCGGCGCCCGAGGCGAGCACGGTGATGTGCTCGCCGACGACGTTGAGCTCCTGGGGGCGGTTCATCGGGGTGACGACGAAAGCTTTGGCGTTCATGTGAATCCTCCGTTTGGTGGGTTGTGTTCGGGTTGCGGCGCCATTACAGCAATTGCCCAAAAGGAAATAAACCAGCAAAATGCAAGTTCACTGTCTACGAAAAGTAAACAGTCATGGCGATCGATGTGGTCAGTGCGATGCGAGTGTTCACTTCTGTGGTAGAGGCCGAAAGCTTTGCCGGCGCGGCCGAAAAGCTCGACCTTTCGCGCGGTATGGCCACCCGCTACGTGGCCCAGCTCGAGGCGCACCTCGGGGTGCGCCTGCTCAACCGCACCACGCGCCGGCTCTCGCTCACCGAGGCGGGCAGCGACTACTACCAGCGCGCCACGCAGGTGCTGGCGATGATCGAGGAGGCCGAGACCTCGGCGGCGCAGAACGCCTCGGTGCCGCGCGGCACGCTGCGCGTCACCTCGTCGGTGATCTTCGGCGCGCGCCACCTCGGCGCGGCAATCAGCGCCTACCTCGAACGCCACCCCCAGATGCAGGTCGACCTGTCGCTCAACGAGCGGGTGGTCGACCTGGTCGACGAGGGCTTCGATCTCGCGATCCGCGTCGGCGCGCGGATCGACCCGGGGCTGGTCGCGCGGCGCATCACGCCGGTGCGCGTGCTGGTCTGCGCCTCGCCCGCCTACCTGAAGCGGCACGGCACGCCGGAATCCCCCGAACAGCTCGCGAAGCACAACTGCCTGATGTACGCGCACTCGATCCACCAGGGCGGCTGGCAACTCAAGCGCGGCCGCGAGGAACGCAGGGTTCCGGTGACGGGGAATCTGCGCGGCAACAACGGCGACGCGCTGGTGAGCGCCGCGATCGAAGGCCTGGGCGTGATCTTCGAGCCCTCGTTCCTCGTTTACGAGGCGCTGCGCGAGGGAAAGCTGGTGCAGCTCCTGCCGGACTGGGGGTCGGACGAGATCTGGGTGTTCGCGGTCTATCCCAACCGCAAGTTCCTCGCGCCCAAGGTGCGCAGCTTCATCGACTTCCTGATCGAGCGCTTCGGCCCGGAACCGTACTGGGATGCCGGCACGGTAAACTGAGCGCTTCGGATTTCGCGGGGAACGCTGACATGATCCGCAAGCTGCACCATGCCGCCTACCGCTGCCGCGACTCGGAACAAACGCGGCGCTTCTACGAGGACTTCCTCGGCCTGCCGCTGGCTGGCACGCTCGAGATCAAGGAAACGAAGTCCGGCCGCGCCACCGACACGCTGCACACCTTCTACCGCCTGGACGACGGCTCGCACATCGCGTTCTTCGAGGCGTCCGACATGCCGTTCGAGTTCAAGCCGCAGCACGACTACGACCTGCACATCGCGCTCGAGGTCGAGCCGCCGGTGTTGCCGAAGATGCTCGAGAAAGGCCGCGCGCAGGGCATCGAGACGCGCGGCGTGTCCGACCACGGCTTCATCCACTCGATCTACTTCCGCGACCCGAACGGCTACGTGCTCGAGCTGTGCGCCAAGCAGCCGAGCCACGACCGCGCGATGGACCCGGCCTCGAACGGCGCGCGCGACAAGCTGCGGCGCTGGAGCGAGGCGAAGTCCGAGAAAACGGGGTCAGAGCACCATTAATATCAAGTTGAAATCCGGCACCACGGCCCTGGTCGACGCGATCGCCTTCGCCGCCGACAAGCACCGCCGCCAGCGGCGCAAGGACGCCGAGGCTTCGCCCTACATCAACCACCCGATCGCCCTCGCGCGCGTGCTCACGGTCGAGGCGGGGCTGAGCGATCCGATCCTGCTCGCAGCCGCGGTGCTGCACGACACGCTCGAGGACACCGAGACCACGTTCGAAGAGCTGCGCGAGCGCTTCGGCGCGGCGGTGGCCTCGGTGGTGCTCGAAGTCACCGACGACCAGACGCTCGCCAAGGTCGACCGCAAGCGGCTGCAGATCGAGCACGCGGCGCACATCTCGCGCCGCGCCAAGCTGGTCAAGCTCGCCGACAAGATCTGCAACGTGCGCGACGTGGCCTCCAGCCCGCCGCACGGCTGGCCGCTCGAGCGGCGCAGGGAGTACTTCGACTGGGCCAGGGCAGTCGTCGACCAGATGCGCGGCACCCAGCGCAAACTCGAGCGCCTGTTCGACGAGGCCTACTCCCGCCGCCCATAAGACCGCGAAAACCGGGGACAGACCCCGATTTCCGCCGTAACGCCCTGATCTGCCGGAAGGAAATCTGGGTCTGTCCCCAGTTTTGAAATCGGGCTATGTTCCCCGCTTCAGGCCAGTGCGTGCTCGCGCTCGATCTCCATCAGGCGCCGGATGCGCTCGGCGGTGGAGGGGTGGGTCTGCAGCCAGCCCGGCGCGCGCGCCATGAAGATGCGCTGCATCCAGCCGCTGCGCTGGCGCTCGAGCTTATTGAGCGCGGCGGCGAGCCCGCGCGGGTCGCCGGTCAGCTCGATCGCCGCGATGTCGGCGTCGAACTCGCGCGTGCGCGAGAGCGCAAGCTGCAGCAGGCCTGAGATCGTCGGCGCGAAGATGAGCAGCACGATCGCGGCGAGCGGAATGCCCTGGCCGGTGAACAGCGACACCGGGATCAGGATGAAGAACAGGATCTGGCCAAACAGCGACATGAGCGAGGTCATGCGCCCGACCACCGCGGCCAGCGTCATGACCCAGACGTCGTTCGAGCGCAGGTGCGAGAGTTCGTGCGCGAGCACCCCCGCGAGCTCGCGCGGCTCGAGGCTCGCGAGCAGGCCGTCGGTGAGCGCGATCGCGGGATTGTCGCGGCTGCCGGCGGCGAAGGCGTTCAGTGCCGGCGCCGGAACGCGGTACAGGCGCGGCATCCGCGCCAGCCGCGCGCGCTCGGCGAGCAGGCCGGCCAGCCGGTAAAGCCCCGGCGCGTGCTCCGGCGCAAGCGGCCGCGCGCGCGTCAGGCGCAGGATCATCTCGGACGAGCCACCGTTTCCGAGCAGCGCGAAAACGGGCCCCAGCGCCGCGGCCCACAGCCCGGCCTGGCCGAACAGGGTCCAGCCGAGATAGCCCGCAAGTGCGGCCATCGCGGCCAGCAGGGCAAGGGTCTGGAGCGCGTTTTGCAGCCGGTGGCTGGTGCTGAGAGGACTGGTCATGGCGGCTATATTGGGTCAGAGTCGCTTTTTTCAAAAAAGGTCCGACGCCGACCCCATTGCCATGAAGAGCGATCGTGATCTCGTCATCGTCGGCTGCGGCATCGCCGGCACCTCGGCTGCGGTCACCGCGCTGCAGGCGGGCCTCAAGGTGACGCTGCTCGAGCGCGCGCCGGAGGACGATTTCGGGGGCAACTCGCGCTGGACCGAGGCCTACCTGCGGATGAAGAACGACGCCGAGGTGTCGGACGATTTCGAGGAAAAGTTCGCCCAGAACGCGGGCGCGAACCTCGACCCGAACGTGCTCGACGCGGTCGCCGGCGAGTACGACCACTGGCCGCCGTACGTGAAGGCGCACCCGCTGCCCGACCCCGAGCTGATCGCGCATTTCGCCAGCAGCGTGCCGCCGACGATCGCCTGGCTGAAGAGCTTCGGCCTGCGCTTCGCGCCGCAGGCGATCTACCTGCTCACGCAGAGCACGAGCCGCATCGCGGCGCAGGGCGGCGGCCTCGCGCTGATCGAGCGCCTGATGCAGGAAGCAAAAAAGCTCGGCGCCGAGGTGCGCTTTCGCACTACCGCCGTCGGCCTGCTGCGCGAGCCCGACGGCCGCATCGCCGGCGTGCGGGTGATCGACCCGGACGGCAAGCGCAGCGACATCCGCGCGCGCGCCACGCTGCTCGCGAGCGGCGGCTACGAGGGCAACCCGGAAATGATGACCCACTACATGGGCACGCGCGCGGCGAACATCCGCCCGGTCGCGCGCGGCGGCTATTACAACAAGGGCGAGGGCATCCGCATGGCGCTCGCCGCGGGCGCGGCGCCGGCGGGGGATTTCGGGTCGTACCACGCCGAGCCGGTCGATCCGCGCTCGCGCCAGCCCGAGGCGGTGGTGCACATCTATCCCTACGGCATCCTGGTGAACAAGCTCGGCCTGCGCTTCGTCAACGAAGGCCCGGGGATGGTCGACGCCTGGTACGACCCGATCACGCGCACCGTCGCCGACCAGCCCGACGGCATCTGCTGGGTGATCTTCGACGCGCAGGTGGAGGACATCCCGCGCTGGAAGACGAGCATCCGTTCCGACGTGCCGCCGGTCGAAGCGCCGACGCTGGAGGCATTGGTCGAGAAACTGGTGCTTCCGCCCGCGACGCTCGAAACGATCGCGGGCTACAACCGCGCCTGCCCGGCGGCGGGCGATTTCAAGCCCTTCGAGCCCGACCATCGCGCAACGCGCGGGCTGGCGATCGAGAAGTCGCACTGGAGCCGGTCGATCGTGCGGCCGCCGTTCCGCGCCTTCCCGATCATCTCCGCGAATTGCTTCACCTTCGGCGGACTGAAGGTGAACACCCACGCCCAGGTGCTCGACAATGACGGCAAGGTGATGCCGGGGCTGTACGCCGCCGGCGAAACCGTCGGGCTCTATCACCAGGTCTACACTGGCTCGACCTCGGTGCTGCGCGGCGCAGTGTTCGGCCGCACCGCGGCCCAGCACCTCGCCGGAAAATAGGGGACAGACCCCGATTTCCGTCCGGCAAATCAACAAGCTGTGCCGAAAATCGGGCTCTGTCCCCGGTTTTCAGATCGGCTCGAGATTTTCTAGCGTGGTCGGCAGCAGCTCGCTCACGGTGGGGTGGATGCGCACCCGGCGCTGGAAATCGAGGTAGGGGGTGCGGGTGTAGACCACGTCGATCAGCGAATGCACCGCCTCGTCGCAGCTGCTGCCGAGCAGCGCGGCGCCGAGGATGCGCTTGCTCGCCGCCTCGACGTGGATCTTGAGAAAGCCCTGCGTCTCGCCCTTTTCGACCGCGCGCGAGACGCGCGTCATGGGGCGCTTGCCGACCAGCGCCGCGATGCCGGCCTTGCGGATCTCGGCCTCGCTCATGCCCACGCGCCCGAGCGGCGGGTCGGTGTAGAGCGCGTACACCGGCACGCGGTCGGTCCACTTGCGATCCGCTCCCGCGAGCAGGTTGTCGGCCACGATCTCGTAGTCGTTGTAGCTGGTGTGGGTAAAGGCGCCCTTGCCGTTGCAGTCGCCCAGCGCCCACACGCCGGGATTGCTGGTGCGCAAGCCCGCGTCGACCTCGATGTAGCCGCGCGCGTCGGTCCCGATGCCGGCGGCCTCGAGTCCGAGATCGTCGGTGTTCGGCACGCGCCCGACCGCGAGCAGCAGGTGGCTGCCCGCGGCCCTGGGCGCGCCGTCTTCGCAGCCGAGCGACACGGCAACGCCGTTGCCGTCGGGTTCGACGCCGAGGCAGGTCGCGCCCAGGCGCACTTCGATCTGCTCCGCTTCGAGCATCTCCTTCAGCGCCTGCGACACGTCCTCGTCCTCGCGTGCGACCAGGCGCGGCGCCATCTCGATCACCGTCACCTGGCTGCCGAAGCGGCGCATCATGTGCGCGAATTCGAGGCCGATGTAGCTGCCGCCGATCACCAGCAGGTGCGGTGGCACGAAATCGAGCTGCATCATCGACTGGTTGGTGAGGAAGGGCACCGCGTCGAGCCCCGCCATTTTGGGAATGAGCGGGCGGCCCCCAACGTCGATGAAGATCTTCGGCGCGGCGAGCTCCTCGCCGTTCACCGCGACCCGGTCGGGGCCGCTGAAGCGCGCGTGGCCGCGGTAGACGGTGGCGACCTTCTGCATCCATTTCTCGACGCCCCCGCTCGAGGCCGCGACGATCGCGTCCTTGCGCGCCTTGACCCGCTTCATGTCGACCCGCACTGCGCCCGGCACCTCGACCCCGTACTCGGCCGCGCGGCGCGCGAGGTGTGCGGCGTAGGCACTCGCCACCATCGCTTTGGTCGGGGTGCAGCCGTCGTTGACGCAGGTGCCGCCGAACTTGTCGCGCTCGATGACCGCGACTTTCATTCCGGCGCCCGACAGGCGCGCGGCGAGCGCCGGCCCGGCCTGGCCGGTGCCGATCACGATGGCGTCGAAATTCAGTGGCATTGTTGGCGCACTTTGCGTCGTTACGTAATTCGACTCTGACCCCGATTATTCGGCGTGGTTCAGCGCCAGGTCGAAGACGTCGAAGTTGCGCAGGCGCCGGCCGGGAGCGAGGCCTTGGATTCTGCGGTTAAAGATGAGCGGCACTTTTTGTTCGGAGACGCCGCCGTGGGAGCGTAACGGCGCGTCGAGCCCGGAGAGGTCGTGGCGCGACACGCTCGTGCCGATGACGGTGTCGCGCCTGGAGATGAGCACCAGGTCGCCCATGCGGTCTTCGGGCAGCTCGAAGCGGCGGCAGGCCTCCGCGCGCTCGAGCGCGAGCTCGATGCCGGGCAGCGCGGCGATGCGCGCGGCGAGCGCCGCCGCGTCCGCGCCCGCGGGCAGGTAGGCGGTGGCGAACGAGCCGAGCGCGCCGTGGTGCACGACGTAGGGGTCGGTGATCGGCAGGATCACGCGCGCGGCGCCTTTGCCGAGCCAGCCGTCGAGCACGTCCTGCAGGTAGATCACGTTGGGCGAGCCGTCGGGGCCGTGCTTGTCGTTCATGCCGTGATCCGCCGTGAGCGCGATCGCCGCGCCCGCGGCCTCGAGCCGCGCGAGGTAGCGGTCCATCATGGCGTAGAACGCGTTCGCCGCCGGCGCACCCGGCGCGGCCTTGTGCTGCACGTAGTCGGTGGTCGAGAGGTACATCAGGTCGGGGCGGCGCGACTCGAACAGCGCCGCGCCGGCGGCGAACACGAACTGCGACAGCTCGGCGCTGTAGACCGAGGGGCGCGCCATGCCGGCGAGCGCGAGCTGGGCCTCGTTCGCCTTCTCGGCCGAGAAGCACTCGCCCGCCAGGCCGTGCCCGAGCAGCGCGCGCAGCTTGTCCTTGGCGGTGATCACTGCCACCGACGCGCCCGCGGCGGCGAACGCGGCGAGCAGCGTGCCGGCGCGCAGGTACTTCGGGTCGTTCATCATCACTTCGGCGCCGCTTTCGCGGTCGTAGAAATAGTTGCCGCAGATGCCGTGCAGCGCGGGCGGCGCGCCGGTCACGATCGAGAGATTGTTCGGATTGGTGAAACTGGGCACCACGCACTCGGCGACGAAGGCGGCGCCTTGCTTCAGCGTGCGCGCAAACCACGGCGCGACGCCCGCGCGCACCGCCTGGTCGACGTACGCGCCCTCGCTGCCGTCGACGCACACGACCACCAGCGGCTCGCGCGGCCAGCGGTAACGCCGGCCGTTCACTTCGAGCGACGGTCTTTTTTCCATGGCGAACGATCCTAGCTCAACGTCAGGTTGGCGCAAAGTTTGTTGCGCTGCGTCGCAGTACACTCGAAAAAAAAGAAGCGCGCTCACGCGACGTCACGGTCAGCAGCGGAGATCTTCCTTTCAGAGGAGTGGTGCATCATGAAGCGAATCTTTTCCCTAGTCTCATGCGCGGTCTTCGCCGGCGGCGTGGCGATCAGCGTCCAGGCGAGCGCCGCGGGCAAGCCGATTCTGATCGGCCTTGACACGCCGATCCAGGACCAGGTCGGCAAGGACACGATCGCGGCGACCAAGATGGCGATCGACGAGATCAACGCCAAGGGTGGCGTGCTCGGCCGCAAGCTGGCCTACGTCGTGGCCGACGAGGGCCTCGACCCGCAGCTCGGCGTCAGCGCGATCAACAAGCTCACCTCGGACGACCACGTCAACGTGCTGATCGGCGGCTACTCGAGCGGCGTGCAGCTGGCCGAGGAGCCGCACATCGCGCGCTCGAAGACGATCTGGCTCGGCGTCGGCGCGGCTTCGCCCAACATCACGGCGCTGGTCGGCAGGGACTACGACAAGTACAAGTACATCTTCCGCGTCAACCCGCTCAACTCGGCGCTGCAGGCGTCGCAGATCGTCGATTTCGCGACCCACGTGGTGAAGGGCCAGATGCATCGCGACAAGGTCGCGATCCTGGGCGAGAGCGCGGTCTGGGTGCGCGGCCTGGTGCCGGTGCTGGTCAAGGGCCTGGAAGCGCACGGCATGAAGGTGACCTACCAGCAGCTGTTCGACGAGACCATGACCGACTTCACGCCGCTGTTCGCGCGCGTGAAGGACAGCGGCGCGAAATACCTTCTGGTCATCCTCTCGCACGCCAACTCCGACGTGTTCGTCAAGCAGCTGTACGAAGCGCGGCTGCCGATGCCCTACGGCGGAATCGACGTCAAGAGCATGACGCCGAACTTCTGCTCGCGGGTGAACGAAGCCGCGGTCGGCGAGACGACGGTCAACTTCATCACCCGCGCGCCGATCACGAAGAAGACGATCCCGTTCTGGGACAAGTTCGTGAAGCTGAACGGCCGCGCGCCGGTGTACACCGCGCCCGGCGCGTACAACGCGGTCTACCTGTACGCCTGGGCGGTGAAGAAGGCCGGCACCACGAATGCCGACAAGGTGATCAAGCAGCTCGAGAAGGCCGACTACCTCGGCGTGGGCGGGAAACTCAAGTTCAACAAGCTGCACGACGACATCGACGGCCCCGGCTACCAGAACCTGCTGTTCGTGCAGTGGCAGAAAGGCTGCGAGCGCCAGGTCATCTGGCCGCAATCGGTCGCAACCGGCAAGGTGGTCCTGCCGCCCTGGGTCGCCGCCAAGTAAGCGCGGCGCCCGGCGGCCGCCGTGCTGACGGTCCTGATCTACGGCGCGGTGACCAGCGCGGTCCTCGCCATGCTGGCGGTGGGGTTCACCCTCATCTTCGGCGTGGCGAGGATTCTCAACCTCGCGCACGGCGCCTTCTACGCGCTCGGCGCCTACTGCGCCTACAGTTTTACCGCCCTGCTCAAGCTGCCGCTGATCGTGTCGGCGGCGCTGTCGGTCGCGCTGGTGGCGGTGTTCGGCATGGCGATGGAGCGGGTGCTGGTGCGCCCGCTGCGCCAGTCCAGTCTCGCCGTGCTGATGATCACGCTGACCGTGGCGCTGACGCTCGAGCAGGTGCTGTTCATCGCGTTCGGCTCGCAATCGAAGAACGTGCCTGCGTTCGTCAACTTTCCGATCAACGTGCACGGCGTGTCCGTGGACGGCCAGCGCCTGCTCGCGCTCGCCATCGCCGTCGTCCTGATCGGGGCGCTGTGGCTGTTCATCCAGCGCACGCGCCTGGGCAGCGCGATCCTGGCGGTTTCGCAGGACCCTGAGGCGGCCCAGTACATGGGCATTCCGGCCAACCGCATCTTCACCATCGTGATGGGACTGTCGGCCGCGCTCGCGGGCGCCGCCGGCGTGATCGCCGGACCGTTCCTGAGCGTGCGCCCGACCATGGATCAGACCGCCATGATCACCGCCTTCTCGGTGGTGATCGTGGGCGGACTGGGCTCGATTCCCGGCAGCATTCTCGCTGCCTGCATCATCGGCTACAGCCAGACGTTCGTCGCGTTCTACCTCAACCCGGAGTGGACCGGCACCGTTTCCCTGGTCGCGATCCTGCTCACCCTGGTCCTGCGGCCCTCCGGGCTGATGGGGCGCGTCGTCAACGCTTGAGCACGATGGGCAAGCGCAACATGGCAGGGGCGGCGGTGCTGCTTGCGCTGCTCGCGGGGCTGCCGCCGCTGCTGCACAACCACTACCTGACCGGCGTGTTCATCGTCTGCGCCATCGACGGCATCTGGGCCGCGAGCTGGGATTTCTTTTCCGGCCTCACCGGGCGCGAGAATTTCGGCCACGCGCTGTTCATCGGCGGCGGCGCCTACGCGGCGGCGTTCCTCAACGGCAATTTCGGGCTCAACCCCTGGTTCAGCATTCCGGCCGGGATCGCGGTCGCGGTGGTGCTTGGCCTGCTGGTCGGCTTCCCGACCCTGCGCCTGAAAGGACCCTACTTCGCGCTCGCCACGCTGGCCTCGGCGGCGATCATGCAGCAGGTGGCGATCAACCTGTGGCAGTACACCGGCGGCTCGGAAGGCATCTACGGGCTGGACACGCTGATCGAATCGTCGCTGGGGTTCTACTACCTCGTGCTCGGGATTATGGTGGCGACGGTCGTGGTGCTGAGCCTGATCGCGAAATCGCGCTGGGGCACCATCATGCGCGCGATCAAGGGCGACGAAACCGCCTGCCAGGCCGCGGGCATCAACGTGACCTTCTACAAGATCGCGAGCCTCGCGCTGAGCGCCGCCTTCGCCGGACTGGGCGGCGTCCTGTTCGCCCATTACCAGCAGGCGGTGACGCCGGACGACTTCGACGTGTTCCTCTCGATCAGCGTCATCATCATGGCCTATGTCGGCGGCATCGGCACGATCTGGGGCGCGGCCTGCGGCGGCATCCTGCTCAACCTGATGCTCGAGCTGATGCGCGGGCTGGGCGAATACCGGCTCTGGGTCTACTACGTGATCCTGATGGTGGTGCTGTTCTTCATGCGCGAGGGCTTCGTCGCGCCGCTGTGGCGGCGCCTGCGGGGCGGCGACGCATGAGCGCGCTGCTCGAAGTCGAGGGCCTCACCAAGCGCTTCAGCGGCGTCACCGCGGTCAAGGACGTCTCGTTCACGCTCGAGGCAGGGGAAATCACCGGCGTGCTCGGCCCCAACGGCGCGGGCAAGACCACGCTGTTCAACCTGCTGACCGGCTTCCTGCCGAGCGACGCCGGCGCGGCGCGCTTCGAGGGCAAGTCGATCCTGGGGGCCGCGCCGCACGCGATCGTCAACCGCGGCGTCGCGCGCACCTTCCAGCTTTGCCGCCCTTTTTACGGCATGACGGTGCGCGAGAACGTCGTCGTCGGCTGCCTCGCGCCGCGCGTGCACGCAGGCGGCGGGCTCGAGCAGCGCGTGGCCGAGATCCTCGAAGAGGTGGGCCTCGCGCACAAGGCCGCGCAGCCGGTCGAGATCCTGCCTTACGGCGACCTGCGCCGGCTGGAGATCGCGCGCGCGCTCGCCACCCGGCCGCAGCTGCTGCTGCTCGACGAGCCCTTCGCCGGGCTCGGCGCGGGCGAGATCGAGCCGCTGGTGCAGCTGATCCGCCAGCTGCACGATAGCCAGGGCCTCACCATCCTGATCATCGAGCACAAGCTGCGCGAGTTCATGCAGCTGGTCTCGCGCGTCATCGCGATGGACTTCGGCGAGGTGATCGCGATCGGCGCGCCGGGCGACATCGTGCGCCACCCGCGAGTGATCGAGTCCTATATCGGCAAGGGCGCCAATGCCATTGCTTGAGGTCGCGGACGTCGTGGTCCACTACGGCAAGGCGCTTGCGCTGGACGGGGTGTCGCTCGGCGTCGAGGACGGAGAGATCGTCGGCGTGCTGGGGCCCAACGGCGCCGGCAAGAGCACGCTGCTGAAGGCGATCTCGCGCGCCGTGCCGAGCACGGGCCGGATCGAGCTCAAGGGGCGGTCCCTGAACGCGCTGCCGGCGCACCGGGTGGTCGCCGAGGGCGTATGCCATTGCCCGGAGGGGCGGCGGCTGTTTCCCGAGCTGTCGGTGCTGAAGAACCTCATGCTCGGCGCCTACCTGCGGCGCGACAATGACGCGGTGCACGCGGACCTGGAGCGGGTCTACACGCTGTTCCCGGTCCTGCGCGAGCGCTCGCAGCAGCAGGCGAGCACGCTCTCCGGCGGCGAGCAGCAGATGGTGGCGATCGGCCGCGCGCTGATGGGCGCGCCGAGCCTGCTGCTGCTCGACGAGCCGTCGGTCGGCATCGCGCACCGCCTGAAGAACGAGATCTTCGACGCCATCCGCGGCATCCGGCGCAAGGGCATGGCGATCCTGCTGGTCGAGCAGGATGCGCGCTCCGCGCTCGAGGTCGCGGACCGGGTCTACGTCCTCGAGCACGGCCGCGTGGTGCACCAGGGCGGCGCGCAGGCGCTCGCCGGCGACGACTACATCCGCCGCGTCTACCTGGGCGTCTAAAAACCGGGGACAGACCCCGATTTTCCTCGCAGTGTCTTGATCTGCCGGGAGGAAAATCGGGGTCTGTCCCCGTATCATGCGTCATGGCCCGCGACGTCCTTTCCCTCCTTGTCTTTCTCGCCCTGTGCTTCGCCGTCGCCGCCGCGGGCGGGGTCGCGACCGCCAGCTCGGTGCACGGCTGGTACCAGGCGCTCGCCAAGCCCCCCTTCAACCCGCCCGACTGGCTGTTCGCGCCGGTCTGGAGCGTGCTCTACGCGCTGATCGCGCTCGCCGGCTGGCGGCTGTGGCGCCGCCGCGCCGCACCCGCGGGGCGCGCCGCGCTGCGCTGGTGGGGACTGCAGCTCGGGTTCAACCTCTCCTGGTCGTTCGTGTTCTTCGGCGCGCGCCTGCCCGGCGCGGCGCTGGTGGACATCGTGCTGCTGCTCGGCGCGATCGGCGTCGCCGTCCTGCTCGCCGCGCGGGCCGATCGCACGGCCGCCTGGCTGCTCGCGCCGTACGCCGCGTGGACGGCTTTCGCCGCGGCTCTCAACGCGGCGATCTGGTACCTTAACTAGGCCATGGCGAGCAAGACTTCCGCCATCTCCTCCGAGGACAGGCTGCTGGGCAAGCCCGCGCGCGGCTGGCGGCGCAAGGCGTTCGAGGTGATTTTCGAGGCCGACACGCCGGCCGGGCGACGCTTCGACCTGGTGCTGCTCGCCGTGATCGTGGCCAGCGTGGTGACGGTGATGCTCGACAGCGTGAGCGAAGTCGGCGGGCGTTATGCGCTGCTGTTCGACCTGCTCGAGTGGGGCTTCACGCTGCTGTTCACGCTCGAGTACGCGCTGCGCATCGCCTGCGTCGAGCGGCGCGCGCGCTACGTGCGCAGCTTCTTCGGCGTGGTCGACCTGCTGGCGGTGCTGCCGACCTACCTCGCGCTGCTCTTTCCGGGGCTGCAGACGCTGATCGACATCCGCATGCTGCGCCTGCTGCGCGCGCTGCGGATCCTCAAGCTCACCGCCTACGTGCGCGAGTACCGCTCGCTCGGGCTCGCGCTGGCGGCGAGCCGGCGCAAGATCCTGGTGTTCATCGGCACGGTGGCGATCGTGGTGACGCTGCTCGGCACGGTGATGTACGTGGTCGAGGGGCCCGCCAACGGCTTCACCAGCGTTCCAGTGGCGGTGTACTGGGCGATTTCGACCATGACCACGGTCGGCTTCGGCGACATCACGCCCAAGACCGACCTCGGGCGCGCGATCGCGAGCCTGATCATGCTGCTGGGCTGGGGCATCCTCGCGGTGCCGACCGGGATCGTCACCGCCGAGATGACCAGCCGCCGCCTGAGCGAGACGCGCGAAGCGCGCAGCTGCGAGGAGTGCGGCAGCAGCGACCACTCGCCGCGCGCGAAGCACTGCGCGGAGTGCGGCGCGCCGCTGCCGAAGGCCTAGGAAACTAGCGGTTCAGGTCCTGGATCGCGTCGACCACGACGGCGGTGCCGATCGCGATCATCAGGATGTCGCCCGCGGCCTGCACGTAGCGGTAGCCGCGCGGCGGCGGGCCGATGCGCGCCTCGAGATCGCGCGGCACGGCATGCACCTGGACGTCGCGCGGCAGCGGCTCGCCGCGGCGCCACTTGCGCGCGTGCCCCGGCGCTTCGCAGCCCTTGTGCTTCCTCGCCAGTCCCGGCGGGCAGCGGCCGCGCTCGTGGTACTCGCGCCGGTAGTACTCGCGTGCCCTCTCGCGCTGGCGGTCGTGAAAGCGCACCTCGACCCGCGCCGGGGCGGGCCTCGGCACCGGGGCGGCGCGGTACTCGATCCGGGCTTGGGGGGGCGGCGATGGCGGTGGGCCGCGGCGGGCGGGGACAACCACGCAGGCGCCGAGCGTGGCGGCGGCGATTGCGCCAACGGTGATCCGAACGAATTGCTGCATTGCTTCCTCCCGAAATTCGGGGTCTGACTCCGATTGGCGCAATATATCGGGGTCTGTCCCCGGTTTCCATGCAGTCTGCCGCGGTTGGGCGAAAATAGCGACGCCATGAACACCATCACCCGCTTCTGGGACGACGCGATCGTCCCCGCCCTGGTCGAGTACATCGCGATTCCGGCCAAGTCGCCGCACTTCGATCCGGCCTGGGCCGAGCACGGCCACATCGCGCGCGCGGTCGAGCTCGCCGCCGGCTGGTGCCGGCGCCACGCGGTGCACGGCATGACGCTCGAGGTGGTGCGGCTCGAGGGCCGCACGCCGGTGCTGTACGTCGACGCACCCGGCGAGGAAGCCGGAACGGTGCTGGTCTACGGCCACCTCGACAAGCAGCCCGAGATGAGCGGCTGGCGTGCCGGGCTCGGGCCGTGGACCCCGGTGATCGAGGACGGCAGGCTGTACGGGCGCGGCGGCGCCGACGACGGCTACGCGGTGTTCTGCGCGCTCGCCGCGCTGCGCGAGCTGCAGGCCGCGCAGCGCCGCCGCCCGCGCGTCGCGATGCTGATCGAGTGCTGCGAGGAAAGCGGCAGCTACGACCTGCCGGCCTACCTCGAGGCGCTCGCGCCGAAAATCGGCACGCCCGAACTGGTGATCGGCCTCGATTCCGGCTGCGGCAACTACGATCAGCTCTGGGGCACGACCTCGCTCAGGGGCCTGGTGAACGGCGTGCTCACGGTCGAGGTGCTCACCGAAGGCGTGCACTCGGGCGACGCGAGCGGGGTGGTCGCCTCGAGCTTTCGCGTCGCGCGCATGCTGCTGGACCGCATCGATGCGCCCGCCACCGGCATCGTGCGCCACCCCGCGTTCCACGCTCCGATTCCGCCGGTGCGGGCCGACGAGGCAAAGCGCGCGGCGAAGGTGCTCGGGCGCGAGCTGTGGCGCAAGTTCCCGTTCGTCGAGGGCATGCACCCGATGGAAGGCGACCTGGACGAGCTGGTGCTGGCGCGCACCTGGCGCCCGTTCCTCGCCGTGACCGGCGCCGACGGGCTGCCGCCGCCCGCCTCGGCCGGCAACGTGCTGCGGCCGAAGACCTCGCTCGTGCTCTCGATGCGCCTGCCGCCGACGCTGCACGCGCCGCGCGCCGCGCTCGCGTTGAAGACGCTGCTCGAGTCCGACCCGCCGTACGGCGCGCGCGTGTCGTTCGAGTTCGGCCAGGCCGCGAGCGGCTGGCACGCGCCCGAGACCGCACCATGGCTCGCGGCCGCGCTCGAGCGCGCCTCGAAAGAACACTACGGCAAGCCGATGATGTGGATGGGCGAGGGCGGCACCATCCCGTTCATGGCGATGCTGGGCGAGAAGTTTCCCGCGGCGCAGTTCGTGATCACGGGCGTGCTCGGGCCGCGCTCCAACGCGCACGGGCCGAACGAGTTCCTGCACCTCGACTACGCGAAGAAGCTCACCGCCTGCGTGGCCGACGTCATTGCAGCGCCGCGCGCAGCTCTGTCAGCAGCGCCGCGGGCAGCTCGACCCCGTGCGCGAGCGCCTGGGCGCGGCGCGCGAGTTCGCGCTCGCCCGGCAGCAGCACCGGCTCGGCGGGGTCGGCGGCGGGGGTCTGGCTGATCAGCTCGCGAAAGCGCGCCATCGCGGCGGCGTAGGCGTCGCGCCCGGTCAGGCGCGCGGGGTCGATCAGCACGAAGAAGTGCCCGGTACCCTGCGGCTCGGTGGCGTTGTCGACCCAGGTCACCACGTCGGTCAGAAAGCGCGCTCCGGAAAGCACGCCCGAGAGCAGGTCGACCGCCATCGACAGGCCCGAGCCCTTGTGCGCGCCGAAGGGCAAAAGGAACCCCGCCAGCGCCGCGGCGGGATCGGTGGTGGGACGGCCTTCCTTGTCCGCGGCCCAGCCCTCGGGAATCGGGCGGCCGGCCTTCAGCGCGGCGCGGATCTTGCCGCGCGCGGCGACGCTCATCGCCATGTCGAGGATGAAGTGCGCGCCGTCCGCGCCCGGCGCGGCGACGCAGAACGGATTGTTGCCCAGCCGCAGCGCCTTGCCGCCCCACGGCGGCATGGTGGTCGAGGCGTTGGTGCCGGCCAGCATGACGAACCCGGCCTCGCAGGCGATGCGGCCGTAGGGCGCGATGGCGCCGAAGTGATTGCTCGCGCGGCAGCCGACGTAGGCGATCCCGGTCTCGCGCGCCATCTCGATCCCGGCTTCGAGCGCGCGCAGGCCGACCACCGGGCCAAGCGCGTTGCCGCCGTCGACGAGCGCGAGCGAAGGTGCGCGCCGCTCGAGCTTGGGCACCGCGTGCGCATCGATGCCGCCGCCGCGCAGGCGGCGCGCGTAGTCGGGCACCCGCACCGCGCCGTGGGTCGAAATGCCCATCAGCTCGGCCTCGATCAGGATGCGCACGCACGCCGCCGCGTCCGCGGGACGCGCGCCCGCGGCTTCGAGCGCCGCGGCGCAGAGGGCTTCGAGGGAGGCGACGTCGATGGTTTCGGTTTCACTTGCCATGTTGGCGGCGGGCTGCGGTTGGGAGCACCATTATGGGGTCTGACCCAATTTCTAGAGGAAACAACGATGGCTAAGGCTTACTGGATCACCTGCTACCGCGCGATCTCCAACCAGGACAAGCTGCAGGCCTACGCCAAGCTGGCCGGGCCGGCGATCGCCGCCGCGGGCGGCAGGTTCCTGGTGCGTGGCACGCC
>Ga0315540_10000740_pt1 | contig 18562 bp, 15 predicted proteins | sample SalMarSW160110MG_FD_203677 | JGI IMG/M metagenome (GOLD analysis project Ga0315540, IMG submission 203677) | Salt marsh sediment microbial communities from the Plum Island Ecosystem LTER, Massachusetts, United States - Salt Marsh Sediment SW1601-10 ...
GCGGGCCATCGCCGCGGGCTCGGGGCCCGCGACCGAGCGGGGGAACTGAGCCGGGCATCGTCGCCGGAGCGCGCGGAGCGCGGGCTCGACGCGCCGCTCCGCCCGTGCTCCACTCCCGGTCGGCGGCGCCACGGCGGCGCCGCGCCACGACGAGGCGGGAGCATGAACCCCACGACGAACCTGTTGCTCGAAGCCGCCCTGCTGGTGGTCGCCGTGTTCCTCGGCTGGGCGCTCGTCGCGCGCTGGCGGTCGCTGCCGTGCCCGGTCTGGCTGCGGTGGTTCGTCGAGATGGAGAACCCGCTGACCCGGGAGACCCGCTCGGACGTCATCGTCGGGAGGCTCGAGGCCGGTCCTGGCATGCGGGTGCTCGACCTGGGATGCGGGCCCGGGCGGGTCACGCTCCCCCTCGCGAAGAAGGTCGGACCCACGGGCCAGGTGGTCGCGGTGGACCTGCAGAAGGGAATGCTCGCCCGCGCCGAGGCGCAGGTGAAGGCGGCCGGCCTCGCCAACGTGACCTTCCTGCGCGCCGCCGCCGGCGGGGGGGCGCTGGGCCTCGGGCGGTTCGACCGGGCCGTCCTCTCCAGCGTCCTGGGCGAGATTCCGGACCGGGAGGGGGCGCTCGCCGAGTTGTTCGCCGCGCTCGTCCCGGGCGGCATCCTCTCGGTCACCGAAACCGTGTTCGATCCCCACTACCAGGCCGAGGCGACGGTGACACGGCTCGCCGCCGGGGCGGGATTCCGGAGGGTGCGGTCCTTTGGGAACCGTCTCGCGTTCACCGTCCATCTCGAAAAGCCGCAGGCGTCCTGACCCCGGGCGCGCGGCCGGCTCCCCACCGGTCCTCCCCCCGTAACTATTTCGGGGCGTCTGCCGTACACAGTTCATCGTGACGGATCTCGTGACCCGTGGGCGGACCTGAGCCGGAGAGGGCGCAACCATGAGAAGAAGAACGCTTTGGATTGGCGTCTCGGTCGTCGCGGTGGCGGCCGTTGCGCTCGGGCTGACGGCGCGGGGGCGCGGCGAGAAGTCGCTGGAGGTCCAGACGGCGAAGGCGGCCCGGAAGGAGATCGTCCAGAAGGTCAACGCCACGGGCCGGATCCAGCCCCGGACGCAGATCAAGATCAGCGCCGACGTGAGCGCCAAGATCCGCCGGATCCACGTCCGCGAGGGCCAGTGGGTCGAGAAGGGGACGCTGCTCGTCGAGCTGGACCGCGAGCGCTACCTGGCCGCCGTCGAGAGCGCCGAGGCGAACGTGCGCTCCGCGCAGGCGAGCGCCACGCTCGTAAAGGAGAATCGCGAACAGGCCCGCAAGGAGTTCGCCCGGTCGAAGGAGCTGCTCGAGCGGCAGCTGGAGTCGGAGGCGAACTTCGACGCGAAGCAGACCGCGTTCCAGGTCGAGGAGGCACGCTACAAGGCCTCGCTCGAGCAGGTCGAGCAGGCGAAGGCCGCGCTCAAGCAGTCGCGCGACGACCTCTCGAAGACCACGATCTACGCGCCGATGTCGGGCACGATCAGCGAGCTGAACAAGGAGGAGGGCGAGATGGCGCTCGGCTCGCAGTTCCAGGCCGACGTCATCCTGGTCGTCGCCGACCTGTCCGAGATGGAGGCCCGTGTGGACGTGGACGAGAACGACATCGTCTCGATCCGCAAGGACCAGCCCGCCGAGATCCAGGCCGACGCCCTGCTGGGGCGGTCGCTCAAGGGCACGGTCCACGAGATCGGCAGCAGCGCCAACGCCAGCGGAGCGGGGACTCAGGACCAGAAGACCGAGTTCGAGGTGCGGATCGCCATCGACTCGCCGCCCCCGACGCTGCGCCCCGGCATGACCGCCACGGCGGACATCGTCACCCACACGAACCCGAAGGCGCTGGCCGTGCCGCTCCAGAGCGTTGCGCTCCGGACGGTGGACCAGCTCGTCCGCAAGGGCGAGAAGCGCGCCGACGCCGAGAAGCGCTACAAGGCCGACAAGGACGGATTCGTCGAGGTCGTGTTCTGCGTCGAGAACGGCCGGGCGATCGCGCACCAGGTGAAGACCGGCATCCAGAGCGCCGACCTGATCGAGGTCCTCGACGGCCTGAAGGAGGGCGACGAGGTCGTCTCCGGCAGCTACCGGGCGATCTCGAAGGACCTCGACAACGGCGAGGCCGTGAAGGTGAACAACTCGAAGCCCGCGGGCCCGTCGGGACCGGTCGCTGCGCGGGCGAGCTAGGCGGGGGCCGCGATGGAATCGCTCGTCATGCTGCGCGAGTCCCTCGCGATCGCCTGGCGTGCGCTGCTGGCCAACCGCGTGCGCGGGGCGCTCACGACGCTCGGGATCATCATCGGCATCGTCGCCGTGGTGACCACGATGACCGCCGTGAACGGCCTGCAGAACCGGTTCCGCGAGAGTTTCTCCGCCGTGGGCACGGACGTGATCTACGTGTCGCGCATGCCGTGGGTGATGATGGACGACTTCTTCCTCTACCGGAACCGGCCGAACATCGGCCTGCGCGAGGCCACCGCCCTCGAGAGGCGAATGCGAGGCCGCGCGATCGTGAACCCCTCCGTCGGCCGGCGGTCACGCATCAAGTACGCCTCGAAGTCGATCGAGGACGTCCAGATCGTCGGGACGACCGAGAAACAGGTGATGATGACGACCACGACGCCGCAGGCCGGGCGGTTCCTGATGCCCTTCGACGTGACCTTTCGGAAGCACGTCTGCGTGATCGGGACCGAAATCCGTGACGGGCTCTTCAAGGGCCTCGATCCCCTCAACCGGACCCTGCGGATCGGCCGCGTCGACTACCGCATCATCGGGGTCATGGAGAAGCAGGGCGGGGGCTTCATGGGAGGTCCGAATTTCGACCGGCAGATCTACATCCCGATCACGACGTACCTCAAGGACTTCGGGGGCACGCACCGCCGCGTCAACGTGAGCCTCGCCGTGAAGGCGCCGACCCAGGAAGGGATGTCCGACCTCGAGTACGCGGTGATCGGAGAGATGCGCAAGATCCGGTCCCTTCGGCCGTCGGAGCCCGAGAACTTCTCGATCAACAAGCTGGACACGCTCGTGGGTACGTTCAACAGCATGATGGGTGTCGTGCTGATCGTGGGCCTGATCGTCACGAGCCTGTCGCTCTTCGTCGGGGCGGTCGGCGTCATGAACATCATGCTCGTCTCGGTCACCGAACGGACCCGTGAGATCGGGATCCGCAAGGCCATCGGCGCGACGAAGCGCAGCATCCTCGCCCAGTTCCTGTTCGAGGCGGCGGCCATCTGCCTCGTCGGCGGTGGAGTCGGCATCGCCCTCTCGGCCGGCGTGGCGGCGGTCCTGAACGCGACCCTGATGCCGGCCAGCCTGTCGCTGCCGATCGTGGGCGTCGCGGTGCTGGTCTCGATCCTCGTGGGCGTCACGGCGGGAGTCGCGCCTGCCTGGCGCGGCGCCCGTCTCGACCCCGTCGAGGCGCTCCGGTACGAGTAGGGGGAACGCATGAACCCGCGTGAGCTGCTCGCCATGTCGCTCGGCGCCATCGTCGCGAACAAGATGCGCAGCGCGCTCACGCTCGTGGGCATCGTCGTGGGTGTCGCCTCGATCATCGCGGTGATGACCGCCATCGCGCTCATCCAGGCCACGATGGAGAAGGAGATGAGCGTGCTCGGCACGCAGGTCTTCCAGGTCCAGAAGTGGCCGGTCGGCGGGTTCAACAGCGACGCCCAGATGCGCAAGGCGATGCGCCGCCCGCCGCTCACGCTCGCGCAGGCGGACGTAGTCCGGAAGCAGGTGCCGACCGTGGACCTCGTCGGCTCGGAGCTGTGGGACTTCGGCTTCACGGTCGAATACAAGGGCGAGCGCACGAACCCGACCGTCTCGATCTGCGGCGGAACGCCCGAGTACGCGCCGAACAACACGCACTACGTCGGGCGTGGGCGAAACCTCTCGCCGATGGACGTGCGCAGCGCCGCGTCGGTCGTGGTAATCGGGCACGCGATCGCGGAGAGGCTGTTCCCGTTCGTGGACCCGATCGGCCGCGAGGTGATCGTGGACCGCCGCCGGTACCAGGTCATCGGCGTCTTCGACGAGAAGAAGTCGGCCTTCGGCGGCCGGTTCAACAGCTACGTCCTCATGCCGGTGACGACGTTCCTGAAGGTCTACGGCCCCACGGACCAGGGCGGTCACCTGCGCTCGGTCAACATCACGGTGCGCGCGAAGACGCCGGAGCTGATGCCCGAGGCCATCGAGCAGACGCGCCAGGTCCTGCGCCGGGCCCGCGGTGTCCGGCCCGGCCAGGAGGACAACTTCGAGTTCTTCAGCAGCCTGAGCCTCATCGAGCAGTTCAACAAGATGAGCCTCGGCGTGAAGATCGCCGGCTTCGTGATCGGCATCATCGCGCTGATCGTCGCGGGCATCGGGATCATGAACATCATGCTCGTCGCGGTGACCGAGCGGACCCGCGAGATCGGGCTGCGCAAGGCGCTCGGCGCGCGCGCCGCGAGCATCCGAACACAGTTCCTGCTCGAGGCGGTCGTCCTGTGCAACCTGGGCGGCATCGTCGGCGTCCTGGTCGGGTTCGGGCTCGGGAACGTCGTCGCGATCGTCACGAAGTTCCAGCCGCGCGTGCCGCTCGAGTGGGCCGTGATCGGGCTGCTGTTCTGCTCCGCCGTCGGCGTCGTGTTCGGCATGCTGCCCGCGGTGCGCGCCGCGAGCCTCGACCCGGTCGAGGCCCTGCGCTACGAGTAGCGGCCCGCGGCGGGCCGGCCCGTCCCGCCGGCGGAACAGCGCGTGATTCTCCCCGGCGTTTCGGGCATCCAAGCGACCGCCGCGCCTCCCGCACCACGACCATTCCGTCGCGGGGCGCGCGGGTTGCTCGCGGGGAGCCCGGCCGGTGCCTCCCCGGCAGGCCGCCACGAATCACCGTCGCCGAGGAGGTCGCCGTTGCCCGTCCCGATCCGCCGGACTCCTTCGTGAGTCCCGCGCACACGCTCGCCGGGCTGCTCGGGGCGCTCCTGGTCGCAACGATCCTGTGGGACGCGATCGAGACGATCCTGGTCCCGCGCCGGATCGGAAGGCGTGTCCGCCTGACGCGCTACTTCTACCTCGTGGTGTGGCGGGCCTGGCGCTTCGCCGCGCTGCGCGTCCGGCGCCCGTCGCGGCGCGAGGCCCAGCTCGGGTTCTTCGGGCCGCTCTCGCTGGTCCTGCTGCTCGCGTTCTGGGCGTGTGGCTTGATCCTGGGATTCGCCCTGCTGCAGCTCGCGATCGACGGTGCCTCGTGGCCCGCGCCCGGCGGGCTGCTCACCGCGCTCTACCTGAGCGGCGAGACCTTCTTCACGCTCGGCTTCGGCGACGTGACGCCGGCGACCGGGCTCGGACGGCTGCTGTCGGTGGTCGAGGCCGGCATGGGCTTCGGCTTTCTCGGCACCGTGATCGGCTACCTGCCGACGATGTACGGCGGGTTCTCGCAGCGCGAGGTCGGGATCTCGCTGCTCGACGCGCGCGCGGGATCGCCGCCGACGGCCGCCGAGTTCCTGGGCCGGCTGGGTCCGCGCCCGGCCGAGCGCGTGGACGAGCTGCTGCGCGAGTGGGAGCGCTGGTCGGCGACGCTCCTCGAGACGCACATCTCCTATCCGCAGCTCTCCTATTACCGCTCGCAACACAGCAACCAGTCGTGGCTGGGCGGGCTCGTCGTGATCCTGGACTCCTCGGCGCTCGTCGTGGCGGGCGTGGACGGGCTCTCCCCGGAGCAGGCGAAGCTCACGTTCGCGATCTCGAGGCACGCGCTCGTGGACATCGCCCAGATCTTCGTGCCGCCCCACCCGCCCGGCTGCGGGGAACGGCTGCCCGCGGAGACGCTCGCGAGGCTGCGCGAACGTCTCGCCCAGACTCCGACGCCGCTCTCCGACGCGTCCGACTTCTTCGAGCGGCTCGCCGCTCTGCGCGCGCAGTACGAGCCGTACGCGCTGGCGCTCGCGGACTACCTGCTGATCGAGCTGCCCCCCTGGTGCCACGCCGCGCCGCGGCGCGACAACTGGCAGGGCGGACCGTGGGACCGCGAGCTGGGCGTCCGCGCCGAGTTCGAGCCGGCGGACGAGGATCACTTCTAGGGGAGGAGGGAGGGGGGCACTCCGGGACCCGATCGAGCGACCGGCCTCGTCTTCGCAGCCTCAGGGAACGACGAGCAGCCGTGCCGTGGCGACGGCGCCGCCAGACTCGAGCCGGCAGAAGTACAGGCCCGGGGCCCACTCGCCCGACGGGATCGCCATCGCCTGCTCTCCGGCCTCCATTCCCGCGTCCACGCGCTGCAGAAGGACGCAGCGACCCTGCACGTCGAAGACCGACAGGGCGACGGGCCCCGCCGCCGCGAGCGTGAAGCGGACCCTGGCGTCACCGTGCACGGGGCCCGGCACGTGAAGCCGGACCGCCGGATCATGCCTCGGGGGTCCATGGGACCATCCGCCCGGCCGCGGCCGCCCGGGTCTCAGGCCCGGGAACGCGAACGCGGCGAGATGGGCCATCGGCCAGCCCCCGGCGGACAGGAACGACCCGCCGACGTAAAGCGAGTGCTCCCGAGTCACCATGACGTTGTAGGCGAGATAGCCGGTCTGCAGGTCCCAGCAGCGGGCCCTGGCCGTGCGCGCGTCGAGTGCCGCAAAGCCGCGGTGTCTGGCGCCGCCGATCCATGTGAAGCGCCCGCCGACCATGACCGTCGAATCCACGACCGCCAGGCCGTGCCTCGGAACGAAGGGCCCCCCGAGCCAGATGGGGAACGGATCCCACGACAAGACTTCACCGGTTTCCGCGTCCACGGCCCCGATCGCGGTGCGCGAGAGTCCGCCCAGCGAGGCGAACCCGCCGCCGACGTAGAGCGATCGCTGCGAGAGCGCGAGCGCTGAGACGGCGCCCGAGGGTCTTGGATCCCAGGCGTCGACGGCTCCCGTGGCCGCGTCCAGGGCGCCGAGGAAGGCGCGTGTCGAGTCCGTTCCGGCGTTCCCGCCGAGCCTTCCGAAGTCGCCGCCGACGTAGACTCGGCCCCGCCCTGTCGCGATCGCGCTTACCGTCCCGTCGGCGCCCGACCGCCAGTTCAGCACGTCACCGTGCGGGCCGACCGCCGCCAGGTTGTGCCGCTCGGCGCCGCCCACCCGCGTGAACGTTCCGCCGACGTACATCCGCGTGCCGTCGGACTCGAGCGCCTCCACGGTGCCGTCGGTGGAGACGTCGGCGGCGAGCTTCCGCCCGCTACGGGTGTCGAACGCAGCGAGTCCCGCGCCGGGCGCGCCGCCGATGTTCGTGAAGTCGCCGCCGACGAACAGCGTGCCCTGGCACTCGGCCAGTGCGGTGACCGCGTCGCCGTCGGGCGAGGGATTCCAGGCCAGCGCCGAGCCGGTCGAGAGGTCGAAGGCCGCCAGGTTGTGTCGCGGCAGCGCCTCGCCGAACCAGACGAAGTTGCCACCCACGTAAGCGACGTCACCCTCGAGGGCGACCGCGTTCACGAGGTTGATCGCCGGCCGGTTCCAGCCCGCGAGCGCGCCCGTCCGGCTGTCGAGCACCGCGAGGCCGTCGGCCAGCGGGGTCGCGGAGTACCAGCCGGCGAGCATCGTCGGCCCGTGCACGTCGATCGCGACGAGCCGGCCGATGGTGGAATCGCTCACCCACGGCAGCGCCGCGCCGGTGCGCGTGTCGAGCGCCGCCGCGCCGTTGCGCGCGACGCCGCCGATCGTGTTGAACCAGCCCAGCGCGTAGAGCGTGTGGTCGACGAGCTTCAGGGTGAACACGCTGCCGTTCGGCTCCGGCGCCCAGTCGCGCAGCGCGCCGGTGCGCGCGTCGATCGCGGCGAAGAAATGGCGCGCGACACCGTGCACCCAGGTGAAGTCCCCGCCGGCATAGACGGTGCTGTCGTCTGCCGCGATGGCGTGGACGGTGTTGTACGGATTCGGGTCCCAGTCGGTCAGCGCGCCGCTCGCGAGGTCGAACGACGCGAGATAGGTGCGTCGCTGGCCGGCGATCGAAAAGAACGCACCGCCGGCGTAGAGCGTGCCCCCGTGGATCTCCAGCACCCGGACGTCCTGGTTGGCGTCAGCCGTCCACGGGAGCGCCTCGCCCGTGCGCGCGTCGAGCGCGGCGAGGCTGGCACGCGCGACGCCGTTGACCGCGTTGAAGTAGCCGCCCGCGAACAGCGTGTCGCCCTTCAGGGCGAGGTCGTACACGATCCCGCAGTCGGCCCGGAACGCGGTCAGCCTCCCGTCGGCGCCGACGTGCGCCAGGCCGACGCGCGACTCGCCGTCCAGGTGCGTGAAGCTTCCACCCAGGTAGCATCCGCCGTGGCCGTCGGCGACGATCACCTCGACGTTGCCGTCCACCTTCGGGAACCGCCGCGTCGGCAGGCCGCTCGCGACGTCGAGCGCCACGCCGCCTCCCGTGTTCGGCGCCACCGAGTTGAACGAGCCGCCCACGTACAGCGTCCCGCCGACGCGGGCGACGGCGTGGACGGGCCCGTCCACGGCCCACAGGGACGGGTCGGGCACGGGCGCGCCGGTGCAGTCCGCATCCGCCCCGACGGCGGCCCGTGCGCGTGTGGCCGCGCCCAGCAGAAGCGCGAGCACGAGTGGGGCGAGGAGCCCGGCGCGCCGCGCAACGCGGCCGCCCTCGGGAATTCGGCGAGCAGGGAGCACGCGAACAGCCTAGGCTCCCCGAATGCCGCCCCCCAAGCCGTTCCGGGTCGCCGTGCTCCCTCAGGGGCAGGCGCCCTCGAGCCACCCGCCGCGGAAGCCGGCGCGGCACAGGCCGCGCACGACGTACGGATTCTTCCTCATCACGTTCCAGACGAGCCCGGAGCGGTGGTTCTCGAGCATCAGCACGATCGGGCCCTGGTCGATGCCGAGGTAGTCCGTGTCGAACCAGCCGACGCCCGGAACGATGCGCCCCGCGCCGACGGGCATCGGCTCGGTGAGCGAGGGATTGAACGCGTCCACGAACCCGTAGCGCGTGTAGAGGTGCTCGCCGTAGCGATCCCGCATGGCCTTCAGCGCCGGCACGACGACCTCGGGCGCGAACGCGATCGAAGCGGCCGCGGCGGTCGGCGCCAGCGTGCCGTCGTCGCGCACGTCGTCCGCGGCGACGCCGCGCGCGCGGTACCAGCGCAGCGGCCAGGGCTGGCCGTTGCGCACGAGCGTCGTGTCGCCGGGGCCGTCGCAGGCGGTCAGGCCCCAGACGTCGGCTCCGTAGCCGCGGAAGCCGTGCGGGTTCGCGATCGCGTAGTCGCGCTGCGAGAGCGTGGCGCGGCGCGAGTTCTCGAAGTAGTCGAGGCCCCGCGCGCGGGTCGAGTCGTCGGCGATGCCCCGGAAGTCGATCCACGCCTGCGAGTACTGGTGGCCGAAGAGCGGCGCGAACTGGAAGTACTCCCGGCCCAGGAACTCGCGCCAGCGGTAACCGCGCGTGAAGTGTCCCCAGGCCGCCGGGTCTGCCGGGTGGGTGGGCGAGCCGAGCGCGAGCACGTGCAGGACGATGCTCTCGTCGAGGCCGTTCCAGGTCCAGCGCGAGACGCGGCGGCTCTCCGGGTCCCAGGCCATCGCGAGACCGCGCTTCCCGCGATCGAAGAACGTCCACTCGACGCGGCGGTAGAGCGAGTCGGCGAGCGAGCGGATCTCCGCCTCGTCCGCCGACGGGCCGTCGAAGTACGACTGCGAGAACAGCACGCCCGCCATGAGCAGCGCGGTGTCGATCGTGGAGAGCTCGGCGTCGCGGAAGCGCACGCCCGTTCCGTACTCGAGGAAGTGGTAGAAGGACCCGCGGTAGCCGGTGCGGCCCCGGACCTCGGGGCCCTGGGGGGCGCGCCAGAGGAAGCGCAGCGTCGCGAGCGTGCGCTCCGCGGCCTCGGACCGCGTCACCCAGCCGCGCTCGGCGCCGATGCCGTACGCGGTCAGCCCGAACCCGATCGCGGCTACGCTCGAGAACGCCCGGGTCGGCCAGCGGTCCGGCGTCAGCCCCGTGCGCGGGTCGGTCGTCTCCCAGAACCAGCCGAACGTGCGCTGCTCGAGCTCGTCGAGGAACGCCGAGTCGGCCGCGGCGGGAGATGCCGGGGCGGGTTGCGCGGGCGCCGGCCGGGGCGCGGACGCAAGCGCCGCGAGCACGAAGGCGAGGACCACGGTGCGTCGTCGCGGGCGGGGCATCGGGACTCCCTCGTCGTGGGCCCGGCGGCCACCGGGCAGGTCGGATGGACTGCCGGGTTCCCGGCGCGCGCACCCTAGGGGAGATCCCGCCCCGCGGGAAGACCGGCCGTGGGGTGGCCGGCTTCCGGGGTGCAGGGGTCAGGCGCGCGTGATCACCACCTCCAGGTAGTCGCTCGGCACGACGAGCGAGTCCGAACCGGCGACGTTGTGCCGCTCGAGCAGCTCCGCGAGTGCCGCGTGCAGCGCCTTCTGGCCGGCCTCGTCGAGCGCGGCGAACGCGCGGTGCACGGGGCCGTAGAAGCGGCGAAACACCTCGATCCAGTGCGCCGCCGAGCGGTACCGGAAGACGTGCTGGCGGCGCGCCGTGCGGATCCCGGACGCGTGCGGCCCGAACAGCTCGACGAGGCGCGTCTCGGTGCCCCACGCCGCGGGCGGCTGCAGGCCCGCGGGCGGCGCCACGAAGCCGGAGACCAGCCGGAGCAGCTCGCCGACGAAGCTGTCGGGCGTCCAGTTCGCCAGCCCGATGCGCCCGCCGGATCGCACGACGCGGACGAGCTCGGCCGCCGCGCGCGGCTGGTCGGGCGAGAACATGACGCCGTAGGTCGAGAGCGCGACGTCGAACGCGCCGTCCTCGAACGGCAGGCGCTCCGCGTCGGCGACGCGCGTCTCGACGGTCAGTCCTTCGGCCTCGGCGCGGCGCCGGGTCTGCGCGAGCAGCTCGGGGACGTAGTCGGTTGAGGTGACGTCGGCATAGCGGCGGGCAGCCGCGAGGGTGGCGTTGCCGTTGCCCGCGCACACGTCGATCACGCGGTCGCCGGCGCGCAGGTCCACCGCCTCGCACAGCGACTCGCCGGAAAGCTGCAGCTGGATTCCGATGCGGCCGTAGTCGCCGGTGGCCCATGTCGCCTGCTGGCGGGCCTTGATGGCCTCGAAGTCGGGGGATTCGGAACGTTCGATCGTCGTCGTCATGGTTCCTCTGCCTTTCGGGTTGCGTGGGGCAATTCCCACGTGCGAAAGGTGCCCGGAACGGCGATAGTCCCGCCTTGCCCGGCGTCGGGAAGAGTTGACCGGGCGTCCGGAAGGGGCCCGCCCGGGCGGCGGCGCCCGGCCGTTTCCGTTGGGGGGCAGGCGATGAGTGGCGACGTCCTTTCGGACATGCTGAGGGCCGTGCGGCTGCGCGGCGCCGTCTTCTACTACATCAAGGGCACCGAGCCGTGGGTCGCGGAGGCGCCGGCCTCGTGCGAGATCATCCCGGCGATCATGCCCGGGGCCGAGCACGTCATCGAATTCCATGGCGTCGCCGAGGGCAGTTGCTGGGCCGCGACGGTCGGGGAGCAGCCCGTGCGCCTCTCGCAGGGCGACGTCGTGCTGTTCCCGCAGGGCGACCCGCACGTCATGTCGAGCGCTCCGGGCCTTCGCGCCGAGCAGGTGGATCTCGGCCTCTACTTCACGCCGCGACCGCCGCAGCTGCCGTTCTCGCTCAGCGTGACCGGGCAGGGCGTGACGACCGCGCGGCTCGACGGCGGCGGGAAGGAGCACGCCACGATCGTGTGCGGTTTCCTCGCCTGCGACGCGAGGCCGTTCAACCCCCTGCTGTCGTCGCTGCCGCGCGTCCTGCGCGTGCCCGCGGCCGCGGCGGGGACCGGCTCGTGGGTGTCGCTCTTCCTCGCCGCGGCGGTGGAGGAGTCGAACCAGCGGCGGCCCGGGGGAGAGGCGGTGCTCGAGCGGATGAGCGAGATGATGTTCGTGGACGCGCTGCGCCGTCACGTGGACGGGCTTTCGCCGGAGGAGACCGGCTGGCTCGCCGGGCTGCGCGACCCGGGCGTGGGACGGGCCCTCGCGCTCCTGCACGAGAAGCCGGGCGATCCGTGGACGCTGGAGCGGCTCGGCGCCGAGGCGGGGCTCTCGCGGTCGGTCCTGCACGAGCGATTCGTCCACTTCCTCGGCCTGCCGCCGATGCAGTACCTGGCGCAGTGGCGCATGCAGGTGGCCGCAGGGAAGCTGCGCGACACGGACGCGAAGGTGCTCGAGATCGCGCTCGATGTCGGCTACGAGAGCGAAGCGGCCTTCTCGCGCGCGTTCCGGCGCCTCGTCGGCGAGTCCCCGGGCGCGTGGCGCCGCGCGCGGCGGGCCGGGCGGAGTGATTCCGGAAAGGACGGCGCCGCCGGTTCGGGACGGGCGCAAGGAAGGGCGCGATGAGGATCCCCGAAGTCGGCGAGCCGTTCCGGCACTTCCGCATCCTCGCCCGCGCGGGCGAGGGCGGCATGGGCGTCGTGCTGGAGGCGGAGGACGTGCGCCTCGCGCGCAAGGTCGCGCTCAAATTCCTCACCCGGCCGGGGGCGCTCGACGAGGAGGCCGCCGAGCGGCTGCGCGCCGAGGCGCGGGCGCTCGCGGCGCTGCGGCACGCGAACATCGTCACCATTCACGACCTCGACGAGGAGGACGGCGCGCCGTTCCTGGTCCTCGAGTGGGTCGAGGGCGCTCCTCTCTCGGAGGTCGTGCACGGCCGGGCGGTCGGCGAGGAGGAGTTCCTGCGCGTGACGCTCCCGGTGGCCGAGGCGCTGGCCGCGGCGCACTCGCGCGGGATCGTCCACCGCGACCTCAAGCCCGGAAACGTGCTCGTCGGCGACGACGGCGTGGTGAAGCTGGCCGACTTCGGGCTCGCGAAGTCGCGCGACGCGGACGCGGCGCTCACGCGCGAAGCGACCCTCGTCGGCACCGCCGCCTACATGTCGCCCGAGCAGGCCTCGGGAGAGGAGGCCGGCCCGGCGTCGGACGTGTTCTCGTTCGGCGTGCTGGCCTACGAGTTGCTCGCCGGCACACGCCCGTTCGAGGCGCCGAACGTCCCGGCGCTGCTGCGCGCGATCGTGCAGGAGTCGCAGGCGCCGATCGCATCGCGGCGCCCGGGAACGTCGCCCGACCTGGCCGCGCTGGTCGAGCGCTGCCTGCGCAAGCGCCCCGAGGAGCGCTTCGCGGGTGGCGCCGAGCTGGCGCAGGCGCTCTTCCGCGTCGCGCGGAGCCGCACGGCGGCGATGACCCGCGAGGTCGCGGCTCCCGCGGCGGGCCTCGTGCCGCGCCGCTCGGGCGGTCCCGAGATCCGCTACGCGCGCGCCGCCGACGGCGCGTCGATCGCCTACTCGACCTACGGCTCGGGACCGCCGATCGTGCGCGTGCTCGGCTGGTTCACGCACCTCGAGATCGAGTGGGAGTGGCCGGGCCTGCGGCTCATCTGGGAGCGGCTCGGCGAATCGCACACCGTGGTGCGCTACGACGGGCGCGGCATCGGGCTCTCGGGCCCGTGGCCCGGCGAGTTCACCGAGGAGACGCGCCAGCTGGACCTGGACGCGGTGATCGGAGCGATCGGCGCGGAGAAGGTGGTGCTCTACGGGATCTCGGAGGGCGGCTGGACCGCCGCCCAGTACGCCGCGCGCCATCCCGAGCGGGTGAGCCATCTCGTGATCTACGGCGGGTACTCCCGCGGCTCGACCCTGCGCCCGGGCTACGACCCCGAGGAGACCCGGGCCGTCCTCACGCTGATGCGCAAGGGCTGGGGACTCGACACCCCGAAGTACCGGCAGATCTTCACCACGATGTACTTCGGCGCCGACGCCGATCCCGCGCTGGTCGCCCACTTCAACCACCTCCAGCGCGCGGCGGCCGACGGCGACACCGCGGTCCGCTACCAGGAGTCGCTCGACCGGCGGGGCGACGGCCGCGAGGAGTTCTCGGGCATCCGGGTGCCGACGCTGGTTCTCCACTGCCGCGACGACCAGATCATCCCGTTCGAGGAAGGGCGCGTCTTCGCGTCCACCGTGCCCGGCGCGCAATTCCTGCCGTTCCCGACGGGAGCGCACTACTTCCCGGTGGACGACGACGTCACGCGCCGGATGTCCGACGCGATCGTCCGCTTCACCCGGGGCGCGTAGCGCCCGGCCCGAGTCAGTCCGGGCTCGACTCCTCGCGCGCTTCGAGCGTCTCGACCCGCGCGCGCAGCTCGGCCAGCTCATCCCGCAGCGCCGACACCTCGGCGGCGAGCCCGCCCGGTGCGGCGCCCTGCCCCCGGGACTCCGGTCCGCGGCCGGGTGCCGCGGGCTCCGCCGCGCCGGCGGCTGCGCCCCCGCTGGAGCGCCGCCGCAGCTCCTCGAGCTCGGGCGGCGAGTAGAGGTTGTGGCTCACGACCTGCCCGCGGCCCGGCGGCGTCAGCTCGATCATCAGGCCGCGCTCGAGCAGGCCGGCGACGAGCGGCTTGAGCGCCGCGAGGTCCTCGATCGGCGCCATGCGCGCGGCGCGCGCGCGCAGCTCGCCCAGCGCCTGCGCGCCGCGCAGCAGCAGCTCGGTCATCACCGCCATCTCGGCGCGGTTCGCGCCCAGCCACTCGAACGCGTGGTGCTTGTACTTGGGCACGCGGCCGAGCCAGTCGATCTCGCTCACGACCTTCATCTCCTGCAGCTCGGAGAGCGCCTGCTCGACGTCCACGTCGTCGTAGGCGGTCAGCGGGTCGCGGTTGTTCTTCTGGTTGCAGCCCGTGACGATGGCGTTGACCGTCATCGGGTAGGCGGCCGGCGTCGTCGCGGCCTTCTCGAGCAGCACGCCGAGCACCCGGCGCTGGCGGTCGGTGAGCGGGCGCCACGCGGCGGCGGGGCGGGTGTCGTCGGGAGCGTTCATGAGGACCTCGGAGGTCGGTGAGGAGGGCGGCGCGCGGGGCGCCGCGTCAGGCTTCCGCGAACAGTTCGGTCGAGAGGTACTTGAGGCCCGAGTCCACGACCAGCGTCGCGACGGTCGCGCCCGGGCCGAGGCGCGCGGCGAGCTTCAGGGCGGCGGCGACGCTGGCGCCGGTGGACGTGCCGACCAGCAGCCCCTCCTCGCGCGCGAGCCGGCGGGCCATCGCCATCGCGTCGTCGCTCGAGACGGCCATCATCTCGTCCACCTCCTCGGGGTGCCAGAGCGGGGGGAGGAAGCCGATGCCGATGCCCTCGATGCGGTGCGAGCCGGCGGGCCGGCCCGCGAGCACCGCGGACTCGGCCGGCTCGACGGCGACGACGTGCACGCGGGCGCCGTGGGCGCGCAAGGCGCGCGAGACGCCGTGGATCGAGTGCGCCGAGCCGACCGTGTGGACGAACGCGTCCACGGCGCCTCCCGACTGCCGCCACAGCTCGTCGCCCAGCGCGGTATAGCCGTGGATCATGTCGTGGTTGTTGAGCTGGTCCGTCCAGAACGCGCCCGGCCGCGCGCTCAGCTCGCGGGCCTTCTCGATCATCCGGCGGATGAGCGCCTCGTTGATGCGCCGGTTCTCGCTCGGGATCAGGTCACGTTCGCGCCGAGCGCGCGCATCGTGAGGCCCTTCTCGTCGCTGAAGGCGTCCGAATAGACGATCTCGAGCCGGTGGCCGCGCGCCGCGCACACGAGCGCGAGCGAGACTCCGGTCGTGCCGCCCGTGTACTCGACCACCGTGCCGCCGGGCTTCAGCCGGCCGTCGGCCCCGGCGGCGTCCAGCGCGGCGAGGGCCATCCGGTCCTTCATGCTCCCGGTCGGGTTCGCCGACTCGAGCTTGGCCACCACGCGCGCGGATCCCGCGGGGACGACGTGGCGCAGCTCGACCAGGGGGGTGTTGCCGATGGCGCCGAGGATGCCGGGCGCGATGGCGACGGACGCCATGGGGACCTCCGGGAAGGATGGGCCGACTTCGCGGGCCTCGGGATCCGCCGCACGAAGCGTCGCGAGCCTAGGCGCGGGCCCGGCGAGCGGCAAGGTGACGCGCTTCCGGCGAGCTCCCGGGACGGCCCCCGTGCATCCCGCGCGGAATGCGTTACAGTGCCTGCCATGCTCGCTGGATTCCCATCCTCCCCGGCCGGGCTCCGACCGGCGGCCGGCGTGGTGCGGCGTGGACGCCTCGCGCCCGCCCGCAGGCACGGCTCGCGATGACGACCCCCCGGCCGTTTCGACTCCTCGCCGTGCTCGCGCACCCCGACGACGAGTCACTCGGCATCGGCGGGACGCTCGCGCGTTACGCCGCCGAGGGGGTCGAGGTGCACGTGCTCACCGCGACGCTCGGTGACCGCGGCCGCTACCACGGCCTCAAGGACGGCCCGGACCATCCCGGCCCCGCGAAGCTCGCCCGCATCCGCGAAGCGGAGCTTCGCGCGGCCACGGCGGTGCTGGGCCTCCGCAGCCTCGCGATCCTGGGCTACGGGGACGGGCGGCTGGACCAGGCCGACCCGGCCGAGATCACGGGCCGCATCGCGGCCGAGATCCGGCGCGTGCGCCCGCACGTCGTCGTCACGTTCGGGCCCGACGGCGCGTACGGCCACCCGGACCACATCGCCATCTCGCAGTTCGCGCTCGCCGCGGCGCACGCGGCCCTGGACCCCGAACTTGCCGCGGAGGGCAAGCCCCACGCCGTCTCGAAGTTCTACTACATGGTGATGACGGCCCCGAAGTTCGCCGCGTACCAGGAGGCGTTCAAGAAGCTCGTCTCGGTCGTGGACGGGGTCGAGCGCGAAGCGATGTCGTGGCCCGACTGGGAGATCACGACCTGGATCGACACGCGGGCGCAGTGGGAGACCGTCTGGCGGGCCGTGCAATGCCACGACTCGCAGACCGCCGCCTACGAGAAGCTGGCGCACCTTTCGCCCGAGGGGCACGAGGCCCTGTGGGGCGTCGAGACCTACTACCGCGTCTTCAGCCGCGTGAACGGCGGACGGACGCGTGAGACGGACCTGTTCGAGGGCCTGCGCTGACGCGCGGCCGGGAAGGGAGCGACCATGAGCGACCCGCGTGAGGGGGCGGCCACGCCGGAGCGACGTTCGGCGCTTGCGATGGAGCCGGCGACGTTCCGCGCGATCGGCCACCGGCTGGTGGACGACCTCGCGGAGCTGCTCGCATCCGTGCCGCAGCGGCCGGTCACGCCCGGCGAGTCGCCCGCGGACGTGCGCCGGGGGCTGCGTCTCGGCGGCCCGCTGCCGGAGGCGGGTGACGACCCGCGCGAGCTGATCGAGCGCGTGGCGAAGAGCCTCTTCGACCACTCGCTGTTCAACGGGCATCCGCGTTTCTTCGGGTACATCACCTCGTCTCCCGCGCCGATCGGCATGTTCGGCGACCTGCTCGCGGCCGCGGCCAACCCCAACGTGGGCTCCTGGACCCTCGGTCCCGCGGCGACCGAGATCGAGCTGGAGGCCGTCCGCTGGATCGCCGGACTGCTCGGTTTCCCGGAGAGTTGCGGCGGGGTCATGGTGAGCGGCGGCAACATGGCGAACTTCGTCGGGTTTCTCGCCGCGCGCGTGGCGAAGTGCCCGTGGGACGTCCGGGCGGCCGGCGTCGCGGCGGGCCCGCGGCTGCGTGCCTACGTCTCGGCCGAGACCCATACCTGGATCCAGAAGGCCGCCGATCTCTTCGGGCTCGGCACCGACGCCGTGCGGTGGATTCCGTGCGATTCCGCGATGCGCATGGACGTCGCGGCGCTCGAACGCACGATCGCGGCGGACCGCGCGGCGGGCGACCTGCCGTTCCTGGTCGTGGGCACGGGCGGCTCGGTGAGCACGGGGGCCGTGGATCCGCTGCCCGCGATCGCGCAGGTCTGCCGCCGCGAGAAGCTGTGGTTCCACGTGGATGGCGCCTACGGCGGCTTCGCGGCCGCGGTGCCCGAGGCCCCCGACGAACTGCGCGGCCTCGCGCTCGCCGACTCCGTCGCCGTGGACCCGCACAAGTGGCTCTACTCGCCGCTCGAGGTGGGCTGCGCGCTCGTGCGCGACCCCGAGGCGATGCGCGCCGCGTTCTCGTACCACCCCGTCTACTACCACTTCGACGAGCAGGTCGTGAACTTCGTGGACCACGGCCTGCAGAACTCGCGGGGGTTCCGCGCGCTCAAGGTGTGGCTCGGACTGCGGCACGCGGGCGCGGCAGGCTGCCGCGAGGCGATCTCCGAGGACATCCGCCTCTCCCGCCGGCTTGCGGAAGCGCTGCGCGCGCACGGGTCGTTCGAGGTGTTCACGACCGACCTGAGCATCGTGACGTTCCGCTACGTGCCCGACGACCTGCGCGGACGGGAGAGCGATTCGGCGGCGGCCGAGCGGCTCGACGCGCTCAACCGCGAACTGCTCGACTCGAGCCAGCGCGCGGGCGAAGTGTTCGTCTCGAATGCCGTCGTACACGGTCGCTACGCGCTGCGCACCTGCATCGTGAACTTCCACACGTCGGAGCGTGACATCGAGGCGATCCCGGGTATCTTCGCCCGCGCGGGCCGCGCAATCGACGAGCGCATGCGCGCGGGCGGCGCCGCTCCCGCGGGAGGCTGACGCCGGCGCCCGGGGCCGGTCGGGCGGATCGGGAGTCGCTCAGCGGTAGACGACCTTCAGCCGGCCCCAGGTCGTGGGCGCGGCGGGGACCGCGGCGGAAAGCAGCTGCTGCCGGGTCGCGCTGTACGTCCCGG